>OFHK01000062.1_pt1 | contig 33076 bp, 33 predicted proteins | sample 1521951 | NCBI WGS metagenome assembly OFHK01 (sample SAMEA2468436, study PRJEB22500) | soil metagenome | biome: Glassland; feature: Farmland; material: Clay | place: Australia | collected 2013-01-31 | depth 0.55 m
TCTGCCCCGTGTTGGGTCGTTGCGCGGGATGCGCGCGGGTCGGCCTGGGACGTGCGGGCGGGGGGCCGGGGGGGGGCGGGGGGCGCGGCGCCGCGTTCGTAATGAGGTGGGCGGCCGGTGGGGGCGGCGCTCGCCGCCTCCCCCGCCCCTACCGCTGTCGCGTCACCGCGGGTCCCCGCCGCTGCACCCAGCGACCCGGTCTCCCAGCCGGGCAGGCGCGCTTTCCTGGTCACCGGCTCGGCCGCGGTGGTGGTGGCCGGCGCCAGCACCCTGATCGGCCGCAGGCTGGCGGCGCCCTCCACCGCGGTGGTGCGGGCCCGCGAGACGCTGCGCCTCCCGGCGCCGGCCCGCCCGGCGGCGGCCCTGCCGGCCGGGACGGACCTGGGCATCCCCGGGCTGAGCCCGTTCGTCACCCCGAACTCTGTCTTCTACCGGGTGGACACGGCACTGATCCTGCCGCAGATCGCGCCCGCGAACTGGCGGCTGCGGATCCACGGCATGGTCGAGCGCGAGATCACGATCAGCTTCGCCGACCTGCTCAAGCTGCCGCTGATCGAGAACTACACCACCCTGGCCTGCGTCTCCAACCCCGTGGCCGGCTCCTACATCGGCAACGCCAGGTGGCTGGGGGCGAGCCTGGCCAGCCTGCTGCGGGCGGCCCGGATCCGGTCCGGGGCGCAGCAACTGCTGTGCACGTCGGTGGACGGCTTCACCTCCGGCACCCCGGTGCAGGTGGTCATGGATGGCCGGGACGCCCTGCTGGCGGTGGCGATGAACGGCTCACCGCTGCCGGCCGCGCACGGCTTCCCCGTCCGGATGGTGGTGCCCGGCCTGTACGGCTACGTGTCGGCGACCAAATGGGTCACCGACATCAATGTGACCACCTGGGCTGGCGCACAGGGCTACTGGGTGCCGCGCGGGTGGTCACAGCAGGCCCCGGTCAAGACCGAGTCGAGGATCGACGTGCCCAGCGGCTCCGGCCCCGTGCGGGCCGGCCATGCCAAGGTCGCGGGCGTCGCCTGGGCGCAGCACAAGGGCATCGACGCGGTGGAGGTCCGGGTCGACGGCGGCCTGTGGCATCAGGCGCAACTGGCGGCCGTGCCGGGGATCGACACCTGGCGGCAGTGGGTGTGGGACTGGGACGCGGCGCCGGGAAACCACACCATCGAGGCCCGCGCCACCGACGCGGCCGGCTACACCCAGACCGCGGCCCTTGCCCCACCCGAGCCCAACGGGGCGACCGGCTACCCGAGCGTCACCGTGTCAGTGCAGTAGCCGCCGGTCACAGCAGCTGGTCGCGGATCTCAGCGGACAGGTAGGCGCTCAGCCAGCGGCTGATCTCGTCGAAGAAGCGCTTGCGCTCAGGGTCGGCCGAGGGCACCTGCCCGGGCAGCCCCCCGTCCAGCTTCAGCCAGGTGACGTGCTCACCCAGGTGGATGGTGACCCGGCCGCCGGCCAGCATCCGCAGCGCCAGCAGGCTGCCCGCGCCACCTGGCACATCCCAGTCCCCGGGCGGGCACATCACCAGCACCGGGCAGGCTATGTCGAGCCCGCGCCGCAGCCTGCGCTGGGCCCCGGCCAGCAGCGGCGAACTGGCTCCGCTCTCCCCCGCGGTCTTCGCCCTGGTGAGCCAGCGCCGGGTTGCCCGGCCCGGCTGGCCGGCGCCGAGATCGAGGTTGGCCAGGATCAGCGCGTCGACGGGCCGGCTGCCACGGCGGGCATGACACCACAGGGCGGCGATGAGCGCTCCCGCGGCGTGCGCGGACACCACTAACGTTTCGATGGAATCCGCCGCCCGGAGATAGGCGGCGGCGGCATCCAGGTGCGCGAAGCACTCGCTGAGTTCACCGGCCGCCTGGTTGCCGTCCTGGGCGGCCCGTCGCTCGCCGGCCGTCACCGCGCGCAGGTCGGCCGCATAGAAGTGGAAGGCCCGGCCGGTGTACCAGTCTGCCAGGTCAGCGGGCACGAAGGAGTCGCTGAGGCAGTGCACGTACATCACCGCCCGCTTGCTCGGGCGGACGCTGCGCCTGCGGAGAATGGCCGCACTGCGGCCCTGCGGTTCGTCGCCGGCGGCCGCCACCGGCACCGGCACGGTCTCGTAGCCTTCGGCCGGCCCACCGTGCTCCATGATCAGACCCATGACCCCCCCGTCCCGGTCGGCTCGGGACGCCACCGCATCAGCCTGCCGCCCGAGTCCCCGGGCCACTCCGTGCTCGAGCACGGCGCGTCATAACGCAGTGTGACACTGTTACTACATCTAGACACGGATAACACGCCAGCCGGAGGCTTTGAGCAGGGCGGGATCGCCGTGCCCTTAGCCTTTCAGCATGGGCGGCGGCGCGGGCGAATTCATTGAGACTGAACGCAAGTACGAGGCGGAATCCGGTTTCGTCCTGCCCGGCTTGTCCGGGCTGGCTGGCGTGGCGGCGGTCTCGCCGCCACAGACGCACGAGCTGAGTGCGGTGTATTTCGACACCGGGGACTTCCGCCTGGACGGGGCGCGGATCACACTGCGGCGGCGCACCGGTGGCACCGACGCCGGCTGGCATCTCAAGCTGCCGGCCGGCGTGGACACCCGCCGGGAAATCCACGTCCCGCTGGGGCACAGCGCCTCGGCCGTTCCGGCCGAACTGGCGGACAGGGTGTCCGGCTGGACGGGCGGCCAGGCCCTGCAGCCGATCGCCCGGCTGGGCACCACCCGTACGCTGCGCAGTCTCACCGGCCCCGATGGCCGGATCCTGGCCGAGATCGCCGACGATCTCGTGACCGGATCGCTGCCCGCGGCAGGCGGCCGGGACTGGCAGGTGGCAGCCAGCTGGCGGGAGATAGAGGTGGAACTCCGGGAAGGCTCAACCGGCCTTCTCGACGCGGTAGCTCAGCGGCTGCAGCAGGCCGGGGCCAAGCAGTCGGCCGCCGCGTCGAAACTGGCCCGGCTGCTCGATGCCGGGCAGGTCAGGAAAGGCTGAGCACCTCACTGACGGGACGGCGGGCGGTCGCCTGCGCCGTCCGCACCTGGCCAAGCTGGAGCACCATCTGCGGTGCCCCGGCCAGCCGCAGGCCACTGCGGATCAGCGCCCGGATCGGCCCGAACTCCAGCGGCTCGGTGTGCAGGCTGGCGGACACCCAGCGGGTGGCGGCATGCAGCAGCAGCCGCTGCAGCGCCTGGCCCGCCTGCAGCCAGTCCTCGGGCGTGTCGGCGGCGGTGGTCAGCACGGCCGTCGCGGCCGGCGGGGCACCTTCAGCCGTGGCCGCTGCCCAGCCGCGGCCGAGATCAAAGTCGCGCTGGGTCAGCCTGCCCGGCCCGGCCGGTTCCACGGTGGCAGCCGGGTACGCGCTGACCGGGACACCGTCCCTGGCCGCGCTGCCCGGTTCCCGGGTCCACCGCTGTACCTCGGCCTGGGCCGTGCGCCGCCGCCAGGCCGCCGCCGCCGCGACGAGGCCCGCCAGCCGCTGGTAGGCCGCGGGTTCGTCGACCGTCACCAGGGCAGCTCCCTCCGCGGCCGCATCCTGCCGCAGCCCCTCCAGCAGGCCGGCCGGGAGCACGCCGGGACTGAACGGCCCCCGGTGGGTGTGGCGGTGCGGGACCACGGCCAGCATGTCCCGCTCAGCGGGGGTGACCGGCGCCTCGGCGCCCAGGTAGAGGCGGGCCAGCAGGCTGGGGTGGCCCGGGTCGGGAAGCAGGGCGATGGCTGGCACATATCCCAGGTGCCGCACGGCCAGCCGGAGCCCGTACAGGGCGGCGCCGCAGCTGATGAGCATCTCGCGGCCGGACGGGTCAAGCACCCGCAGGCCACGCCGCGTGTCCGCGTGCATTTCCAGGGCATTGCCCGCCACCCGGAACTGCCAGGGCTGGGTGTTGAACACTGACGGCGCCCGGGCGGCGGTTGCGATCAGGAAGGGGAGTTCTGCCGGCGGCAGGGGGACGCCGCCGGGCCAGGATTGCTCCTGGCGGAGCCGGATGATCTCGGTCATGCTGTCCTCGCTGCGGTGAAAGGGCAAGCGTCGCGCCCGCAGCCCGCCAGTGGCAGGGGCTTCCGGCCCTTTCCGGCCGGGCACAAGGCCCCTGCGTGCCACCGTGTGCCAGTCTCAGAGCATCGTCAGAGCCCGTTCCGAGGTCGCGCAGACACCAGGCGGCCAGACTTTCTGGCAGAGGCAACCAAGGAGGGGCATCCGAAATGTACGGGAGCAACCGGGACGCGCTGCCGGCGGTCCTCGCGCGCCGGCGGGGCAAGGCACGGCTGCGGGCGGTCACGGTGGCCGCCGGTGCCGCGGGCCTGGTCGTCGCTGGTGCGGTGGCCTACACCCTGCCCGGCGTGACCCACACGACCAGCACCACGACGGCATCCGGTACGCCAGCGACCGCAGGTGCCACGACCGTGGTGCACACCACGTCGGGTGGCTCAGGTGTCACCACCACCCAGACCGTGTCCGGTACCGGCCCGGCATCGGCTCCCGCGGCCAGCGCCGGCCGCAGTCATGCCACGTCAGGCGGCTCCTGATGGCCGCGGAAAGCGCCGGGGCAGTCATGAGCACCCAGGAGGGTTCAGCTAGCTGGCAGGCGCTGGGCACAGGCGTTCACCTGGTCGTCACCGACGGCCGTCTGCTCCCGGCCGCCCGCCGCATGCTGGAGGAGGACCTGGCTGCGGTCGACCTTGCCTGCAGCAGGTTCCGCCCCGACTCCGAGATCGTCGCGCTCGACGCGGCAATGGCAGCCAGCGCCGACGGCACCCGCGCCGAGCCCGTCCAGGTCAGCCCGCTGCTCGCGGAGGCGATCGCGGTCGCGCTGCGGGCCGCCCGGCTCACTGACGGGGATGTCGACCCCACCGTGGGCGCGGCCATGAACGCGGTCGGCTACGACCGTGATTTCGCCCTGATCCCGGCTGACGGGCCGCCGGTGAAGCTGACCGTCCACACCATCCCCGGCTGGCGCCACGTGGAATTCGATGAATACTCACGCCGGGTGCGGCTTCCCCCGGGCGTGCGGCTCGACCTGGGTGCCACCGCCAAGGCGTGGGCGGCCGACCGGTCGGCCCACCGTATCTTTGCCGAACTCGGCTGCGGGGTACTCGTGAGCCTGGGCGGGGACGTTGCCGTGGCCGGGCAGGCCCCGGCGGGCGGCTGGCGGATCCGGGTGCAGGACATCAGCGGCCGCCCCGAGGACACGCCCACCGGGCCGTCCGCGGTCGTGGCCATCCACAACGGCGGCCTGGCCACCTCCAGCACGGCGGCGCGGCGCTGGCGGCGGGGCGGCGATGTGCTCCACCACATTCTCGACCCGCGGACAGGCCTGCCCGCGGCGCCGGTCTGGCGGACTGTCTCGGTGGCCGCGGCAAGCTGCGCCGACGCCAACACGGCCAGCACGGCGGCGATCATCCGCGGCCGGGAGGCGCCTGGCTGGCTCACCGGCCTGGGACTGCCAGCCCGCCTGGTGGACGAGGCCGGAACTGTGCACACCGTCGCGGGCTGGCCCGCTGAGGGGCAGGTACCCGATGAGATATGACCGGGACACGATGTCGGCGGTCCTGGAGCGGGAGCGCAGCAGGTCCCGGATGCGGGTGGCCACCGTCGGGGTAGGAGCGGCCGCGCTGGCCACCGCCGGCGTCGTGGCCTACAACCTGCCTGCCCCTGCGCACAAGCAGGCACCGGCCAGCACCTCTCCGGCCGCGGCCACCACGACCCAGCCCGCCACCACACCACCCGCCCAGTACTCAGGCGACGACGGCGGCACGCGCGTCCCGGCCACCGCGCCGGCCGGCACCGCAACCAAGGCTCCGAGCCACACCACTTCTGGCGGCTCGTGACGAAGCGTCAGCTGACCGGGCCGGGCTCCGGCTCGGCCTCTCCGGCACGCCCGCCCCGGTCAGCTGACTCCACCGGTGCGCCAGCGAACGACACCGCCGCGCTGGCCACGTTCCGGTAGCGATAGAACTGCGGGATCGCCCAGCAGGTGACAACGGCGGTCGCGATGCTGAGCAGGCCACCGGACCAGGCCGCGAACTGCGGGCCGGCCACCGCGGCCACCATGCCGGATTCGGCATCACCGAGCCGTGGCCCGCCCTGGATGCCGGCGAAGACCAGGCTGTTGACCCTCCCCTGCATGGCGTCGGGCGTGGATTGCTGCACGATCACCATCCGGAACACCGACGAGACCACGTCGGCGGCGCCCGCCACCACCAGCAGCGCCAGGGCGGCTGGCAGCCAGGTCGCCAGGCCGAACCCGGTGATGGCGGCCCCCCAGCCCACCACGCAGACCGCCACCGCCCGGCCGGGCCGCGCGACCCGGCCGATATGGCCGGTGAGCAGCGACCCGATCAGGGCACCCAGCCCCGGTGCCGCGTTCAGGTACCCGACCGTGGTGGCCCCCCCGTGGTAGACGGTCAGCGCCAGTGCGGGGAACAGCGCCCTGGGCATCCCGAACACCATTGCCCCCAGGTCGATGAGGAACGCCCCGGCAAGCGGCCGGCTCGACCGCAGGTAGCTGATGCCGCCAGCCAGCGAGGCGAGGCCGGCGGGCTGCCCCCCGCTCTCGGGCGGGAGCGCTGGCAGCCGGGTGACTGTGATGAATGCCACACCGAACGAGGCGACGTTCAGCCAGTAGACGAGGGAGAACCCGGCGTGGGCGATGATCAGGCCGGCGGCGGCGGGACCAAGCACCGAGGTCGCCTGGAACGCAGCCGACTGGAGCGAGAGGGAGGCGGCCAGGTCGGCCGGTGGCACCAGCCTGCGCAGCGACGAGCGCCGGGCTGCCCAGTCCACCCCCTGGAACGCGGCGGACTCGGCGGTGAAGGCGAACATCGGCCAGAGCAGAGGATGCCCGAGCATCGCGTTGACGGCCAGCCCGGCGGCCCCGGCCGCCAGCAGCACCTGGGTCACCAGCATGACTTTGCGCCGGTCAAAGGCGTCCACCACCGGCCCGCCGAGCACAGATCCGGCCAGCAGCGGCGCCAGCTGGCCGAGGCTGACCAGACCGACCATGGCTGTCGAGCCGGTGAGACGGTAGGTCTGGTAGCCCACCGCCACCACGGTCAGCTGGCTGCCGACCCCGGCGACCATCTGCCCCGTCCACAGCCGCCGGAAGCCCTGGTGGCGCCACAGCGGGCCGGTGTCCACCAGCAGCCCGCCCACGCCCCGGCGCGTCCCGCTCCCCCTGGGCTCCGGGCTCGGACGCGGCGCGCGGGCAGACATGCGACCTCCGGCGGGGGTGGGGGGTGTCTGGCGCATCCTGCCAGGTCCGGCCGCTCAGAGGCAATTGAGAGCCAGGCTAGAGAACCCGCTGCGGACCGCTTGCCATGATCAGAGTACCGCCGGAACCGGGGAGCATATGTTGGCCGCCACAATCACCCAGAACACGGCGCTGTGGTACGCCAGCCGTGCCACGGGCGTGGTCAGCTTGATCCTGCTCTCGCTCGTGGTGATTCTCGGCGTCCTGGTCAACCGCCAGGCCCGGCTGCCCGGCCTGCCCTCTTTCGCGGTTACCGGGCTCCATCGCAGCCTGTCACTGCTGTCGGTCGTGTTCATCGCCGTGCACATCATCACGGCGATCGTCGATCCGTTCGTTAGCATCCGGGCGGTCGCGATCTTCATCCCGTTCACCTCCGCCTATCAGGCGTTCTGGCTCGGCCTGGGCGCGGTGGCTTTCGATCTGATCCTCGCCCTCATCATCACCGGCCTGGCCCGCGCGCGCATGTCCCGGCGGCTGTGGCGGGCCATCCACTGGCTGGCCTACCTGGCCTGGCCGGTGGCGCTGGTGCACGGCATCGGCGCGAGCCCCGACCTGCGTGGCGGTGGCCTGAGAGCGCTGGCCATCGCCTGCGGGCTGGCGGTGGGCGGCGCGGTCATCTGGCGGATCGCGGGGACGATACGCGAGGTGCCCCGGACCGAACGTGCCGCTTACACCCTTGCCAAGACCGAGCGCGGCGCCGGGCACCCCGCCCGCAGTCGTGGCCATGACACCCACCCAGAGGACGGCCCCTCCCGATGACGCATAGCGCCACCCTTCCCTACCCAAGCCAGCACCCCGCTCAGTATCCGGCGGAGCCGCTGGCCGTCCGGCCGTCCCTGACCTACGCCGGTGGCCTGCCCCGGCTGCTGCCCTCTTACGGGGCGGTGCCGGTTGACCTGGAAACCCATCTGCGCAGCCACGGCCGGCTGCCCTACCGGGGCAGGCCGGAGCTGATCACCGGGGATGTGGAGGCAGCCGGGCTCACCGGGCGCGGCGGCGCCGCCTTCCCCACCTACCGCAAGCTCGCGGCCGTGGCCGGCTACGGCCGCACCCCGGTGGTGGTCGGCAACGGCGCTGAAGGAGAACCTGCCAGCAACAAAGACAAGTCACTGCTGTGGATCTCCCCGCATCTGGTTCTCGACGGGCTGCAACTGGCGGCGGAAGCGGTCGGCTCCCGCACGGTCGGGCTCTACGTCCACCGCAATCCCCGGCTGCACCAGCACCTTGCCGCTGCCATCGCGCAGCGCGCCCACGCCGGCATCGATGCCGCCCGGGTGGAACTGATCGAGGCACCGCCACGGTTCCTGGCGGGCGAGGAGTCGGCACTGGCCAGCGTGACCTCGGGCGGGCCCGCCCTGCCCCGGTTCAAGCCGCCGCGCGCCTCCCAGCGGGGCGTGGCCGACCGCCCGACGCTGGTGCAGAACGTGGAGACCCTGGCTCACCTGGCGCTGATCGGCCGCTACGGCGCCGCCTGGTTCCGGAGCGTGGGCACCGCCGACGAGCCCGGCAGCATGCTGACCACCTTGCACTACGCCGACGGCAGCAGGAACGTGGTGGAGGTCCCACTGGGCATCCCGATCACCGATCTGCTCCGGCTCGATGGCCAGGTGCAGGCCGTCCTGGCCGGCGGCTACCACGGCACCTGGCTGCCGGCCGCGCAGGCAGCACAGCTTCCGCTGGCCAATGCGGCGCTGCGCCCGCTCGGCGCGGCGGTGGGGGCCGGCGTGCTGGCGGCGCTGCCCGCCGGCCGGTGCGGCGTCGCCGAAACCGCCCGGGTCGTGCGCTACCTCGCCCTGGAGTCGGCCGGGCAGTGCGGGCCGTGCTTCAACGGGCTGCCCCGGATGGCGACCGCACTGGGCAGCCTGGCCGGCCCACGTCCGGACCCGCAGGCGCGCGCAGATCTCGAGCGCTGGTCAGGCCTGGTCGTGGGACGGGGTGCCTGCCATCATCCGGAGGGAACGGTGCGGCTGATCCGCAGCGCCCTGCAGGTGTTCGCCGGCGAGATTGACCGGCACGCACGCGGGCAGTGCACTGGCAGCAGCCGGCAGCCGTTCCTGCCGCTGCCTGCCGAACCTGCCCTCGATGAAGCAGACTGGAGGTGACATGAAAAAGCAGCTGCGCGTCAACCCGATCGATTGCGTGGGGCACGGCCTGTGCGCGGAACTCCTGCCCGAACTGGTCACCCTGGATGAGTGGGGGTACCCGATCCTGCCCGCCCGGCCGGTGCCCCGGGTGCTGGAACGGCAGGCACGGCGCGCTGTCACCGACTGCCCGGCGCTGGCCCTGACCCTCTCCGATGCGTCCTGAGATGCAGGCGCCACAGCCCCCGGCCGCACCGGTAGCCGCGGCCGGGGCCACCGGCACGCAGCGGGCCGCGATCCAGCGTGGCGACGGCACGCCCATCCGCGTGCTGGTCGTGGACGACGAGCCCAGCCTGGCCGAACTGCTCGCGAGCGTGCTCCGGTACGAGGGCTGGGAGATCCGGACCGCCGGCGACGGCGCCAGCGCGGTCCGGGTGGCCCGCGAATTCCGCCCGGACGCCGTCGTGCTGGACGTCATGCTCCCCGACTTCGACGGCCTGGAGGTCCTGCGCCGCATGCGGGCCGAACTCCCCCACGTGTGCGTCCTGTTCCTGACCGCCCGGGACGCGGTGGAGGACCGGGTGGCGGGGATCACCGCGGGCGGCGACGACTACGTCGCCAAGCCGTTCAGCCTGGAAGAGGTGCTGGCCCGGCTGCGCGGGCTGCTGCGCAGGGCCGGGATCGCGCGGTCCCGCAGCGAGAGCGAGCTGGTCGTGGGTGACCTGACCATGGACGAGGACGCCCGCGAGGTACGCCGGGGCGGTGAGCTGATCGAGCTGACCGCCACCGAGTTCGAGCTGCTGCGGTTCCTCATGCGCAACCCGCGCCGGGTGCTGTCCAAGGCGCAGATCCTGGACCGGGTGTGGAACTACGACTTTGGCGGCCAGGCACATGTGGTCGAGCTCTACATCAGCTACCTGCGCAAGAAGATCGATGCTGGCCGCGAACCCCTGATCCACACGGTCCGGGGCGTCGGCTACGTGCTCAAGCCGACAAGCTGATGAGCCAGGCCGAAGCTGGCCCCGGGGCCGGTAGGCCGGCGTCCCGGCCCGGCCGCTGGCTGGCCAGGCGCACCCTGCGCGGCCGGCTCATCGCCGGCCTGCTGGTGCTGCTCGCGCTCGCCTGCGCCGCCGTCGGCCTGGTCACCTATCTGGTTCTGCACCGGGCGCTGCTGGACGGTCTGGACGGCCAGCTGACCGCTGCGAGCCAGCGCTTCACCGCCTGCCTGCACACGCCAGGGCCGGAGGGCGACAGCGAGTCAGGGACATCCCAGCCATTGCCGCCATCCGCGAACTCACCTCTGACGTGTGCCGGCGAGCAGGCGGAGGAGACGTTCAGCGCCCAGGTCAGGAACGGGACCGTGACCTACGCGTACGTGGCCAACGGCAAATGCGTCCTGTCCGCCGCCGACAGGACGGTGCTCACCGCCATGTCCGGCAGCAGCCAGCCCTACACCAGCAGCCTGTCCACGCTGGGTCCCTACCGGCTGCTGTCGGCGCCCGGGCCGCGCCCGCAGCCGGGCGTCACGTACATCACCGGCCTGCCGATGGAGCCGGTTGACGAGACCCTGCGGACGGTGGAGATCACCGAGGTCATCGTGTTCTCGGTGGCGCTGGTGCTGACCGGGATCATCGGCACCGCCTGGGTGCGGCTGTCGTTGCGCCCGCTGCGGCGGGTGGCGGCCACCGCGGCCCGGGTGACCGAGCTTCCGCTGGCCAGCGGAGAGGTCACGCTGCCCGAACGAGTGCCGGACGCGGACCCGAGAACGGAGGTCGGCCAGGTCGGGGCGGCACTGAACCGGATGCTCGGGCACGTCGAGTCCGCGCTGGCCCGGCGCGCCGCGAGCGAGGCCCGGCTGCGCCGGTTCGCGGCCGACGCCAGCCACGAACTGCGCACGCCGCTGGCGGCCATCCGGGGCTACGCCGAACTCGCCCGCCGCCACCCCGGCCCGGTCCCCGACGACATCGCGCATGCCATCAGCCGGGTCGAATCGGAATCGGCGCGGATGAGCGAACTGGTGGACGAACTGCTGCTGCTCGCGCAACTCGACGCCGGCCGGCCGCTGGCCAGGGAGCCGGTCGACCTGACCCGGCTGGCCATCGACGCCACCAGCGATGCGCGGGCAGCCGTCCCCGACCACCGGTGGCAGCTCGAACTTCCCGGCGAACCAGTCACGGTCCGCGGCGACGAGCACCGGCTCCGCCAGGTGCTGGCCAACCTGCTGAGCACCGCCGGCCGCCACACCCCGCCGGGGACCACCGTCACGGTGTCACTGACCGAGCCAGGCGAGGGCGGCGGCACGGTCGTGCTCAGCGTGACCGACAACGGGCCTGGTATCCCACCCGACCTGCAGCCGGGCCTGTTCGAGCGGTTCGTCCGCGGCGACACCTCCCGCTCGCACGCCACCGGCAGCACCGGGCTGGGCCTGGCGATCGTGGACGCGGTGACCACCGCCCACGGGGGCAGCGTGGGCGTGACCAGCCGGCCCGGCTCGACCCGTTTTGTCATCACCCTGCCCCGCCTGGAAGGGCCGTTAAGCGCACGCCCTGATTCCACCCAGGATGGTGCCGCCACCCAGCTGGCCTGACCTGCCAGGTGGACAGGCGCCCGCCTTCATACCTAGTATTACTAGGTATGAAGGCGGAGAAGCTCAAGGGCCATCTCGACCTGCTGCTGCTGTCGGTCCTCAGCGGTGGCCCCGGTCACGGCTATGAGGTCATCACCCGGCTGCGTGATCGCAGCGACGGCGCGTTCCAGCTGCCCGAGGGCACCGTGTACCCGGCGCTGCACCGGCTGGAGAGCGCGGGCCTGCTGGCCAGCACCTGGGAGGTGGTGGCGGGCCGCCGTCGCCGCATCTATCACCTCACCCTCGCTGGTGAGCGGGCGATGGCCGAGCAGGCCCGGCAGTGGCGGGAGTTCAGCGGGTCGATGGCCCGGGTGCTCGGTGCCCCGGCCGCCAGCGCGCGCGGTGCGGTGCTGCCCGGCGGATTGCCGCTGACCACGGCGGTGCTGCGAGGCACGGCATGATCGGCAGCACCGCGGGTACCTCCGGCGACCTCATCGAGGACTACCTCGACCGGCTGCTCGTCTCGCTCAGCGGCAGCCCACGCCAGGTGCGGCACACCCTGGCAGAGGTGGAGGCGCACCTGCGCGACGCCGTGGCCGAGGGCATGGCCACCGGCCTGTCCGAGGATGCGGCGCAGACGCAGGCGCTGGAACGGATCGGCCCGGTGCACGTCGTGGCAGGGCGGCCGGCCGTCCTCACCCGCCCCTCGGCGCCGCTGCTGCGCCACCTGGTCCTCACCGCCGGCCTGGTGGGCAGCGCCGGGTTCATCGCGATCGGCGTGGCCGGTATCGTCGGGCGGTTCCTGAACGCGGCGAAGGGCAACCTGTTCATGACCCCGCCCTTCCCGCCGGGCACCTACTCCCGGGCCGACTGCGCCCGCTGGCTGGCCGGCGACCCGCACACCCATTCGTGCGTCACCGCCATGCTCGCCGACCATGTCGGCGACTTCTTCCTGCAGGCCGGCGCCTGCGCCGTGCTCGGGCTGCTCGGCCTGGCGGCCTATCTCTTCCTTCGCCGCCGGTGGCGGGACCGCGCCACCCAGACCGTGCTGCCACCGGGCACAGCGCAGGCACTCGGCGCCGTGCTGGCGGGCCTGGCCGCGATCGTCTGCTTCGGCCAGGTGGCCGACGCTGAGAACGTCAAGCACGGCATCGGCGCCGGGGAGCCGCTGAGCCTCGCGATCGCCGCCACCAGTGCAACCGCGGTGTTCGCGCTGGCGCTGCGCCAGAAGGTGCGCAGCCGCACCAGCTGAGGGCGGAAACGCCCGGATTCATAGCTGCCGCTGAGAAATGGCCCATGCTCATAGGCCGCTCTGAAGTTCTGCCAAGTGCCCTGAGAGCCCGCTTGGGCATTCTCGGAAGTGAGCGAAACCGGCCGGCAGAGTCCCTGCCGGCGCGGACACCACGACGGAGGAGGCACTTATGACCCCGCTGGTCTGGGCTAACTTTCCCCTGGCCGCGCTATTCCTGCTCGCCTGGATCGGCATCCCGATGTGGATGACGTTCAAGCGGCCGGAACGGGCACCCGACCACTCGGAGGCTGAAGCGTACTACCAGGCCAAGGCAGCCCTGATGCAGGGCGAGAGCGTCGTCACCGTCCCGGCCGCGGGGATGATCATGACCCGCCAGCACATGACGGCCACCCGCCAGGCCGTGCCTGGCCGCGTCCACGCCGGGGCGGGGCTTGCCAAGCGCGGCCACCGGGTGCCGGCCGGCCGGCACACCCGTGCATCAGCCTGACGGGTGCTCACCCCCTAGCGTGACCGGCCGCCATCAGGCCAGGCCGGGCAGACACCCAGGCTGGGGGACGATAGTCACGGCGAGGGCCGACCAGCCCTCGCCGTGACGCTTACCAGGGGCTATTCAAACCGCACATTCCCGGTAACTGCCCGGGAAGGCCGGGTTGCTGCGGCTGACGAAGGGCTGGGGGCTGTATGTGGGGTTATCGCGGTATATGAATTCTCATCGTTGGCTTCAACGGCCCTGGCCCCGGGCGCGCATTCGTGGAGAACGGCCAGCTGCCCGAGGGCCGCGCAGCTGACGATGCTGTTGTTGCTGGCTCTGTACGGGCCGTTATCCGCACCCGGCGCGGAATAGAGCGGGAACACCGTGGTGCCACGGCATGCCCGCCCTCAGTGCCGGGAGGCGGAGAACATCTACCGGCGGCGGGCGAGCAGTTGCCGCTTCGTCCCCCGCCCGGCGTCCGGGATGCCGTGCTGGTCGATGACCTCGAACCCGCTGGGGAGCAGGGCGGCGGGCTCGCCCGGGCCCAGGCACCACTCGGCGGGCAGGCCGGGCCGGGCCGGGCGGGCCTCGGCCGTGAACGCCTCCCAGCCGAGCAGCCCGCCGGGCGCCACCGCGCCGGTGGCCGTGGTGAACACATCCCGGTCCCAGTAACCGGTGCACAGGACCAGTGCGTAGCAGGCCAGCCGCGGATGCCACTCCCTCAGGTCGGCCTGCACCAGGGTGATCAGGCCGCGCAGGCCGCGGCGCTCCGCCTCCTGCCCGAGCATGCCCAGCGCCACCTCAGCGATGTCCACCGCCGTGACCTGCCGCCCTGCCCCGGCTGCCAGCAGCGCGCCACCGGACGGCCCGCACGCCAGATCGGCTACCGGCCCATCCGGCAACGGCATCGACAACGCGCGGGCGGCCAGCGGATGAGGCACGAACGACGGGCCGGAGCCCTCCCCGTACCGCGCGTTCCACCGGATCCGGTCCGGGTGACCGGCCAGTTCCGCCCGGTTTTCTCCCATGTGCCTACGTTAGCCAGCCCGGCCACAGCACCGGTCCCGGCGCAGCGGGCCCGGCGGGCAGGTCAGGTCGGCCGGGCCTGCCCGGCCAGGTCAAGAAGATCGTCGAGAATGCTGCCGAACATGCCCGAGATCAGGGTCAGATGGCCCTCCCCGGGCAGCAGATGCGCCCGCGCGCCGGGCACCTGCCCGGCGAGCCAGGCACCGTGCCCGAAGGGCACCATCCGGTCCTGATCCCCCTGCCAGATCGCCACCGGCACGGACACCGCCGTCACCGCGAACCCCCAGTCACGGACGAAGGCCAGGTCGTCGTCGCTCCAGCCGGCGGGCCCGCCGCGCACCGCGGCCCGGAAGGACGCGGCGAGGTAATCGGTGAACTCCCCGGTGAGGACTGCCGTGTCGGCAGCAGAGACCAGGCCGCCCAGTGCGGCCGCGACACCCGCGCCGGTGAGTTCGCTGACTTCCGCCGACGCCGCTGCCAGGAACCTGGTGAGCGTGGTCTCGCCGGCCGCCGCCGCGGCGAACTCCTCGATGTTCTCCGGGCCCATCCCGGCCAGCCAGTCCAGCCCGGCCGCCTGGTACGGGGCCACCCCGGCGACAGACGCCGCCGCCAGGCACCGCCCGGGCAGCAGGGCAGCGCAGGCCAGGGCATGCGGCCCTCCGCCGGACCAGCCGGCGGTCAGGAAACGATCCGCTGCCAGATGATCGAGGATCGCCGCCACATCCGCGGCGGCGGCGGCCACCGTCCGGCCGGGCTGCGGGGTCGATCCGCCATACCCGGGACGCGAGTACATCACCGTACGCAGTCCCCGGGCCGACGCTGCGGCGATCACCGGCCCGGGTGCGACCAGCCCGGAGGGCGTCCCGGGGTGGAAGACCAGGGGCAGGCCATCGTCCGGCCCGGCGGCCAGGACCTCCAGCTGCCGGCCGTCCGGCGTACCCACCGGGAAATGCTCGCTCGGCATGCTGTGAGCGTAGCGGCCGGGCAGCCGCCGGGCAGACTCAGCCGGCCCCTGGCGCTAGTCGGCTCCCCCCGGTCCTGCGGCGCCACCCGGCCGCCAGATAGCAGGCGCCTTAAGTCTGCGCAAAACGGACATCACAACTCGCCGGCTGCCCGGGACCGGACAGTAGCGTTGGTGACCCGGCGTCCAGCGCCTCGCTCAGCCGCTGCGGGCAGATCAGGTGGACATGCGAGTCCACCGCGCCCGCGGTGCCGGACGCGGCAGTGCTGGCAGGCCGCCTGGATCGCGGAGAGGCACTGGCGGCGGGAACAGCGAAGCCGCGGGCGGAGTTCCGCACATCGGGACCAGGCGACAGGAGGGAATGCGGGTGACGGCACATTTGCGGGACCAGCTCGGACGGTTCGGGATCTGGCGAGGTGCTTTCCAGGTGACGGCTCAGCTGGCCGCCGATATAGAGCAGCTCGGCTTCGGCGCGCTGTGGCTGGGCGGCTCGCCTGACGGTGATCTGGCGCAGGCAGAAGAGCTCCTCGATGCCACGAGCACCCTCACCATCGGCACCAGCATCGTGAACATATGGAAGGACGCCCCGCATGAGGTGGCCCGTTCGTTCGCCCGGTTGCAGGACCGCCATGCTGGCCGCTTCGTGCTCGGTGTCGGGGCCGGGCACCGTGAGGTGACACAGCAGTACGGGCATCCGTATGAGGCTCTCGCGGCCTACGTGGACTCACTTCGCGGCGAAGGTGTCCCGCAGGACGCTCTCGTCCTCGCCGCCCTGGGCCCGAAGGTGCTCAGGCTGGCCGGCGAGCAGACAGCCGGCGCGATCCCATACCTCGTGCCGCCCGAGCACACCCGCCAGGCACGGGAAATCCTTGGCCCGGAGCCGCTGCTCGCCCCCGAGCACAAGGCGGTGGTTGACCCCGACCCCGCGCGTGCGAGGGCACTCGGCCGCGCCCGGGTAAGCAGCCCGTATCTCGGGCTGGTCAACTACACCAGCAACCTGCGCCGGCTCGGCTGGGCCGAGGACGACCTGCGCGACGGCGGAAGCGACCCGCTGATCGACGCGCTGGTCGCGCATGGCAGCGCGGACCAGGTGGCGGCCCAGCTCAGCAGCCACCTGGAGGCCGGCGCGGACCACGTGGTCATCCAGCTGCTCACCGAACCGCAAGCCGATCCACTGCCCGGTTACCAGGAGCTGGCGCGGGCGCTGATGCCCTAGCAACGCAGTGCCGCTGAGCCGGCGGCTGTGGCCTCAGCTGCCCTGCCCCGTCATGGCCTTGATGATGCCTGTCATGACCGCGTCGACATTGGCGTGGGCAGTGCCGGCGGTGATGACCAGCACCGGACCGGAGGACCACATGGTGCTGAAAACGTGATCGTTACCTGGCCCGAGCTGCCATGCCTGCTGGCCGGCGAGCGTCACCCGGTGCACTGGGCCGTCGGTGAGGAGGCTGGCCAGGCCAGCGGTATCCCAGCGTTCTCCTGGCCAGCTGATCTGGATGGTGACCCCGGTGCCGTTCCCGGTGAAACCGCCGCCGATATAGGCCGTCTGGGGATCGCCCGCTATCTCCTTGTTCTCCCGCACCCAGGCATGCGCGCCGGTTCCCATGAACGTGTACCCGGTGGCCGGGCGCAGCACCCAGTCGATGATGCTCTGGTAGTGGCGGCTGCGGTCCCACGCGCGCAACTGCGCGCGCATCGTGGGCAGCGTTGGCTCCAGCGCTGCCTTGACCGTGTCGTCAGAGCCGACCAGCGCGTGCGCCGGCACGTACCCGGCGGCCTTCATGGTCACTGTTTCACCTGGGCCGATCCGGTAAAGCGTGGCGGTGCCGTCAGGGCGCGCCAGTACGCGGTCGCCGTTCGGCATTACCAGCCCCGCCCGTAGCGGGCTGCCGGTGAGGGCGCTGGTGATGGTGACCGCTACCGGGATCGGAGCCAGCCGCACTGTCACTGGTGTTTGCGTCGCCTTCACCTGGGTGGGTGCGTAATAGCGGGCCTGCACGCGCAGTGCCGTATCCGCGGCGATGCCTGCTATCTGGAACTTGCCGTGGGCATTGGTAGTCGTGGATTTTCCGCCGCCGTGCAGGCTCGCTGCGGCAACTGGCTGGCCGGTGAGCCGGTCGATGACGGTCCCCCGTGCTGTTATCCCCCGGGGCGACAGCGCAAAGAACAGCGTGATACCCACGGCTGCCATGACGATCAGGACCAGCGGAAGGATCAGGATCGGCCGCCGGTACCACGGCTTGTGCACGGCGATTGGTGACTGCGGCGGTGGCGCTGGCGCAAGCGGCGTCTCTGTGAACTTGGACATGGCAACCATCTCCTTGGGAGGCTGCCGCGCCCCTCAAATGCTTTTGCGGGCGTGACCCGCGGAGAATTCGCGGCAGCCCTTTATTTCAGCGTGATCAGGTATCACGCCTTAGTAAAGGGCCCAACGCCCCTCAGGTGGGGGGCAACGGCCCGGCCATAACGGCAGCTAGCTCGACTTTCGCGGTTATGCGGCGAGGTCTGCCCAGGCCAGGCGGATGAGGTGTATTTCTTCGCGTGTTGGCTGGTCGGGGTGAGATGGGCGGAAACGGGCGGCGATGATAACGCGGCGTAGCCTGGCGGCCATGTCGGCGGTGGAGGGCTGGGTCTTGGTGGCGTACCAGGGGGAACGGGCGCGGTGACTGGTCACGTCGGCGGGGTCGTGCCCGTCGGTGGCGTACCAGCAGGTGGCGAGGGCCTGGCAGGCGAGCATGAACCATCCCAGTGCCCGTGCTGATCACCGGCGGCCCGGACTGCCCGCCCGCGCCCGGGCCTCCTCCCTGCTGGGGACGGGGCGGCGGAACCCGGGCCCTTCGCCTCTGGAGCGCCCGGCCGGTCGCCTCTACAGTCCCCGGCCCGCGAGCGCGACCGTGCTGCTGAGGAACAAGGGGGGCGCGATGAGCCTGTCTTCGGGCCACGGCGTGCCCGCGGTGACAGGAGGCCGGGCGGCGGGACCCGGCTCAGTTCCCGGAACCGGGGCCGCTATCGAGGTCGTGCATCTGCGCAAGACGTATAGGGCCACAGTGGCGGTCGATGACGTGTCGTTCTCCGTCGCCGAAGGTGAAATTTTCGGCATCTTGGGCCCGAACGGGGCGGGCAAGACCACCACTGTCGAGTGCGTGATAGGCCTACGGAACCCCGACGCGGGCGTGATCCGGGTCATGGGCCTGGACCCTCATGTGGATCGCGAGGATCTTCACGCGATCGTGGGGGTCCAGCTCCAGGCGAGTGTCCTTCCGGCCCGCTTGAAGGTGGGCGAGATCCTGGATCTGTTCCACTCCTTCTACCAGCACCCAGCCGGCCTGGAGGAGATCACGGACTCCCTGGGGCTAGCCGAGAAGAAAAACGGCTACTACCGGTCCCTGTCTGGTGGCCTTAAGCAGCGGCTCTCGGTCGCGCTGGCGCTCATCGGCAATCCCAAGGTCGCCGTCCTTGACGAGATGACCACGGGCCTGGACCCGCAGGCACGCCGCGACACCTGGCAGCTGATCGAAGGCGTCCGCGATCGCGGGGTCACGATCATCCTGGTGACCCACTACATGGATGAGGCCGAGCGCCTGTGCGACCGCGTCGCGCTGCTGGACAGGGGGAGGATCGTCGCCATCGACACCCCAGAAGGCCTGGCCGACCGGGCCGGGGTGGCCAAGCGCGTGCGCTTCGTGCCGTCCAAGCCGTTCGAGGACCGGCTGCTGAGCGGCCTTTCGGAGGTTCGCAGCGTCGAGCACGAGGGCGAGCATGTCATCGTCACCGGGTCCGGGGAGCTGGCGAACGTGGTGATCCTCACGCTGGCAGCGGCTGGGGTGACCGCCACCGACATGCACCTGGATTCGGCGAATCTGGAGGACGCGTTCGTGCAGATGACCGGCCGTCACCTCCACGAGGACGAGATCGGGAGGGTTCACCGATGAGCAGTCACGCTTCCCTGCTGCCGGCCAGGACACCCCGTTCCGCCTTTGGCAAGCTCCTCGAGAGCGAAGCCAAATACGCGTGGCGAGTCCCGGTCGGGCTGATCTTCGGGGTCGCTGCGCCGGTGCTGGTGCTGGTGATCCTCGGCACCATCCCCGGCGTGAACAGGCCCGTCAAGGCACTCGGCGGCCTCACCTACTTCAGCATCTACTTCCCGATCCTCATCGCGGTCGCACTTGCTGTGCTCTCACTCATCAGCCTCCCCCTGCACCTGGCCAATTACCGCGAGCAGGGCATCCTGCGTCGGCTGTCAACGACCCCGGTACCGCCGGCCTGGATGCTCGCGGCGCAGGTCATCATCAACCTCGTCCTGGCCGCACTGGTCCTTGGCATTCTGGTGGTGGTGGGCACTGCGGGATTCGGCCTCGGCGCGCCCAAGGCACCGGGAGGATTCACGCTGGCGCTCCTGCTGACCATCGCCGCCATGTTCGCCATCGGCCTATGGGTCTCGGCCATTGCCCGCTCCACGGGCGGCGCCAGCGCCATCGGGCAGCTGCTGTTCTATCCGCTCCTTTTCTTCGCCGGCCTGTGGCTTCCCCGGGAGAGCATGGCACCTGTCCTGCGGGACATCAGCGACTGGACTCCCCTGGGTGCCTCCGTGCGCTCGCTGCAAAGTTCGATGCTGGGCGCTTTCCCATCGGCACAGTCGCTGCTGGTCCTGGCCGCCTGGGCGCTGGTGTTCGGCGTCCTGGCTGTGCGTTTCTTCAGGTGGGAGTAACGCGCCCGGCCGGGCGCACAATGGCTCTGGTGCCCCCGCCGGTCTGCCCCGGCCCCCCCGCCGGTCAGTCCTGGCCAGCGGGTTCCAGCACGAATACCGGGATCTGCCGGGCCGTCTTGCGCTGGTAGTCGGCGTAGGGCGGGTACGCGGCTACCGCACGCTGCCACCACTTCTCACGTTCGGCGCCGGTGACCTCGCGGGCGACCATGTCCTGCTTGTGCGGGCCGTCCTGCAGTTGGACCCGCGGATGCGCCCGGAAGTTGTAGTACCACCTTGGGTGGGTGGGGGCGCCGCCCTGCGATGCCACCGCGGCGTAACGGCCCTCATGCTCGACCCGCATGACCGGGGCCTTGCGCAGCTTGCCGCTGCGTACCCCGCGGTTCGTGATGATCACCACCGGCAGGCCGGTGTCGCGCAGCGTGGTGCCCTGCGTCCCGCCCGAGCTCTCATACAGTTCTACCTGGTCGCGGACCCAGGCCTGCGTGCTCGGCGCGTACTCGCTGTCGTCAGCCATGGCGTCAGTTGATCACATCCCGGGCCGCGTGCGGGCGGCGGGTCTTCCCGTGCCCGACCGCCTTGGTGATCTGATCAAACGTCTTCTCGATGTTCGCCGGGATGGTGAACACGTCGCCCAGGAACGGGCGCACACCACGCACCCGCCTCACCTCTCGGTCCAGGCCCGTCACGCCGGCTGCCGTGGGAGCCGGTCACCAGCCGCCCCCCACGGCCGGCCCGACGACGGAACCCTGGGCGCGCCCCACCATGTGGTGAGTCACCATCTATGCAACCGGTGCTACGTCACACGAAACGGCGCGCCGTGTATACGCCGTGTTAACTTCCGCGGCCCAGGCTCAGGCGGGCGGTTCGGGCTCGCTGCCCTGCTGCGGCGGGACGGACGGGGCCAGTCCCCGTTCTTCCGCCGCCACCCCGGCGGGGGGGATCGACTCCGCGATGCGCTTCAGCAGCGAGCGCACGGTTGCGGTCGCCGCCCGGTGCAGCAGCACCCGGTCCAGCCCCGCTCCCACGCTGGCCAGCGGCGGCCGGTAGGCACCGGTCAGTGCCAGCAGACTGGCGTCCTCCCCCACCGGGGTAAGGCTGATGTTGGCGTCCAGGACCGGGAACAGCCGCCCCATGACACCGGTGGCCTCCCAGCGCAAGGTCAGCATCACGCTCTCGTCATGCTCAACCGGTTCCAGCAGCAGGACCCGCACCAGCTTGGAAGGGCCGGAGGAATCGCCGAACGGCCCCACCCGGATCAGGCCATCGGCGTAGGCGCCGTCGGAGGCGGCGCTCAGCCAGCCGCCATGTGTCAGGTCCAGCAATCCCGCGCGGGCAGCCGGGAACCCGACATCAATGCTGACCTCCTCGCTGACGAACATGCGTTCTTTGATCCCACTTCAGCGTCGGTTACGGGAGGGACGAAAGTCCCTTTCACGGTAGGCAATATTCATACCACCTACCGTTAATGTGACGAGGCTCACATAGTAGATTGCCGGGCATTCCGCCCGGTGGTGCGACGACGGCCCCGCGCCGCGCCGGGAGAACTTGGACGGCCCCAACGATTTACCGCAGGCCGGGCAGGGCCTACCATGCGCACGTGCCTATGCTGCTCGGGGTCGCCAAACGCCTGCTGGTGGGGCGTCCTATGCACAGCGACCGCCTGTCCCACACGCTGCTTCCCAAGCGCATCGCGCTGCCCGTGTTCGCCAGCGACGCGCTCTCCTCGGTGGCCTACGCGACCGAGGAGATCCTGCTCGTACTGTCCGCCGGCGGCATCGCCCTGATCGCGTTCACCCCCTGGATCGCCGTCGCGGTCGGGGTGCTGATGCTGGTCGTGGTGGCCTCCTACCGGCAGAACGTGCACGCCTACCCATCAGGCGGCGGTGACTACGAGGTGGCCACCACCAACCTCGGGCCGCGGGTGGGCATCGCGGTGGCCAGCGCGCTGATGGTGGACTACACGCTGACGGTGGCGGTGTCGGTCTCGTCTGGGGTGGCGAACCTCGCGTCGGCCTTCCCGGCGCTGAACGCATACGTGACGCCGGTCGCCGTCGTGGTCGTGGCGGTCATCGCGGTGATGAACCTGCGCGGTGTCCGGGAGTCCGGAACCGCCTTCGCGATCCCCACCTATCTGTTCATCGGAGTGGTCGGGCTGATGATCGCCTGGGGCACCGCACGGCTGGCCACCGGCGGCCACCTGCAGGCCGAGAGCGCTGACCTTCATTACCGCAGCGTCCGCACCTACAGCGGGCTGCTGCTGGCCTTCGTGCTGCTGCGCGCGTTCTCCTCTGGCTGCACCGCGCTCACCGGGGTGGAGGCGATCAGCAACGGTGTGCCCGCATTCCGCAAGCCCAAGAGCAAGAACGCAGCCACCACCCTGGCGATGCTCGGCCTGATCGCGGTATCGATGTTCGCCGGGGTGACCGTCCTGGCCCTGATCAGCCACGTCCACACCGGACCGCCCGGGGACCTGGCCGGGCTGGCCCCCGGGCAGCCGCAGCGAACAGTGATCGCCCAGGTGGGGCGCGCCGTGTTCGGCGGCTCCTCACCCCTGTTCTACCTGCTCCAGTTCGTCACGGCGCTGATCCTGGTGCTGGCCGCCAATACCGCCTTCAACGGGTTCCCGGTGCTGGCCTCGATCCTGTCCCGCGACGGTTACCTGCCGCGCCAGTTGCACACCCGGGGTGACCGGCTCGCGTTCAGCAACGGGATCATCCTGCTGTCCGGGTTCGCGATCCTGCTGATCGTGATCTTCCAGGCCTCCCCGACCCGGCTGATCCAGCTCTACATCATCGGCGTGTTCGTATCGTTCGTGTGCAGCCAGACCGGGATGATCAGGCACTGGAACCGGCATCTGCGCACCGAGACCGATCCGCGGGTCCGCCGCCACATGATGCGTACCCGGGTGATCAACACGGTGGGTGCCTGCTTCACCGCCGTGGTCCTGATCATCGTGCTGGTCACCAAGTTCGCCAGCGGCGCCTGGATCGTGGTCGTGGCGATGCCGGTGATCTGGCTGACCATGCGCGGTATCCGGCGGCACTACGAGCGGGTGTCGCTCGAACTGGCCCCGCCGCGGGAGGTGGCACTCACGCTGCCCGCCAACAACCGTGCCATCGTGCTGGTCTCCAAACTGCATCTGCCCACGCTGCGGGCGCTGGCTTATGCCCGCGCCACCCGTCCCAGTCATCTGGAAGCGGTCACCGTCGATGTGGACCAGGCCGAGACGCGCCAGCTCACGCAGGACTGGGACCGCAGTGACATCCGGGTGCCGCTGACGGTGGTGGCCTCTCCGTACCGGGAGATAACCCGGCCCGTGGTCGACTACATCAAGGGCCTGCGCCGGGAGAGCCCGGACGACATCGTGACCCTCTATGTGCCTGAATACGTGCTCGGCCACTGGTGGCAGCAGTTGCTGCACAACCAGAGCGCGCTGCGCCTCAAGACCAGGCTGCTGCTCCAGCCCGGAGTGATCGTCGCCAGCGTCCCCTACCAGCTACGGTCAGCCCTCCACCTGCGGCAGCCACCCGTGGCGGCCACCCACGCACCCGCGGCGGCCACCCACGCACCCGCGGCGGCCACCCACGCACCCGCGGCGGCCACCCACGCACCTTCGGCCAGACCGGGGCGCGGCACCCGCACCGCCAAGCCCGCAGCCCACCCGCTGCAGCGGCTTACCGCTGACCGCCAGACGCTGCAGGCGGAGGAACTGCAGGCCGAGATCAGCGAATTCAGCGCGACCCCCATCGCTGAGGCCCTCGACCACGAACTAGTCAACGTCGCGGGCACGCTGCGGGCGGTCACCCTGCGCCCGCGCGGCACCAGCCTCACCATGGAGGCGGACCTGTGGGACGGCACAGGCAGTATCAACCTGGTCTGGCTGGGGCGCCGCGACATCCTCGGCGTCCGCCCCGGCCGCCGGATCATCGTGCGCGGGCGCATCGCCAGGATCAACGACGAGCGCACCATGTACAACCCCAGCTATGAACTCCGGCCCGGGCCCGACTCCACCGAATCCGCGTGAAAGCGGTAACCCATGCCGGGCTCGGTCAGCAGGTACCGGGGCCGGGATGGATCGGGCTCCAGCTTCCTGCGCAGCTGGGCCGTGTACACACGCAGGTAATTGACCTCAGTCTGGTACTGCGGTCCCCAGACCTCCGCCAGCAGTCGCCGTTGCGTGACGAGACGGCCGCGATGACGGACCAGGACTTCGAGTAGCTGCCACTCGGTCGGTGTCAGGCGGATATCGCTGCCGTTCCTGGTGACGCGTTTCGCGGCCAGGTCGACGGTGAAATCGGGCGTCACCACCACCGGCCCGTCCGGAGCCGGGGCGGCCCGGCGGATGGCAGCTCGCAACCGGGCTAGCAGTTCATCCATGCCGAACGGCTTGGTGACATAGTCGTCCGCACCCGCGTCAAGCGCGGCCACCTTCTGGCTTTCCTGGCCCCAGGCCGACAGGACGATGATCGGGGTGGTGGTCCAGCCGCGAACCCCGCGGATCACCTCGATGCCATCCATGTCGGGCAGCCCCAGGTCGAGAATCAGCACGTCGGGACGGTCACGGGCCATCGCGGCCAGGCCGGACGTGCCGTCGCAGGCCGTGCTCACCTGGTATTTGCGGGCGGCGAGGTTGATCCGCAGCGCCCGCAGGATCGGCGCTTCGTCGTCGACGACCAGAACCCGGGTCACGGGTCCGCCACCGCGGGCGAGGCTGGCGAGGTTGCCGCGGCTGGCAGTGCCACCCGCATGGTGAGCCCGCCACCGGGGGTGTCCAGGACGGTGATGGATCCGCCCATGGCGTCCAGGAACCCCTTGGCGACGGCCAGCCCGAGCCCGACCCCGGTGCCAGTGCCGCGTTCGTCCAGGCGCTCGAACGGCTCGAAGATCCGGCTCTTGAGGTGGCCGGGCAGCCCGGGGCCGTGGTCCTCGACGTCCAGCACGACGGTCCCGGCAGCCAGATGAGCGCGCATCACCGGTGGCCTGCCCGGCGGGGAGTGGCCCAGCGCGTTCGCGAACAGGTTGGCCAGGACCCGTTCCAGCAGCCCCGGGTCGGTGCGGACGAGAGGCAGCCCGTCCGGCACCACCATCTGCAGGGAGGCGGCGGTGCCCAGCCCATGCAAAGCCACCGGTGCGACCTCGTCGATCGACGTGGGCCGCAGGAAGGGATGCAGTGACCCGGTGGTCAGCCGGCTCATGTCGAGCAGGTTGCCGATCAGCGCGTCGAGGCGGTCGGCCCCGTCCTCGATCGTGGCGAGCAGGGCAGCCTCATCAGCGGGGGCCCACTGCACGTCGGTCTGGCGCAGGGTGCTCACGCTCGCTTTGATGGACGCGAGCGGGGTGCGCAGGTCGTGGCTGACCGCGGCAAGCAGCGCGGTACGCATGCGGTTGCCTTCGGCCAGGGCTTCCGCCTGGGCCGCCTGGGTGCGGAGCCGGTCCCGGTCGAGCGCGGCGCCGGCCTGGGCCGCGAAGCCGTCCAGCAGCCGGGGTGTGACCGGCGGCGACTGCCCGCACACCAGCAGCGCCAGGCCGGGCCGCACCGGTACCCGGGTGGTCGTGGCGCCGTCCGGGGCCTGCCCGCTCACCGCCATGGCGACCCACTGATCACGCACCTGCTCCACCAGTTCCGCCCGGCCGCCCCAGGTGCTGGTGAGATGGTCGAGCACGGACAGAGGTGTGTCCGCCCCGCCGAGCACCGTCTGCGCCAGCGCCAGCAGTGCGGCAGCGTCCTGGTTGCTGCGTGCCGCAAGGACGGCACGGCGTGCCGCCAGGTGCACAACGCTGCTCACTGTCACCGCGACGGTGACGAACAGCAGCAGTGCGAGCAGGTTCTGCGGTTCGGCGATGGTGAATGTGTGCAGCGGCCGGGTGAAGTACCAGTTGAGCAGCAAGCTGGCCATGACGGCGGCGAGCACCGCCGGCCAGAATCCGCCCACGACCGCGATGACGACCACGACAACCAGGTAGATGAGCAGGTCGTCGGCGAGACTCAGGTCCGCACGTAGCGCCACCAGGGCCATGGTCAGCAGTGGCAGGCCCGCCGCCAGCAGAACGCCAGCGAACTGGCGCCGCCCGCGTAGCCCGGCCCCGAACCCCGGTGCCCGCCCGCCCTGGTCCCGCACGTTCACAATCCACAGTCTGAACGATGATGCCAGGCCGCGCATCAGGGCGCCGGTGACGACCCCGGCCAGGACACATGCGCACATCACGACAGCCGCCCGCAGCCCAGCCCCGCCGGCCATGCGCAACTGGGCGTACGGGGGGCGGGAGAAGCCGATGGCCGTGAGCCACCCGATGAAGCCCAGCACGGGAGCCGCCAGCGGCTCGCCGGCCAGCGCGCCAAGGCTGACGATCACCCCGGTGAGGGTGAGTACGACCACGCCCGGCAGCCTGCCGCCCATAGCCGCCGCGGCCGCTCCCAGAACGAGCAGTGCGGCGAAACCCGCAGGCAGCGTAATGTGCGCCGGGAGAGCCGGCCCGCGAGGTGAAGGCTGCATCGCTGCCAGTGCACACCCGGCCGGGCGCCGCATTGACGATCTTGATGCGTTCTTAACACCCCGGACGCCGATCTTGACAGGCCGCTGACACGGTGCTCCGCGGCGCCGTACCTGGCCGCGTCAGCGGCCTGGCTGACCAGCGCCGGGGAGGGGCATCAGCCGCACCCGCCCAAGGGTCCTGGGTAGGTCCGCCAGCAGCCCTCCGGCAGCGGATCCCTACCTGGGGCAGGGGTTCGCGACGATCTGGCGGAAGTTGTTGATCCGGCTGATGGTCGAGCCTCCGCCGCCGAACGCGAGGTAGGTGCTGGTCAGCAGCGGCCCGGCCCGTACTGGGCATTCTTGCCGAAGTCCGGGGTCGCGCCGGGGAGCTTACCGCCCAGGCCGGGCGGGCCCGCGCTTGGCCCCGATCCCTCCATGTTCCCTGACGGGCAGGTGGCCGGGTTGTTGGAGCTGTCCAGGCCGAACGGGGTGGCCGGGATCGGTGCCGGGCCGTTGCAGAACTGGAAGTGCCCGATCTCGTCGGAGAAAGCGACGTTGTAGGTGTGCGCCGCCCAGATGACCCGGGTCTGCTCGGAGGTGGTGGGGCACATCGGGTGGAAGTTGTACGGGATGTTGACGCAACTGGTCCCGGCCGGGTCGTACTTGACCTGGCCGAACCCGTTGGCCGCACTGGCGGTCATCGAGCCGGTCTGCCCACCGCCCGATGGGAGCCCGCGAATTACAGAGTTGCAAAGCTGACTGATGCGCCACGGCCTGAAGCGTTAGCATTTCCTGCACATTGCTTCCGTCCCAGAGGTGATACCGGACCGTAGCTCTCCATCCCCCAGGCCCCGTCGGCAGCAGTCCCGCGGGCACCCATGGCCAGGAAGAATGCCCCCTCAAGGAAGGTCTCACGGTGCGTGATCACATCCTCCGCGGTGCTGTGGTCATGGGTGTTGTGGCAGGGGCGCTTGGTGGCGGCGGGCTGAGCGCAGCGGCGCACGCGCCCGCCCGTCCGGTTCCGCAGATGGTCAGGCTCCACCACCACGGGAAGCACCAGGCCTTCGCCCGCCCAGCGATCATGCCCCCCCGGCACCAGCGGGCCACCCGGGCCAGCACGACGGGGAATCTGGCCTACCACGGCGGCTCCGTGCAATCGGCCCCGAGCGTCTTCATCCTCTTCTGGGGTTCCTGGTGGAGGAGTTCGTGTTCCCCCAGCGCCGGCAACGGTGCGGCCGATGAGGAGTATCTGTACAGCTATTTCCACGCGCTCGGCGGCCCCGGCGACGGCTGGTCCCCGATCAGTTCCCAGTACTCCGACAAGACCGGCGATGTCCCGGCGTTCCCCCGGCCGATCTGGGGCGGATGGGCTGCCGACTGCGGTGACCCGCCGCAGTCGGCGACCGCTCAGCAGGTCAGCGACGAGGCGAACGCCTACGCCCGGTACCTGTCCGCGCACGGGACGGCGGTCGGCGCGAACACGCAGATCATCGTGGTCAGCCCGTCCGGTACCAATCCCGGCGGGGGGTTCGGCACCAGCTACTGCGCCTGGCACAGCTCGGCGGCGACGTCCAGCGGCGCGAGCTTCTCGCTCATCAACCTGCCGTACCTGCCTGACCAGGGAGGTAATTGCGGTGCCGGGTCGGTGCACGGCAGCCTTGACGCCTGGTCGATCGTCGGTGGCCGCGAGTTCGCCGAGTCGGTCACCAACCCGTTCGGCAATGGCTGGAGTGACTCCGCGGGCAACCAGATCGGCAGCAAGTGTGACTGGGTCGGCCTCTTCACCGAAACGATGGGCGGGAACTCCTACGCACAGCAGTCCCTCTGGGACAACCACACGGGAGCATGCAAGGACACGACGACGATCCGCGACACGGTCACCGTCGGCGCGATCCCCACCCAGACAACGGCCATCGGCACCCCCGTCAGCGTTCAGGTCAAGGCCAGTTCCAGCAAGAGGTTCAGCCTGCGTTACTCCGCGACGAGGCTGCCGTCCGGCCTGTCCGTCTCCGCTACCGGGATGATCTCGGGGAAGCCGGTGTGGCCTGGAGATTTCACGGTGTCGGCCAAGGTCACCGATGCCACCTCGGCAGTCGGCCACGCCGTCTTCTCCTGGCGGGTCCTGCCACCGGCCGCGGCGATCAAGAGTCACCTGCACCCGGCCCACTGCGTTACCGACCACCTGGCCAGGCTTGCCAAGGGCACAGCAGTCAACATGGAGGGCTGTAACGGCACCCTGGCGCAGCGATGGGCCGGGTGGCCCAACCACTCGCTGCACCGTTACGGTGGCCCCGCCCACATCAACACCGCCAGGTGCGTGACCATCGCCGGGTCCAAGACCGCAAACCGCACCAAGATCAACCTGGCGCCCTGCTCGGGTACCTGGAGCCAGGTCTGGACCTACCGGCGCACGAGCCACGAATGGGTCAACCCGCAGACGGGCAAGTGCCTGACCGACCCGGCCGGGAAACTGGCCAATGGGACCCAGCTGGTGCTGGGCACCTGCACCGGCACTTCCGCGCAGGAGTGGACGAACGTCTGAGCCGCCGCGGCGGGACTCGGCAGGGAAACCGCGCCGCCGGCCAGGGCTGAGCCGCACCAGGCGGTACCACGCGATCGTGGTGAACACCACCGCCAGCAGGATCTGCAGCCCCATGTCCAGCAGCCAGGTGCCCGGCTTGTGTGCCCACAGCGGATCGGGCTTGGTCCCGGGGGACGGCGGGCTGATCTTGGTCAGGCTGACGGTGGAAGCAGTCGCCGAGAAGCCCCAGCGTGACGGCGCCAGCCAGGACAGCTGGTTCAGCCCGCCTTCCCGTTCAGCGGCAAAACGCCTCCCGAGAGGATGACCTGCGCCATCGCCAGCAGGACCAGCAGCGGCATGGTTTTCTCGGAGGTGCTGACCGCTGCCGACACCAGCAGCCCCAGCGCCATCGACGCGATGGACAGCACCACGATGGCCAGCACCAGTTCGAGGTAGGGCGCCGACTTCAGGAAGGCACCCTGAGAGGGCAGCGGGCGGCCCGTCAGGCCCAGCACCACCAGCACCAGCGCCTGCAGGCCGCTGATCAGCCCGAGAACAGCCAGCTTGGAACTGAGGTAGGCGCCGACCGACAGGCCGGCGGCGCGTTCCCTCCGGTAGATGGCCCGCTCCTTGACCAGTTCCCGGACCGAGTTGGCTGACCCGACGAAACACGCCCCGATGATCAGGATGAGAAGCAGCGACTGGGCATCCGCGTTGGTGCCAGGCTTGCCACCCAGGCCCTCCGGGGCGGGCACCGCCCGGATGAGCAGCCCGACCACGATCGGCATGATCGCCAGCACGGCGAGGTAGTTGCGGTCGGAGGCGATCACCGCGAGGTAGCGCCGGACCAGTGTGCTCAGCTGCGCCCACCAGCTACGCGGCGCCGGCGGGGGCTCAGGCGGCTCCGGCGGCTCCCCGGCCACCCCGCTGGCCACGCCGGTGGCCAGGTACTGCGCGTAGGACGGCGAGCGCTGGAACTCCGCCGCCCAGTCCCGGTCGGGTTCGGCGTCGAATGCCTGGAACACCTCGGCCCACCCGGCCTTGCCGAAGTAGCGCAGCCCCTCACCGGGCGGGCCATAGAAGGCCAGCCGGCCACCGGGGACCAGGACCAGCAGCCGGTCGCACACATCCAGGTTGGCGACGCTGTGAGTGACCACGATGACCGTACGGCCATCCCTGGCGAGCCCGGACATCATTTCCATGACCGACTTGTCCAGCCCCGGATCCAGCCCTGAGGTGGGCTCGTCGAGGAAGAGCAGGGAGGGCTTCGTCAGCAGTTCCAGCGCGACGTTCACCCGCTTCTGCTGGCCGCCGGACAGCGAGCCGGCCCGGGTCTGGGCATGCGCTGTGAGCCCCAGTTCGGCGAGAACTTCATCAACCCGCCGGTTCCGCTCCTGCGGCGAGGTGTCCCCGGGAAACCGCAATTCCGCCGCATAACGAAGTGCGCGCTGTGCGGAAAGTTGCGTATGCAAAATGTTTTCCTGCGGGACCAGGCCTATGCGGTGGCGCAGCTCGGGATAGAAGGCATAGAGATCGCGATCGTCGTGGAGAACCGCTCCCTCATCCGCGGGCCGGATTCCGGTGAGCGCGCCGAGCAGTGTTGTCTTACCAGCGCCGCTGGGCCCGATAATCGCGACCAGGCAGCGCTCAGCGATCGGGAAACTCACGTGATCGAGCAGCACCTTGCCGCCGCTTATGCGCACAGTCAGGTCCTGTACGGTCAGGCTTACATCACCCTCATCGATGAATTCCCGCAATTCATCACCGACGAGCCGGAACGTGGCACGCCCGATCGCCACCACATCCTGCTCGGTCATGCGTGCGGACGACACCCGCTGGCCGTTGACGAACGTTCCGTTGTGGCTGTCCAGATCGACGATTTCGTAGTGCCCGCCACCGGTGTGGCGCAGTTCCGCATGGTGGCGGGAGACGCCGAGGTCCGCGATGACCAGGTCGTTGTCGGGGGCTCGTCCGATGCGCATGACCTGGGCCGGGGCCCGCATCACTGCGGTTGGCGGACGGTGGATGCCCATACCCGGCGGGGGCGGCACGGCGGGTGCCGGGGCTCCGGTCAGTTCACAGGACACCAGCGGCCCGGTATCGGGATCGCCCAGCCTCAGTTCGCAGTCGGCGTCGATCTCGATCCGCTCCCGGCGATCTGGGCCCAGATATATCCCGTTCGTGCTGCCAGCATCCTCGAGAATCCAGGAGTCCTGATCCAGATGCAGATCCGCGTGATGCCAGAAACCCGTGAATCGCTGATCGCTATGTCACACGCTGGATCGCGGCCAAGGCTATATGACGGTCCCGGATGTAGACTGCGCACGGATCCCTGAGTCTTCACAACGAGTTCCGGCACATCCGGGGCCTGCCGGACATGCTTGCTCATCTAGTAATTCTTGGTCGATTCATGCCACGGTAAACTATCCAGGATTAATCTCTTCGGATAACCGGGCCATGCGGTAACGGGGGTATTACACCGGTGAGTCCGGAAATTTGGTATTTCACCCAGCGATGGCGGTGCGGGCGGCCGGTGCTGCCCGGTACCGGAACGGGCGGACGAGCGCTGGAGGCGTTGTGAGTGACCAGGCCCCGTGGGGAACGCGGGACTTCCCCATCGGTTCGCAGGTCGCCGGTTACCGGCTGGAAGCGGTGATCGGCCGCGGCGGGATGGCCGTCGTCTACCTCGCCCACGATCCCCGGCTGGACCGGCGCGTAGCGCTCAAGATCCTCGCTCCCGGGCTTGCCAGCGACGAAGGATTCCGGCAGCGGTTCATCCGCGAGTCACGCGCAGCGGCCGCCGTCGATCACCCGCACATCATCCCGGTTTTCGAAGCGGGCCAGGCAGACGGGATCCTGTTCATCGCGATGCGCTATGTGGAGAGTCGCGACGTGCGGGCACTCCTGGACCAGCATGGCCCGCTGCCGGTAGCGCGGGTCGCCGGCATCATCACCCAGGTGGCGTCGGCACTGGACGCCGCGCACGACCGCGGCCTGGTGCACCGGGACGTCAAGCCGGGCAACATGCTGCTGGATGCGACTGCCGGCCCCGCGGGCACGGAGCACCTGTATCTGTCCGACTTCGGGCTGAGCAAGCAGGCTCTTTCCTCGACCGGGATCACGGCCACCGGTCAGTTCCTCGGAACCCTCGACTACGTGGCACCAGAACAGATCGAGGGCCACCCGGTGGACGGCCGGGCAGACGAGTACGCGCTGGCATGCGCCGCTGTCGAGATGCTGACCGGCGTCCCGCCGTTTCCCCGCGAGGAACGCCTGGCGGTCATGTGGGCGCAGATCTCTGAACCGCCACCGGTGCTGACCGAGCGGCGCCCCGATCTGCCATCTGCGGTCAACGACGTGATTGCCACCGCCTTGGCCAAGTCCCCGGCCGACAGGTACCCGCGCTGCAGCGAGTTCGCGGCGGCCCGGCGGATGGCGTGCGCCCCGCCCGGCGGGGATACAACCCCAGGCCCGCCTGCCGGTAGTCGGCCAGTTGCTGCAGATGGGGCGCCGCGCGCCGGTCCAGGTCGGGTTCGTCCAGGCCGCCGGTCTTGTAGTCGAGCACCGCGCGGCCGGCGGGGTCCGGGGGGGCGATCCTCGTCCGGGTGTCCGCCGCCGCCGCAGCGCCCGCCCCGGGGGCCCGGCGGAGCGCCCACGTGTCGGCCTGGCGGTTGTTCTCCCCCGCCGAGCCCGAGCCGCTCCAGCTCGTGCGGGGTGACGACGACGTGAGCGCGGTGACCTACCGGCTACGGGCTGCCGCCGAGCGCGGCCACGCCGTCCGCGCGGTCCAGGGG
>OFHK01000063.1_pt1 | contig 33024 bp, 29 predicted proteins | sample 1521951 | NCBI WGS metagenome assembly OFHK01 (sample SAMEA2468436, study PRJEB22500) | soil metagenome | biome: Glassland; feature: Farmland; material: Clay | place: Australia | collected 2013-01-31 | depth 0.55 m
GGGTCTGGCTGGGCATCGCGGGCCTGCTGTTCATCGTGGCGGGGGTCATCCTGATCCGCCATCTCAGCCTCACCAGGGCGATCATCGGCCTGTTCGTCGGGCTGACCTGGATCGTCCAGGGCGTGGTCGCACTCGTGGCCGGCCTGGCGGGCGGTTCCCGTCAGGGCAGGGGCTGGTGGATCGCTTTCGGCGCGGTCAGCCTCATCGCCGGGATCGTGGTTGCCGCCACCCCGCTCTCCTCGCTGACCACCCTCGCCGTCCTGCTCGGCATCTGGTTCATCATCATGGGCGTCTTCGAGATCGCCGGGGCGCTCATCCTCCGGCATGGGATCCACACCACCCACTCCCGGCCTGCCTAGCGCGCGAAGAGCGCCGCCGTGACTGCCTCCGGCAACGGGAGACCGGCCACCCGGCCCCCTCACCAGCCGCCGCCGTACCCTCAGCACGTGACCCGTGCAACCCGGCTGACCGTGGTACTCCTGCTCAACCTCGCCCTGGTCGCGGGCCTGGTGGTGGCGGGGATCAGCGCGCATTCGGTCGGGGTCCTGGCCGCAGGCGGCGACTATCTGGCCGACGCCGCCGCCATCGGGGCCAGCCTGCTCGCGATCACACTCGCCCGGCGCCCGCCCAGCCGGCGCCATCCCGGCGGTTATCCCAGGGCAACCGCCTACGCAGCACTGCTCAACGTGACTCTGCTGCTGGCCGTGGTCATCCTGGTCGTCACCGAGGCCGCCCGGCGCCTGATCGCCGGCACCGGCCAGGTGCACGGGCTTGCGGTCCTGATAGCGAGCGGCATCGCCGCTGTGGCCATGCTCGCTGGTGGGCTGATCCTGCGGGGCGACGGCGAGGCCGAGGATGACACCGAGGGTGACCGCGCGAACATGCGCGCGGTGGTGCTCGACACCCTGGCCGACAGCGCGGCGGCCACCGGCGTGGCCATCACCGGCGCGATCATCCTGGCCGAGCCCACGCTGGCCTGGCTCGATCCCACGGTCGCCCTGGTGATAGCCGCTGTCATCGGCTATCACGCGCTGGCGCTCCTCCGCGACGTGCTCGGCGTGCTGCGCAAGCCACACCCGCACTCGCCGCCCGCTGCCCGATAAGGCCGGCCGCCGAGGCCAGGGAGAAGGCGGAAGCCGCCCGGGCCGCGCAGAAGGCTGGCACACGGGGATCCCGGAATCGGTGGAGATACCCGCGCCGGTCAGAACCGTGACTGCCCGCACGCCGGATGCCCAGGCAGGCACCCCGGCCGCTGCCCGCTCGACTGGACTCATCCTGTGGTCCTCGGCCAGGCGGCAGTCATCGGGCAAACCACATGAGATCCCTTGTGCAATCTAGTTTATTCTGCAAAGCTATTGGCAATCCAGTAAGAGCAAAGAGAGGGCACGCCTATGGCCGGGGAAAGCCCGCCCGGACCGGCCGGGGAAGAGACCCCAGCCACCGGCGATCCGGCAGCCGATGTGGCCGGACAGGGCCAGCTGCTGACCGACTTGACCCTGCTGCGCCGCCGGACCCGGGCTGCCCGCCACGGCTACTGGTTCCCGCTGGTCCTGTTCGGCCTGCTCGCCTGCGGAGCTGTGCCGTTCTACGTGGCAAGCCGGGCACCAGCCCACTCCGGTGCTTTCACAGTCAGCCCTGGGCTCATCGTGCTCAGTGGCATGCCAATGGGCGGCAGCACATCCGTCATTGGCTGGTTTGGCTGGTACTGGGCAGCCGCACTCGTCGGCGGTTACCTGCTCACTGTGCTCTGGTACCGATGGCACGCCAGCAGGGCAGGTGTGCAAACCCCGGCCCGCGGCTATCTGATCACTGGCGTCGTCCTGACCGTGCTCGCAGTGGCCATCCCCGCGCTCACCCCCTTCGTACCCCCCTTGACGGTGCTCTGGCTGCCGCTGGTGATGGTGTGGGCAAGGGGTACCTTTGCGTTTCTCATCATCGCGGCGGGCCTATGGGTGCTCGCCAGGGCTGAACGCAGCCGGGCTCTGGCCCTCATCGCGCTCGTCTACACCGGCGCCACCCTGCTCGCCAGCCTGTACAACGTTGAGAACATCTTGTTCCGGCTCGGCTGGAATCCCGGCAGCGCCTTCGCCTGGCAATTGACGGTCCTGCCGGACATGCTGCTGCCCGCCGTGGTCCTGCTCCTGGCTGGGTGCGGCGCCTTCCTGGCGCAACGCATCAGGCGGCGGGCGGTATGAGCGAGCCCGCAGCCCGCGCCGGGGCCGAGGACGCGCACCCGACGAACGGCCTCGACGACACGGTCCACCAGCGCCACCGGCTCGGCATCCTGACTATCACCGCCGAAGCCCGGGCCGAGTTCGGCTACCTGCGGGACGCGCTCGGCCTCACGCCCGGCAACCTGTCCCGGCATCTGACCGTGCTGGCGGAGGCGGGCCTGGTCCAGGTGGACAAGGGTTACGAGGGACGCAGGCCGCGGACGTGGGTGCGGATCACCCGCAAAGGCCGCGCCGCCCTCGCCGCGGAACTGGCCACCCTGACCGAACTGGTCCGCCGCCACACCCAGGACGCCGCAGCACAACCCTGATCCGCCGCCGCGTGACCCCAGCGGCTTTGCTGGGAAGCTTGTCCCAGCCAGTCACCGTCAGCCGGGGTGCAGGAACGGAGCAGCCGTGAGCGAAGACCGGCCAGCCGCACCCGGCGGCGAGCCCACGACATCCCCTGCTGGCCAGCCACCTTCCCAGGCCCGGGCGGTGCGCCGCCCGGGGCACTGGTTTCCGCTCCTGATGTTCGGCCTGCTCATCGCCCTCTCGGTGCTTGTGTCCCAGCTTGCCCAGCCGCCACCGGCCGCGACAGCCGGGTTCGCGCCGCTGGTGCGGGTCACGAACTGGTCGGCCACCCAGGCGATGTACCTGGGCAGCGGCCCGGATGCGCTGGGCAGATTCCCCATGGGCTGGTACTGGACGGCTGTCCTGGTGGCCGGGTTGGCGCTCACCGCGATCTGGTACCGGTGGCGTGACCGCCACGCCGGGAGCCGGACCCCGGTGCGGGCCTTCCTGGTGACTGGGCTGGCGCTGACCGCTCTGGCGGCCGCCCTGCCACTGCTCATCCCGGCAGCCCCCGCACTGGCAGAGTGGCTGAGCGGCCTGTGGACGGCCGGGACGTATGCGCTGGTGATCATCGCGGTCGGGTTGTGCCTGCTCGCCAGGGCCGAGCGCAGCCGCGCGCTGCTGATCGTCGCTCTCGTCTACAGCGTCCCCGTAGCCCTGGTGGTCCTGGCCAGCGCGCAGTCCGCCGCACTCGGATACCTGCCACCGGCTGGGCCGCCGGATGCTGCGTACTCCTCCACCTTCTTCATCCTGCTACCGCCGACCCAGTCGCCTTTTGTCCTGCTGCCCGCCGCCCTCCTGCTGATGGCGGGCCTGGCCACCCCTGCCGCCCTCGCCGTCAGCGCGATCGGCCGCCGGCGCCGGCCCGGCGCGCAGCCCTAGCCCGGCCTCCGGCGTGCAGTCCTGGGCCGGCCTCCGGCGTGCAGTCCTGGGCCGGCCTCCGGCGTGCAGTCCTTGCCCGGCCCGGCGCGCAGTCCTGGCCCGGCCCCGGTGCGCAGTCCTGGCCCGGCCCGTGCGGTTATGCCGGGCTGGTCTCGGTTCGGCCACGAATCGATCTGGGTCTTGCCTGCCGCCCTGACCTAGCCTTGAATTGGGGTTCATTAACTGGCGATGTTGGCAGTTTGAGCAGGACATGTGCGATGAATGATGGTTCATCAGCAGTGGCGGCTTCTCCTCCACCCGCCCAGCCGGCAGGCGTGCTGGACGTCCGCAGCGTCACGGTCCGTTTCGGCGGCCTGACCGCTCTGGATGAGGTCTCGCTCACCGCGGCCCCGCGTCAGGTCACCGGGATCATCGGCCCCAACGGGGCAGGAAAGACCACTTTGCTCAACGTCCTGTGCGGCTTCGTGCGGCCAGACTCCGGGGAGGTGAGCCTGGGCGGCTCCCGGCTGACCGGGCTGCCCACGCACCGGCTCGCTTCCCTGGGAATCGCCCGGACGCTGCAGGGCGTCGGCCTGTTCCGCGGGCTCACGGTGCTGGAGAACGTCATGGCCGGTGCCACCTGCCACGCCCGGGCCGGGTTCTGGCCGGGCCTGCTCGGGATCACCCGGTCAGATCGCGACGAACGTGCGCTGCGGGAGCGGTCGCTGGCGGCACTGGACCGGGTCGGCGCGGCGGAACTGGCCGGGCGCATGCCCGACCAGCTTCCCTACGGCATGCGCAAGCGGGCTGCGCTCGCCCGCGCACTGGTCGCCGAACCCAAGGTGCTGCTGCTGGACGAGCCGGCCAGTGGGCTGTCCGAGGCCGAACTCCCCGAACTGGGCGAACTGATCACGCGGCTGGCGGCAGCGGCCTCGGTGGTGGTCGTCGAGCACCGGATGGACCTCATGATGTCGGTCTGCGAGGCGATCGCCGTGCTCGACTTCGGCAGGCTCATCGCGCACGGAACGCCGGACCAGGTGCAGGCCGACCCGGCTGTCACCGCCGCCTACCTGGGCACGAACGGCGAAAACGGCCCGGACGGTGAAACCGGCCTGAACGTCGAAACCGCCCCGGACGGCCACCCCAGCCCGGACGCGGAGGGCGGTGAAACCCCCGGTGACTGACCCCGCGGCGCTCACGGTTGAGGAGGTTGTCGCCGGATACGGCGGCGTCCTGGCGCTTCAGGGCGTCTCGATCTCCACCCGGCCGGCCACGATCACCGCCGTGCTGGGCGCCAACGGCGCCGGCAAGACCACCCTGCTCAAGACGATCAGCGGCTTCGTCCGGCCCCGCCGGGGCAAGATCGCCCTGGACGGCACCGACCTGACCCGCCGCCGCCCCGAGGAGATCGCCCGCGCGGGGCTGGCGCACGTCCCCGAGGGGCAGGGTGTCATCACCGAACTGACCGTCGAGGAGAACCTGCGGCTGGGCGGGCTCTGGCGGCACGGACACACCAGCCGGGCCGCCGCGCTGGCCGATGCCTACCAGCGGTTCCCGCTGCTCTCCGGGGCGCGCAACCGCAGCGCGGGCACGCTGTCGGGCGGGGAGCGGCAGATCCTGGTCATCGCCCGCGCCCTCATGGCCAGTCCCCGGATGCTGCTGCTGGACGAGCCGTCACTGGGCCTGGCGCCACGGATGGTCGCGCAGGTCATGGACCTGATCCGGCAGTTGCGCGACGAGGCCGGGCTCACCGTCCTGCTGGTCGAGCAGAACGCCCGCAGTGCCCTCGCCATCGCCGACGAGGGGATCGTGCTCAACCTCGGCCGGGTCGTCGCCGCTTCCAGCGCGCACGAACTCGCCGCCGATGTCGAGCTCCGCAAGCACTACCTGGGCTTTTAGGGCGAAGCGGGAGGCGGCCAGGTGCGTGAATTCATCCAGTTCACCCTCGGTGGCATCAGTTTCGGGATGGTCTACGCGGCGATCGCACTGTCGCTGGTGCTGATCTGGCGCGGCACCCGCATCCTCAACTATGCGCAGGGTGCGATGGCGATGCTCACCGCCTATGTCGCGTTCACCGTCATCGGCCACACCGGCTCGTACTGGGCCGGGTTCGCCGCGGCACTGGCCGCCGGGCTGGTGCTGGGCGCGGTCATCGAGCGGACCGTCATCCGCCCGGTGGAGAGCAAGCCGCCCCTCAACGCGGTGGTGGTCACGATCGGGCTGCTGGTGTTCCTGGAGGGCCTGGCCGGCCTCATCTACGGCGGCCAGTACCGCTCCTTCCCGGCCGCCTTCTCGATCACCGGTCTGCATGCGGGGTCGGTCCCACTAGGGATTTCGCGTAACGATGTCTTCGTGGCCGGTGCCGTTCTGGCGGCCGCGCTCGCTCTTGCCGCATTGTTCCGCTACACCTCGGCCGGGCTGCGGCTGCGCGCATCCGCGTTCAACGCTTACGCGGCAAGACTGCTCGGGGTGCGGGTCGGCCGGATGCTGACGCTCGGCTGGGCACTCGCGGGCCTGATCGGCGCGCTGGCAGGGGTGCTGGTGTCGCCCGCCACCTTCCTCTACCCGGCCAGCATGGACTCGATCTTCGTGCTCGGGTTCACGGCGGCGGTGATCGGCGGGCTGGACAGCCCGGCGGGCGCTGTCGCGGGCGGCCTGATCCTCGGCGTCGCCCTCAACTATGTGGGCGGCTACCTCGGCTCGAACCTGGAAACGATATTCGGGCTCGCAGCGCTCATCGTGGTGCTGATGATCCGTCCCTCGGGCATCTTCGCCGCCAGCGCTGGCCGGCAGGTGTGACCATGACGCTGACTCGCCACGCCGGGGCCGCACTTGCCGCAGCGGTCGTGATCTGGGCGCTATCGGCCGTGCTCGGCCCGTTCCGGGACTACCAGATAGCCGATATCGCCGTCTATGTGGTCGCGATCGCCGGGCTGACGGTGCTGATCGGGCTCAGCGGCCAGATCTCGCTCGGCCACGGCGCGTTCATGGCGGTCGGCGCGTACGCCACGGCGCTGCTGCAAACGCACCTGAACTGGCCGTTGTGGGCCCTGTTCCCGGTCAGCGCGCTGATCGCCGCCGTCACCGGGGCGGCGGTGGGCGTGGCCGCCGCCCGGCTGCGCGGCCCGTACCTGGCGGGTGCCACCCTGATGCTGGCCGTCGCCATCCCCTCGCTGGCGAACCAGTTCGCCAGCGTGCTCGGCGGTGACCAGGGCCTGGGTGTCACCGTCAGCGCCCCGGCCTGGCTCGGTGCGACCTTCCCGCCCACCCGGTGGCTGGCCTGGGTCAACTCCCTCGTCGCCCTGATAGTCCTGGTGCTGCTGGCCAACCTTGCCCGCAGCAGGGTCGGCCGTTCGTGGCGGGCGGTCCGGGACGACGAGGCCGCCGCCGTCCTGGCCGGGCTCAACGTGGCCAGGCTGCGGGTTCTCGCCTTCGTCGTGAGCGCGGCCTGTGCGGGCCTGGCCGGCTCCATGCTCGCCGTCTACGCCTCGCAGGTCTCCCCCGGGTCGTTCTCCGTCACCCTGTCGATCGCCCTGCTGACCGGGGCGGTCATCGGTGGCCTCGGCAGCCTGGCCGGGGCGATCTGGGGCAGCCTCGTGATCGTCCTTGTCCCCACCTACGTCCAGGACGTGGCCACCAGCCACGGCCTGGCCAGCGCGGTCGCCGCCAACATCCCGGTCGCCGCATACGGGGTGGTTCTCGTCGCCGTCATGCTCACCTTCCCCGACGGCATCCAGGGAGGGCTGCGCCGGCTGGGCCGGCTGGTCACTCCCGCCATCACGACCCGCCTCAATTCCTTGCGCCGGCGTCCGCCGGCCAGTGAACACCAGGAAGAAGGCACCATATGAACAGATCACACCGGGTGCGCCTATCAGCCATCGCGGCCGCCGCAGTGGCCACCGCGATGATCGCGGCCGGCTGCGGCGGCAGTTCGTCATCGTCCAACGGCCCCACCGCCTCCGCTCCCGGCATCACCGCGACCCAGATCCTCATCGGCAGCCATCAGCCGCTCACCGGGCCGGCCGCACCCGGCTACAGCGAGATCGCCCCCGCCTCCAACGCCTACTTCCAGTACGTCAACGCCCACGGCGGCATTTACGGGCGCAAGATCAAGTACACCTACCTCGATGACGGGTACGACCCGTCCAAGACCGTGACCGATGTCCACCAGCTGGTGCTCCAGGACAACGTGTATGCGATCTTCGACGGCCTGGGCACCCCCACCCATCTGGCGGCGATCAGCTTCCTCAACTCCAGCAAGGTGCCGGACGTGTTCGTCGCCTCCGGCTGCGACTGCTGGAACAACCCGTCCACGTACCCGCAGACGTTCGGCTGGCAGATTGACTACATCCGCGAGGGCAAGATCCTCGGCGCGTACATCAAGAAGAACTTCCCGGGCAAGAAGATCGGCTACTTCTACCAGAACGACGAGTTCGGGCAGGACGGCGTCAAGGGCCTCGACTACGAGATCCCGAAGGCGCAGGTCGTGAGCAGGCAGAGCTACGTCCCGACCAACGTCAACGTCAGCCCGCAGGTGGCCGCGCTCAAGGCGGCCGGCGCGCAGGTCGTGGTGTCGTTCTCCATCCCCGCGTTCACCGCCCTGCTCAAGCTGGCCAGCCTCAAGCTCGGCTACAGCCCCACCCTGGCGGTCAGCAACGTCGGCTCGGACCCGATCACCCTGGGCGGGCTGCTGGAGGCGTTCGCCAAGAAAGGCGGCGCGACGGTCTCCGGCAGCGCGCTCACCCAGGGCATCATCACCGATGGCTACCTGCCGGCGCTGGGTGACACCACCAACAGCTGGATCGCGCTGTTCAAGAAGGTCCACGACACCTACGACGCCAAGGCGCCGTTCGACGGCAACGTCCTGTACGGCGAGGCCGTCGGGTATGCGTTCGTGCAGGCCATGATGAAGGCTGGCAAGAACCCGACCCGGGCTGACCTGGTCAACGCGATCAACGGCGGGCTGCCGCAGGGTCCGGCGATGGCGCCCTATGCCTACTCGGCCAGCGATCACAGCGGCATCACCGGAGCGTTCATCGGTGTGATCAACAACGGTGCGATCGTCCAGCAGGGCCCGGTCCTGGTGACCGACGCCACCCCGACCGGGGCGGTCACCACCTACACCGGGTCGGAGCAGACGGCGCCCGCCAGCGGGATGCCGTAGGGCATGCCCTAACCAGCGGCCAATATCATGCGCACGGGTGCTGGCCTGCCGCTTCCGGACAAAGCTCCGGCAGGCGGCGGGCCAGCGCCTGGCACCAGGGTGACGCGCCCTGGCCAGGAACCGGAAAGCCGCGGGCACGCACCGCCGGCGCGGCTGCCCCGGACAGGTCCCGAACGGGGGGTGACCGGTGTGACGGTCGCAGCGAACCGGCGGGCTGCCGTCAGTCCTGACCTCCCGCCCGCGCAGCGGCTACTGCGCGCAGCCGAGGAACTCTTCGGGGAGAGCAGCTACCGGCGGACGACCGTGGCAGGCATCTGCGCCCGGGCCGGCATCGCCACCGGCAGCTTCTACGCCCACTTCGGATCCAAGGCCGAGATCTTTGCCGCCGTCGTCCGCCAGATCAATGCCGACCTGCGGCTGGCGATGAAGACCGCCATCGAGCAGGCCGGCGATGGCCAGCGGGAGCGGGAGCGGGCCAGTTTCCGGGCATTCTTCGACATGCTCTCGCAGCGTCCATGGATGGACCGGATCGTGCGGGAGTCGGAGTTCGTCGACCCGGGACTGTTCCGTGAGTACTACGAGACCCTGGCCCGCGGTTACGCCCGCGGGGTGCGCCGGGCCCAGTTGGCCCGGGAGGTGGACGCCCGGTATGACCCGGAGGTCGTCGCCTACATCTACACCGGGGTCGGCAACTTCATCGGGATGCGCTGGGCCGACTGGACCGCGGGTGGCCAGGTGCCCGACGATGTGCTCGACGACCTGCTCGAGGTGCTCGGCCGCGGCCTCCCGCCACCGGCCACGCCGTAAGCCCGGCAGCCGCGCCAGGCCCGAGACTAGGCTCATTGGACCCACCTTTCTCCCCGGCGGCGGCTTCTTCCGGGGTCCGCTCTTCCTGCCAGGCGGACCATGGATCCCCGATGCGAGCTTTGTCCTCGGCTGGTACTGGCTGGAGGCGCTCGTTGGCGGCTACCTGCTGACGCTGGCCTGGTACCGCCGGCAGGCGCGCAAGAGGGGCACCAGTATCCCTGGACGCGGTTTCCAGATCGCCGGGGCCGTGCTCGTCACAGCCGGGCTGGCGCTGCCGCTGCTGTGGGTGACGCTGTCTGGCTTCTGGGAGCCGACGCTGCTGGCCGCACTCTGGATGCAGGGCACGGTCGAGTTCATCGTCATCGCCGTGGGCCTGTGGCTGTTCACCAGTCACGAGCAAAGCCGCAGCCTGGTCATCATCGCGCTCGTCTACACGGTGACCGCCTTGCAGGCCAATGTGTGGCAGCCAGCGGCCCTGCTGCCGATCGTGCTGCTGCCAGGGGCCGTGCTGCTCCTGTCCGGCATTGGCGCCCTGGTCGTGCGGCGCAGAACGCGGCCAGCCTGACGGCCGGCGCCGGCTCTCCTGCCGGCCACTGCTCAGCACGTATTGTCTTAGCCATGGCTGACGGGATCGCGCCGTCCCGCACGATCCCGGAGCTGCTGACCGACGCGGCCGGCCGGGATGGCGACGGCATCTGGATACGCACCGACGACGGCTCGCTGACGTTCGGTGGCGCATTGGCGCAGGTGGCGGCGACGGCAGAAGCGCTGCGCGCGATTGGGGTGCGGCACGGCGACCTGGTGATGACCACTGCCCGCACCAGCCCGCCGTACCTGATCTGCTGGCTCGCACTGGCGTGTCTCGGCGCGGTCACCGTGCCGGTCAACCCCCGCAGCGCGCCCGCCGAGCTCGCCGGGCTGGTCCACCAGACCCGGCCGCGGGCGCTGATCACCGATATCGGCCTCGCCTCGCTGGTCGAGGAGGCGAAGGTCGCCGGCCTGCCCGGACTGGGGGTGCTCGACGCCGACGACCTCACCCGGGGCTGGGCGAGCTCACTGGGCGATGGCCAGGCAGGCACCGGGCGGCCTGGGGCTGGGCGGCCGGCGGATGGCGGGCGGCTGCCGGATGCCGGAGTGAGGCCGGGCGACCTGGCGGTCCTCATCCCGACTTCCGGCACCACCGGCAGGTCCAAGCTCGTCATGCAGACTCACCGCGCCTACGTCCTGGCGGGAGAGGGCTTCCCGTACTGGATGGGCCTGACCGCTGACGACCGGCTGATGACCTCGCTGCCGCTGTTCCACATCAACGCCCCCGCCTACTCGGTGATGGGCTCGCTCGCCTGCGGGGCCGGGCTCATCCTGCTGCCGCGCTTCTCCGCCAGCACGTTCCTGGACTCCGCCCGCAAGCACGGCGCGACCGAGTTCAACGCGATCGGGGCCATGCTCGAAATCCTCATGCGCCAGCCGGCCCGCGATGACGACGCCGGCACCCCGCTGCGGCTGTGCTACACCGGCCCTGCCCCGGCCCGGGAACGGCAGGAGGAGATCGAGCGCCGGTTCGGCCTGCGCATCGTGGTGGGCTATGCGATGTCGGAGAGCCCTTACGGCCTCATCTGGCCCCGCGGCAGCCGCCCATTCGAGACGCTGGGCAGCGTGCGCCAGCACCCGGAGCTGGGGGTCATCAACGAGGCCCGGATCGTTGACGACGAGGGCAACGACCTGCCCCCGGGCCAGACCGGTGAGCTGCTGCTGCGCAACCCCGTCATCACCCCTGGCTACTGGGGCATGCCGGAGGAGACCGCGAACGCGATCACCGCGGATGGCTGGCTGCACACCGGCGACCTGGTCACCATGGATGATCAGGGCACGTACACGTTCGTGGCCAGGAAGAAGGAAGTGCTCCGGCGCCGGGGCGAGAACCTCTCCCCGGCCGAGGTGGAGGAGGCGCTCGCCAGCCATCCAGCGGTGCTGGAGTGCGCGGTGGTCGGCGTTCCCTCGGAGCTGTCCGAGGAGGAAGTGAAGGCGTTCGTGGTGCCCGCACCCGGCGCCCACCTCGACTTCACGGAGCTTCGCGCCCACGCGGCGGGCCTGCTCGCCGCCTACAAGGTCCCCCGCTACTGGCAGGCCATCGACGAACTCCCCCGCACCCCGACCTCCCGTGTCGCCAAACACCGCCTCCCGGCCGGGCACACCGACACCGAATGGGATGCAGAAGCCCAGGCCAGCTCAAGCCACCCGTCCTAGATCAGCGGCACCCCGCCCGCACCAGCCCCAGGATCCCGCCCACCGCGATCACGGACGATCCTGTACACATAGCACCAGAAATCGTCCGTGATCATGGCCAGGGCTGGCTGGGCGTCAGATCCGGTAGAAGAGGTTCAGGAAGCGGTCGGCAAGGGCCATGTCGCCGCGGACGGTGCCGCCGTTGATCCGGCCGAAGGCAGTGAGCACCAGGCTGCCCGCGTCGAAGTCGATCACCGTCGGCAGGTCGTCGACCTCGCCCAGTTCGTAAGCCATGCCCTGGTCGGAGATGCTGACCCGGTAGCTGCCCGCGTTGCGCCCGGTAACGGTGATGCCGATGGTGAACGGGCTCATGTCGGCGCTGGCCCGGATGGTGTACTGCCAGACGATGAACATGTAGGGCACGAGCAGGTCGGCCGCGTCAGCGGAGAGCGCGTGCGCGCGGCCGGAGCCCTCGCGGATGTCCCACGAGTGCACGCCAAAGTCCATGAGCTGGCCGCCGGCGTAGATGGAGGGGGGAACCGGTCCCATGTAGGCGTGCGGGGCCAGGAAGTTGCCCCACTCCTCCTCGGTGAGCGGTTCCAGGATGCCCGTCATCTTGTCGAGGTCGTTGCGGATCCGGGCCATCATCTCGGCCTGTGTGTGGTCACGGAAAGCCTTCCCGCCCGCTCCGGCCAGTTCGTGCATGACCGGCAGCCCGTGCGCCTCCGCGGAGCCGCCTGCCCGGGCGATCTCGAAGGACTTGAAGTAGCCCTCGATGGTGTCGACGATGTGGCCGATGATGTCGCGGACCTGCCAGTCCTCGCAGGCGGTGGGCGCTTCCCAGGCGCCGGGTGCCTCAGCCATGGCGAACATGCGTTCGGCTTCCTCGCGGACGACCCGGAGGAGGTTGTCTTTGCCCTCGTAGGTCAACCCGTTCCACGCGCTCATAGTGGTACCTCTTTCGGATGAGCGCCCCGGCTGGTCCTCAGGACCGGCGGCGGCGTATGGGGCCGGTGGCGGTGCGGCCGAAGTGACCATGCATCGCACGGCAGTTCACGTTACGAACCTCAGCGCACCACGCGTCCACGTGTCAATGCTTCCCGCCCGACTCGCGTGACTCACTCTGTCACCTGAGGCAGCCCGCCCGCGAAGCCGCCCTCGGAGCGGTGGGAAACCAGCACCGGAGACGCTCGGGCGTCCCCGGCCAGATCCGGACCGCCGACGTTGCTGGCACCATCCGCAGCGCCCGGCAGGATCGCACACACCGGATCTCGTTAACTCAGCACTCCTGAGGGCAGTGGATGGCCCTGATGACCGGCGGAACCAGCCGGCCGATACGAGGGAGATATGCCGTATGGCCCTGTTCTGGGTAACTATTCCAGTGGCACTGCTGCTCTTCGCCCTTGCCGTAGGCATCCCCTACTGGCTCTCACACAAGCGCCTGCACCCACGGGAACACTTCGGGGCAGACGCTTACCTCGACGCCACGGACCGCTCGGACGAGAGCGTGCTTCCGGGCCAGCCTGGGCATTCCGGGCGGAACATCTCTGTCGACACCCTGCCGATCGGGCGGCCAAGGCCCACGCAGGCAGACCCGGAAGGCCAGTGAATCCCCGCCGGCAGCAGGCGCGGCCGGGCACCGCCCAGGTCACCCGGCTACTGATCGCCGTCCCGGCCGCAACGTGCTCAACGGGCCTGCCGGGACCAGGCATCTGAGCGCATCCGCTCCCCCTCGGGGGAAACGGGAGGCTCCGGCTGGATGCGCTCACGCAGTGCGGGGACCGGCCACGCCGTCAGCAGAACGCCGTCGGCCAGGCGCCGCGCCCAGAAGCGCCGCCTTCGCCCGCTGCCAGCACTGGCCCGTACCGTGCCGAAACGCATACCGGGGTAGTCGCGCTCAAGATCGGTCAGGCCATCGCGGCTCATGGCTCACCTGGGAAGGTGAAGGCCGAACTCACTGGGATCGCCGGTTACCACGCACCACGGATGGACGCCTAAGCGCAGCTACACACCTGGCTCCTAGCTGCGGAAACGTGCCCCCGCCCTGGACCTTGCTCCCGCGATAGGACTCGAACCTATAACCTGCCGGTTAACAGCCGGACGCTCTGCCGATTGAGCTACGCGGGATCAGCCGACGCAAGGAACACCGGGACTGGCCGAACCCGGCGATCCGTGTTCTTGCGGTCGCGGGGATAAGGGTAGCGCACCAATCGGGTAGCTGCGCGCCGACAGCCACGGCAGGCCGCCGGACGGCGCCCTGATGACACCGGTCTAACGTCAGGAGTACAGCCGCCTATCGCGGGGATGTCGACCCCGCAGGCTTACTCGCGGAAGAGAGGTGCCAGATGCGGTACCGATTCGTGTTCCTCGCCGGCCTCGGTACCGGCTTCGTACTCGGTGCGCGGGCGGGCAGGGAACGCTACGACCAGATGTGCAAGGCCGCCCGCAAGGTTGCGGACAACCCCGCGGTACAGCAGGCGGCGGCCGCCCTCCAGGCGCAGGCCGCCGATCTCGCCAAGACGGCCAGGGGCAAGGTGGCTGACCGGGTGCCAAAGGTGGCAGGGACAGCACGCAGCAAGGTCGGTGGCGCCCGGCATGACCGTGCCACGCGCGACAGGAATGCCAACGGGCGGCCGTCGTCCGACGGGAGCAGGGACTACACGTCAGCACCACACACCCCTGGCGGACCACCGCACTAATCCCCCAGCACAGCAGATCTACTACGTCATCGTGGTCCCGTACCGGGCTAGAGGTGCCACATGCGCTGGAAGGCAGGGCCGAAGCCGAGTCCGGCCACCGCGTCGCAGGCGGCCAGGAACTGCTTGCGCCGGGCGCGGATGAACAGGCGAGGAGTTATCAGGTCACTGGACGCCCTCCTGCGGGTGATGAACGGGCCGGGGGAAGACTGGCAGGCGCCGGGACTGGCGTCGCCTTCCACGCCATGCACCCAGGTGGGTGGACACACCCGGGCTCGCCACGGCGCTGCCGGGTTTCCGCCGGGTCATGCGGCCGGTCCTGCGCTCGCCCGCGCAGGGCGCCGATACGATCGCCTGGCTTGTCATCGCGGATCCGGCCCGGCTGGGTAGTGGCCGGTTCTGGCACGACCGGCGGCCACGGCCCGGGTGCCTGTTCCCGTGGACCCCGGGAAGACCCGGGCACCGCCCGCCGGCTCTGGGACGACCTCGCCCCGCGCTCACCAGACCCGGTTTCAGCAGACAGGACGTGGGAAGGCAACGGCCATGAAGGCGACGATCACGGTCGGCGGCGCGGTGGCGGCTACCGCGGTGATCGGCGGTGTCGCGGCTGATCCCGGCTCCGCGTGGTATCGCAGCTTGCGCAAGCCGCGGTGGCAGCCGCCACCCCCCGCCTACGCGCTGGTGTGGACGCCGCTGTATGTGACCATCGCCTACGCCAGTGCCAGGGCGCTCTCCCAGGCGCTGAGCCGCGATCGCAGCCAGATCATCCGCAGCCTGCTCCTCGACCTTGCGCTGAACGCCGCCTGGACGCCGCTGTTCTTCCGCGCCCGCCGGCCACGCGCCGCGCTGGCCGAGATCGCCTGCCTGAACATCGCCAACGTGCTGCTGATCCGCCAGACCTGGCGGGCCGACCGCACGGCCGCGGTCCTGCTGCTGCCCTATGCCGCCTGGACCGCATTCGCCACCGCGCTGAACGCCGAGATCGTCCGGCTGAACCCCGGCACCCGGTGAGCTGACCAGGATGCGCCTGAGCTAGCCCAGGTAACCCCTGAGCACCTGGGCGCGGGTGGGGTGACGGAGCTTGGCCAGGGTTTTCGACTCGATCTGGCGGATCCGCTCACGGGTGACGCCGAACTCCCGGCCCACCTCCTCCAGGGTGCGCGGATGGCCGTCAATCAGGCCGAAACGCAGCTGGATGATCTTCTGCTCCCGGCAGGACAGAGTGTCCAGGATCTGCTCAAGCTGCTCCTGGAGCATGATGAACGCGGCGGCCTCGATCGGAACCACGGCATCGGTGTCCTCGATGAAGTCACCCAGGTCGGAGTCTTCCTCGCCGATCGGCGCCTGCAGGGAGACGGGCTCCTGGGCGATCCGCTGGATCTCGGCCACCCGGTCGGCACTCATCCCCATTTCGGCGGCGATCTCGTCCGGGGTGGCCTCCCGGCCAAGGTCCTGGTGGAGCTGGCGCTGGACCCGCGCCATCTTGTTGATCGTCTCCACCATGTGCACCGGGATACGGATCGTGCGCGCCTGGTCCGCGATCGCGCGCGTGATCGCCTGCCGGATCCACCAGGTGGCGTAGGTGGAGAACTTGTAGCCCTTGGTGTAGTCGAACTTCTCCACGGCCCGGATCAGCCCGAGATTCCCCTCCTGGATCAGGTCGAGGAAGCCCAGCCCACGGCCGATGTAGCGCTTGGCGATGGACACCACAAGCCGCAGATTCGCCTCGATCAGCCGCTGTTTCGCGCGCAGGCCCTCAGCGGCGAGCAGGGCGAGGTCGGCCCGCTGGGCTGCCTGGCACCCGAACCCGCCCGTCAGCTTTTCTTCCGCGAACAGTCCCGCCTCGATCGACTTCGCGAGCTCGACCTCGTCCTCGGCGGTGAGCAGCGGCACCCGGCCGATCTCGCGCAGGTAGATGCGCACCAGGTCGCTGCTGACGGGACGCCGGGACTCGTCCGCCGGCTCGGCCGCACGGCGGCCGTCGGCTTCGTCGGGCACGGCTTCGAGGATGTCCACACCCTCGTCGGCGAGCATGCGCACAACGCCGTCGATCGTGTGGGCAGGGAGGTCACTTGCCTCAAGGGCGACAGCGATGTCAGCCAGGGCCACCGCCCCTTGTTCCCTGGCCCGCGCGATCAGATCCGCCATCTGATCCCCGGACTGTCGTCCGCTGGGGAGTAGCGTGAGGGTCACGAAGACCAGTGTGCGTCAAGGAACCCAGGTTACGGGGGGCTTAATTTTGTCACCCCGCCGCCTGTAACGCGGACGACACGTTGCGCGATCTAGGGTCGCCCCGCCTGCTCAGAGGGCTCCGGCAGCCTTGTCCAGCAGCGCCCTCCGGCGCTGCTCCAGCGCCACCAGGTCGCCGAACGCCCGGTTGTACTCGGCCTGGCTGTCCACCGGGTTCAGCCGCTGAACCCGCGATTTGAGCTTCGCGATGCTCCTGCTGACCGCGAGTTCCTCGACCCGTGCGAGCACAGCGTCGGCATACCGGGCGTCCGGTTCCCCGTCCGCCCGCGGCGCCCGCAACGGCTCCACCGCCAGCTGGGTCACGAACGCACGGGCCGCATCGTCCGCAGCCGCTTCCCGCAGCCGCGTCGCCCACTCCTGTGAGTTGCCCGCTCCCCTGGTCCCACCGCAGGCCTCGATCAGATCGCGCACGGCCGAGTGCGGCGCAGCGGTGAAGGCCGCCGGGTCGATCGCATCGAAGGCTGGCCCGCACAGGGCGGGGCGCTGGATGGCCAGCTTCAGCGCTTCCCGCTCCACCCGGATCACCGGGTCGCCCAGGTCGTAGCGGGGTTCCGCGGCCGGCTGGGCGCCGCCGGCCATCCCAGCCCGGCCTGGCCGGCCGGGCTGGCCGCCGTGCCGCTGCACGCCGCCGGGCCGCCCGCCATTCCCGCCCGGCTGGCCGGGCCGGGCCGCATCCGCTGGCGGCTGCCCGGACCGGCGTGGCCCGGTCCCGGCCATCCGGTCGGGCGCATGCTGGCGCACCCGGGCCAGCACGAAGTCTTCATCGAGCATGCCGAGCCAGCGGTCCAGGCTGACCGCGTACCGGTCCCGCAGGCCCCGGTCCTTGATCCGGCCGATGATCCGCGCCGCGGCGTCCAGCGCGGCCAGCCGCCCCTCGTTGGTGTCCAGGTTGTGCTTGGCCAGTTCGCTGCGGATAGCGAACTCAAACACCGGCAGCCGCTGGGCCACCAGATCCCGGACAGCCGCGTCACCGTGCTTCAGCCGCAGGTCACATGGGTCCAGGCCGTCTGGCTGCACAGCAACGAACGTCTGGGTGACGAACCTTTCCTCCATGTCGAAGGCCCGCAGCACTGCCCGCTGCCCGGCCGCGTCCCCGTCGAAGGTGAAGATGACCTCGCCCTGGAACTGGTCGGCGTCCATCAGCAGCCGCCGCAGCACCTTGATATGCCCCTCGCCGAACGAGGTGCCTGAGGTAGCCACCGCGGTCGGGATGCCGGCCAGGTGACAGGCCATGACGTCGGTGTAGCCCTCGACGACCACCGCCTGGCGGCGCTGCGCGATCTCCCGCTTGGCCAGGTCAGCCCCGTACAGCACGGAACTCTTCTTGAACAGCGGTGTCTCAGGCGTGTTGAGGTACTTGGGGCCGTCATCATCGGCCGCGAGCTTGCGGGCGCCGAACGCGATCACATCACCGGTCAGATCCCTGACCGGCCAGATCAGCCGGCCGCGGAACCGGTCCACCGGCCCGCGCCTGCCCTGGCTGGCGAGCCCACCGGTCAGCAGCTCCGCATCGGTGAACCCACGGCCGCGCAGGTGGCGGGTCAGTGCCTCCCACTCGGCGGGCGCGTACCCGACGCCGAACCGCCCGGCGTCGGCAAGCTCGAACCCCCGCTCTGACAAGAACGCACGCGCGGGAACGGCACCAGGGCTGTGCAATCGTTCTGCATAGAAATCGGCCGCGGCCTTGTGGGCCTCCAGCAGGCGGCGGCGCTGGCTCTGCTCCTGGCCCGGGACGTGACCACCCTGCTCGTACCGCAGTTCGATGCCCGCACGGGCGGCGAGCCGTTCGACCGCCTCCGGGAACGAGAGGTTGTCGATCTTCTCCACGAACTTGATCACGTCACCGCCGTCGGCGCAGGAGAAGCAGTACCACAGGCCGCGGGCCGGGGTGACGTTGAAGGACGGCGTCTTCTCGTCGTGGAACGGGCACAGGCCCTTGAGCGAGCCGCCGCCCGCGTTGCGAAGCTGGAGGTACTCGCCGACGACTTCGTCGATGGGCGAGCACTCGCGGACCACCGCGATGTCCTCGTCGCGGATCCGGCCTGCCACTGGCGCCTCCCCGCTCGGCTACGCTCCCGTCCGGGCGAGTCTAGTGCCCGCTGCGCCCGCCCTGCCCGGTTCGGCGCGCTCTGTTGATACCGTCGCGGCGTGGCCGGCCTGCTGGTGCTCTGGGACATCGACTTCACGCTGCTCAACGCGGGCGGCGCCAGCCGCGAGCTGTACCAGGTGGTGTTCCGCGAGTTGTTCGGCCGTGACCTGCTGGAGATCGCGCCCATGGCCGGGCGCACCGACAGGGCGATCATCCGCGACACCCTGGCGATGGCCGGGATCAGCGAGCCGTCCCGCCACCTCGACGCCTTCCTGGCCGGTCTCGCCGCACACGCGGCAGAGTTCCAGGCCGTGGTGATGCAGCGTGGGCGGGCACTGCCCGGCGCCGTGGCCGCGCTGGCCGCCGTGGCGGCGCTGGACTCATCCGTAGCCCCGGCCGGCTCGGGCACGCCGGCTGCGCCGTGGGCTTCCGCCACGGCGGCGGTGCCGGGCCCGGCGCGTACTGTGCAGTCGGTGCTCACCGGGAACGTGCGCCCGATCGCCGAGGCCAAGCTGGCGGCGTTCGGGCTCCAGCAGTACCTCGACCTCGATGTCGGCGCCTACGGCGACCACCACGAGGTGCGTGCGGAGCTTGTCCACCTGGCCCGGCGGCTGGCGTCCAAGGCGTACGGCCCCGAGTTCGCCGGGCGCGCGACCGTCCTGGTCGGGGACACCCCGCTGGACGTGGCGGCGGCCGTCGCGGCCGGCGCCCGGTCGGTCGGCGTGACCACTGGCGGCTCAGACGCTGCTGAACTGGCTGAAGCGGGCGCGGACGCGGTCCTGCCCGGTCTCACCGACACCGCGGCCGTTGTCGCCGCCGTCGTGGGTGAGCCCGCCTCTAGCACGGCGCACTGACACTCTGGCCTCAGCCATCCACAGCACAGGCCAGCCGCTTCCGGCTGTCCACAGTGAACCGGGACCTTCTCGCCACACGATGTCCAGCGCGATCAGATCGGGTGCATGGCCGCCCACCTTCCCGCCAGTTGCCAGGAGTTACTCGACCTCCAGCACGGCGTGATCGCCCGCTGGCAGGCCCAGCAGGTCGCACTGAGCATTCCGGCGATCGATGACAGGCTCCGGAGGCACCACTGGCAACCCCTGTACTGCGGCGTCTACGCAGCGTTCACCGGCCAACCGTCACGGACGGCCGTGCTGTGGGGAGCAGTCCTTCGCGCCGGTCCGGGGGCAGTCCTGAGCCACCGGACAGCCGCGGAACTGGATTTGCTCGCCGACCCGGGCGGTGCCATCCATGTGACGATTCCCACCAGCCGGAGGATTCGCATTCCGGCTGGCGAGTACGGCACCGCGGCGTGGAACAGCCTCATGGCCTGCCACGGGCGCAACGCCAGGTCCTCAGCAGAGTCGCAGGGCGCACCCGCTACCTGGACAACCTCTACCGCGAGTTCGGCGTCGCCGTCGAACTTGACGGCCGGGCCGCTCACCCGGCCGAAGCGCGCTGGCGGGACATCCACCGGGACAACGCGAGCGCGGCGACCGGCATCGTCACGCTGCGGTACAGCTGGGCCGATGTCACGGCTCATCCCTGCCGGGTGGCAGCCGAGATAGGCGAGGTGCTACGGATGCGCGGCTGGCGTGGCCGCCTGCACCCGTGCCGACCCGGCTGCACCGCCTCTTTTTCATGATCACGGAATCCTGCCAGTCGTATCGCCTGGCAGGATTCCGTGATCATGAAACCGCCACGACTGGCGTGCAGATGCGGTCCGCGCTGGCCGCGCTGGCTGGCGTGGTCGCTGTGCTCGTCCTCGGCGCCGCGGTGTTCGCCACTTTCTCGCTCATCATCGCCTGCCTGGCCCGGGTGAACCCGCTGACCTGCCAGGTCGACATCCTGCGGGCGCTCATGCTCGCCGACGGCCACAGCGCGTTCGGGCCGCGGCTGGACTTCGCGGTGCTGATCGGTTCGCTCGTGGTTCTCATCGCCGTCGCGGCCCGCCTGTATCCTCGCGTGGTGCGGTAGCTCCGGAGGTCGCATTGGCTGAGGCTGGAGCAGCAGCCGGCCGGAACCGGTACGCGGACCTGCTGCGGGTCTGGGCGATCGGCGGGGTCGTATACGGCCACTGGCTGCTGACCGACATCACCTACCGGGGCGGGCGGCTGTCCGGGGTCAACGCCCTCCTCTACGTCGGCTGGGGACGCTGGGTCACCCTGCTCTTCCAGGTCATGCCGGTCTTCTTCCTGGTGGGTGGATATGCCAACGCGGTGTCCTGGACGGCGCATCATGAACGGGGAGAAAGCTGGACGGTGTGGGTCCAGGGCCGGGCCATGCGGCTGCTGTGGCCGGCCACCGTGTACGTCCTGGTGGCCGAACTCACCGTGGCCGGGGCCCGGAGCGGCGGCGTGAATACCGCCGAAGTGGCCCAGGCCGGCTGGTTCACCGCCCTGCACCTGTGGTTCCTGCCCGTCTACCTGCTGATGATCGCCCTGACCCCGGTCATGCTCGCCGCGCACCGGCGGTGGGGGCTGGCGGTGCCCGCTGTGATGGCCATCGGCGCCGCCGGAGTGGACGCCGTCGTGCTCGGTCTTCACCTGCCGGTCATCGGCTTTGCCAACTACCTGCTTGTGTGGGGATCGATGCACCAATGGGGATTCGCCTGGCGGGACGGCAGCCTGACCCACCCGCGGTGGCGTCCCCTCGCGCTTGCAGCAGCCGGCGCAGCCCTGCTCGCCGGGCTGCTGACTGTGGGCCCCTTCCCGGTAGACATGATCGGTGCGGGCGAGCGCGTCGGCAATACCAGTCCGCCGTCCATAGCTTTGCTGGCCTTCGCCGCCGCCCAGGCCGGGCTGCTGCTGGCGCTCGAGCCAGCCGGCCTGCGGCTGCTCACGCGGCAGCGCTGGTGGCGCGGCGTCCAGCGGCTGAACACCTACGTGATGAACGTGTACCTGTGGCACATGACGCCGGTGATCCTGGTTGCCACGGCCTTCTACGCCACCGGGGTGATGCCTCAGCCAGCCGTCGGCACGGCGCTGTGGTGGGAGTTGCGGCCGGCCTGGTTCGCGCTGCTGACCGTGGTGCTGGCGCCGCTCGCCGTGGCGATCACATGGGCGGAACGGCCGCTGCGGCTGATCCCGGCCGGGCCCGGATCGCCCGGGCACTGGTCGCCAGTGCTGCTGGCGCTCGGCCTGGCCGCCGTGATGACGGCCCTCGCCAGGCTCGCGATCTACGGATTCGCACCCAGCGGGAACCCGCCCGTCCTCGTCCTGGCCAGCTACGCTTGCGGTTTCCTGCTGGCCCTGCTCGCCGGCCACCCGCCCCCCGCTCACGCCACCGGCGCGGCCCCCAGGCCGCCCGGGCCGACGGCGATCACACCTCGGTGAGTGGCACGTCCGGATCCGTGAGACGCGCGGCGTCCACCTGCCGCCCGGACCGGATCAGCGCCTGGATGTCGTCACTGACGTCCCAGACGTTGACGTTCATGCCGGCTACCACCGCCCCCTGCCGCAGCCAGAACGCGATGAATTCCCGGGCTGCCCGGTCACCCCGGTAGAGCACCTGATCGTAGGAGCCGGGCTCGGGCAGGCCGGCCGCTTCCATGCCCAGGTCGTACTGGTCGCTGAAGAAGTAGGGCACCCGGTCGTAGCTCACGTCCTGGCCGAGCATGGACCGTGCCGCGGCCGGGCCGCCGTTCAGGGCGTTCGCCCAGTGCTCCACCCTGACCCGGCGGCCGAGCAGCGGATGGTAGGCGTTCGCCACATCGCCGGCCGCGTAGATGCTCGAGTCGGACGTGCGCAACGCGGCGTCCACCACGATCCCGTTACCGACGTCCAGGCCAGCGTCAGCGGCCAGGCCCGTGTTCGGCACCGCGCCGATTCCCACCACCACAGTATTGGCGGGCACCACCGCACCCGATGAGGTGACCACCTCGCTTACCTGGCCGGAGCCACGGAACTCGCTCACCGATTCCCCGAAGCGGAATTCAACCCCGTGCTCACGGTGCAGTTCGGTGAACATCTGTCCCAGTTCGGGACCAAGCGCGCGGTGCAGGGCGGCGGGTTCCGGCTCGATCACGGTGACGGCGCAGCCCGCTTCGCGCGCGGCAGCGGCCACCTCCAGGCCGATCCACCCCGCGCCGGCGATGACCACCTGGCCGCCGCCCGCCAGCGCAGCCGACAGCCGCTCACAATGGGTCACCGTGCGCAGGTACAGCACGCCGTCCAGGTCATTGCCGGGGATCTTGAGCCGCCGCGGCGACGCGCCGGTCGTCAGCAGCAGCCGGTCATACTCCACACTCTCCCCGTCTGCGGTGGTGACGCGCCGGCCAGCCGGGTCCAGCGCCCTGACCGGCGTGGCAAGCCGCAGATCCACCTCGTGCTCGGTGTACCAGCCTTCCTCATGCACATAGATCGAGGACTTCTCGTCCTTCCCGAGCAGGTAGCCCTTGGACAGTGGGGGGCGCTCATAGGGGCGCTCCGGCTCCGCGCCCAGCAGGACCACCCGGCCGTCGAACCCTTCTGCACGCAGGGTCTCGGCAGCCTTCGCGCCGGCCAGGCTCGCGCCGACGATCACGAACGTGGTCTCAGCAGGCATCGGACTACCCTTCCCTTATCGCTCCAGCAGGTTCCCGGCACAGGCGGCGATGCCAGGCGATAGCGGAAGTATCTGTGAGCGAGGCGACCTGGTCGACGATGACGCGCAAGCGCCCGGCATCGGATCCGGCGGCCAGGTAGGCCGGCCGGAGCGCTGGTTCGAGCGTGCCCGGAGCGCCCGCCTCCACCGCCGCCGCCAGTTCGGCGATCAGCTCCCGTTCCCGCGCCTGGCCGGCCGCGGCTCCCGGCCGGCTCATCACGTAATGCGCAGCGACCCCTTTGAGCAGCGCACACTCCAGCCGTTGCCGTCGTGGCACCACCAGGCCAGCCGCGTACCGGGTGAGGCGCCCGGCCCGCCCGGCCCGCCCGGCCCGCTCCCCCGGCCCGGCGGTGCCTGCGGCGAGCGTCGCTTCCTGCGCGGCGCCGCAGAACCGCCCGATCAGCTCGCTGGTCAGATGCTTCAGGCCCGCCAGGTCAGCCGGCCCGCCATCGAACCCCGCCGGCCAGGCCGGCCGCGCGAGCAGGCTGTCGAACACCTCACCAAGCTCTGCCACGGTGACCGAGCCCGGGGGGCAGTAGTACCTGGCCGTCACCTCGGCGACGGCAAGCCGCTGCGATCTGTCGCGGAGCCCGCCGAGGGTGATGTGGCCCGCGTGCAGGCCGTCCTCCAGGTCGTGCACCGAGTACGCGACGTCGTCGGCCCAGTCCATAACCTGCGCCTCCAGGCAGATGCGTCCCCCCGGCGCCCCGTCCCGGATCCAGCTGAACACCTCACTGTCGTCGTCGTAGAACCCGAACTTCCGGGGGGCCGGGAGAGCCTCGGACGCCTCCGGCGCCGGCCACCCGGGTGCGCGCGGCCGGGGAGCATGCGGCGGGGACCACTCGCGTCCGCGCGGCGCGGGAGCATGCGGGGACCGCCCCTCCGGCTCCGCTGGCGGCGCAGCGAGCGGGCCTCTCCCCCGGGGCTGGCCGGGGTGCTCGGCGGGGCCGGCGGGCCATGGGTACTTGATAGTCGCGTCCAGCGTGGCGCGGGTCAGGTTCAGGCCTGCCCCGGGCACCTTCGCCTCCAGCCGGGTCAGCAGGCGCAGGCTCTGCGCATTGCCCTCGAAGCCGCCACAGCCAGCGGCGAACTCCGCGAGGACGAGTTCGCCGTTGTGGCCGAACGGCGGATGCCCCAGATCGTGTGCCAGGCAGGCGGCATCCACCAGATCGGGATCACAGCCCAGCGCGCCCCCGAGTTCGCGCCCGATCTGCGCGCACTCCAGCGAATGGGTAAGCCTGGTCCGCGGGAAGTCACCGGCGCCGACCTCGACCACCTGCGTCTTCGCGGCCAGCCGGCGCAGCGCCGCCGAGTGCAGCACCCGGGCCCGGTCCCGCACGAACGGCCCACGCTGGTAGCTCGCTGGCGCCTGTGCCTGCTTGGGAGGCTCGGCAACCCGGCGGGCGGTCGCGTGGGCGTCGTAGCCGGGGTCCGTGCTCACCTGCTGTCGCTACCGCCAGCCGTCTCCATGACCACAGCCCGGCCTGCCTCGAGCCGGGCCACCGGGACCCGGAACGGGGAGCAGGACACATAGTTGAGGCCGACCTGGTGGAAGAAGTGCACCGACTCCGGGTCGCCGCCGTGCTCGCCGCAGATACCGAGCTTGAGGTCGGGCCGTGCCGCCCTGCCCTCTTCGGTGGCGATGCGGACCAGGCGGCCGACACCGTCAGGGTCGATGGTCTCGAACGGGGACACGCCGAAGACGCCCAGTTCGATGTAGCGGCTGAAGAACGCGCCCTCCACGTCGTCGCGGGAGAACCCCCAGCCCATCTGGGTGAGGTCGTTGGTGCCGAACGAGAAGAACTCGGCACTGCGGGCTATCTCACCGGCGATCAGCGCCGCCCTGGGCACCTCGATCATCGTCCCGATCAGGGCGTGCACCTCGACGCCGGTCTCCTTCTGGACCGACGCGAGCACCCGCTCGGCCTCCTCGCGGGCGATCTCCATCTCCTGAACGGTGGCGGTCAGCGGGATCATGATCTCGGGGTGGGGAGCTTCGCCTGCCTTGATCCGCTCGGCGGCCGCGTGCGCGATCGCCCGCACCTGCATGGCGAACAGGCCCGGGATGACCAGGCCGAGCCGGACACCGCGCAGGCCGAGCATCGGGTTCTGCTCGTGCAGGCGGCGCACCGCCTCCAGCAGCTTGCGGTCTTTCTGGGAGGCGTTGTCCCCGGCCAGCGCCACCTTCACCGACATCTCGGTGAGGTCGGGCAGGAACTCGTGCAGCGGCGGGTCGATCAGCCGGATGGTGACCGGCAGGCCGTCCATCGCCTCGAAGATCTCTATGAAGTCGCCGCGCTGGAGCGGCTCGAGTGCGTCGAGCGCATCCTGGCGGGTCGCCTCGTCCTCCGCCAGGATCAGCCGTTCCACCAGCTGGCGGCGCTCGCCGAGGAACATGTGCTCGGTGCGGACCAGGCCCACCCCGCCCGCGCCAAACCGGCGGGCACGGGCGCAGTCCTCGCCGGTGTCGGCATTGGCGTAGACACCGAGCCGACGGCGGGCGTCGGCGTGCCTCATGATCCGGTTCACGGCATCAACCAGTTCATCGGTGTGCGCTTCGAGGTGGCCCTCGAAGTAGCTGACGACCGGGGACGGTGCCACCGGCGCCTCCCCCAGGTAGACCTCACCGCTCGTCCCGTCAATGGAGATCACGTCGCCCTCGCTGACGACCACGCCGCCGGGGGCGGTGAACCGGCGGCCGGCGATGTCAACTCCCAGCTCGTCCGCACCGCACACGGCGGTCTTGCCCATCCCGCGGGCGACCACGGCAGCGTGGCTGGTCTTGCCGCCCCGGCTGGTGAGTATCCCCCGGGCGGCGATCATGCCGTGCAGGTCATCCGGGTTGGTCTCCCGCCGCACCAGGATCACATCTTCCCCGGCGGCCGCCTGCTCGACCGCGCGGCTGGAATCGAACACTGCCTTGCCAACCGCGGCACCGGGTGACGCACTCACCCCGGTGGTGATCTTCTGCGCGCCGTGCCCGGCGTCGAAACGCGGGAACATCAGCCGGGCGAGCTGCTCGCCGGTGACCCGGGTCAGCGCCTCGTCCATGTCGATCAGGCCCTGGTCGACCAGCTGGGTGGCGATGCGGAACGCCGCCTCGGCGGTGCGCTTGCCCACCCGGGTCTGGAGCATCCAGAGCTTGCCGCGCTCGATGGTGAACTCGATGTCGCACAGGTCGCGGTAGTGGTTCTCCAGCGTCTCCATGATCTGCAGCAGCTGCTTGTAGCAGGCGGCGTCGATCCGCTCCAGGTCCTGCAGCGGGACGGTGTTGCGGATGCCGGCCACCACATCCTCGCCCTGCGCGTTCTGCAGGTAGTCGCCGTAGATGCCCTGCTGGCCGCTGGCGGGGTCGCGGGTGAACGCGACCCCGGTGCCGGAGTCCAGGCCGAGGTTGCCGAAGACCATCGCCACTACGTTGACCGCGGTGCCGAGGTCGGCGGGGATGCGCTCCTGGCGGCGGTAGAGCACGGCCCGGTCGGCGTTCCATGAGTTGAAGACGGCCCGGATCGCGTGGTCCATCTGCTCCCGCGGGTCCTGCGGGAAGTCCATGCCGGTCCGCTCCTTGACGATCCCCTTGAAGCTCTCGGTGAGCTTGCGCAGGTCGTCAGCGTCGAGGTCGAGGTCGTTGGCGGTGCCCTTGGCCTTCTTGGCCGCGTCCAGCGCGTGCTCGAAGGCCTCCCCGTCGATGCCGAGCACGGTCTTGCCGAACATCTGGATCAGCCGCCGGTAGGAGTCCCAGGCGAAGCGCTCGTTGCCTGCCTGCCGGGCGAGGCCATGCACGGATTCGTCGGACAGGCCGACGTTCAGCACCGTCTCCATCATCCCAGGCATGGAGAACTTGGCGCCGGAGCGGACGCTGACCAGCAGCGGGTCGGACGGGTCACCGAGGCTGCGGCCCATCGCGTCCTCAAGCCGGGCCAGGTGCTCGCCGATCTCGTCGGCCAGGCCCGGGGGAACATCGCCATGGCGCAGGTAGTGGCGGCAGGCGTCGGTGCTGATGATGAACCCCGGCGGCACAGGCAGGCCAAGGTTCGTCATCTCGGCAAGGTTCGCCCCCTTGCCGCCGAGCAGGTCCTTCAGGTCCTTGTTACCCTCGCTGAAGTCATAGACGAGCTTCGACACAGCACGCTCTCCTTGCGCCGGTCCCGGCGTGATCGGCAGCCGGGATGCGTCCGGATCAGTGAATAGTGATGACGGCCTCACGGCCCGTCCTGAACTCTACCGGTCCAGGCCGCCGTTATGCCTGTCGACGCCTACCCGCCGGCGCGCCCGATCCGGCTTTCCAGGTCAAGGATCTGCTGCGTCGTCTTGAGCACGGTATCGGGGTTGAGGCTCATGGAGTCGATGCCGAGCTGGACCAGGTACTCGGCCATGTCCGGGTAGTCGGAGGGCGCCTGGCCACAGAGCCCGGAGTGGATGCCGTTGCGGCGGCATCCCTCGACGGCGAGCCGGATCATCTCCTTCACGCCCTCGTCACGCTCGTCGTAGTCGAAGGCCACGATCTCACTGTCACGGTCCACGCCCAGGGTGAGCTGGGTGAGGTCGTTCGAGCCGATCGAGAAGCCGTCGAAGTGAGCGGCGAAGGCGTCGATGAGGATGACGTTGTTCGGGATCTCGCACATCGCGTAGACCTGCAGCCCGTTCTCGCCGCGCCGCAGGCCGAGTTCGGCCATCCGGGCCAGCACCTGCTCGGCCTCGGCCACCCGGCGCACGAACGGAAGCATCAGCACGACGTTGGTCAGGCCCATCTCCTCGCGCACACGCCGCATGGCGCGGCACTCAAGGGCGAACCCCTCGGTGTAGGCGGGGTGGGCGTAACGGGATGCACCACGGAAGCCGAGCATGGGGTTGGCTTCGGCGGGCTCGAACCCGGTGCCGCCGACGAGGCTCGCGTACTCGTTGGTCTTGAAGTCGGACATCCGCACGACCACGGGCTTGGGCCAGAAGGCGGCGGCGATGGTGCCGATGCCCTCCGACAACCGCTCCACGAAGAAGGCCTCCCCGTCGGGATAGCCGCGGATGAGGTGCGCGAGCGCAGCGCGGTCGGCGGGGTCTGCCACCTGCTCCGGGTGCAGCAGGGCGAGCGGGTGGGCCTTGATCGACTCGCTGATGATGAACTCCATCCGGGCCAGCCCCACGCCGTCGTTGGGCAGGAAGGAGGTCTTGAAGGCGAGGTCAGGGTTACCCAGGTTGATCATGATCTTGGTGGCCGGGCGGGCGACGTCGGTCACCTCGGTGCGGTCCACGTGGAAGGCCACCTCGCCGCGGTAGATCCGCCCGGTGTCTCCCCCGGCGCAGGAAACCGTGACCTTCTCACCGCTCGTGAGCCGGGTGCTCGCATCGCCCACCCCGACCACCGCCGGGATGCCGAGTTCACGGGCGATGATGGCCGCGTGGCAGGTGCGCCCGCCCCGGTTGGTGACGATGGCGGCTGCGGTCTTCATGACCGGTTCCCAGTCCGGTGTCGTGGTGTCCGCCACCAGGACCTCGCCCGGCTTGAACTCAGTCAACTGCGGGAGGTTGGTGATGAGATGGGCGGTGCCCGCGGCGATCTTCTCGCCCACCGAACGCCCCTCCGCGATGACCTCGCCCTGGCCGTCCAGGACATAGGTCTCCAGGGTGGTCACCTTGCGCTGGGAGGCCACCGTCTCCGGCCGGGCCTGGACCAGGTAGAGTTTGCCGTCGATGCCGTCCTTGGCCCATTCGATGTCCATCGGCCGCCCGTAGTGCCGCTCGATCTTCAGCGCGTAGTCCGCGAGTTCGAGAACCTCGGCATCGCTCAGGCAATAGCGCTCACGATCTGTCTTCGGGGTGGGGACATTGCGCGTGGTGTGCCTGGTCCCGCCCTCGACCAGGACCATCTTCACCGCCTTGTCACCGAGCAGGCGGCGCAGCACGGCGCGGTGGCCCTCGGTGAAGGTCGGCTTGTGGACATAGAACTCGTCCGGCTCGACCGCGCCCTGCACGATGTTCTCGCCCAGCCCGTAGGAAGCGGTGGTGAACACGACGTCGCGGAAGCCGGACTCGGTGTCAAGGGTGAACGTGACGCCCGCCGCGGCCAGGTCGGAGCGCACCATCTTCATCACGCCGATCGACAGCGCTACCCGGAAGTGGTCGAATCCCTGGTCGATGCGGTAGTGAATGCCACGGTCGGTGAACAGGCTGGCGAAGCACCGGCGGCACGCGTCGAGCAGGCTCTCCTCGCCCTTGATGTTGAGGAATGTCTCATGCTGGCCGGCGAAGCTCGCGGTCGGGAGGTCCTCCGAAGTGGCCGAACTCCGCACGGCCAGGCTCACGTCCTCGCCGTATTCATCCTGCAGGCGCCGGTAGCCGTCCAGAACCTCCCGTTGCAGGTCTGCGGGCAGGCCCGCGCCGTAAACGATCTCCCTGGCCTGCTTCCCGGCCCGCGCCAGCCCGGTGACGTCGGCTGGGTCCAGGCTGTCCAGCGCCTCGTGCAGGCCATCCCAGGCACCCGCCTCGTCCAGCATGTAGCGGTAGGCACCGGCGGTGATGGCAAACCCGTTCGGGACCCGCAGGCCCTCGGAGGTGAGTTTGCGGTACATCTCGCCAAGCGAGGCGTTCTTCCCCCCGACCAGTGGGACATCATCGATCCCGAACTCGTCGAAAAACCGAACATAACGGAACTGGTTCATTGCCCAACCTCCCCCAGCCATCAGTTTTCCCGGCGTCAGCTCACACATGTCAGAGCCGAAAGTCCCGTTCCGTCTGGGAAGAAACCCGGAGCCGGCGCCGGCTGCCAGGCAACCACCGGGCCGGGCGGGCGTCTCTGATGCGTGGACACTGACACGACGCGCCAGGGGTCCTGGCCCCGCCGGGTAGACCTGCCAGGTGACGCCCGGCAGGCCGTCACGGCCTTGTACCAGGCACACGCCGTGGGCCTGATCCGCCTCGCGGTCGTGATGCTCGGCGACCGCGAGGCGGCGGAGGACGTGGTGCAGGAGGCGTTCTGCGGGCTGTACCGGCGCTGGGAGCACCTGTCCGCTCAGGCCAACGCGCTGCCCTACGTGCGGTCCTCCGTGCTCAACGGGTGCCGCACGCTGCTGCGGCACCGGAACAGGCGGCAGGCTCGGGTCGCGGCCGGAGCCCGGCCGTTGGAGACCGCCGAGTCAGCGGAGGCCTCGGCCCTGGTCAGCGAGGAGCACCGGGAGGTACTGGCCGCACTGCGCAGACTGCCGGACCGCCAGCGCGAAGCCCTGGTGCTCCGGTACTACCTCGAACTGGCCGAACCCGAGATCGCCCAGTCCATGGGGGTCAGCCAGGGCACCGTCAAGTCCACCACCTCCCGGGCGCTGGCCGCGCTCGGGCGCCTGGTCCAGGAGGCACGATGACCCCGATCGAAGACCGCCTGCGGGCAGCCACGAGGGCAGCGGCCGGCACGGTCGCCCCCGGCAGCGCACCACCGCTGCGCCTGCCGGAGGACAGCGGCGGCACGCTCCAGAGCCTGGCCGCAAGCCGCACTGACGCCCGGGGCTGGCGCGCAACTCATGGTCGCTGGCGCTCCCGCCGGATGCCTGCCTGGGCGGCGCCGCTAGCCGCCGCCGCCGCCGTGGCCGTGATCCTCTGGACGATGGACGTCGTCGGCTCAGGGCACCGGGAACTGCTCATCGGGCACCCGCATTCCGGCAGCCATCTGCTCCATCCAGCGACCGTGGCCGGGCTGCCACCGTTCTTCATCTCGGACGTGGGCACCAGCATCGTCTCGTCGGCCTCCGGGCAGATAGTCGCTGAACCCAGACTGCCGGGCCTCCCGGGGCGGGAGGCCGCCGGCAGCGATGGCCGCACCTTCTACGAGGCCCTCGTCCCCCCGCTGTGCCACAAGGCAGTCCACTCCCCGTCCTCCGGCTCCCCGGCCAGCCGGGCAGCCGGGCAGCGCTCCGGCGCTGCTCGCGGCACAGGCAGCCAGACCGCAGCCATCCCCTGCGTCTGGAGTTACCCGAAAGGTGTCGCCTCGTTCTACCGGATCACCCTCACCAGGACCGGGACCGACGTCAGCAAACTGCCCATCCCGCCTGTCTCAGAGCGGCTGAACGTGATCAGCCCGTCGCCGGACGGCAGCCGGCTGGCCATCGCGACCTGGACCCAGACCGGGACGGCGGGCTACGTCCGGACACTGGAGGTCGCCTCCACCGTGACCGGCCAGCGGAGGACCTGGACCACGACTGCCGCCGGCTCGCTCGATCGGATCTCCTGGCTGGCTGACGGGCACACGGTGGCGTTGGACTGGCAGGCCTACCGGGGGCCCGGGCCCGCCTCGGGGCTCTGGTTGCTCGACACCGCAGCGCCCGGCAGCAACCTGCTCGCCGGAAGGCCCGTGCTGGCACGGCACAACCCGGCCGGCACCTTCGGGACACTGGTGATCAGCCCGGACGGGAGCACCGTGACCGGGATCGAGCAGCACGGCACGGGCACGGTGCACGGGCAGCGCCTCCCGCAGGGTTCGGTGGTCGCCTTCTCGGCCAGGACCGGCCTGCCTACCGGTGTGCTGTTCACCTCAGCGCACCTCGGGGGCGGGACCTACGCCGGCATCCAGCCGCTGTGGATCAGTCACACCGGGCAGCGAATGCTGCTCAGCTCCATCTTCTGGGTTCCCCGCAAACCTGGCCCCCACCACAAGCGCGTCCACGCCTATATGCGCGTGCTGCTGGTGAGTGCTGGGCACGCCCCCCGCCCACTGCCCAAGCTGTTCACCGATTGGCGGGTGCTGTTCAACCTGGGTGACATGGCGGAGCGGTAACAGTTCCGCCGGACCAGGCAGCGGGAACGGCATCTGCGCGTCTGCAGTGGCATGAACATCCATCAGCGGGATCCCGCCACCGGCAGGCCGGCAGCCACGGCCGGGAGCGCCGCCGGGGGGCGAACCCGCCGGGAGGCGATGTTGGCGGACGGGACCGGCGTCCGGGAGGTGGGGGCGGAGGTGCCCGCTTTCCAGGGGGCAACCGCCGAGGTGACCGTGACGGCGCTCTACCAGGCGCATGCGCTGCGGCTGATCCGGCTGGCCCACATCATGGTGGGCGACCGGGGAAGCGCCGAGGACATCGTGCAGGAGGCGTTCTGCGGGCTGTACCGGCGCTGGGGCCAGCTATCCGATTCCAGCAACGCGCAGCGTTACCTGCACTCCTCGGTGCTCAACGGCTGCCGGTCGGCGCTGCGGCGCAAACTCACGCGGCGCACCTCGCCCAGTGCAGAGCCGTCGCTGGCCGGTACCCAGATCCCGGAGATCTCCGCTGAGACCGCGGTCCTCAGCGGCGAGGAACGCCAGCAGGTTATGGCGGCGGTGCGGCGCCTGCCGCCCCGCCAGCGGGAGGCGCTGGTGCTGCGGTTCTACCTGGAACTGCCCGAAGAGGAGATCGCCGCCACGATGGGGATTGGCCAGAGCACCGTCCGCTCCGCTACGCACCGGGCGCTCGCGTCGCTGGGCCGCATGCTCGGGGAGGGCTCATGAACGTCATGGAAGACAAGATCCGCGCGGCCTTCGCGCAGACGGCCGCGGAGATTCCCGCGCAAGGCGTTCCGCCGCTGCGGTTGCCCACCGGCCGCCGGTCCGGCCGGCGCGCCGCCTTCGGGGGCCGCACCGGCTGGCACCAGTTCGCGCCGCTGGCGGCGGCCGCCGCCGTGGCCGCCGTGGTGGCCGGCTCGCTGGCCGTCGCCGGCGCCATCCACGCCCCCAAGCCCCGGGCCGGGCCCACTGGCGGCCAGCGAGGCCCTTTCGCCGGCGTCCCGCCTTTCTACATCGCCCTGGAGGGCAAGATCCACAATCCCAGCGTC
>OFHK01000064.1_pt1 | contig 33013 bp, 35 predicted proteins | sample 1521951 | NCBI WGS metagenome assembly OFHK01 (sample SAMEA2468436, study PRJEB22500) | soil metagenome | biome: Glassland; feature: Farmland; material: Clay | place: Australia | collected 2013-01-31 | depth 0.55 m
TCTCCGAAGTGCCGGTGGCGGGGTTGAAGCCGGCCGCGCTGGAGCCAGTAGCCGCCCCTATGTGTCCTCCCGTGCCCGTTGCCGCTGCCTGGGCGTCGGTGATTATCTGGTGGCAGACGATGCCGGACAGCCGCCGTTTGAGGGTGCGCATCGCTTCCCCGGGTGTCTTGCCGGTGGCGGCTTTGCGGTCGGAGCAGGCGCGGCCTTCGGTGGGGTTGCGGAGCTGGACAACGGCCATGATGTGCAGGGCGCGGTTGACCTGGCGGTTGCCCGCCCGGGATAAGGCGGTGGCGGGCCTGGCCGCCGGACGAGGCGCCGATCGGTGCGGTGCCGTTCCAGCGGCCGGCTCGCCAGGTGTCGGCCGATCCTCTGGCATCCCTCAATCGGCCAGACCCGCTCCGGCCACTGCTTCACTGCCGCCGGCATCGCCCGGTACCCCCGCGGCGTGGGTGGCATACCGGCCGCCGCCCGAGATGGCCTCATCACCGGCGATGATCTCGATGGTGGCGGAGCGCTTGTGCGGGTCCATCTTGATGGCTACCTGGCTCATCCCGGTCCTCCTGCCCGGCCCAACCGCGGTTGCCGGGCAAGGGGAGGGCGCCGCTACGGCGGGGCGGGATAGTCGCCGGCCAGCTCGAAGCCGATCGGCTCAGCCGAGGTGACCGTAGCCCCGTTGCCGGGGGTGTTTGCCGTTTTCGCGGCCGGCGAGCCACCAGCCGTGCTCAACGGGGGGCGGGCCGGGTTTGGCGCTTTCCGCCACCCGCGCACGTACACCGGCACGTAGATGAGTGTCAGCAGCAGGAAGCCGGGTTGCCGCGTCCGCAGGTCGTACCAGGTCCATGGGATCTGCGCGGCGAGGGCGACGAGCCATCCGGCGCGGTGCCGTTCGGCGATGGGCGCGGCGCTGGCGAGGTTGAGGAGCGCCAGCAGTGCGCTGCCGGGCGTGAGGGTCATCGCGTCCTCCCTGATCCGGGCCGCTGCCTATTCGCTTAGCGCTGTCCGGTTGCCTGCCCAGGGCCGCTCGGTGCTGTGCGCGGCTTGTCGCCTGGTCAATGCCCCGGCTCGATGGCTAGGCCGGCTGACTGATCCTGGTAGCTCTGAACGGAGCCGCCGCTAGCTCGATGACGGGGGCATAGATGCCCGTTGCGGTGGCCTTTTCCACCGCTGCGGCCTGGGCCTCTGCAGATTCCCACTCGGCAATCTCAATGAGGCCGCCGGCGCTGTCGAGCGCTTCGTACATGGTGCTGCCCAGGAAGCCGGGCGCGCCCGGCCCGTGGGTGGCTGCGATGCTCCCGAGCAGACTCCTGAGTTCGGCACGCTTACCGGGTTTGGCCTGAAATTCGATAATCACCTTGATGGGCATCTGGTCCTCCTCCAGGTCCCGGTGCCAGCGCCGGACCACGCACCCGCGGCGTAGCGGCGTCGCCACCCTGTTCTGCCCGACCCGCAGTCAGGCCTCCTTGCGCGTACCAGCCGGCACGAGGCCCGCGCGACCCGGACCGCTTCGGCCTGGCCGGGCAGCAGGGGAACGGTGAAAACAGCTGACTGCATGCGATCAGATGGTGCTGGTGGCCAGCGGCCAAGACATCACTTGATCGAGTGATGTGCCACGGCGGCGGGCGCGACCCGGCCCGGTACGCCCAGCTTGGCGAGCACGTGCCGCAGGTGGGTGTTGACGGTGTGCGGCGAGATGTACAGCCGCCGGGCCACGGCACCGTTGGCCAGATCCTCGGCCACCAGCAGCGGCACCGCCCGCTCGGTCCCGGTCAGGCTCTCCCAGCCGCCCGCCGGCCGGCGCCTGGGCCCGCGCGGGCCGGGACAGACGCCGAGGGCCCGCAGCAGGGCCCGGACCCGGCCTGCCCAGGCACCGGCGCCCGCCTGCTCGTAGCGTTCCAGTGCCTCAGCCAGCAGCGCCGCTGCCTCGTCCTGCCGCCCGTCTTGGGCCATCCACCGCCCGCCCCGTGGCGGCCCGTCCCGCGTACCCGCCGGTGCCGGTCCCGCGGAAGGCGGCCCTGAGCACGACCGTGCCGCCGCCGGCTATCAGCTCCTCGACCTCGATGCGCAGGCCGGAGAACGCCTCGTGGTAGCAGCGGATCGGCTCGGCCCTGGCCGCCAGTCCGGTCCCGGAACGGGTTGAGGTATTCCTTTGCGTACAGATCGGAGACGGCCTCGTAGTTCTTGCCGTTCCAGACCTCCTCGGCGAACGTGCGCACCTGCATCCCGCGCCCGGCCGCGTCCACCGCTCACGGCGATCCCTGAAAAGACCCAGGCTGGAGCCGGTGCCCGGTACCCCGCAGGGGGTTACCCGCCCTATTTGCCTATGCAGACAGTCACGGCGGGACAGCCGCCGTCACCGGTCCCCGTTGGGACGCCCGCGCCAGCGCAGTGATGCCGTCAGGCTTGTGCCGTGCGCGAGCGTCAGCTCTCTGGTACGGCGAGCAGCAGCTCGATGTACTCGAACGGGATCGGCCCCATGCCGGGCGGCAGGTTCGGCGCGACGTGATCGTCGTACCAGGCCTGGTGAGCTTCCCGTGATTCCCACACCTCGATGACGCGATACCCGCTGCTCGCGGCGCCGCTGATGTGGCTCACGAACCCGGGAGCCTTCGCCAGCACGTCCACCACGCCGGCCGCGCGCATCCCGTCAATGAAACTGGCGTCAGCGCCCGCAGCCTCGGCCATCATGATTACTGCCATCGGTGTTCCTCCTCGCGGTGGTCAATGATCGATCCGATTGTGCTGGCGGCTGGCGGCGAAGACATCACTCGATCGAGTGATGTACCACGGCGGCGAGCCCAACCCGGCCCGGTACGCCCAGCTTGGCGAGCACGTGCCGCAGATGGGTGTTCACGGGTGCGCGGCCAGATGTACAGCCGCCTGGCCAGGGCACCGTCCGTCAGCCCCGGCCACCAGCAGCGGCACCGCCCGCCCGGTGCCGGTCAGGCTCCCCCAGCCACCCGCCCGGCCATGGCGGGCGGCGTCTGGCGTCAGGCGAGCACGCGCACCGGTCACCCGCTTCCAGGTCGCGTCACCGGCAGCCCGGCCGCGGCCCACGCGGCGAAGCCGCCGTCGAGATCGGTCGCATGGACCAGGCCGAGACGCTGCAGGGTCGCCGCCGCCAGGCTCGACTGGAACCCTTCCTGGAAGATCAGGATCAGGTGCTGGTCACGGTCGGCCATGGCGGGGTGCCGCCACTGGCCTGTGGGGTCGCAGCGCCATTCCAGGCTGTTGCGGGGCAGCAAGATGGCGCCAGGGATCAGGCCGCCGGCTCGCCGCTGGCCGCCGCCGCGGATGTCGATCAGCAGGGCGCCTCTGGCCTGCGCGGCCAGGGCCTCGGCGGGCGGCGGGCGGCGCGGCAGCGAAGCCCTGGCCTCCATCAGCAGTTCATCGGCGGTCTTCGCAGTGCGACGATCAGGCACGCCTGCCTTGGCATCGTGTCTCTTGGAGCGGAGTCCGCCTGCGGCCGGCACATGAACCGTCTTGGGAGTCATGGTGTCCTCCCCCGCCTCCGGACCTGCCTGGCCCGCCCCACCGATGATCGGCGCCGGATCGCAGCGGGCGCACCGCACCAGCACGAGGCCAGCGCGATCCGGACCACTTCGGCCTGGCCGGGCAGCAGCGGAACGGCGAACGCAACTGACTGCACGCGATCGATTGTGCTGGCGGCCAGCGGCGAAGACATCACTTGATCGAGTGATGTACCACGGCGGCGAGCGCGACCCGGTCCGGGCCGTCCAGCTTGGCGAGCACGTGCCGCAGGCCGGTGCACACGGGTGTGCGGGGACATGGACAGCCGCCTGCCCACCGCCGATGGCCAGTCCCTCGGCGACCAGGTGGCGCGGAGACGACGGTGATCACATCGGGCAGTTCCCGCCGACGACAGCTCAAAGGCAAAGGCGACAGCTGAACCCGGCACCCCCCGCCCGGACCACGCTGACCGGGAGAAACCGTATGCGGACAATGGCACAATTGCTTAACATGCGTGCCGTCCGCTAGTCGATTGCCCCGGCTATCGACCGCACATACTCGTTATGCGCGAGTCCCGGCTCCCGGGCAATGGATCTTTCGTCACCGTAAGTCATCGAATCCGGCCGTGGCCCGCTGGCCTTCGAACAAGTCCGATGCGAGGTTGGCCAGCGTTCGCCACCCGCCGCCACGAGGCGTCCGAAGGCCCACAGAATCCCCACAAGTCCGCGCCCTGACCGTCAGCCACCACAGGAAATCCACAGACGAAACGGAACTCCGCAGCACACTGCGGCACGGTTGCTACAGTAGGGGAGTAGGCCTGCTGACCAGCAGCAACGCGGGTGAGTGGGGCAGTGCACATGTTCTGAGATCGTGGTTTCAGGGTGTGATAGAACCCCTGAAAAGCGGAAGGTCGGCGGTTCGACCCCGCCCCTGACCGCCTTGAGGTCACGTTTGAGTGAGGACTATTTTCACGTTTGGGGCTGACATTCCGGGACGCGTGCTGTGGGTGCGGGTGCGCGTCACTTTTGTAGGTAGTCAAGATCGTCTTCGGGTGCGGGCTGGTCAGGCAGTTCGTGTCTGAGTGCGGGTCTTGTTGCAGATGGCTTCCCATTGGCTGCTGGCTTCCCGGCAGCGCAGGGCGATGATGGCGTCCGCGCCGGCGACGGTCCACTTCATGCCCGAGAGCTTGAGGCGCTGCCCGATGACGGCTTTGCAGCCTGCTTCGACCAGGCCGGAGCCGACGAACAGGCCGCGGGAGCGGAACCAGTGGTAGCGCATGCGGGGCGCGTTGTTCTCGAAGTAGCCGAGTTCCCTGTCCAGGTCGTCTTTCTTGACGCCTTGGAGGGGGTAGACGCGGGCGGCCTTGCAGATGCCGTCGATGTCGCCGTAGTCGAGGTCTTCCAGCCGGGCGGCGAGCCAGTCGTCTTTGTGGCTGCCGAGCATGAATTCCAGGGTCCGGGCGAGGCTGTGCAGGTGCCCGCGGGCGCAGAGAGGTCCACGATCTGCGTGGCTTCGGGGAATGTCGCGGTGCTGAGGTTCCAGATCTTAGGCGGCGCCGTCACCGAGGATGGTGAGCTGGCGGACGTGGCCGGCGCCGCGGCGGATGCCCTCGGCCTTGACCAGATCCGCGAAGACGTGCGCGGGTTCGAAGCTGGCGATGTAGCTGGAGGAGCCCCGGTCGCGGACCGGGTAGCCCTTGGCGTCGAGTTTGTCCTGGGTGAAGAAGACGGCGAGCTTGACCTCGAGGGTGCGGGCGCGGCCGTCCTCGCCCTTGCCCTGCCTGCCCGCGGACTCCTTCGCGGTGACCGGCACGCCAGTGCCGTCGATCGCGGCATACAGCTTGTCCGGCAGCGGCGAGGGCGGCAGCGGGACCAGCCTGCGGGCGGTGATCAGCGCGGCCCGGTCCCGGCCCGCGGCGGCGACGGCGGTGCCGCTGGCCTCGGCGGCCCGCTCGACCCGCTTGACGGTCAGGCGGACCCCAGCCAGGTCGGCCAGCAGCCCGGCCGCCTCCGCGAACGGCCCCGCTGCGGCGGCCCGGTCGTTCATCGCGGCCAGCCCCGGCGACATGGACACGCCGTCTACCCCGAGCTCGCCATCCCGGGGTGCCAGCCCGCAGCCGCAGGCCGCGCAGTGGTACCAGGCACGGTTGCACCAGGCACGGTTGAGGGTGACCGGGCCGAGCACCGTGTCGATGACCTTGTCCCGGTAGGAGATGAACTCCGCCTCGTGGCCCTGCCCGCATGGCACCCGCGTCCCCCGGAACCCGGAGTCGGCGGACAGCAGCTTCTCCAGCATCCCGCAGCCCAGCTTGAGCACCCCCGCGCGGATCGCCGCCTCCGCCGCCTCCAGCCCGGCATCCGCGCCGATGGCCCGGACCGCGGCCGCGGCCTGGGATCGGGGTCACTCGCCGACGGGATCGCGGGCTCCGCGCAGCGTGGTGACCGCCATCCCGAAGGTGAAGACCAGCCCGGCGCAGATCGCCGCGCCCAGGTCGTGTGGGGGGCGGCCTGGCCAGATCCACGGCGTGGTCAGCGCTGGGCCGTGCCACTGGGTGTACAGCCCGTACACGCCGGCCACCAGGTAGCCGACCGGGCCTGCCCAGGCCAGGCCGCCGCCGAGAGCGGCAGCGCACAGCAGGCCGATGCCGGTCATCCCGGCCACGTTGCGCGCCGCGTCCAGGGTGCCCCCGGCCAGGTGCGCACCGGTCCCGGCGGCGGCCAGCGCGCTGGCCGCCGCCGCGGTCAGCGCCAGCGCGGTGGCCAGCCGCAGGAACGGCAGCCACCGGTCGGCGACGCGTTCCGGGTCGCCGAGCGGGCTCGCTGTGGTGGCGGTGATAGCCGCCGCGGACCCGGCCTCGAACACCAGCGGCAGCTGCAGCGCGCCATAGGCGTCCCAGTGCCAGATGAGCGCGATCCTCAGCCCGATAGCGCAGGCGGCAATCGCTGCCATGGCCGCCGGGACCCGCCGGCTGGTGGCGTACAGCCGCACCAGGCGCACCCCGGCCCGCGGTGGCCGGGCCGTCCGCGCCCAGCCGGCCCGCACCGCCGCCACCCGCACCTTGCGTGCCTCGTCGGCGGTCATGGCAGCTGCGCCAGCGTGATCTGGCCGTCCCGCAGCGCGGTCAGGTGATGCATGAGCCAGGCGTGCCGGGCCGGAGCCGCCAGCGTTGCGAACCGCCGGGCCGCGGCATAGGCCGGCGAGCCGGGTGCCACCTCTGGCTGGCTCCTCGCACGACCCGCGCGACCTGGTGAGGAGGCCGGTGTGATGCCGGGAGGCAGGCCGGGCAGTGGCAGGCCGGGCAGTGGCAGGCCGGGCAGTGGCAGGCCGGCCACCATCATCAGCGCCGCCACGACCGCATGCTGGGCTTGGGATGCGCCGGGGCGATCGCCGATGACGCTGGCCACGATGCCGGGCCCGGCACTCGACCGGACCTCACCGGCCAGTTCGCCGGTGGTCAGGGTGGGTCCTGGCAGCTGGCCGGGAAGCAGCAGGTGATACACCGGCGGCCTGCCGCTGAGGGACGCGCCTTCCAGGCCGACGGCGACGGAGTTGCCTGGTCCCTGCTGGTAGGCCGCGGCGGCCTGGCTGACGCGGGCCGGCGCGCCCGGCAGGCCAGCGATCTCGCGGAGCACCGGCTGGAGGGCGGCCGCTGTGGCCGGCAGGTAGCTGGCGTAGGCGGGGTTGAGGCAGACCGGGATCGCGGTGTGGCTGCAGACGGGGGTGAAGCGGATCGGCCGGTCGCTGGCCGCATCGTGCAGGGCCGGGATGGCGATCATGCCGTGGGCGTCCAGCGTGCCGGTACCGGCCAGCGCGACGGCAGTCCCGGCCGCCAGCAGGCCGGCCGCCGGAGCCCCGGGGCAGGGCCAGGGCGGCCAGCAGCGTCATGGTGAGCCCGGCGAGGAACATCACCTGGGCGATCGGCAGGTCGGGAAGGTAGGGGTGGAAGGTCGCCACACCCGCGTCCGGCCCGAGGTCCCAGGGGCCGGCGACGATCGGCGAAACCTGCCAGTACGACTGGCTGCCGGCGATCAGCTGCGTGCTCAGCGCAAGCACGAAGAACGAAGCGACCGCGGCCACCGGTGCGGTGAACCGGCTGGGCACAAGCGTCCCGGCGGCGAACCCGAGCGCGGACAGGGCCGGCAGGCTCGCGGCCACGACCGCGGCCGGCCACCACAGCGGCCCGCCCCAGCTGGCCTGATGCGCGGTGACCCCGTACAGGACGGCCAGGCAGGCCAGGTATCCCGCCATGGCCCAGCAGGTCGTGGCGGTCCAGGTGGCAAGCAGGCGGGCCCACCGCGGCCACGCGGCGATCGTCACCAGGTCGGTGGTGTGGCGGCGGGCTTCCCGGGACCCCATCCAGGCTGCCGCGCCGACCACCGGTGTTATGAAATCGATGATCGTGCCGCTTTGCATGCTGCTGGCGCGCAGGTTCCACAACGGCGGCATAGCCATGGTCTTGCGGTAGGTGATGAACCAGAACAGCGCGATGGCCACCGGCAGCATCCACAGCATGGCGTTGTGGCGCAATTCCAGGTGCAGCAGCCGGGCCGTCGCCAGTCCGGGGCGGCGCGCGGACCGCGGCTGCCGGGCGACGGCCGGTGCATCCGTGGCGGTCACGAGGGCCGTCCCCCGGCGATGACGGCGCTGTACCCGCGTTCCAGCGCCGTATCGCCGGTGCCACCGGGTGTCGCGGCAGAGCCCTCGCCGCAGGCTGTCAGGTCGGCCGGGGTGCCCTGAAACACGATCTTTCCCTGGTCCATCAGCGCGACCTGGGCGCAGGCGGCGCCGACGTCTTCCACCAGGTGGGTGCTGACCACAACCGTGGCGCGCTGGCCGAGGTCGCGGAGCAGGCCCCGGAACGCCACCCGCTGCTCCGGGTCCAGCCCCGCGGTTGGCTCGTCCAGCAGCAGCAGCTCCGGCTCGTTGACGATCGCCTGCGCGATCCCCGCCCGGCGCAGCATCCCCCCGGACAGGGTGCGCAGCCTCGCCTTCGCCTTGCCGCCAAGTCCGACCCGCTCGACGGCCGCCGCCACCGCGGCCTGAACCCGGGCCGCGGGCATCTGTTTCAGCAGCGCGAAATACTCCACGAACTCCACCACCGTGAAGCCCGGGTAATAACCCAGGTTCTGCGGCAGGTAGCCGAGCATGCGCCGGATCTGCTGCCGCGGGCCATACTGGCCGGGATCGCGGCCCAGCAGCCGCAGCCGGCCCGAGGTCGGCGGCACCGCCGTCGCCATCACCCGCAGCAGCGAGGTCTTGCCGGCTCCGTTGGGGCCCAGCAGCCCGAACACCCCCGGGCCAGCCTGCAGGTCCACCCCCGCCACCGCCATGGTCCGGCCGAAGCGCCGCGTCAGACCAGTGATCTCGACATTCATGATGCGCCTCCCGGAACAGGCTGGGTTAAAGCGCGATGCGTGAAAGAAGGCACCGCGGCTCAAGGCTGCCCGGCGCGCCCGGGCCGGGTCGTCATACCACGGAGCCGAATCTGTGATCACACCACGGAGGCAATCCGCCCCGGCCACAGGACGGAGTGATACCCGGGTATGACCACGCTGGGGTGATGAGCGGGCGGCCGGGGCGACCTACCCTGAGATCGTGAAACGGAGGCCCGGCACCGCACCGGCCGCGAACGGCACCGGCGGAACAGCACACACCGCGGTGAGGCGAGCGTGGGACGGGCTGATCCAGGTGCTGGCCGGCTCCGAGTCGGCCCCGGCATGGAGATGGCGCTCACCGCAGGAGCGCCTGGCGGCGTACGCCGCCCTGGGCCTGGCGACGCTGGCGCTGTGCATCGTCAACGCGGGCACGATGCACGGGGTGCCTGCGATGCACGGGCCCCCGATCTTGTCCCCGCCCACAAACCAGCCGGGCCTGGGACAGCGGGTGCTGGCTGTGGCGGTGGTGGCGCCGCTGCCGCTGGCGGCCCGGTATCCGATGCTGGCCTGGCGGATCGGGTGGCTGGCGCTGCTGCTTTCCCCGCTGGTACCTGCTGCCTGGTGGGGAGGCTGGCCGTGGGGCCCACCGCAGGTGCTCGCGCTACTGGGGGCGTTCTGCCTGGCCGGGGTTCGCCATCAGCGGCCGGTGCTGTGGTGGATGTGGGCGCTGAGCCTCATCCCGTGGTGGCTGTGGCTCACCGCAGACGTGGCGAAACCTGAACGGCCCGTTCGGCGCCACCATCGTGTTCACCGCCGCGACGATCGCCCTGGACAGCATCAGTTCCCGGTGGCGTGCCCAGCGGGCCCTGGCCGCCCAGACCGAACGCATCGAAGTTGAGCGGGCGCGGCGGGCTGTGCTGGAGGAGCGCACCCGGATCGCGCGGGAACTGCACGACGTGGTCGCCCATCACATGTCGCTGATCGCGGTCCGGGCAGAGACCGCGCCGTACCGTCTCAGCGGTCTGCCCGAATCAGCCCGCGCCGAGTTCGGTTCGCTGAGCGAGGTGGCGCGCGAGGCGCTGGCGGAGATGCGGCGGCTGCTCGGCGTGCTGCGCCACGACCAGCCCGCCGGGCTCGCGCCGCAGCCCCAGCTATCAGACCTCCCCGCGCTCGTCGATGCCGCCCGGCGGGCCGGGGTACCGGTCGAGCTGTCCGTGCCCCCCGCGCTGGACCGGGTGCCTTCCGGCGTTGCGCTGTGTGCGTACCGGATCGTGCAGGAATCGCTGTCCAATGCCAGCCAGCATGCCCCCGGCGCTGCGGTCACCGTGTCGGTGGACCATGAGGCCGGCGCGGTCCTGCTGCGGGTGGTCAACGGACCCGGCGGCCCCGCCGGCCCATCCCGGAACGAGCGCGGGCCGGGTCACGGGCTGACCGGGATGCGTGAGCGGGTTGCGCTGCTTGGCGGCTCGCTGTCGGCTGGCCCGGCGCCCGATGGCGGCTTCGTGGTCTCGGCGGTGCTCCCGCTCGGCCAGGCCGCGTGACGGCCGGCAGCGCGGCAGGCGGCGGCGTGACCACGCGGTGCCTGATCGCCGACGACCAGGCGATGGTGCGAGAGGGCTTCGCCGCGGTACTCGCCGCCCAGCCAGGCCTGCTGGTAGTGGGCCAGGCCGCTGACGGTGCCGACGCGGTCCGCCAGACGCGGCACCTGCAGCCCGACGTTGTCCTGATGGACGTGCGGATGCCGGTCATGGACGGGCTGCAAGCAACCCGCCAGATCCTGGGCGCCGCAGCCGGCCAGGAGCGGCCGCGGGTGGTGATGCTCACGACGTTCGACCTCGACGACTATGTGTATGAGGCGTTGCGGGCCGGCGCCAGCGGCTTCCTGCTCAAGGACGCCACCGCCGCCGAACTGGTACACGCGGTCCGCGTGGTGGCCGCCGGCGACGCGCTGCTCGCCCCGTCGGTGACCCGGCGGCTCATCGCCGACTTCGCCCGGCGGCCACGCCTGGACCCGCCGTTCCCGGCCACGCTCGGCGCGCTCACCCACCGGGAGTCCGAAGTGCTGCGGCTGATCGCCCGCGGCCTGTCCAACGCCGAGATCAGCGACACCCTGGTCATCGCCGAGCAGACAACCAAGACCTACGTCGGCCGGATCCTGGCCAAACTCGACCTCCGCGACCGCGCCCAGGCCGTCGTGCTCGCTTACGAAACCGGCCTCGTCACGCCGGGCGGATCAGGCCCGGCGCGAACAAACCCGGACACCGGGCCCCAGCAGTAACCGGCCGTTACCATGCGGCCGGACGATCAGTGCGCGGCCCGCAAGCACCTACGAGTCAACTCCAATAACTCGCAGGTGCCATCAGCAATTCTCTTGAGGCGCATATGCATGGGAGGCAACGGGCAGCTCGCCGCCGGGCTCACCGAGGACCTGCGCAACGTGGACGCCCGGATCCGGGAGACCAGGAAGAAGCTGACCGTGGCGGTCCGGGCGGCCAGGACCTGCCTGACCGGGCTGTCCGAGTGTGGGCCCGGACATCGCCGCCGCGGTCATCGGCGACGTCCGCCACGTGCCCCGCTTCCCCGGCCGGGATCATTTCGCCGCCTACGACGGCACCGCGCCCACCGAGGTGTCCTCGGGCGGCCGCAAGGTGTGCCGGCTGTCCCGGCGCGGCAACCGCCGGCTCAATCACGCCATCCACATGACCGCGGTCACCCAGATCCGCTGCCGGCACAGCCCGGGCCGCGCCTACTACGAGCCGCGCCTACTACGACAAGAAGCTGGCCGAGGGCAAGACTGGCAAAGAGGCGCTGCGCTGCCTCAAGCGGCAGATCAGCGGCGCGATCTTCGCCTGCCTCCAGGCAGATGCCCGGCGCGCCGCAGCCGCCGCGGCGAAGAGCCCGGGAGGGCAACCGGGGAACCACTCCAGATCCAGGGCGGCCGGCTCGCACCCCGGGCACCGGCTCTTCGGGCAAGCCACTCCCGGGCCCGCCACCCACCCTATGGCCCCGCTGCTGCCTTTCCCGCGCCGCTGCCCTCCCGCGCGAGCGAGCGGCCAGGTCAAGGACCGGGCGGAGCCCGGCCGCGCAGCGGCGCCCCAGGGCATCCTCGACGCGGCCGGACGCGAGCCGATAATGCCCAGGGCGGGAAAGGAGGCGCGGCCGGGCGCACGGCAACTACCGACCGCAGGTCCGCTCCTGCATCGCATCAGCGCTGCCCCCTTGACCTTGAAACAAAGAGGTATTCGTTAGGCGCGAACTCCGGTTCGGTGCCGATCGTGACGCTCAGTGTGCAGAACTGGGCATAGCGCGCGGTTCTTTCAGGGGCGGACGGAGGCATGTACCTGCGGCGCGGTGTCTCCGGCTTCGCCTGGAGCCGAAATCTTGCTGAAAAGCAGTGGCGCTGCGGCGGAGAAGCAAGGGAGGCAGCCATTGTGGCATCGGCCGTTGCCGCGCTCTCTGGGTCAGCAGGTCAGGTGCAAGATTGCGTTGGTGTCCTGGGTGGTCTTGGTGAGCATGCCGATTGCCTGTGCCGTGGGCAAGATGACAGGGTGGGCGTCGTGGCGGCCTGCCTGCTGGTGGACTTCCTTCATGACCGGCAGCGCGCCATCGGCGCCGGTGCCGATCACTAGCCGGTGGCGGTGCCAGGGAGATGTGCTCGGCGGCTGGCAGCGGGTGTGCCCGTATTCTCCGCGGAATCTGCGGGAGGCGCTCTTGTTGCGCTTGCGGATTTTCCTGGCGGCCGGTGATCAGGTCGTGGTGAAAGGTCACGCCGTCGACTCGCGCCGAGCCGAATGAGTAGTCGGAGAACCGCACGCCAGGCTCTTACCCGTTGTGCGGCCACATGAGCCAGGGTTCGTCGCGGGGCGCACGCCAAGGCTGCCGAGTGCGGGCTGCCCCGCAGCGCCGGCCAGCTGGGCTTGGTTACCGCATCCGGGCTGGCGATGCGCGCAGCCGGGGTGCATGCTCGCCGTATGAGCGGCGACGGCGGACCGGGCGACATCGAGGCGGCGGTGCCGCTGCCGGGCGGCTTGCTGGCGATGTTGCGTGGCGGGGGGCCGGGCTGCGGCGGCGCCTGGCAGCGGCGGTGGCCAGACGCAATGCTGATTGCTGATCACCCAGGCCTGCCCCGGCACCGCCGAGGTCGCCACCTGGCGGGGACCGCCCGGGCCGGCGCCGCCCAAGCCGTACGACGGGCTGCCGCACCGGGGGGCCTCGGCGGTGATCGGAGCCGGCGGGCGGACGCTGCATTCCACCTTCACCGGCGCCCCGCCCGGGCATGCCGAGTACCCATCAGCCGAGGTGCCCGGGACCGGCCAGGCCCTCGTCGTCCTGCCAGGGGAACGGCACCCCGGGCCGCCCGGCTGGGTCACGGCCATCGGCTGCGGACAGGCGGTCACCGTCCGGCTCGCCCGCCCGCCGGGCGAGCGCGTCCTGATCGACCTGGACGCCTCCAACGGTGACGGTCCTCCCGGATGATCAGGCATGAGCAGCCCACCGGGTAGCTGCGCAGCAGAGAAAGGGAGTAATTGCCATGTCAGCCGAAGAGAACAAGGCGCTCGTCCGCCGTCTCATTGAGGAGGTCTGGAATCAGGGTCATCTTGCCGTCTTTGATGAACTCTATGCCCCCGACTTCCTCTTCCATGACCCTGGCCTTCCCCATGTGCGCACCCGCGAAGAAGACAAACACTGGATCGCCGGGATCCTGGGCGCTTTCCCTGACTTTCATATCACGCTTGATGACGTGATCGCGGAAGGAGATCAGGTGGTGGTGCGCTTGACCGCTCGTGGCACCAACACCGGTGACATCGTGGCGCCGAGGCCTCACCCTGCAACCGGCAAGCAAGTAACCATTACCGGAATCGCCATCGCCCGTATAGCTAACGGCCAGTTCGTGGAAATCTGGCACCAGGTAGATTGGCTTGGCATGTTCCAGCAACTTGGCCTGATCCCTGCGCCGGGGCAGGCCGGATAGGGCCCTCGCAGTCACCTGCGCCCGTTCTGCCCTGGCAGCTGCGGTTCCGGCGCATCAACGCCGGGCTGATAAACATGGGCGACCTGGCCTGACGCTGCCGATCGGGACCACTCCGCGGCGGGCACGTCCGCGGCGGGCACGTCCGCGGCGGTCACGTCCGCGGCGGGCACGTCCGCGGCGGGCACGTCCACGGCGGGCACGTCCACGGCGGCTCCCGGCCGATCCCCGCGGCGATCACATTGCCGCATAACGGGTTACCGAACCCGATCGTCTACCGCCTGCTGTCCTGCAGCCTCTCCGCCAGCACGCCAGGCGCCATGGCATCCAGATCCGCGGCGCCGACCGTCCAGGTCTGGCATCCGGCCCGGCGCAGCCGTCGGCCAGGCAGCACCGGAGCGGCGTGAGAACAGCACCTCCCACCTCCAGAACGTGACACCTGTCCAGCTCGCCGAGCCGCCGTTCGGCGTGGCCCGAATGGCGCGTGATGGTCACTGGCAATGGATGCATACGTGGGTGATCTGCGCGTGGTAACGCTCGGCGTGGGATGCTGGGCGGCATGGCCGCTGTTCCGCCGGCGCCACCGTCTGGCCCTGCGGGCGGGCGGCCGGCCTGCTGGTTTCCGCTGGCGCTGTTCGGCGTGATCGTCGCGTTGCCGGTGCCGCTGTACGCGGCGCGGCTGGCCGCGGCGCCGGGCGCCGTGGGCTGGGTTGCCTATGCGCCGCTGACCCGGACTGTGTCGTGGTCGTTTTCGGGCAGCAGTTTGTTCGCCGTGTTTCACTCCGGCGGTGGGCTGCTGGGAATCGCCGGGGGCTGGTACTGGGCGGCCGCGCTCACGGCCGGGTTCGTGCTCACGGCGGTGTGGTACTGGCGGGCCGGCCGCCGCACCGGCGCCGGGGCGCCTGGCCTGGGTTACCTGATCACCGGCCTGGTGCTGACCGCGGCGGTCACCGCCGTGCCGCTGCTGGTGATGCGGTGGGCCTCGCTGCCCGCCTGGCTGTGGCTGGACGGCCAGTGGGCCAATGGCACGTTCGCGCTGCTGGTCATCGGCGTCGCGCCCGGGATGGCTGCCCGCCGCGCCCGCAGCCGCCCGCTCGCGATCGTCGCGCTGGCCTACACGGCGGCGGCGCTGGTGGTGGACTGGCCGGCCCTGCGCAGTGCCCCGTCAGCGCTGCTGGCCAGCGGTGGCGATCCGCTGCGGTCGCTGGTGTCCACCGGCTCGCAGTGGCAGTACGGGCAAGCCGCGGTGCTGCTGCCCGCGCTCGTGCTGCTGGTGGCAGCAGCCGTGTCCGTCGCGCTGCCGTCCCGGCCGCGCAGCAAGCTCGCGGCCAGCTGACAGCAGCTATGGCCGATCAGCAGCCCGGCGGGCAGGGCAGTGGCGGCAGCCAGACCCCGCTGCCGTCGATGCCGGCCCTGGTAGGCGCGGTCGGTGGCGCGCAGCCTGCTGGGTGCGGGCGGGTCGGGGTCGGTGAGTTCGGCAAGGCCGGTGCGCCGGAGCCGGTCGTGGGGGCGAGTGAGGTATCTGGCTGAGCGCAGTCCGGTGCCGGTGACTTGGTACCGGAAGGTGTGCGAGATGCGTTCGATCAGTCCGTGCAGGCGAAGCCAGCGCAAGTCGTAGGTCATCTGCCCGCTGGTCATCTGCCCGAGGGCTGCGCCGAGCAGGGGCGCCAGGTGGTGGCGCAGGTCAGCGTTGGCGAAGCCGCGGGCAGGTCGCTCCGCGCAGTGATCTGGAGGATCGGCGCGTGCAGGACATGCTCGTCCCGTCCGTGCTCAGGAGGAGCTAGTGTGCATGGGACGGGTGATTTCGGCCGCTGGCCTGCCTTGAGAGTGTAGACATTGGGATTTCCCGGGCTGTGGCGCAGCAAGGCAAAGCAAGCTGCCTCCGCCGGCACCCTCCCCGATGTCTACTCGCCGGCCAGCGACGAGACCTGCCGCGGTGGCTACCTGATCACCGAGGACCCGCAGTCTCCGGTGATGATCCTCACCGTGCCATTGCCCAAGAACGACCGGGCAGGGGACTGCCGGCACCTGCCGGTTTCAGTGCCGCCGCAAACGCTGCAGGCTGGCCAGTTCTATCTCATCGGCGGCCCCGGGCAACAGTCGTGCGAGGTGGTCCGGGTCGAGGGAGAGCCAGTTCCCGGTCAACCGCGGCGGATCCGGCGGCATCTGTTCCGTACCATCGGGCCCGTGAGTCACCCGGCCGGAACGTGGGTGCGACGGGTGACCGTGGAGCGCGTCTTCGACTGGGCACGATGGGAGAAACAAGCCCAGAAATGAATGTTCTGGGCGTGACGTGACGCAATGGGCCACGCAGCCGCCGACCGCGCCGAGTCGGCGATCCGGCGCCATGCAGGCTGAGAATCCGATCACGCTCCGCAACCGTCACTGGTCTGCGGCCGACGCACAAGATCCGCCTTATTGGAGGATCGGTGCAGGAGCTGCGGTTGTGGCCGTAGTGTCCAGAGGTCCGATGGGCTGGCTCTCGAACCGCCTGCCGGCTGGGTTCAGTCTGGCTTTTTAACGACGTGCCAGCTCGTCGGTTCCTCGCCGTGGTGTGGCTCGAAAGAGGCGCGCAGCCAGCAGGTCCTGCAATAAGGCATGCCCGCCACGGTCATCTTCGTCCCGGGGAAGGGCTGGTCATGGCGGCAGTAATGATTGGGGTGGATCCGCAGGAGAGGGAAGAAACGGACCCGGAAGAGAAAGAAGGCACGGCGGCCGGGGGCGCCGCACGTGCTGATCACCCGGACCCCGGACGGGCGGCTCACGTTCCTGCAGGCCATCGGCTCCCGCCGCAAGGACGCCATCGCCGCCGGCCTCCCGGCCCTGTTCACCGGGTACCTGATCACCGACGGCTACACCGGCTACCAGCACCTCCTCTCCCGGCTGGCCGGCATCCAGCAATGCGCCCAGCACGTGATCCGAAGATGCCGCGCGGTCACGAAACTCGGCCCCGGCAGCCGAGCGCCGGGTCAGCCCGGCCTGGCCCGTGAGCGTCGGTCTCCGCGCGCTCCAGGAACGGCACGATGGTCCGGTCGAAGCGCTTGGGCGGGATGGCAAGCACCCGTGCGATGAGGGCGGCGTGCTCGGGATGGCGCAGGGCCGCGAACCGGAATCCCGAAGAAAAGCGGCAAGAAGTTGCCGCCCAGGAGCTGCATGACGTGGTCGCCCGGGTGATGGGCGCGGCTGCCGGCGCACAGAGACGCGGAAGTGGGGCAGACGATAGAGCCGCGGCTGCCCGGTCCGTGCCCTGGCCAGAGGCGGGGGGACGGACCGGGCGGAGCACGGGACCGTTACGGATGATGGATCGTGACTTACTCCGTGCGGAGGGCGGTGGCGGTGCGGGAATTCGCCGCCCAGCTCGCCGGGGCCAGGGCGCCCGCGATCGCGATGACCAGGCCCGCCAGGGCGAGGATCACCATTTCCGGTGCCGAGTAGACGGAGAGCAGCGAGGCCGGCAGGCCGGAGTTGGCCGCGTGGGCCATCGCCGGGAGCACGTTGTGGTGCATCAGGATGCCGGCCGGGACCGCGATGATGCCCGCGACGAGGCCGGTGATGCCGACCGAGCAGATGACCATGGTGAGGGTCTGCCTGGGGGTCATGCCGAGGGCCTTGAAGATGCCGATGTCGTGGGCGCGCTCGCGGATCTGGAGGGCGACCGTGTTCAGCACGCCGAGGCTGGCGACCGTGATGATCAGCAGGGTGAGCATCGCGACCAGGGTGACCACGGCGAGCAGCGCCTTGTCGCCGCCGCCGTAGGTGTTGACGCTGTAGCTGTCGCCGAGTGTGCTTTGCAGCGCGCTGGCGTAGGCGTCGGCGTTCACGCCGGGCTTGAGGGAGACGGCGTAGGAGCCGGGGCCGGTAACCGTCGGGTCGATCGCGGTCAGCGTGGCGGGCGACATGTAGATGCCGACGCCGTTGCCCGGCGCGAAAACCTCGCCGACGATCTTCGCCGTGACCTGGTGGGCGCCGTTGACCAGCGTGTACGTGTCGCCGACCGCGGTGTTGGTGTCGTTGAGGAAGAGGGTGTTGACGTCGATCTCGGGGAAGCTTGCGGACTGGGAGTACCAGCCCCCGGAGATCAGCGCCCGGCCGGACCAGGACGGGTCGCCGTCGCCGTAGGCGGTGACCTGCGCGCCGCCGTTGGCGTCGCCGAGGCCGGGCAGCGAGAGGTTGTCATGGACCACCGACAGGTAGTGCAGCGTTCCTGTCGTGGCGGCGATATCCGTCGTGATCGCGTGCTCCTGCGCCGCGGTCAGGGATTGCCCGCCAGGACCGCCGTTGACGATAATCTTGTGCGCCTTGGTGGCCTTGCCGGGGCCGCCGGCGATGGGGCGGGGAGGAGCCGTCACGCCCGGCGGCAGCAGCATGACCTGTACCGGCAGCCCGGAGATGTCGTCGTAGACGTGGTTCAGCGAGGTCGCCAGGCCCACCCCGAACGTCACCGCCGCCGCGCCGAACAGCACCGCGACCACCGTGACGAACGTGCGGCCCGGCCGTGCCGCGGGCGAGGCGAAACCGAGGGTGACCGGTCGGGGCACGCCCGTCAGCCTGGCGAGGAGCCGCTGGGCGAAGAACCCGTGCTTCGGCTTCGGCGCGCGGCCGGTGGCGATCGCCTGCACCGGGGACATCGCCCCGGCCCGCGACGCCGGGCCGACCGCCGCCGCGACGGTGAGCGCGAGTACCGCGAGCGGCACGGCCAGGTCCACCCAGAACGGCACGCCGAGCACGCCGACCTGGTACACCTGCGCGTTCTGCCGGTACAGCGGCGCCGCCAGCAGGTTGCCGCAGACCACGCCGATGACCGCGCCGGTCACCGCGGGGACCGCGGCGAGCAGCACGTAACAGGCCACGACCTGCAACGGCGTGAAGCCGATGGACTTGAGCACGCCGATCCGCGTGGTGCCCGCTACGACCGCGCCGCTGACCACATTGACGACGATCAGCACCGAAATGACCAGGGCGATCACGCCGAACGCGATGATGAACGGCACCCAGGGGGCGATGCCCGACTGCTCGGAGGTGCGGATGTCGAGGTAGGAGCCCGGGCCGCCGAGCACCGCGCCCGACGGCAGCGCGGCCTTGACCTCGTTGATGTCGCTCGTGATGTCGGTGCTGGTCGCGTTCGATGAGAACCGGTAAAGGAGCTGGGCCTGGCCGGTGCCGGCGGACCCGGCGATCGCGTTCATCTCGGCGGGCAGCACCCAGGCGTCAGCGGTGTTGGTGACCGAGTTGGCGACGCCTACGACGGTCATCACCTGCTTGCCTACGGTAATTGTCGAGCCCACCTGGCCCGGCGCGTTCGACGAGATCACGATCTGGTTGTCGCTGGTCGCCCAGTGGCCTTGCTGCAGGGCGAGGTCGTCCACCGGGCCGCCGGGCGAGGACCGGCCAACGAAGTTCGTCGGGTTGGTGATCGTGCCGCCGATGCCAGGCATCGACACCTGCGCGGCGACGTTCTCCGAGGCGAACGGGCCCGCGACGGCGGTGACGCCCTTGACCTTGGTCGCGGCCGTGATCTGGGCCGCGGACGCGACGGACGTGTCCACGGTGATCGCGACGTCCGCGCCGTTCTGGGACGCGAACGCGTGGTCGAACGGGGAGTGCGCGTCGGCGAGCATGCCGAGCGCGAGGGTGGAGGCGGCCGTCGCGACGAGCACCACAAGGCCGATGATGACGGCCTGCAGTTTCCGCCCGCCCAGGCCGCCGCGGGCGGCGCGGAAGACGGCGCTCATGGTCTTGGCCCCGTGCTGTTAACCACGGATCCGTTGGCTACGGGCGTGTCGGAGGCGATCCGCCCGTCGGCGAGGTGGATGACGCGCCGCGCGTACCGGTGCGCGAGCTCGGGGCTGTGCGTGACGAGGATCAGCGTCTGCCCCCGGGCGTTGAGGTCGAGGAGGAGCCGCCCGATCTCGTCGCCGGTTGCGGTGTCCACCGCGCCGGTCGGCTCGTCCGCCAGCAGCAGCGACGGCTTGCTGATCAGCGCGCGGGCGATCGCCACGCGCTGCCGCTCGCCGCCGGACAGCCGGGCCGGGTAGGCGTCGCGCCGGTGCCCGATCTGCAGTGTGTCGATGAGCTCGTCGGCGCGCAGCCGCGCCTGGCTGGCCTTCGCGCCGGCGAGCTGCGCGGGGAGCAGCACGTTGTCGATCACCGTCATGTCGTCGAGGAGGTTGAAGAACTGGAAGATCATGCCGACCTGCCTGCGGCGGAACCTCGCCGCAGCCGCCTCGGACAGCTGGTCGACCCGGTCATCGCCCACCAGGACCGCGCCGGCGGTCGGCCGGTCCATGCCCGCGACGAGGTTGAGCAGCGTCGACTTGCCCGACCCAGACGGCCCCATGATGGCGACCGCCTCGCCGGCGTCGATCCGCAGGGATACATCGTCGACGGCGGCCACAGGTGCGCCCTCGTACCGCTTCGTGACGTTCTCGAGCTGAACTAGCGTGTCCACGGTGACGAAGGTAGCCGCACGGCGCTTGACGGAGGCAGGTTCCCTGTAGGTCATGCCTCCAGTCAAGGCGGTGTGGTGTTGCCAGCACATATGTGTTTTCCGATATGCCGGCGATATGTTACCAACCGGTAACATGCGGGAGAGCGCGTGTATTGACCGCCGGGGGCGAGCCCTCCGCTCATAGAGCCGCACCGCCCTCGTAGCCGGCGATCAGCGCCTCAACCTCGGCCGGGGACAGGCGCCGTCGGAAGCAGCGCAGCTCGCGGATGACGTCGGCCGGGTTCTGGGCGGACCCGGCGAAGACCGGCAGCTGGAGGACCTGGTAGCGCAGCTGGTCCTGGCCGGGATGTGCGCGATGCTCATCGCCGGGCTCGTCTACTGGGGCGTGGCCAGGCGGGCACACCGCACCTGGCACGCGGCGCTAACGGACGAGGAGCGGCGCGAGATGCGCGCGGAGTACTCAGCGTCTCTACCAGGTCCTGGAGGCGCCTGACAAGCGCGGCCACGCTGGATCTCGCCCCGGGCGATCTTGAAGGGCTCTCGCCGGCGCATCGGCAGCAGCTGCAGCCGGTCAGGCAGACCGGGTACGCCAGCTCGGGACAGTCGCCGGAGCCGCAGTAGCCAAACGAGATGAAGGTGCCGCAGGCCATGCACCGCGCGTCGTCCCCGTGGTAGTCGCCGATGGGACGCCGTGCGGTGTCCGGCACGTCGAGCGGCTCCTGGGCGGCTGCGCGGGCGACTCGCCTGCCACTGGCCGACGGTGCTGCTGTGCCACCACGGTGTGCGAGCGTCGAAGCGCCCGTCCGCTGCGGGGGCCTGGCCAGGGGCGGCGTAGGAAAGCCAGGTGGATGCCGGCACGTTGAGGCACTCGGCTACCTGGACGCCGGTGAGCCTCGTCGAGTCGGCGCAGCGGAGCGAGGCCGACACGCTGGTCGTGGGCTCAGGCATCGCGGCTCCTCCGCCGGGCGCGTAAGACCCGCGGTCAGCTGACCGCGGCGCAGGTGGGTGAGGGCGGTGCGGCTCTATGAGCAGAGGGCTCGCCCCCGGCGGTCAATACACGCGCTCTCCCGCATGTTACCGGCTGGTAGCATATCGCCGGCATATCGGAATCCGCATACGTGCTGGCAACACCACGCTTCCTTGAATGGAGGCATGACCTACAGCGAGCCACCACGAACAGTGGCCTACCGCGCCCGGTCGCTGGCGTCCTCGTCCTCCCCGGCCGTCCCTGCAGTGGGAATCACAATTTATGGATGCGGGCAGGACGAGGCCGTTTTGTTCCGGGAGATGGCGCCTCGCTTTGGCGTAATTCCAGCTATCACAGAGGCGGCGGTGTCTGAGGCTAATATTGAACTGGCATTCGGGAACCGGTGCATCAGCGTGGGTCATAAGACTCAGATCACAATCTCCACACTTTTCGCGCTCAGCCAGGCCGGTGTGGAGTATATCTCCACAAGGAGCATTGGTTATAACCATGTCAATGTGAACTACGCGAAGAGCGTCGGCATTACTGTTGGTAACGTCGCCTATTCGCCCGACAGTGTGGCTGACTACACGCTGATGCTGATCCTGATGGTCGTGCGAAATGCGAAATCCATGATCCGCCGTGCAGATATTCACGATTACAGACTGAACGATGTGCACGGGAAAGAACTACGCGATCTGGCCATCGGGGTAATTGGAACAGGACGCATTGGCGCTGCAGTCGTGGACAGGCTGCGGGGTTTTGGCTGCCGTATATTGGCCTATGACAGTCGTCCCAAGACCGCTGCTGATTACGTTCCTCTCGATGAATTGCTGCAGCTGAGCGACATCGTAACACTCCATACACCGCTTAACGCGGATACACGCCATCTGCTAAATCGTCAGCGTATCGGGCAGATGAAACACGGTGCGTTCATTATCAATACTGGGCGCGGTGCACTTCTTGATACCGAGGCCCTCATTTCAGCGCTGGAAAGCGGCAGATTGGGCGGTGCGGCGCTGGATGTCCTCGAAGGAGAGGAAGGAATATTCTACGCCGACTGCAGGAGCAAGCCCATTGAAAGCAAGCCGCTGCTGCGGCTGCAGCGGCTGCCGAATGTGGTTATCAGCCCGCACACAGCCTATTACACAGACCACGCCCTGAGCGGCATGGTTGAGAACTCCATCATCAATTGCCTGAAATTTGAAAGGGAAAAATCAGCATGGACAGGCTGAGGGTCGGGATCATATTCGGGGGCTGTTCCGAAGAGCATCCCGTCTCCGTCATATCCGCGCAGGAAGTCGCCAAAAACCTTGATGCCGGTAAGTATGAGCCGTTCTGGATCGGGATTACGAAGAGCGGTGCCTGGAAGCTCTGTGACGGCCCTGACGCGAATTGGGAAAACGGCAGTTGCCGTCCGGCTGTGCTGTCGCCGGACAGAAGCGTCCACGGATTGCTTGTCCTGGAGCAGGAACAATACAAGATGATCCGCCTGGATGTGGTGCTGCCCGTTCTGCACGGCAAACTCGGCGAGGATGGTGCGATGCAGGGATTGCTGGAGCTCTCCGGCATCCCCTACGTAGGCTGCGATGTCCAGAGTTCGGCTCTGTGCATGGACAAAGCCCTTGCCTACATCGTCGCCAGAAGCGAGGGAATCGCAACCCCGAATTACTGGGCTGTCACGGCGAACGAGGATATTGATCCCGGCCGGTTTACCTATCCCGTCTTTGTAAAGCCGGCCCGTTCGGGGTCATCTTTCGGTATCAGCAAGGTAACCCGGAAAGAAGAACTGCCGAATGCGGTGGAAACCGCAAGACAGTACGACTCGAAGGTGCTGATTGAAGAGGCTGTCGCCGGCAGCGAGGTCGGATGTGCCATCTTGGGGAACGATCTGGATCTGATTGCAGGCGAGGTAGACCGGATTGCTCTATCTCATGGTTTCTTCCGAATCCATCAGGAGAGTGAGCCTGAAAGCGGTTCCGAGAACTCAACACCAATCGTGCCCGCTGACATTCCGGCAGAGTTGCGCTCGCTCGTCCAGAAGACGGCAAAGGACCTATACCGCGCCCTGGGATGCAAGGGGCTATCGCGGGTGGACATGTTCCTCAAGGAAGACGGAGAAGTAGTCCTTAACGAGGTCAACACTCTGCCTGGCATGACCCCATACAGCCGTTACCCCAGAATGATGGCAGCCGCAGGGCTGCCGCTTGCCGAAGTGATCGACCGGCTGGTGTCGCTGACATTGACGGGGAAAGCCGATGAAAAATGACTTCGTCTTTGTAGACGAGTTTGCACCCGGCATACGCTGGGATGCCAAATACGCGACATGGGACAACTTCACCGGCAAACCAGTAGACGGATATCTGGCAAATCGAATCGTCGGCACGAGGGCTTTGTGCGCAGCTCTGGAAAGCGCGCAAGAAAAGGCCGCATTCCTTGGCTTCGGCTTGCTCCTCTGGGACGGGTACCGTCCGCAGCGCGCCGTAGACTGCTTTCTGCGCTGGTCAAGACAGCCGGAGGATGGCCGGACGAAGCTGCGGCACTACCCGAATATCGGCAGGCCCGAGATGTTCGAAAAGGGATATGTGGCCGCCAAGTCGGGCCACAGCCGGGGCGGCACAGTTGACCTGACGCTCTATGGCTTGGCGACCGGTGAACTTGCCCCCATGGGCGGGGACCATGACCTGATGGATCCAGTCTCACACCATGGAGCAAAAGGAATCACGCAAGCCGAAGCGAGAAACCGTCAATACCTGCGTACCATCATGCAGGCCTGTGGTTTTAGTTCATACGAATGCGAGTGGTGGCATTACACACTGAAACACGAACCTTACCCAAACACTTATTTTGATTTTCCCATCACATAGTCGGGCCGACCAAATAGACTGCCAGAGCGCTGAAAGTATTGATAGTGGACACACTCATCGCCGGGAGCATGCCGACCTCCTTCGCCCGGCACGAGCCTGCCGAAGTGCAGGCGGCCCGCCGGGCGTACCGGCCCGGCGGGCGTGCCCGCCCCGGACGGTGGGCTTGGGTGCCGGTGCCGAAGGGATACGCGGGCCCGAAGCGGCGCGCCCGGCCGTCGTCGGAGGCCCGGGCCGACGCGGCGGAGGTCCGCGGCAGGGTGCTCACCAGCGGGGTTCGGCCGGCGGGCCGGCCCGGAGTCGGCCGCGCCCGGCCGACAGGCGTCGTGAGGCCGTGGCTGGCGATCGTGATACCGCCGGTGCCGCATACGGCACCCGCCCTGTCACGATCGCGGCGAGCACGACGGGGGCAGGCGTGACGGCACCGCGCGTCGTTGTCGCCGGCGGTCATTCGGCAGGGCACATCGAGCCCATGATGAACTTCGCCGACGCGCTGCGCCCGGTGGAGCCCACGGCCGAGATCACCGCCCGCGGCTACCCGCTCGAACTCATCCAGCCGGTGCCGCTGCCGCGCAAACTGAACCGTGCCCTGCTGCAGACGCCGGGCAGGCTGCGCGACTCAGTGCTGGCGGCCGGGGCGGTGCTCGACCGCGTGCGGGCCGAGGTCGTGGTGGGCTTCGGCGGCTACGTGGCCGGGCCGGCCTACTTCGCCGCCCGCAGGCAGGGCCTGCCGATCGTCGTCCACGAGGCGAACGCGCGGCCCGGAGTGGCCAACCGGCTGGCGGCCCGGATGACGACGCACGTGTTCACCGCCTCGCCGAGTGCCCGGCTGGCTCACGCCACCGCCATCGGGATCCCGCTGCGGTCGGCGATCACCGGGCTCGACCGGCCCGCGCTGCGCGACACAGCCCGGCAGCGGTTCGGCCTGCGACCCGACGGGCCGGTACTGATGGTCACCGGCGGTTCGCTGGGCGCCCGGGGCGATCAACGCCGCGGTGTCCGGCGCGGCTGCGGCGCTACGGGCGGCCGGCGTGCAGGTGCTGCACATCACCGGCCCGCAGACCGGGGTCGAGGCGCCCGACGGCGACCCCGCCGGCCCGAGGCCCGGGGCCGATCACCGTGGCCGGGCTGCGAGCGCCCAGCGGCGACGTCGTCATCGGCCACTCCCCGCGGCACCTCGACGACACCGGCACCCTCATCTTCACCACCGCCATCACCCCCGGCACGAGGAACTCGCCGCCGCGCGGGAGAGCGGCAAGCGGGTCCTGCGCCGGGCCGCCGCGCTGGAAGACCCCGGTGCGTCGCGGTAGCCGACACCCACGGCAGACCCCGGCGACCTCGCTGCTAGTGGTCGCGCTACAAGCGTGCGACCTGGACCCGTCGTCCGCCAGCGGAGTCCTCCCCGGACGACCCGGCCAATCAGCAAGCGGTGACACTCACGTCGCATGACACGCTGATCCACAGGCCTTGACTATTCCTCCCGGGGCCGGGCGGCGAGCGGCAATTCCGCTGATCGTCACCTGCCAGTGTGCGGTGGCGCGGCGGGTAGTTGCACCGTGACGCAGAGCCCCCCAGCGGCCCGGGGGGTGAGGGTAAGAGTCCCGTCGTGTGCTTGGGTGATGCTCTTGACGATTGCCAGGCCGAGGCCGACACCCGCGTGGCCGGTGCGTATGCGTTCGGTGCCGCGCTGAAACGGCTCGGTGAGCGTCGAGACCAACTGTGGGCTGAGCTTGTCGCCGGTGTTTTCGACAGTGAGCACGACGGACTCGGGGCAGATGGCGGTGCTGACCTGCACGGTGCCGTGTTCGGGGAGGTTGTGGACGACCGCGTTGTGCAGGAGGTTCGTGGTCAGTTGCAGCAAGAGAGCGCGTGAGCCGATGGTAGGGGTGATGTCACCGGAGGGCTCGATGGTGACGCCGTGCTTTTCTGCGAGGGGGAGGAGTGTTTCGGTGGCTTCTTCCGCTATGAGGGACAAGTCGACGTGTTCTCGGGCGAACGACCGCTGGCCGGCGCGGCTGAGCAGCAGCAATGCTTCGGTGAGGTCGATCGCCCGGGCGTTGACGGCGCGGAGGCGTTCGTCGAGCTCGCCGCTGTCACGGTTCGGATCGTTGCGGGCCACGTCGAGAAGACTCTGCGTGATCGCCAGCGGGGTACGCAGTTCGTGGGAAGCGTTGGCCGCGAACCTCTCCTGTTCGGCGACATGCGCCTCGAGCCGCGCGAGCATGGCGTCGAAGGCGTCGGCGAGCTCGCGGAACTCATCGCTGCGCCCCCGTAGCCGGATCCGGTGGGACAGCGACCCATTCGCGGCCATCCGTGTGGCGTCTGTGAGGCGAGTCAGGGGGGCGAGCATGCGCCCTGCGAGAATCCACCCTCCCAGGAGACCGAATACCAGCAGGAACGCCAGCGCGATGGCCGCGACCGGAGCGAACGAACGCAGGAGGAGGGGGGTGTTGATCAGAAAGTCACCGGTGGCGTAGATCGCACCGCGGGGTAGGTGGAGGTAGAAGAACCCCACGGTAGCGAGCAGCAAGGCACCTGCGAGCATGAGGAACCCGGCGTAGCTGAGGGTAAGTTTGAGGCGAACACTCAAACCCGGGGCCCTATCCACGTTCGCCTCCAGCAGCGCCGGCGCCTGGTCCTGTATCGATGCGGTAGCCGACGCCGGGCACCGTAGCGATGACCCATGGTTCGCCGAGACGCTTGCGCAGGGCCGAGACTGTGATGCGCACGGCATTGGTGAACGGGTCTGCGTTCTCATCCCACGCCCGTTCCAGGAGCTCTTCGGCGCTGACGACACCACCTTCGGCGGCGACGAGAACTTCGAGCACGGCGAACTGCTTCCTGGTCAGCGCGACGAAGCGGCCGTCCCGGTAGACCTCCCGGCGGAACGGATCCAGACGCAGGCCAGCGATCTCTAGCACGGGCGGCCTGTGGTGGGTGCGCCTGCGGTCGAGTGCCCTGAGCCTGAGCACGAGCTCTCGCAGCTCGAACGGCTTGGTGAGGTAGTCGTCGGCGCCGAGCCCGAACCCGGAGGCCTTGTCGTCAAGCCGGTCCGCAGCGGTGAGCATCAGGATCGGCATGCCGCTACCGGAAGCGACAATGCTCTCGGCGATCTCGTCACCGGAGGGCCCGGGAATGTCACGGTCGAGGACGGCGATGTCGTAGGCGTTAACGCTCAGCAACTCCAGCGCCGTGTCGCCGTCACCGGCGATGTCGGCCGCAATCGCTTCCAGGCGCAGCCCATCGCGGATGGCCTCTGCCATATAGAGCTCATCCTCGACGACCAACACACGCATGCTCCCGATGCTACGAGCCGGTGCATATCGTGGGCATATCGCGGCCTGGGGCAAGACGACCAGGCTGCGCGGGGTCGGCCGCGCGAAGGTGTCGCGGCTGAACGGGCCGTAGGTCTCCAGTCCCCGCCAGGCGTATTGATCGCGTTTGCTGCGGGCGGGATCGAAGCAGTAGTCGAGCTGCCAGGCTGTGACCACGCTCTGGTAGCCAGGTGAATTCAAGACAGCCAAAGGAGGCCCCACCGAGCACGTCAGCATATCTCAGCATCCTGAGCGGCGTCATACGCTGGAGCCCGCGTTCAGCCGCGCCATTTCCGGCGGCTCGCCATCTGGTCAGGGACCGCGGTAAGGCGCACCTCGTCGATGCGGGCCTGTTCGGTCTCCACAGCGGAGATGCCTTTGTCGATCCTCCGCTGCAGCGTGCTTGCCACATACTGGCCTAGACGCTTGCAAAATCATGATCGACAAATTGTTGTCGTTATGCTGCGGCGAGGCCGCAGTTGTGGAGCAGGGCTCGCATCTGGGTGCGGAGCGCGGCGTAGTGCTGGTCGGCTGGGCTCGGGCTTGCTGGCGGTGGCGCGAGCGCTGGGTCGCGGATTGCGGCCAGGCATGGGATGAGGACCTGGTCGCGGAGGAGGAGGATGCCAGCGATGGTGCGAACAGCGTCGGGCGGGGTCTGGTAGCGGCGGGAGCAGCCCTGCCGGTTGATGAGGTGCTTGGCGCGCAGTTTGCGCATGTCGTAGGCGGCCTGGCGGGCGGTGTAGCCGGTGTCACCGGTGATGACCTGGATCTTGGCGGTGAAGTCTGCGGCGGTGAACCCGGCGGGGCGGGAAGCGAGGGAAAGCGCCGCTGATAGCGCGGCGCGGGCTCGGGGCCGGTTGATGTCGATCCCGCCCAGCCGGGTCGCGCCGAGCCGGGCTGGCTGCGGCAGCTGGCCGGGGGTGTGGTCGTCAGCGAAGGAGGCGTGCACGCTGTCGCAGACGGTCAGGAACCTGTCCAGCATCCCGGCCAGCGCGGTGACGATGTCGCAGAACCGGTCCAGGACCCGCCCGGTCCGCAGCTCGCCGGTGTTATGGGTGATGGCCTCGAACCGCAGCACATGCTCGCCCTTGGTATAGGCCTTCAGCGTCAGCTTGCCGAAGTGCAGCTTGAACACCGTCAGGTCATACACGGGTGTCTCGATCACGGCTGCCAGAGCCGGGTCAGGCGCGACGGTGACGGAGGAGACGATCCATACCGAGAAGGTCGTGATCGCCAGGAAAGACTCCACCGTCGCGTACGCCTGGTACCACGCCAGCGCGGTAACCATGGTGGGCGGGGACAACGCATCTGATGTCCGTAACTTTGTTGAGGCATACCTCAAGGCGGCCCATGCCACAGGAGCGCTGGGAACGCCGGCAGCCACAGCGCCGGCAGCCACAGCGCCGGCGGCAACGAGTCCTGCGCCCACGATTTCGGGGCCTATGACTGGTCCAGAACTCTTGTGGCTTCAGGCGGTTGAGCAACTGCTCCCGAAGATGAACAAAGTCTTCAGCAATGCTCCGACCAAAATGACGAGTTCCGCGCTGGCCTCCCTGGCGCGCCAGGTTCGTGGCTGCAGCCGTGAGCTGGCCCGGATCGGCCTGGCGCCCAGTGCCCGGCTGCAGCCGGTCTATGAGCTGGTCCAGCAGGCATGCGGGGAGTATGACAAGGGAGCGAAATGCTTCGCGGACGCGGCCCGGATGGGTATCCCTTCCAGTCCGGCCGCCGTACGAAAGTTTGCGGGGAAGGTGGACTGCGGCTTTGCCGCTTCCGGGACGGGCAGTGAGCCGCTGGCCCAGGCTCAGGTGAAAGCCGCTGAGATCAAAGCCGCTGCTGGCTGAAACGCTCATCTCGGAGGGGTGAGACCCGTCGCGTGGCAGGGATCTCAGGCAGCTGGCGAACACGCCCCGCCGGTGCTTTGGGCCCCGCTGCTGCATCGGCCGCCCAGTACCGAACCGACTAGCGGCACCTTCCCCCCTACACCGATGACGTTGCCACGGGAGTAACCGGGACTGTCTTCAAACAAGGGCGTTGACCAGCCTGTTCGTCCAATTCAGAGGCTCGCGATCTGCCGGCCGTGTAGTACCTAGATATGGCGTTCATCGTCGGCAAGAAGCAGGACGGGAAGACCTACTACTACCTGGCCGAGTCGGCCCGGGTCGACGGCAAGCCCCGGATCGTCTCCCAGCGCTATCTCGGCTCGGCCGAGGAGATCGCCGCCCGCCTGTCGGAGTCCGGCCCCGGTGAGCCCGACCGCAGCCGTCACCTCGCCTTCGGCGACGTCGCGGCCGTTTGGGAGATGCTGCGGCGCCTTCGTGTTGCGGAGATCGTCGATGAGGTCGCCGGCGCCCGGCGCGCGGATGCGGCGGCGTCGGCCGGGACCTACATCGCGCTCGCCGCCTTGAACCGGGTGGCCGGCCCGTGCTCCAAGCTCGCCTTCTCCGACTGGTGGGCAAAGACCGCTGCTGACCGGTGGTTGCGCCTTCCCCCCGGCGCGCTGGACCACCGGCGCTTTTGGGACGCGATGGACGTGATCGACGAGGAGGACCTGAAGCAGATCGAGCGCCGCATCGTCTCGGCGATGATCGAGACCTTCGGGATCGACCTGTCGGGCCTGGTCCTGGACATGACGAACTTCGCCACCTGGATCGACTCGGGCAACGGCCGTGCCCCGATCGCGCAACGGGGCCACTCCAAGCAAAAACGCGCCGGCCTGCGCATCTGCGGGCTCGGCCTCGTCGTCTCCAAAGACGGCGGCATCCCCCTGGTCAGTCACGCCTACCCGGGCAATCGCCCCGACGTCACCCAGTTCGGGCCGATGGTGCGCGAGCTCGTCGCCCGCTTCATGGCCCTTGGGGCCGAGGGCGGGGACGGTGACGTGGCGCGCCTCACCTTGGTCTACGACGCTGGGCAGAACTCCGAGGACAACTACGAGCTGCTCGATGGCTCACCGCTGTCCTTCGTCGGCTCGCTGCCGCCATCGGATCATCCCGATCTGCTCGCCGCCGCGAAAGACCGCTACGAGGTGGTCGACGAGGAGACCTTCCCCGGGCTTGTGGCCTTCGAGACGACGAAGGCCGTCTTCGGCAAAGAGCGCCGCCTCCTCTGCTGCCACTCCGAGGGACTGCACGAAAAGCAGTCCCGGGGCTTCGACCAGACGCTCGCGAAGGCGCACCGCCAGCTCACTGTGGTCCGCGACCGCCTCGCCCGGGGAAGGACCCGCAAGGAGAAGGAGAAGGTGGAAGCGGAGGTCTCAGCGATCCTCGCCCCGCGCTGGGTCTCCCAGGTGGTGGAGACCACGCTCAGCGGCGAGGCGCCTGCACAGCTGCGCCTCAGCTTCCGCACCAGTCAAACGGCCCGGCAAGCACTGGAAGAGGAACTCTTCGGCAAGCGGATCCTCTTCACCGACAAGACCCCTGCCCAGGCCTCGACGGCCCAGGTCATCGCCGACTACCGCTCCCAGGAAGCCGTCGAGAACGACTTCCGCCAGATGAAGGACCCGAAGGTGGTCTCCTTCTCGCCGATGTTCCACTTCACCGAGCAGAAGATCCGCGTCCACATCTTCTACTGCGTGCTCGCCCTCCTGGTCGCCAAGCTCATGGTGCGCGAAACCGAGCGGGCGGGGATGCACATGTCCGTCCGGGCGCTGCTCTCCAGCCTTTCCGGGATCCAAGAGACCGTGCTCCTCTACCAGGGCGAGCGGGGACGGCCCCGCGCCCGGCGCATGCTCACCGACAAAGACCTCACCCAGCACCACCTCTACGACCTCTTCGGCCTCGAGGGTTACGCGCCGAGGCGCTGAGTTAGGTACTACGCGAACGAGGTCAGGATCTCCACCCTGACCTGGGCAGACGTCACTTCCTCCCTGACTAGCCAGGAAGGTCCCGCTAGGCCTGCCTGCTACGCGGGGTGAGCGCAGGGTGCCTCGAGTGGTCGCGAACGGCCGGGCGTGATCCTTCGGTGGCGGTGGCCATTGGCTGGCCGCTTACCCCGCCGGGCCGGCGCAGCGATCCGCTGGTGCGGCGTGTTGCCGGGTGCCCGCGCCAGGACTAATGGCTTTGGGGACAGGGCGAATGCCCCTGTGGCCTGGCTGACAGGCTGGCCGAGCTGAAATCGGAGACAGTCTCAACCCGCAGTGGGTCTATCTCACCAACGGCTCTGTCGCACTTTCGGTGGTGACGGCGTGTCAGATTATGCCACGTTTAGTTAACTGTGGCATGTTCAGCCGGGTGTGCCATTAATGGTCTTGTGTGCGTGGTGTTCTCCGGGCTGTCGTCGCTGGTCATCGAGGATGTGACGGATCAGGACGGCGTGATCGTGGTCCGGGCGCGGACTGCGGGCGCAGCGGTGCCGTGCCCGCGGTGCGGCGGCCTGACGGCTCATGTGCACGGATATTACGTCCGGACGCTGGCGGATGTGCCCGCTGACGGGCGGACGGACGGCGTGCATGTGCGGGTCCGGCGGCTGCGGCGCCCGGCCCTGGCGCGTCCGGCTCAATGCGCTGCAGGTGGCCGACGTCGGCGTCCGGGTGAATGACCAGAGTCGCGCCACGCCGCTCGCGCTGACGGTCGGCAAGGTCACGCTGCAGGCCAAGGCGCAGCTCGAGATCGGTGCGGCCGGGGCCCGCGTGACGTCGGACGATCTTCACCTCGCGCTCGGCAACGTCGCGCTCGCGCGGCCCGCGGACAAGATCCCTTTCGCCGTGCTAGACGACGTGACGCTCGAGGGCGACACGATCGACACCGGCAAGCGGGACATCGCGCTGCGCGAGCTTGCGGTGCGCGGGGGCAGCGCAAGGCTGACGCGAGACGGCCGAGGCAATATTGATCCTCTGGCGTCGTTCGCCGCGCCTGACCGGAGGGAAAAACCCGCGGCTGACGGCGGCGCTGCGTGGCACTTCGGCCTCGGCGAGCTCAAGCTGAGCGGATTCAAGCTCGCACTCGCCGACGGCGGCTTCGAGCCCGCGGTCGGCTACGACCTGGCGGACGTTTCCGCAACGCTGAAGAACCTGAGCGACGACCTGCACGCCCCCGTGCCGTTCGAAGCCGCGCTGAAGGTGACCCAGGGAGGAAGTCTGGGCGCCACGGGCAGCTTCGCGCCCGACGGATCGGCCGCCGACGCGCGGCTCAAGCTCACCCGGATCAACCTCGCCCCGCTGCAGCCGGTGCTGGCGCGCTACGCGACGCTGAGGCTCAAGTCGGGCAACGTCTCGGCGTCCGCGACGCTCAAGTACCGGGCCGGGAAATCACGCCCGACGCTTCGTGCCGACGGCGCGCTCGGCATCGCCGGGCTCGAGATCGACGAGGCCCTGGGCGGCGATCGCTTCCTGTCCTGGAAGTCGCTCTCGGCGACCGGGATTCGCTTCGGCCTCGCGCCCGACCGGCTCGCGGCGGGGCACACGCACCTCGTCGTCGTGAACCCCACCGCGTACGGGACGCCGGGGCCGTGGGCCGAGCGCCCCGGGTCGGGCACGCCCGCCCAGGCGATGGCCGGCCTCGCCGCGCTCACCCGCGCCCCCGCCGGCCCGCCCCCCCCCCCCCCCGCCCCCCCCCGCCCCCCCCCCGCCCCCCCCCCGCCCCGCCCCCCCGCCCGCCCCCCGCCCCCCCCCCGC
>OFHK01000066.1_pt1 | contig 32742 bp, 38 predicted proteins | sample 1521951 | NCBI WGS metagenome assembly OFHK01 (sample SAMEA2468436, study PRJEB22500) | soil metagenome | biome: Glassland; feature: Farmland; material: Clay | place: Australia | collected 2013-01-31 | depth 0.55 m
CTGCCGCCCAGCACGCATCCCCACTCGACACCGGTCGCCGCCAGTCTCAATGGTTTAGAAGAGCCGGCCCCCCTCTGACCGCGCCCTCCCGGGGGCCGGCCGCCTTTTTTCGGGGGGGGCGCGCCCCGCCGTGGTCATCCCCGCCGCTAGTGACCGCAACTGACCCACCACATCGACCGCCGGTCACGGGTAGCTGATCACGCCCCGCACGTTGCGATGCGCCCGCATGTCCGCATAGCCCTCGTTTACATCGCGCAGGCGGTAGGTCCGGGTGACCAGTTCATCGAGCATCAGGTCGCCCTGCCGGTACAGGCGAAGCAGCTTCGGTATGTCGGCGTGCGGGCTGGCGTTGCCGAAAGGGCAGCCCACGATGCGCTTCTGCCAGGACTTGAGCTGGAACATTGGCAACTCGATCGCGTGCAGCCCGACCGGTGCGATCGAGGTCAGCGCCACGGTGCCGGTCTTCCCGACCACGGACAGGCCATCGGCCAGGATCGTGGCGGTGGCGACGTCGACGGTGAAGGTCACCGCCGCCATCTTCCGTTCCCGGTAGTGGCTGGCGAGATCGTCGACCGTGTAGCCGGCGGCGCTGGTCTTGAAGTAGGTGGCCATCGCCGCGAGCGACTCCCCGGCCGGCGCGCTGGCCGGGGCCCACCCGCTGCGGTGCACATGAGTGTGCACATCGATCGCCACCAGGCTGGCGAGATCCGGTCCGCGGGCAGCGCCCGTGCCATCTGTCATCGGCTGCTCCCGCCTCTCCGTCCCACCTTGCCTGCAGACTTTCATGTTGACATAATCGTTGACAACCACATCAGCAGACGCACTGGCGGCGGCTGCGCCCGGCAGCGGCCCGGAACGGGTGACGTCAGATGAGGGCCGTCGTCTGCCTGCCGGGTGGCTGTGAGGTCACCGAGGTGCCGGACCCCCGGCCCGCGGCCGGCGAGGTCGCGGTCGAAGTCGACGCGTGCGGTCTGTGCGGTTCTGACGTGCACACCATCGCCAGCGGGCGGGCGCGGGACAGGCAGATCCCCGGGCATGAGTTCGCCGGGCATATCGCCGGACTCGGCGCTGGCGTGCAGTGATGAAAGACCGGTCAGGCGGTCGCCGTCAGCCCGCTCGGGTCATGCCGGCAGTGCCGGGCCCTGCCGGCGGAACCTGCCCTTCCGCTGTGACGCGGTGCCGAACCTGGGCGTCACCGCCCCCGGCGCCTATGCCGGGTACGTAACGGTCCCCCACGGCCAGCTGGTGGCACTGCCCGACGGGCTGCCGGTGGAGATGGGCGCGCACGCGGAGCCGCTGGCGGTGGCGCTGACGGCCGTGACGCTGGCCAGGGTCGGGTCCGGCGATGCCGCTCTCGTCTACGGGGCCGGCACGATCGGCCTCAACGTGATCATGTGCCTGCGCCTGGCCGGTGTTGACCTCATCGTCGCGGCCGGCCGCTCACCGGGCCGCCGCGCGGCGGCCGCGGCGGCCACGGCGGCCACGGCGGCCGCAGCGGCCGGAGCCGACACGGTGATCGATACCCGCGAGATCGGCGTGAGCGAACACGCCCGCCGCAACACCCGCATGGCACGCGCGCTGACGGCCCAGATCGACCCGGACGATCCTGACCGGGTCTTCGAGGAGACCGCCGCCCGGATCCCGCCCGGCCGCCACGGAACCGCGGACGAGGTCGCCAGCCTGGTCGTATGGCTGCTCTCAGCTGAGGCGTCCTAGCCCTCCGGGGCGACCCACCTCATCGACGGCGCTCAACGCGTGACGGTTACCGGAGAGCGGCGACGCTGATCGGTGACATGCCCAGCTGGGCAAGCTGGTTCAGCGCGCCGATGACGCTCTGCAGATGATCGCGCATGGTCTTCTCGGCGACCTCGGGATCGCCTGACGTGACCGCGTCGATGATGGCCAGGTGCTCCTCGAGGCCCTGCGCCGGGCGGCCGGGCAGCAAGGAGACATGGAACTGGAAGCGCACACTCTGGTAACGCAGCCGGTCGAGGATTCCGGCCGCGGTTGTCTGCCCGGCGAGTTCCCGCACCCTGGTGTGCACCTGCTGGCTCGTTGCGTTGTAGGTGACGATGTCGCCGTCTTTCACGGCATCTGTCATCTTCTTGCCTATCGTGCGCAGCTCACGGTGGTCCTGCCTGGTCGCTGCGGCAGCCGCCTTGGCCGCGCACAGTCCCTCCAGCACGGCCCGCACCTCGGTGATCTCGATGGCCTCCTGGAGCGAGACCGGGCGGACCGAGGCACCCCGGTTGCGCTGGCGCTCCACCAGCCCCTCGTTGCTCAGCAGCACCAGAGCTTCGCGGACAGCACCTCGCGATGTCTCGTACCTGCTCGCTAGCTCGGTTTCGACAAGCCGCTGGCCCGGCATCAGTTCGCCGTGATAGATCGCCATCCGCAGCCTGTCGAGCAGGCTGACCGTCTCGGGCAGGTGCTGCGGGATCTCGCGCGTTTCCATGGAGTCCTCTCAGGCGAGGAAGCCCAGACGTCTTGCCCCCGTGCGGCTGAGCAGGCATCCGGGGCTGATCGATATCGTCGAGCACAGGATGCCAGACAATTGTGTCAGCCACATGCACGGCGGTGCCCGCTGGTGTTGCCGGGCAGCGCCAGCCCAGCCGCCGCATGCGCTTGTCATGCCCGGTAGCGGATTCCGCCGGAGTGCACGACGGTGCCGCCGAGCACGGTCAGCTGCGAGTGCAGTTGCCGCAGATCCTGGTCGGCGACGCTGAAGTAGTCGTCGCTCAGCACGACGACGTCGCCGAGCCGGCCAACTTCGAGCGCGCCGAGCAGATTCTCGTCCTCCCCGCCCAGGAACCAGGTGTTGGCTCTGGTGTAGTGGGCCAGCACCTCGGCCCTGGTGATCTGCTGCCCGGGGTTGATCTGGTTGCCCAGGGCGTTGAGCCCGGTGGTGGCGTAATAGGCGTGGATCCACGGGTTCATCGGCGCGATCTGCATCCCGTCGGAGCCCAGGCCGACCGGGATGCCGTTGTCCAGCAGCATCCGGTAGGGCGGGCCGCCTGGGCTGGCCGTGCTGAAGTACTGGTAAGAACGGGAACGCGTTCTGTATCCGCTGGGTGGCGATCGGGACTGCGGGGTCGGTGTCCCACAGCAGGAAGTTGACGCGGAGCCGGATGATGCCCTCGTCCGTGACGGCCACATCACGCTGCTCGCCCACGGAGTAGACCGCGAGGAACGGCAGGTGCCTGGTGAAGTTGTCCTCGTGTGCCGACCCGTCGACCGGGGTGCCGGTCGCCTGGAACGCTCCCTGGTCCAGGTGCGTCGTCACGCCCATGCTGGCCGCGTAGGCCATCGCATCACGGACGCTCTGCTTGCGCTGATCGAAGGTGAGCGTCTGGCGCAACGCCAGGGTCGCCTGCCCGGTCGGCCCCGCGGTAGTGAAGCCGGACGGGGCGATCGAGCCGTCGGCGCCCACCGCCACCGGCCCGGCCAGTGGCGGGACGTTCTCGAAGAACGCCTTGCCGAGCGTGTTGGTCGCCGACGGGCCGATGAACCCGACCGGCAGGTAGACCGGATGGTCCGGGACCGCCGCGTCGAGTTCGGCGAGCGTCGGCAGCCGCCCCTCGGCGAACTGGTTGGGGCTGAAGCCGCCGATGGTGGTGACGAAGCCGGCCGCGCTCGTCGGCGGGTTCGGGCCCGGCGGCAGGCCGGCCGCCTGGGCCGCGTACAGCGCCTGCACGTCGGCGATGGAATAGGCGTTCTCGAGCGGCACGTGATGACCCGGCCGGTTACCCATCAGCACGATGTGGTTGTGGCAGTCGATGAGACCCGGCATGGCCTGCCTTCCCCGCCTTCACCCATCCGGTCTACCGCCTTCGCTGGTGGCCACATTCACATTCGCAGCACTCTCTCCGCCCATTCGCTCGCCTGCGGGCGCTGGATCCGCGGCCGGGGCAAGCTCGTTGCTGCTTCCGAGGTAGGCGGCGATGACCCGCGGGCCGCGGCGCACATCCTCCGGCGCACCGTCGGCGATCACGCGTCCGAACTCCAGCACCACCACGCGGTCGCAGATATTCAGCACGAGCCCCATGTCGTGGTCGATCAGCAGCGTGGACTGCCCCTGGTCGGCCAGAGCGCGCAGGCGCCGGCCGAGGTCCTGACTCTCCCGGGTGTCGAGGCCGGCGGCGACCGCCAGCTACCTGGGTGAGGGGTCCCGCTGAGCCGGCCTGCCCGGCAGTGGCGCCCGGCTGCGGGCTACTAGGCTCGGCCCTGCTGCACAGAAGGCGCAGTTGCCTTGGAATTCACCTCAGGATTGTTTACGATCCTGTGAACACTACGCCGAGAAGGAGAAGGCTGCATGACGGAGACCCAGAGCACCGGGCCGCGTCCCGCTGACGCCACGGTGCCGGCGGCCGGACGGCCGCCGTTCCGCGCTGATCACGTCGGCAGCCTGCTGCGCCCGCCCGAGCTGCTGCGGGCCCGCGACGACTTCGCCGCCGGGCGGATCAGCGCCGACGATCTGCGCGGCGTCGAGGACGCTGCCATCCGGGAGGTCGTGCGGATGCAGCAGGAGGTCGGGCTGTCTTCGGCGACCGATGGCGAGTTCCGCCGCGAGTCCTGGCACATGGACTTCATCTACCAGCTCGGCGGCATCGAGAAGGTGCAGGACGACACGATCAGGGTGGCGTTCCACAACGAGCAGAAGACATACGAGTGGGCACCGCCGTCCGCGCACGTGACCGCGCCGCTGGGGCTCACGCACACGATCTTCGGCGATGCGTTCGCGTTCCTGGCCGCCACAGTCACCACCGCGGTGCCCAAGCTCACGATCCCCTCGCCGAGCATGGTGCACTACCGCGGCGGGCGTTCGGCGATCGACGAGTCGGTCTATCCCGATCTCGATCAGTTCTGGGCCGACCTGACGGCGGTCTACGCGGAGGAGATCCGGCGCCTGTACAGCCTGGGCTGCCGCTACCTGCAGCTCGACGACACCAGCCTCGCCTACGTCAACGACCCCGCACAGCGCCAGCACATCGCCGAGATCGGCGGGGATCCCGAGCACCAGCACGAGAAGTACATCGCGAACATCAACCGCACGCTGGCCGGGCGCCCGGCGGACCTGGCAGTGACCACGCACATGTGCCGCGGGAACAACCAGAGCATGTGGGCGGCCGAGGGTGGTTACGAGTTCGTCGCCGACGCCCTGTTCAACCAGCTCGAGGTGGACGGGTTCTTCTGCGAGTGGGACGACGAGCGGTCGGGTGGCTTCGAGCCGCTGCGCTTCGTGCCGAAGGGCAAGCGGGTCGTGCTCGGGCTGGTCACCACCAAACGCGGCGAACTGGAGAGCAAGGACGACCTGAAGCGGCGGATCGAGGATGCTGCCCGGTTCGTGGACATCGACCAGTTGTGCCTGTCGCCGCAGTGCGGGTTCTCCTCCACCAAGGAGGGCAACGACCTCACGCAGGAGCAGCAGCGGGCGAAGCTCGCCCTGATCGTCGAGACCGCGCAGGAGGTCTGGGGCTCGGCCTGAGCCCGGAACTGAGGCAGTAGGCCCGGGCCTGCCAGCCTGGGCCTACTGGCCCTGGCCCGCCAGCCCAGGTGGCGCGGGGAGCGGCAGCGACTGCAGCATCTGTCCCCCGTCGACCAGGTACACCCCCCGGTCATGAAGCTGGAGGCACCGGAGGCGAGCAGCACGGCCAGGCCACGGATCTCGGCCGGATCTCCCATCCGGCCCAGGGGCACGGTGGCACCCCACTGTGCCTCCGCCGCCACCGGGATCGGCCCGTCACCGCCGATATTCGTGCGGAACGGCCCGGGGGCCGGCCTGCCCACCCAGGTCGCGAACTTCGTCGAGTAGCGGCCGGTCATCCTGCACAGCGAGAACGGCCTGCTGAACTACGGCGGGTTCGTCCGTGACGACTCCTTCGACCCGGACCTGCACGACGCGGGCGGCTACTTCGTGACGCTGCGTCCCGGCGCCTCGTTCTTCGACAGCGTCACGAGCTTCGAGATCGCGCGTTCCGGCCGGCTCGACACCGTCGTGCTCGGCGCTACCAGGTAGGCCGGAACGGTGACCTGGCCAACTGGTCGGTGCCCGGCATGATCGGCGGCGGCATCGGCGGGGCGATGGACCTCGCGGCCGGGCCCGCCAGGTGATCGCGATGCTGGAGCACACCGACTCGAAGGGCAACCCGAAACTGGTCGAGGCATGCGACTTCGAGATCACGGCACCGGGCTGCGTCAGCCTGATCGTCACCGACCTGGCCCTGCTGCGGCGGACGCCGGACGGCTTCCGCCTCGACGAGGTCGCACGCGGCTTCACGGCCGCCGAGGTCATCGCCCTCACCGGCATGACGGTCAGCGTCGCCGGCGAGCTCGCCGTCATGCAGGACGCATGGTGACCCCTACGCGGTGCGCAGCCGCATGCGCTCCACCGCCATCCTGGACGGGCCGGCCTACCTGCGCATCAGCGAGCAGGCACCGGCGGTCTACCGCGGCGAGCCGCAGTTCACCCACGGCCGGTGGCTGCACCTGCGCAGCGGGGTTGATGTCACCCTGGCCGGCCACGGGATGGGCGTGAGGCTGGCGGTCCGCGCCGCCGCGCAGCTGGCGGACCAGGGCATCGAGGCCGACGTCTACGACGCGGCCTACCTCAAGCCCTTTGACGAAACGGCCATCGTGGAGACGGCCCGCCGCACCGGGCGGGTGGTGACCATCGAGGACCACATCGAGATCGGCGGACTGGCCAGCATCGTCGCCGGGGTGGTGGCCCGGCACAGGCTCGCCGTCGACCTCGCCACCGTCGACCTGCCGGACACCGATCTGGAGATTGGCGTGCGCGCCGGCCTGTACCAGCACTACGGCCTCACGGTGGACGGCGTCGTCAGCAAGGCACTCGGACTGACCAAGGCCTGAGGCCCCTGCTGGCTGGGTGCGCGCCGTCATCCCGCCAGCACTAGCCGTCGGTGCCGTCCTTCTCCTGCGGATGGGTTACCAGCGGCTCCACCGTGAACTGCAGCCACGGGAACATCGGCAGCGAGAGCAGAGCGTCATGCAGGGCGTCAGCATCAGGAGCCTCGTACAGGGCGATCGAGTCCGTCGACCCCAGGACACGCCAGAGCTTGATCAAGATGCCCGCCTCGCGCAACTCGGCGGCACGCACCCGTTCCGCGGTCCGGAGGACCTGACGCTGCTCGTCCGGCAGCGCGCTGGCCGCGGCGGCGCTGGACTGTCGTACCAGGAACTCCATGAATCGGCTCTCGCCCCCGGCTAGAAGATGGACATGCACGCCGCGAGCCCGCCGCCCCGACGCTGGCCCGCCGCAAAGCCGGAGACATGGCACGGCCAGCCGGGCCCGGCAGAATTGTAGCAAAACAACTAGCCATCAAGCCAACAATTTTGTTAACGACCCGCCACGTGCAGCTCACCACGATCCCCGCCGCCGGACCTTACGTGCCCGGCCGGACTGTTCACAATCTTGTCAGCGGAGCCGTCCGCATGGTTGGCTGAATGCGGCGGGAGGCCAGCGTGTGGCCGTTCGGAGGTTGGTGGGACATGACTGGACCCGAGAAGCTGCTCGACCCGACCGGCGGGAGCGACCAGGTGACGGACAGCACCCTCGCTCCCCGGCTGCGCAGCTTGCACGGGCTGACAGCCGGCCTGCTCGACAGCACCAAGCCGAACGCCTCGGTGCTGCTGGCCGAGGTCGCCAGCTGGCTCAAGCGGGAGCACGGCCTGCACACATCGGTCATGTACACCAAGGGTTACTTCGGCACGCCGGCGGAGGAGAGCCAGATCCAGCAGATCCTGCGTAACTGCGACTTCGCGGTGGCGGGCATCGGTGATTGAGGCTCATGCAGCGCGGCCAGTCTGGCCGATGGGATCCTGCTGGAGCGGGCCGGAGTGCCAGCCGTGAGCATCTGCACCGACGCGTTTCTGATGCCCGCGCGGGCCATGGCGCAGGTGTACGGCTTCCCCGCCTTCGAGTTCGTCACCGTGCCTCATCCGGTGGCCAGTCTCGACGTGGCCCAGATCCGGGCCAGGGTCGCCGACCTCATGCCCGGGCTGCTGCGGATCCTCGGCGTGGAGTCCTGAGTGTGCCCCGCTGCCGGCAAGAACATGCCCGTGGCCGGCCCGGACGCCATCGAGGACGCCCCGCTGGCCGATCCGGCCGAGGTGCGCCGCGCGATGGAGTACTACGCCAGCCGGGGCTGGACCGACGGCCTGCCGGTGGTGCCGGTGACCGAGTCCTATCTCGCCGAGTTCCTGGCCCAGACCAGCCGCGATCCCGGTGACGTGCTCTTCTCGATGCCGCACCTGAACCGGCGGTGCACGGTCCGGCTGGCCGCCATCAACGCTGCCCTGGCCGGCTGCCTGCCGGAGTACTTCCCGGTGGTGCTGGCAGCATGGGACTCGCTGGTCATCGAGGGGTACGCGGGCCGTGGCATCTGGCAGAGCACCACCGGGACCGCGCCGCTGCTGATCGTGAACGGGCCGGTCCGCCCGCAGATCGGCCTGAACAGCCAGGGGAATGTGTTCGGCTCCGGTTTCCGGGCCAACGCGACGATCGGCCGTGCCATCCGGCTCACCGCCATCAACGCCTTCGGGCTGCGCCCGCACCAGCTCGACCAGGCGACCCAGGGCACCCCGGCGAAGTACACCGCCTGCATCGCGGAGAACGAGGAAGAGAGCCCGTGGCCGGCGTTCCATGCCGATGCCGGCCTGGAGCCGTCCGATAGCGCGGTCACCGCGATGATCATCAGATCGTGCGTGCACATCGAGGCCCGCCACACCGCCGTGCCCGAGCAGCTGGCCACCGACCTCGCGGGCACCATCTCGCGCACCGGCGCTCTCATCCACGAGACGATCAGTGCCCTGGTGGTGCTCGGCCCGGAACACGCACACCTGTTCGCCCGGGCCGGGTGGAGCAAGTCTGACCTGCAGCAGTTCATCTACGATCACGCGGTGCGCACGCGTGCCGAACTCGCGGCGGTCGGCAAGGAGGCGGTCTCGAGCCGGACCCACTGGCGGCTGCCGGCGGACCATCCCGACGCGGTGCCCGACCAGGCCAGCACCGAAGGGCACCCGGGCCTGGTCCGGGTGCTGAACTCCGCGGCCGCGGTGCTGGTGATGGTCGCCGGGGCCAGCAACGCGGGCGTGTCCACGGTCATCGAGACCTTCGGGCCCCGCGGCGGCCCCCCGGCGGTCGTCCGGGTGGCGGGCACCGGTGACGAGCGTCCCGGCGCGGGCAGGACAGCGGCAGGCACAGGCAACGCGCAGGCAGCAAAGGAGCGGGCATGAGCCCAGGCACCGGACAAGACGGCAGCACGGCTCCCGGCCCGGCGGCGCTCGACAGTGCGCTGCAGAAATTCCGCGATGTGCTGGCCGCCGATGGTTACACGCTCGGCTGGTCGGTCACCGAGGACGACCGCGTGATCGTGCGCATCGAGGCCGGAGCGGAAGCCTGCGCCGACTGCCTGGTCCCGCTGCCGGTGATGGAGGCGATCATGTCCGACGCCCTCGGCCCGACCCCCTACACGCTCGACCACATCGTGCTGCCGGCCAGCGCATGACCGAGCAGCCGGGAGACGGGACGGCCGTCATCGCCGAGCCAAGCCGCAGCACGCCGGTCTACGGCGAGTTCGACGCGGTGGCCGTGGGCGGTGGGCCGGCCGGGATCATGGCGGCCAGCGCCGCGGCCCGCACCGGGCACTCCACGATCCTGCTGAAGCTTGGCGGCATCGTCATCGTGCGCGGCTCGCTCGCCCCCGACGGAGCCGTGGTCAAGCGGACCGTGGCCGACGACGGGCTGTGTCGGTTCACCGGCCCGGCGAAGGTCTTCCGCTCGCGCGAGGAGGGGCTGGCCGCCATCCGCGGCGGTGAGGTGCGGCCCGGCCAGGTGCTCGTGCTGACCGGCCTGGGCCTGCGCGGGCCGCCGGGGATGGGCCTCACCTCCGTGTTCGTGTTCGCGCTGGATGGCGCCGGCCTGTCCGGCAAGGTCGCCGTCATCACCGATGGGCAGCTGCCCGGCCTGGTCAACAAGGGGCTCTCGGTGGCAGAGGCGAGCCCGGAAGGCGCGGCCGGCGGCCCGCTCGGGCTGGTGGAGAACGGCGACCCGATCAGCGTGGGCACCGAAGCCCGCACGATCGAGCTGGAGGTGCCCGAGCCCGAGCTGGCACGGCGGCGGGCACAGCTCAGCCCGCTGACGCCACCCGCCGGCTGCGGCTGGCTATCGGTGTACGCGCGATCGGCCAGCCCCTCCGGCAGGGCGCGACCCTCTGCTCCCCCGCGCCGTAAGGCCCGGGGGTTCAGACGCCGACGTTGACCGGCGGCGGCGCTGGCACCTGGGTCACCCCGTGCCCGCGGCCATGCCCGCGCAGCCAGAGGATGACCGCGATCACGAGCAGCACGAATCCAACGGCGGCGAACACGATGGGCAGCGTTATGCCAAAGGTTGTGATGGTGTTGCTGCCGTTGTTCGCGTCCGTCGTGGCGGCCTGCACGCTGGCCGGGCTGGCCTTGTAGCTGTCGACCAGGATGGGGAACACCGGGATGATCTTGTTGCCCAGGGCGATGCCGCCCAGCTCGGTCTCCGAGGTGCTGACGTCGATGACGACCCCGGTTGCCGGTGCGACCCAGTAGGTGGAGGTGGCCGAGTACAGGTAGCCGGCCGGGATCTGGACCGTCCCTGGGGGAATCAGCTTCGCCAGGCTGGCGAGCAGGCCCGCCGGGGCCAGCCCGGCCCGGGCGGCCCCCTGCAGCAGGCTCACCGGCAGCGCCTTCGGGAGATTCGCCAGCACCTGCGGGTTCCTGATCGGCGTGGGGGGAACGGTGGCCTGGTAGACGTAGGTGTTCACCCCGCCGTGCTGTTCCTGCCGCAGGTACTTGAGCCGTGTGGTGGTCTGGGTGAAACGTACCCATCCGAGGTAGTTCTGCTGATTTGCGCCGATGGGCCAGTTCACCGTCAGGCCCCTGGCGTTGGTGACGTTCCAGTCACTGGGATGGCTGACGGTGGCTTCCAGGCTGGTCCGGTCGACCGCGTACTGCGAGGTCAGCCCCCCGATCTGGCGCCCGCCCGCGGTGACCGTGCTGGCATCTTGCACAAGTGCGGTGTTACCGGAGGTCTGCAGCACCTTGACCTGCCGCCGGATTGTCTCAGGGACCCCCAGCTTGACGGCGGCGGCGAAGTTGCCCTGCAGCAGCGGGGCCGGGTTGATCAGGCTCCGGATCTGCCCATCGTAGGTCCGGACCGTGTTGGAGTCGCCCGGCAGGCGCGCGATGAACGCAGGCGTAATCCAGAACGCGAGCAGTCCCGCAGCAGCGAGAAGGATCACCCCGGCAATGCCGCAGGCAACCGCGGTTTTGCGCATGGCTGGCTCCTCATCCGGGCGCACTGCGCCGGCTCCCCCCGTAAACCGGCCGGCGCGGGTAGCACACCTAATGCTCAACTTTCACTCCTGCCACCCGAATTCGCCTCACCCATAGCAGGTGAACATCGGACCTGACCCGGCCCGGAGCCCGGCCACGACGTGGCCGGCCACGATTCCAGCCACCGGCCCATATCAGCCATGTCGGCCAGTGATCGACCTTGCCCGCGCCGGGCGTGGTCGGTTAGGGCTGGCATAACGACCTGAATCGACCACGGCCCGCAGGGAGCCGGCCCGCCCGGGATGAGCCGTGGCCAGAAAAGGCTGCTATCACAGCCCAACATGACCACGTCCGCCCGATCCAGGCTCGCCGCGTGGTCAGAAAAGGCTGCTATCAACCCAAAATGACCACGTCCCGGCAGACCCCCGCTGCCAGCGCCAGGGGAGATATCCGGTCATAGCAGCCCAAATTGACCACGCCCGCGTGGCGCTGACTGGGAGCAGGGCACGATGTGGTTGTTCTGGGTGGTGATGGCATACTCGCCAAACGGAAGTTCGAACAGATCGCCCACCCGGAAGTCAGCCTCCGGTGTGCGGGCACGCGCGATTGAGGTCAGCGCCTGCGGCGCATCGAGGCCGGATACCTGCGCGCCGCGTCCCGCGGCGACGGCAGCCGCATAACCGGATCCGCGGGCGATGTCGAGCAGCCGTGTTCCCTGGCCCACTCCCAGCTGGTCAAACAGCGTCTCAAGCAGCGGTCCCGCACATAACCCGGCGCCCCAGGCAAAACCCCCGCGACGGGCGGCATGGCAGCCGCATAGGCTGATCGCCGGCCTTACGAAGGACACCCAGGTGCTGCTGACGATCACCAATACCTCACCTCCTGCCACAGACATCGGGTTCGTGCTGCACAAGAATCCGGCCGCGGTGCGCCGCGTGGATATGGGGTTTGGGGTTGCCCACGTCTTCTACCCGCAGGCGGAGACCGGCAGTTGCACGATCGCGCTGCTGTGCGAGGTCGACCCAGTGGCACTGGTGCGCCGCAGCCGGGGCGGGCCGTTCCCGCTCGCCGCCTACGTGAACGACCGGCCATACACCGCGTCCTCGTTCCTGAGCGTGGCGCTGCGCAAGATGTTCGGCACCGCGCTGCAGGGCAGGTGCAGCCAGCGGCCGGACCTGGTGGAGGAGCGGCTCGACCTGTCGGCGCGGCTGCCGGTGCTGCCGTGCCGGGGCGGGGAGCCGCTGCTGCGGCGGCTGTTTGAGCCGCTCGGCTACCAGGTGAGCGCCAGGCCGGTCCCGCTCGGGCCAGGACTGGACGGGTGGGGTGACAGCCCGTATTACGACGTCCGGATCACCGCCACCTGCCGGGTCCGCGACCTGCTCGGCCACCTGTACGTGCTGCTGCCTGTGCTGGACGACGACAAGCACTACTGGGTGACCAGGGACGAGATCAGCAAGCTGGTGGATGAGGCGGGGGAGTGGCTGGCCAGCCATCCCGAGCGGGACGTCATCGTCCGGCGCTATCTGCGCCACCAGTCACGGCTGGCCGCCGACGCGCTCGCCCGGCTGGCCGACGAGGACGGGGCCGGTGCCGGGGATGCCGAAGCTGACGACAGCGACGACGAGGCCGGTGCCAGGGTGCCGGCCGGTCCTGGGGACCAGGCAGGTGCCGGCGGCCAGGGCAGCCCGGACCCCGTGGTGCACACCCGGCTGCGGGACCTGCGGGTAGCGGCGGTGACCGTGGCGCTGACCGCGGCGGGCGCGCGGCGGGTGCTGGACCTGGGCTGCGGCGACGGCCGTCTGATCGACGCCCTGCTGCGCAACGGGCAGTTCGAGGAGATCACCGGCGTGGACGCCTCCGCCGCCGCCCTGGACCGGGCGGCGCGGCGGCTGCGGGTAGCTGAGATGGCTCCGCGGCAGCGGGAGCGGGTAAAACTGCTGCTGGGTGCGCTGACCTACCGGGACAGCCGGCTGGCCGGCTACGACGCGGCCGTCCTGATGGAAGTGATCGAGCACGTTGACCCCGCCCGCCTGGGCGCCCTGGAGCAGGCCGTGTTCGGTGAGGCTGCTCCGGCCACCGTCATTGTCACCACTCCCAACGCCGAGTACAACGTGTGCTACCCGGGCCTGGCGGCGGGCGTTATGCGGCACCCGGACCACCGGTTCGAATGGGACCGGGCGCAGTTCCGCGCCTGGGCGCAGGGGGTGGCCGGGCGGCACGGCTATCAGGTCGCCTTCGCGCCGGTCGGAGAACACGACCCGCAGGCCGGGCCGCCCACCCAGATGGCGGTGCTGACCCGGTGAAGACCATCACGATCCCGAAACTGTCATTGGTCGTGCTCGTTGGCGTGACCGGATCCGGCAAGTCGTCCTTCGCGGCCCGGCATTTCCGGCCGACCGAGGTGCTGTCCTCGGACTTCTTCCGCGGCCTGGTCGGCGACGACGAGAACGACCAGTCCGTCACCGCGCAGGCCTTCGAGGCGCTGAACGCGGTGGCCGCGCAGCGGCTCGCGCTCGGACGGCTGACCGTCATGGACGCGACCAATCTGGATGCGGACGCGCGCCGGCCGCTGCTGGCCCTGGCCCGGGAGCACCACGTGCTCCCGGTGGCGATCGTGCTCGACATCCCGGAGAAGGTCTGCCTGGAACGGATGGCGGCACGACCGGACCGGAATTTCGGTCAAGACGTGGTCAGGCGGCAGCGCAGCGCGTTCTCGCGTTCACTCGGCCGGCTGGAGCGCGAAGGGTTCCGCCGGGTGTTCGTGCTGCGCGGGGTGGCCGAGGTGGACGCGGCGGAAGTCGTCCGCGAGCCCGCATGGACGGACCGGTCGGGTTCCCGCGGGCCGTTCGACATCATCGGCGACGTGCACGGCTGTCACGCCGAACTGGCGGCCCTGCTGGACCTTCTCGGCTACCAGGCCGGCCAGGACGGGACCTGGCGGCACCCGGCCGGCCGGACCGCGGTGTTCCTGGGTGACCTGGTCGACCGTGGCCCCGGCACGCCTGGCGTGCTGCGCACTGTGATGGCGATGGTGGCGGCGGGCTCCGCGTTGTGCGTACCGGGCAACCACGAGCACAAACTGCTGCGGGCGCTGCGCGGCCGCGATGTCAGGATCAGCCACGGCCTGGCCGAATCGCTGGCGCAGATCAGCGCCGAAGGCGAGGAGTTCCGCCACCGCGTTATCACGTTCCTGGACGGTCTGATCAGCCACTACGTACTCGACGGCGGGCAGCTGGTGGTGGCACACGCGGGGCTGCCCGCGCAGATGCACGGGCGGGCGTCCGGGGCGGTGCGGGCCTTCGCCCTGTACGGCGAGACCACCGGCGAGACCGACGAGTACGGCCTGCCGGTCCGCTATCCGTGGGCGCGCGACTACCGGGGGAGCGCGCTGGTCGTCTACGGCCATACCCCCGTGCCCGAGGCGGCGTGGGTGAACAACACCATCTGCATCGACACCGGTTGCGTGTTTGGGGGGCGCCTCACCGCCCTGCGGTACCCGGAGCGTGAACTGGTCTCGGTGCCCGCGCAGCGGGTCTACTACGAGCCGGCCCGGCCGCTGGTGGCGCCCGCCCCGGCCGCGGGCGGGCCGGCCGGGACAGCTGGCCTGGCGGGAGCGGCTGGCCTGGCGGGAGCGGCTGGCCTGGCGGGAGCGGCTGGCCTGGCGGGGACGGACGGGCAGGGCTGGCTGCCCGATGTGGCGGACGTGCTCGGCCGGCGGGCGGTCGAGACCGGGCTGCGCGGGCGGGTGACCATCCCGGGGCGCAACGCGGCCGCGGCGCTGGAGGTGATGAGCCGGTTCGCCGTCGCCCCGGGCTGGCTGATCTACCTGCCGCCGACGATGGCGCCGGTACCGGCAAGCGAGCGGCCTGGGCTGCTGGAACACCCGGCTGACGCGCTGGCCGTCTACCGCCGGGACGGCGTGCCGGCCGTGGTGTGCGAGGAGAAGCACATGGGCTCGCGCGCGGTCGTGATCGTCTGCCGGACGCCGGAGGCGGCCAGGGACTGGTTCGGCGCGGACGGGCCCGGCATCGTCTACACCCGCACCGGCCGGCGGTTTTTCGCCGACGCGGCGATGGAGGTGGCGCTGCTGGAGCGGGTGAAGGCAGCGCTGGCAGCCGCCGGGCTGTGGGCGGAGCTTGGCGACTGGGCCGCGCTGGACTGCGAGATCATGCCCTGGTCGCTGAAGGCGGCCGACCTGGTGCGCGGGCAGTACGCACCCGTTGGCGCCGCGGCCGTGGCCAGCCTGACCGCTGCCAGCCAGGCCCTGGCCGCAGCCGGGGCCAGGGGCCTGGAGGTGGCCGGGCTCAGCGAGCGGACACAGGCCAGGCTGACGGCGGCGCAGGCCTTCACCCGCGCCTATCACCCCTACATCTGGCCGGTGTCGTCGCTGGACGATGTGCGGCTGGCGCCCTTCGTGGTGCTGGCAGGCTCGTCCGGCACCTGCCTGCATCGCGATCACGCCTGGCACATGCACATCGCAGAACGCCTCGCGCGAACTGACCCGCTCATCACGCCGACCCGTCACCTCGCGGTGGATGTCAGTGACGCGGCTGCCGAGCCGGCCGTGACCGCCTGGTGGGAGGAGATCACGGGCTGCGGTGGGGAGGGGATGGTGGTCAAGCCGGCCAGCCCGCTCACCCAGGGACGGCGCGGCCTCGTCCAGCCCGGGGTCAAGTGCCGTGGCCCCGAGTACCTGCGGATCATCTACGGGCCCGAGTACACCCTGCCGGGCAACCTCGGCCGGCTGCGGGAACGCAACCTGGGGCACAAGCGATCGCTGGCCCTCGGCGAATTCGCGCTCGGGGCGGAGGCGCTGGAGCGGTTTGTGCGCCGTGAACCCGCGTTCCGCGTGCACGAGTGTGTGTTCGGCGTGCTCGCCCTGGAAAGTGAGCCGGCCGACCCGCGGCTGTAGGCAACGAGGTGCCGTTAAGAGCAAGCTGTCAGCGATTGCGCGGCCAGCATGTGCCCGAAGGACGGGCCCAAAGGCCCTGCCACCTGCCGCCCGGTGCGCGCTTACTGGAGTTCAGACGGTATGGGAGGCGCGCATGCAGCAACGGGTGCCAAGGAGGGCATGGTCCTCACGCAGGGGAGCCGCCCGGCGTCCCCGCGTGCTGGTCGAAGACGACCATCGCTCCCTCGCGATCTCAGATTTCTCCATGTTCGACAAGGCGGGCTTCGACGTCGCCGTGTGCTCGGGGCCGGGCGGCAGCCCGCGGGACTGCCCGCTGTTGCGTGGCCAGGAGTGCGCTGCGGTGGCCGGCGCTGACGCCGTGCTGCACGGGCTCGACCCGGAACTCGGCATCGCCGCAGCCATCCGGCGACGGCATCCGGACGTCGTGGTGGTGGTTGAACAGCAGCGGCGCGCGGACGGGAGCCTGCCGATGGTACCCGATGGATGCGTGCCACTTGTCTATCCGTGCTCGGTGAACGGCCAGGTGGACGCGCTGCGCCGGGCACTGGCCAGCCGCCGCGCCTGAGGCTGGCGCGGCCGGTGACCGCACGGCGGCGTTAGGCTGCGGACTGGAGGAGGGCGCCGCCATGGAGTTCGAGCACATCCTTGTCGACAGGTCAGGCGAATTCGCGACCGTCACGATGAACCGGCCGCAGCGGCGCAATGCCCTGTCGCTGGCGCACATGCGGGAACTGATCACAGCGTTCCGTCAGATCGGGGACAGCGATGCCCTGGGCGCCGTGCTGGCCGGAAACGGCCCGGTATTCAGCGCCGGGCACGACTTCGCCGACGTCGCCGACGCTGATCTGCCGGCGGTGCGCTCGCTGCTGATGACCTGCACCGAGCTGATGGATCTCATCCAGCAGGTCCCCCAGCCGGTGGTGGCGCGGGTGCACGGGCTGGCCACCGCGGCCGGCTGCCAGCTCGTCGCGACCGCCGATCTCGCCGTGGCCAGTGAGGACGCGGGTTTCGCCGCCCCCGGGGGCAAGGGCGGCTGGTTCTGCCATACCCCGATGGTGGCGATCGCCAGGAACGTCGGCCGGAAGCGGGCCATGGAGATGGCGCTGTCGGGCGACGTCATCGACGCCCGGACGGCACTGGACTGGGGACTGGTCAACCAGGTGGTTCCGGCCGGGCAGCTCGACTCCGCCGTCCAGGACCTGCTGGAACGCGTCACCCGGGGGTCCGCGGAGAGCAAGGGAATCGGCAAGCAGGCACTCTACGCCCAGATCGATCTCGACCAGCCCAAGGCCTACGCCTACGCGGTCGAGGTGATGGCCGCGACCAGCCAGCTGCCCGACGCGCGGGAGGGGATGCGCGCCTTCCTGGGCAAGCGCAAGCCGCAGTGGCGCCGCGGGCGGCCATGAGACCGCCCGGCGCCCGCTAGCGGGCGGTCCAGCCGCCGTCGACCAGGATGGTCTCGCCGGTGATCAGCGAGGCAGCCGGGGAGGCGAGGAAGACCACCACGCCTGCCACCTCGACCGGCTCACCGATGCGGTGCAGCGCGGCGATCCGCTCAATCACATCCGCCCGGAACTGCGGGTCCGACAGAGCCGGTTCGGTGCCGGGGGTGCGGATGAACGTGGGTGCGACCGCGTTGACGGTGATTCCGTACTGGCCCCATTCGATGGCAAGGCACCGGGTCAGGTGGGCGATAGCGGCCTTGGTCATGCAGTACACCGATTCGCCGGGCAGCGCGACCGCACCGGCTTGCGAACCAAGGTTGATGATCCGGCCGTACCCCTGTTCGATCATTACCCGCCCGGCGGCCTGGCTGGTGAAGAAAGTCCCTTTAAGATTGACCGCCACGGTCGCATCGAAGTCTTCTTCCCGGACTTCCCGGGCCGGGTTCCCCGGCGCGACGCCGGCGTTGTTGACGAGAATGTCGAGCCGGCCGAACCGCTCTACGGCCTTGGCCACTGCCGGACCGATCTCATCCATCCGGGAGATGTCCATCTGAAGTGGCAACGCGCGGCGCCCAAGCCGCTCGATCTCCCCGGCTAGGCCCGCGCCCGTTGCCACGTCACGAAACCCGAGTGCGATGTCCGCACCGGCCGCCGCCAGCGCCAGCGCGATCGCACGGCCGAGGCCGCGGGCCGCCCCGGTCACCATTGCGACCCGGCCCGGCACCTCAAACACTGGCAGCACACTCATCCAGGACTCCTCAGCAGTTGCCGTCGCCGTTGGCGGATGTTTCAACCCCACTGAACAGGTCTTTCCCGTTGGATGCAGGGCATTTGACCCGGGAGTGGGTGGCCGGCAACGGCAACTGGCGCCGTGCCGGGCGGGGAGTGCCGGCTGGCGGCGCCAGGCGTTCTGGCGCAAGGCCCGGGCTGGGGATTACAGGCCGGCGAGCAGGTCGGTCTCGGTGATGCCGGGGCCTTGCCCGTCCCGGATGAACCATTCCGTGCCGAACGCGTACCGGAAGCCCTCCTCCGGCATGGCCAGGAAGAACGACGCCTCACTGATCTGGCTGGCGTGTGCACGCATGGCGCGGCGCTTGTGCTCCAGGTAGGGCGAGACGTCCACAGCGGCGGTGACCACCGACTCCGGTTTGCCCCAGTCCTCGGCCTCACCGAGGTCGGGCACGTCGAGCCCGGCCGCGGCCGCCTGCTCGGCGAACGCCGCCATGCCGCGCATCATGTGGTCGCGGTTCATGGTGTTCTGGTAGACGCGCGGGGTGCCTGCCAGTTCGGCGGCCCGCATGCCCACCCGGTGCACCTGGATGTGGTCGGGATGACCGTAGCCGCCGATGTCGTCGTAGCAGGTCAGGACATCCGCACACTCCTCTTCGAGGATGGCTGCCAGCTTCTTGGCGGCGTCGTCGACTGGCGCGGTCCAGAACGAGCCGGGGGCGGTGTTGGCCGGGGTGCCCATCATCCCGGAGTCGGTGTAGCCGAGGAACTCCACCCGGTGGGCACCGAGGATCTCCGCTGACGCCTGGGTCTCGGCGACCCTGCGCTGCCACAGTTCCTCGCCATCGGTGAGGAAGCCCTCGGGCACCTCGCCGTGCTCGCCGCGGGTTGCCACCACCAGGACGACCCGGTGGCCCTCCTCGGCCGCCTTGCGGATCACCCCGCCACAGGCGATGCACTCGTCGTCGGGATGGGCATGGAACGTCACCATCGTGGCCATGACGTTGACGCTACCCGAGGGGCCGGACAGTACCAGTTGGTGCCCGTTGTCGGCCAGGATCAGCCCGTAGTGCTGCGTCTCGGTCAGCACGACCTTGGCGTCCTTGCAGTACGGCGCGGAGCTGGCGCAGAAACCGGCCACGTTGAAGCTGGCCTTGAGGCGGAAGCGGGCACCCATGGGAGGCAGGCCCGGGTCCGGGCCCGCACCGGCCTGGTGGCGGGCGGGCCAGATGAAGGCCGATTGTGTCTGCTCGGCGGCCTTCACGATCGACGGGGACACGGCAGCCGCCGCGGCCCTGCCCGGAACCCACGCCGAGTTCTGAGCACCACATGCCCGGCGGCGCTGGCCCGGGGCTGCTGGGCACGCCGGGCGGGCGGCATCAGGCCGGCTGGGCGGGTGGCCATTCCTGCGGGATCATGGGGTCCTGCACGATCTGGACAAAGGAGCCCCATGATCTTTATCACGGCCAAATTCCGGGTCCGGCCTGAGTATGCCGAACGATGGCCAGAGATCGCCGGCGAGTTCACCCGGGCGACCCGCGGCGAGCCGGGCTGCCTGTGGTTCGACTGGTCCCGCAGCCTGGATGACGCGACCGAGTACGTCCTCGTCGAAGCGTTCCGCGACACCGAAGCCGGCGCTGCCCACGTCCAGTCCGAGCACTTCCGGGCCGCGCAGGCAACCCTGCCGCCGCACCTCGCCGAGACGCCCAGGATCGTCAACTTCACGATCCCGCAGGATGACTGGTCCCTGCTGGGCGAGATGGCCGTGCCCGAGCAGGCCTGAGCCCGCACCAGCCGGAATCACCGGCATCATAAGCAGCATGGCAGGACGGGGAACACCGGCGACCGCGCTGCTCGCCAAGCTTGGCATCACGCACTCGGTCCACACCTACGAGCATGACCCGCGGCACGGTTCCTACGGCCTGGAGGCCAGCGATGCCCTGGGCGTTGCACCGGAACGGGTGTTCAAGACGCTGGTGGCCGAGGTGGACGGAGCGCTGACGGTGGGCGTGGTGCCGGTAGCCGGCCAGCTCGACCTCAAGGCGCTCGCCGCCGCCACCGGCGGGAAGAAAGCGGTCATGGCCGGCGTGGCCACGGCGGAACGGGCGACCGGTTACGTCGCCGGCGGCATCTCCCCGGTGGGCCAGCGCAAGCGCCTGCCGGTGGTGATCGACTCCTCCGCGCTGGCGTTCCCGACGGTCTTCTGCAGTGGCGGCCGCCGCGGGCTGGAGATCGAGCTCGCGCCTGCCGATCTGGTCAGGGCGGTGGGCGCGAGCGTGGCGGTCATCGCGCAGCCGGGCCCATCCTGACGTTTACCTCGCGCATGATGGCGCCGCGTTCAGCCGGGTCGAGCTGGTCGATGTACAGCTCACCGCGCAGATGGTCGGTCTCGTGCTGCAGGCAGCGGGCCAGCTCGCCGGTGCCGCTGATGGTGACGGGCTGTTGCTGCAAGTCCAGGCCGGCCACGGTGACCTGGGCGGCCCGCCGCCGCATGGCGCTGACACCCGGTACGGACAGGCAGGCTTCCAGGCCTTCCTGGCTGCCGCTCAGCCCGGTGATCCGCGGGTTGATCACATAGCCGAACTGGCCGTCCAGGTTGTAGGCGAACAGGGCAAGGCTGGAGCCGATCTGGTTCGCCGCGAGCCCGGCACGGCCGGGGACCTGCACGGTGTCGAGCAGATCGGAGACAAGGCGGGCCAGCGCCTCATCGAAGCTGGTCACCGGGTCGCAGGGCGTACGCAGGACCGGGTCGCCCAGCAGCCGCAGTTGCCGAATCATCACCGCGCCACCTGGTGCTCGCCCGTGGCGGCCAGCTCGCCGGTCCGCTCGGAGCGGGCCTGTGCCAGGCCAGCTGGATCGTGGTGCAGGCCTACCTCCGGAAATGCCTCGGCACACGGTTCATGGTGCCCCTGGGGGTAATCGCGCAGATCAACCTAACACACGGATGCTCAGATATGAGTGGTTCTATGCCCGCAGGCGGGCATGCACGTCCGCGATGGCCTCGGAGGTGCCGGTGAACAGGATCGCCTGGATGCCAGCCTCGCGGGCAGCCTCGACATATGGTTCCACGTCGTCGAGGAAGACCATCTCCTCCGGGCGCACGTCGAGACGTTCACAGGCCAGATCGAAGACCCTCCGGTCCGGCTTGGCGACGCCGGCCTCATGGGAGTAGATGATCAGGTCTGTCATCTGCTCGAACCCGAAGCGCTCCTGCTCCCGTTCCCGCGCCCCGACGAAGCTGTTGCTGATGATGGCCGTCCGGTAGGCGGGCCGCAGGCTGGTGAAGTAGTCCGCCAGTCCGACGTTGAGGGTGCCCAGATACTCCTCCCACGCATCCGCCATGAAGGCGGCCACGTGGGCCGGGTCCAGCCTGAGGAGTTCGCCGATCCGCTGGTGGACCTCGTCCAAGGTGACGGCCCCGATGCCGCCCGCCGACAGCACGCTGTGCAGGCGGTTTTCTATCCCCCCGGGTGCCAGGCCCAGCCGGTGGTCCCACTTCTCGTTGACGCCGAGGAAGGGGGTGACCGCGAGCACCCCACCGATGTCGAAGACCACGGCCTTGACCGCCACGACGTCAGTGTGCCCCGTTGTGACGCGCCCTACCAAAGCCTGTCGATGGTGCCCGGGTACAGGGCGATGCGGCTGTGGCGGAAGGACCGGGCATGTGCGCATGCCCGGCGGGAGAAGAAAGCCGCCATGGTGACCTTGTCGAGCTGGTCACTGGGGAACGGCTGCTGTGGTGTGCCCCCAATCAGCACGGTGCCTCCGAGGCACTGCCAGCCGGCGCTCGCGTAGAACCCTCGCAACGGCCGGTCACACGTGAAGATACCCAGGTCAGCGCCACTGGCTTGAATCGCTTCCCGGGCAGCGGTCACCAGTCGCCTGCCGTGACCACGCCGGCGGTGGGCGGGGCTGGTGACCACCGTACTCAGGCCACTGGCGAGGTAGCGGCCGCCGTCGTGGGCCAGGTGCTTGGTCAGGATGTCCAGCGCCGCCAGGACGGTGCCGCCGTCATCAACGAGCACCATGGACAGCGGGCTGAGCGCCGGGTCGTGGGCGACGCCCGGCCTGCCCGGGTCATTGCCCGGCCAGGCATCCTCCTGCAAGGCGGAGACTTGCTCGCGTACGGCGGCGGGCATTTGCGCCTGCGGCCAGCTGCGGACACGCGTCCGCGGTCCCGTCATCCCGGACCTGGTCCGGCCCAGGTGGTCACCAGGCGTCGATGTGGTCGGTGAGTTCTGCGAGGCTGGTGATGACAGCATCGGGGGCCGCGCCACCGAATGCTGGCACGTCATCATTGGGGATCAGGACAGCACGCATGCCCGCGCCCTTGGCCCCGTGCACATCGTCGTAGGGCCGGTCACCGACGAAGACGCACGCCGCCGGGTCGTCAACGCCGACCGCGGCCATCGCTGCGCGGAATGCCTCGTGATGCGGCTTCGCCCACGGGATCTCGCTGCTGTAGACGGCGCCGTCGATCAGGTCCATGACCTCGTCGCGCAAGAACACCCGCTCATGGGCGCTGCGTGGCCACATCGTGTTGGACAGGACCCCCACCTTGATGCCCCGCTCCCGCAGGCCCTGCATGAGCGGCACGGCGTCGGGGTCGGTGTAGGTGTGCGGGTCCCATGCCTGGAAGTAGCTGGCCAGGAACTCCTCGGTGGCGCTGACCCCGGCGCGTTCGAAGACCTGGGCAAGGGTCGCGCTCTGGTGTGATCTCCCGGTCACCTGCCACAGGTCCTGCTCGGCAGTACGGATCGCGGTCGCGACCTCCGCCACCTGCCCGGGCGGGAAGTGCGGCTCGCAGACGCTGCGCCACAGCGATTCATGGTCGACCGGATGCCACGGGGTGAGCGTCCCGCCCCAGTCGAAGATGACCGCTCTGACCGCCATGGTCCGCATCTTATGCGCTCTCCCCGGCCCCAGCCGGGTGGCGCGGGCGGCCTGCGCCTCCTATACGCGCTGGCCCCCCACCCTGCCCGCATTTTGCCTACGGCTCCCACCTGGGCGAGCACCCCCCACCTGGGCGAGCACCCCCCACCCTGCCCGCGCTACGTGGATGGGGGGATGGGGGGTCCGCCGGGCTGTGAAGCGGCACGCACTGCGGTGCGGGCGCGGCTGGTCTGGACGACCCGGATGATGAGGAGGACGGCGAGACCGGCCAGCCCCAGGATGATGAGCAGTGCGCTCGGCAGGGCGACGCCGATGATCCCGCCTACGACGCCGGAGCCGAAGGCGAGCTGGCTCCCGGCGGGCAGCGCCGGGCTCCCGGGTATCACGATCGCGAACCGGCCACCGTGGGAGATCTGCATGTTGAGCACGGCCCGGCCCTGATGCGAGCCGTACTCGTACGTGACCGAAGCGTTGTATGGCGAGAGGCTCTGCACGGCGGCGGGCGCTGCCACCGGCACCACCCTGATCCGGAAGGAGGGGATGTTGCCCGAGTGGGCACCCGGTCCTTCGTAATAGATCACGTAGCCGCCGGGGTGATCCAGGCTGATCTGCCCACCGGCGGGAAGTGGCACCCGCTGGAAGGAGTCGATCTGTGAACCGATGGACAGCAGCCCGATGACCAGCCAGGCCATCCCGCCGAGGAAGACCAGCAGGGGCACCAGATACCAGATCCGGCCTGGCCGCACCTTTGCCGGTGGCGCGGCCAGCGGCGGCCCGTACGGTGGCGGCCCGTACGGCTGTTGCGCTGGCGGCTGTTGCGCTGGCGGCTGTTGCGCTGGCGGCTGTTGCGCTGGCGGCTGCTGCCCGTAGGGTTGCCGGTCCTGCGGCTCTTGCCCCCGCGGCTCTTGCCCGGACTGCCCGCTGCCCAGAGGCGGGCCAGGTGGAGCCCCCATTGATCCCACGTCCTTCGTTTGCCACTCCAGGATAGCTGACGCCCATTTTGAGGCTAATAAACACGTCTGTCACATATTGGACGTCGCGGGCTGCCCGTGCTGCCATGGCTCCAGGCACACCCGGCGCAATGTTGGCCGCGGCTTCTTCTCGCTGTCGACAGGGGTTAGCGGAGCGCCTTTAATGTCGCCGGCAGGATCGCCCGGCGCTACCCGCCCGGGCGGCGGGGCACAGGAGGGACTCATGTCACAGCACCAGCGTGGCCGGCCGTGGCAGTCGGGTTCGTCGCTGCCCGCGCTCACGCCTGTCCTGGCCGGGTCGCTGTCGCGGTGCTGACCGTGCCGGGACTCGCCGTGACCGGGGCCGCATCCGCGTCGGCCGCCGCCGGCCCGGCTCCGCCGAACGGCTGCCACCTCGGCAACGGCGTTAAGCATGTCATCGAGATCACGTTCGATAACGTGCACTTCTTCCGTGGCAATCCGAACGTCCCTTCCGACCTCGAGATGATGCCCCATTTGCTGAAGTTTCTTGAGGACAACGGCACATTCCTGTCCAACAACCACTCCATTGATCGCACGCACTGCCAATGACAGCCTGACCACCTACACCGGCCCGTACGGCGACCGGGCGGGCATGCCGGTCAGCAACTCCTACCAGGCGTACAACACCGACGGCAGCACCGACCCGGCGGGCTCGTTCGCCTACTGGACCGACCCGGTCTTCGACACCGCCGCCACACCCAACCCAGGTCATGACACCAATCCGTCCATGGTCTACTCGCCGGTCCCGCCAGCGACCGCGCAGCACCCACCCGCGCCGAACACGCTGACCCCGGCCCCCTGGGTTCCCTTCACCCGGGCCGGCTGCGATGTCGGGGAGGTGGCCACCGCCAACATGGTCCTGGAGAACACTGCCGTCGATATCCCCAAGGTGTTCGGTGCGAACTCGCCCGAAGCCCAGCAGTTGGCTGCCGACTCCGATCCCTTCAAGGACGCCGGGACCGCGGACTATGTCGGCCTTGGGGTGCACTGCGCCCGGGCAGCGCCTTCTGCTCGTCCGCTCAGGGGGTCACGTACGGCCAGACCACGACCAGCCCGACCGCGGTAGCAGACGTCCTGCCTGATGAACCCGGCGGGTACCAGGGCTACCAGGGGCTGTCCGGCCACCGGTACGTCGCTCCACAGTTCGGAGCGGGCACCGCCAGCCTGACACATAACGGATACGCGGTAACGAATGCCGCCGGGAACCTGGTCGACGAGAACGGCAACCAGATCAACGGCGCGTTCCTGTCCGGTCACCCCGGCTTCCCCGGATTCGGCAGCATCAACGCCGCCCAGACGCTGGCCTACATGGCTGACATGCAGGAGTCCGGCGTCCCAGTGACCTACGGATACATCTCCGACATCCACGGGAACGAGCACATCCCCGGCCTCAGCGCGTGCGTGGGCCAGCCCTCCGTTCTGGGTAGCGGTAACGCGTGCTACGTGGCCCAGGCCCAGTATTACGACCAGGCCTTTGCGACGTTCTTCCAGCGGCTGGCCGCCGACGGGATCACGTCGAAGAACACCCTGTTCCTCGTCAGCTCCGACGAGGGCGATCACGAGGCTGGCGCCAATGTGGGCCGGACGATCCAGCCCACCCCGGCGAACTGCGACGGGGCCACCGTCAGCGGCACTACGGTCACCCCTGACGTGGCCTGCACGTACCCGGCGGGATCGTTTGGGGAGCTTGACGCCAATATGACCGGGTTGCTGGCAACACAGGCCGGCGACACGACCCCGTTCAGTCTCGAAAATGACACAGCGCCGGAGTTCTACGTCACCGGACAGCCCGCACCGGATGCGGCGCCCGCCCGCACGCTGGAACACGACGTGGCCTCGCTGACGGCGGGCAACCCGTACTCGGGAAACCCCAGCGAGAAGATCACGAACTGTCTGGCCGACCCGGTGGAGAAAAGCTGGGGCCACCGTCCCGCCTGGGCGGCGGCCCCGCTCCGGCGGTTCATGATCTCGGGGATTTCCCGGCGAATACACCCTGGGAAATCCCTGTGATCATGGAATGGGGGTGATTGTTTCGGCGTGTGGCCGAGCCTGGCGTGCGGATCATCGTCCGGCCTGGGAGACTGGCGGCAGGAAACCTCCGGGGACGAAGGGATGCTGGCCATGGCCGAGGCGAACGGCAAGGTCGCCGTGCGTGATCCGGACGCGCTGATCAAGGAGATCGAGCGCACCCGTGAGAACCTGGCGCGCACCATTGACGCGCTCACCGAGCGGGTCAGCCCCGGACACGTCGCACGCCGCACCCTCAGCCGGATCCGTGAACAGGCATCACGTCCCGAGGTCCAGGTCGTGGGCGCCGTCGCGGGTGCGGCGACCGTCGCGCTGGTCGCCTATGCGCTGTGGCGGCGCCGCAGGTAACCGGTGCGCGTCAGGCGAGGGTGGGCTTACTCCGCTTCGCTGGTCAGCTCGGTATACTCGGCCGCGGTCAGCAGCCCGGTCGGCTCCACCCCGGCGTTGTCCAGCCGGACCTTCATCAGCCAGCCTCCTCCGTAGGGGTCGGAGTTGACCAGCCCCGGGTCGTCGTCGACGTCGGCGTTCACCTCGGTGACCTCGCCGTCGACGGGGGAGTAGATGTCGCTCACGGACTTGGTGGACTCGACCTCGCCGCACGGCTCACCGGCCGACACCCTGGTGCCAGGCGTGGGGACGGATACGTACACGACATCGCCGAGGGCATTCTGGGCGTAGTCAGTGATGCCGACCGACGCGACGGGGCCGTCGATCGCGACCCACTCGTGTTCTCGGGTGTAGCGCAGTTCGGCGGGAATGGTCATTGGTCGCTCTCTTCTGTGGGAATCATGGGGCGCCCGCCGGGTCAGCGTGGCCGGCGGTAGAACGGCAAGCTGGTGATCTGGGCCGGCTCCGCGCTGCCGCGGATGTCCACCGCCAGCCGGCCAGGCGTGGTTTCCTCCGCGGCCTGTCGCGCGGTGTCCGGGTCCAGGTAGGCCATGGCGATCGGCGCGCCCAGGGTGGGTGAGGGAGCGCCGCTGGTGATGGTCCCGCAGGGCTGGCTATCCCACAGGACCGGGTAACCATGCCGGGGTACGCGGCGGGTCCCGCTGATCAGCCCTGCCAGGACGTGCTTGGGTGTGGCCTGCGCCCGCGCGGCCAGCGCGGCACGGCCCACGAAGTCACCCGGCTTGCTGAACACCACCACCCGCCCCAGGCCGGCCTCGAACGGGGTCATCTCAACGCCCAGTTCGCTGCCGTACAGCGGCATGCCGGCTTCAAGCCGGAGCGTATCGCGCGCGGCCAGCCCGGCGGGTACCAGCCCGTCCGCGCTGCCGGCCTCAGCCAGCGACGTCCACACCGGTTCGGCGTCGGCCGGGCTGGTGAACAGCTCGAAACCATCCTCTCCGGTGTAGCCGGTGCGGGCCAGCAGCACCGCACGGCCAGTGACCACCGCCCGGTGACTGGCGTAGTAGCCCACGTCGTCGAGCGGGATGTCGGCGAGCGGGGCGAGGATGCGGGCGGCGTGCGGGCCCTGGATGGCGATCAGCGCGTAGTCGCCGGTCTTGTCCTCGACCCCGGCGGTATATCCACTGGCCCGCTCACCGATCGCTGCGGCGACCACGCCGGTGTTGGCGGCGTTCGCCACGACCAGGAACTCGTCCTCGCCGAGCCGGTACACGATCAGGTCGTCGAGGATGCCTCCATCCGGCTGGCAGATCATGGTGTAGCGGGCGCGGCCAGGCTTCAGCGCCGACAGGTGCCCGGTCAGCGCGTAATCGAGCGCCTCGGCCGCGCCGGGGCCCCGCACGATGATCTCGCCCATGTGCGACAGGTCGAACAGGCCGGCCGCGCTGCGGACGGCCCGGTGCTCAGCGATCTCGCTGCCGTACCGCAGCGGCATCAGCCAGCCGGCGAAACCGGTCATGGTGGCGCCAAGGCGCTCGTGGACCGCGCGCAGCGGGGTGGGGCGCGGCTCTCCCGGCTGGGGCGCCGTGGCGCTGGGCGGAGTGGGGTCAGGTTGTGTGCTCATCAGTGAGGTACTCCCCAGGCTTGTCGCTGCTGGTACCACGCTGGCGCGGAACCGGCAGCGGTCAGACTACCGGGGCAGGGTCCGCGGCTGCCGCCTGGACTGCCTGCGGCGTTCCGCCAAGGCCTATGTTGGAAGGCAAACCACACCGAACGAGGGGTGACGGACGTGGATCTGCTGACAGACGAGGAGATCGCTGCAGCGCTGGCCAGTCTGCCGGGCTGGAAGCGCACGGGCGACGTCATCACCCGGAGCGTGGAACTGGCGGACTTCCGTGCCGCCATGCTCTTCACCGGGGCGGTGGCCTACCTGGCCGAGGACGCCAACCATCATCCCGACATCGCGATCGCGTGGAACCGGGTCACGCTGACCCTGTCCACCCATTCCGCGGGTGGCCTGACCGCCGCCGACATCGCGCTCGCCGGCCGCATCGACGCGCTGGGCTGATCGGGGGCTGGCGGGCTTTCGTCCAGGGTGGCGCCACGCCCCCGAGTGGCGCCGCCCGCTGGACAAAGATCCCCCGGCTCAGTGCAGCGCTCGCCCGCCTGCGCATGAACGCGGTCGGCCTGCCTAGTGCAGATGGCCGGCCGGTTCCCGGGCGAGACCCCCCCACAGGTGCTGCTACTGGCCGGGGGTCTCTAGTTATACACGCTGCAACTGACTAATTACAGCTCGTTATGAGATTGAGGCCCAGCGAGTTCTCCGCTGGGCTTCTGTCCGGGTTGGCCCAGGGCTGCCCGGGCGGCACGGATGGCAGGGCAGCGCGCTCCCCGCCGCCCCCCAATGATCTTGGTGGTTTGCGTGCCCCATCCGCATGGAACCCACCACGATCATGGTTGCAGGGGTGCCGGGTTCAGCCGCCGAACTCGCAGGGCAGGTGCTTGATCCCGTTGATGAAGCTGGACAGCAGCCGGTCCGGCGGAGCAGCGGCGCGGATATCGGGTATGCGCGTCAGCAGTTCCCGCAGCATGACGCTGATCTCCCGGCGGGCCAGATGGGCACCCAGGCAGAAATGCGGCCCAGCCGCGCCGAAGCCCACATGCGGGTTGGGCGTGCGGGTGATGTCGAAGCTGGCCGGGTCGGCGAACACCGTCTCGTCCTGGTTCGCCGACCAGTAGAACAGCACCGTCTTGTCACCCGCGTGGTAGTCGTGCCCGTTCATCTGGTAGTCCCGGGTAACCGTCCGCCGCATCCAGATGACGGGCGCGGCGTAGCGCACGATCTCCTCGACCGCACCGGGCATGCGGCCTTCCAGGTCGGCCATCAGCAGTTCCCGCTGGCCGGGGTATTCGGTCAGCAGCGTCAGCGCATGCGAGATGGCGTTGCGCGTGGTCTCGTTGCCGGCCACCACCAGCAGGATGAAGAAGGAGGCCAGTTCGGCGCTGGTGAGCTGCTCACCGTCGATGTTCGCAGTGACCAGCGAGGTGACCAGGTCGTCGCCGGGACTGCCGGCCCGCTCCTCGGCCAGGCTGGTGACCAGGTCGGCGAGGTCCGCCCCGGCGGCGAGGATCTGGCCGATGGCCTCGTTCATGTCCTCACTGATCAGATCGGGGTCCATGCCGGACAGGATGATGTTGGTGTTGCGCAGCACCCGCTCGTAACTGCTGCCGGGGATGCCCATCAGCTGGCAGATGATGGTCAGCGGCAGCCGGGCAGCGACGTTCTCCACGAAGTCGCATGGGCCGCCCGCCAGCAGGTCATCGACGATCCGCGCAGCGACATCCCGCACGTCGCCTTCGAACTTCTTGACCATCCGGGGGGTGAACGCGCGGGAGACGATCCGGCGCAGCCGGGCGTGACGCGGGTCGTCCATATTGATCATCGACCCGAAGTACTCGTTGAACTCGGCCGGCAGATCGAGGATGGAGGTAGCTCCGCTGCCGGAGGAGAACACCTCCGGGTTCCTGCTCGCCTCCGCGACGTCGGCGTGCCGGACCAGCGCGTAGTACCCCGGACCCTGTTCGGCGAATGGGGATTCCGGTTCGGCGAAGAACGGTGGGTGCTCCCCGGCACGCAGCGTCGCGAAGGCCGCCCTCCGGTCGGCAAGTGACCGGCCCCAGAACTCGGTGTCCGACAGGTTGATGTCCGCTACCGGCATCGGGGGCTGTGTGGTCACGCCTAGATCACCTTCCGCCTGGCCCTCGCTTTGTGTCCCATGGTCGCAAAGGCCGCCGGTGCGGGGAAGTGATCCGGCACGGGATGTTACTGACAGGTTTGCGGCGGCGGGGCGATTCGCGGCCAGCCGCGGGCGCAGGCATCCTGTCCGGTATGGATGCAGCTGCTGACACCCCATCTGACGTGGCTTTCCACATCGACGTTCTGCGCCGGGAAGGAGGACTGCTGGCCGACGCCGCCGAGCGGGCCGGGCTCGACGCCCGGGTCCCCGCGTGCCCCGGCTGGCGGGTGCGCGATCTGCTCAAGCACCTCGGCTACGTGCACCGGTGGGCGGCTGGTTATGTCGCGGAGCAGCGTGCCAGCTGGGTCGACCGGGCGTCGGAGCGGGAGATCCTCAGCCAGGGACCGGACGACGACGCCCTGGCCGGGTGGTTCCGGGACGGTCACGCCGCACTGGTGCGGACCCTGCAGGCGGCCGACCCGGATCTGACCTGCTGGACATTCCTGGAGGCGCCATCACCGCTGGCCTTCTGGGCCCGCCGGCAGGCACATGAGACGGCGATCCACCGCGTGGACGCGGAGCAGGCGGCTGAGAGCGTGGCGCCCGGGCAGGGATTCTCGCCGGCGTTCGCGGCAGACGGTATCGACGAACTGATCATGGGTTTCCTGGGCCGTGACGCCAACCGGGGCTCCTGGGATGGCCCGCTGGGCAGCCTGGGCTTCCACGCAACTGACGGGGCCGGCTCGCTGGCGCACTGGCGGGTAGCCGCCGCGCCAGGCACTTTCGCGGTTTCACGCGATCCCGGCCCAGCCGACTGCGACGTCACCGGGTCCGCAGCCGGCCTGTACCTGCTGCTGTGGAATCGCCGTGACACCAGCGGCCTCGATGTGCGGGGCGAGCCGGGCAAGCTGGCGGCGTTCCGCGAGCATTTCCACGTGACCTGGCGCTAGGCCTGGGTGCGTCTCCTGATCGCTGCCCGGCACAGCGATGCGTAACTGCCGCGCGGCACTGTCGCCGGCCGAGCGGGCCGGGTGTGTGATCCCGAACTGGGCGGAACTAAGCCGTGGGTCGTTCACCGGCCTGGTACCGGCGCCCTGAGGACCCTGGCTCGCCGCTGGCTGACGACGTGGAGTGCCCGGCGGCGCTGTGCGGCTGAACCGGAGCCGGGCTGTCATCAGGCCAGGTGGCCATCGACAGCGCCACCGGCCCCGGCACACCGGCGATGTCCAGCACGGTGCACGCCACCGAGGTGGGGCCGGCCTGCACCAGCACCCAGCCGCCCTCGCATGCGTCGTCAATCGCCAGCGGGCTGCCCGGCTGCCAGGGTGAGACGGCCAGGCAGGCAGCCACGGCACGCAGGCGCGCCGAGACCGTGCCGGCCCGCTCGCCGGCGCGGCCGAGCAGGGTGCGGCCGAGCAGGAGCAGGTCGCCAGCGGACTGGCCCAAAGTGGCGAGCCACGGATCGCTGCTGGCGAGGATCTGCCCGTCCAGAGTGTCATCCCTGCCCTGGACCGGCGATCCGGCCGCCTCCCAGTGGCAGGCCACCGGCCTGCTAGCACGGAGCCGGAGTTCCAGCCCGTCCAGGCAGCCGGTGCCAGGTGCGGACCAGGTCCACGACCCGGCGGCGGGGGCGGTGCGCCCAGGCCTCGGACCACGGCTGGCGACCGTATCCGCCGCGTCCGCCCCTGACCCAGGGACGGCCGCGGCGGCCGCCCAGTCGCAGCACACCGCTACCCGCAGATCCGGGTCCAGCCCCAGTTCGGCGGCCCTGGCTTCCAGATGGGCGGCGAGCAGGGCGGGATGCCAGGCGGCCGAGGTTGCCAGTGGCCCGACCCCGCGCAGGCGCAGCCCGGTCCAGGCGACGATCACCTGCCCGGTCGCATCGGTGGCGGTCACGTCCCAGGCTCCGCCGGCCGCCCGTGGCCGCCAGGTGGCGCTCACCTGGACAGCTCCGCGGACCTCATGCCCGGTGACGGACAGGGAGTCACAGCCGGCCACCAGCAGTCTGCGATGCGGAACGCAGGCCTGCAGGACATGCGTCGTCGCGTCATTGAGGCCCGGGCTGCCCAGGATGAGGGGAGCGTCGACAGGGCCTGGCACGGCGCCGAACCAGGGCTGGTCGTCGCCGCCGCGCACGAGCGCCCGGCAGGACCGCGACGTGACCTCCGGCAGGAAGGCCACCCTGCGGAACCGTCCGGTCTGGAAGTACACCTGCCCGTAAAGGTCGGTGCCGTCCACGATTCCTCCTGGCGGCCCGTCCCGGCGGCTGCCCCACGGCGCGTCCGGGCCGACGGTCACGCTGTCGCTGCCGGTGCTGCCCGGTGAGGCTCCGGTGC
>OFHK01000068.1_pt1 | contig 31744 bp, 35 predicted proteins | sample 1521951 | NCBI WGS metagenome assembly OFHK01 (sample SAMEA2468436, study PRJEB22500) | soil metagenome | biome: Glassland; feature: Farmland; material: Clay | place: Australia | collected 2013-01-31 | depth 0.55 m
CGGACCATGGCTGAGTACTACTTCGTGGCGATCGCGGAGGGGCGGAGGGACGCGGTCGCGATGCAGACCGCCCTGCAGCTCGAGAAGGCGGGAACGGCGCGCACAACCACGATGAGGCCGGGAACGCTGGAGAAAGCGCGGAAGGTCACCCGGAAGCGGCAGGGAGCGGCCCGCCCCGCCGGAATCCTGCGAGCTCGACAAGCCGCCCTGAGGACGAAGGACTTTCGAGACGAACGCGACGGGCTTCTGCCCAGTGGCTTCACCGGCCGCCCTCAACGGACGGGCTCGCGTCCGGGGGCACCGCGGCTTCCTTCGCCTCCGGCTCCAGAGGCGACGCTCGCTGGCGGCCGCCGGGGCCGAGCAGCCGGGAGGTGCCGAACACGACGAGCCACAGGAGGACCGGATCGATGGTCATCCGCTCCATGCCGCCCACGCCCAGGGGTGACCCGACCGACGGGAACGCCGTCCCGCCCGCGGTCGCGCGGAGCTCGAGGGCGAGCAGGCCGAACCATCCCAGGGCGACCAGCGCGACGCACCCCAGGGCGACGGACGCGTAGCCGAGCGGCCGGGGCAGGACGCGGAACGACAGGAGGGCGGCGAGGCTCCCTCCCAGGAAGGCGGTGATCGCGAAGGCGGAGTGGTAGGGGCTGTACGCCTCGGACACGAGGCCCACGCCCAGGGCGCCGAGCCCCGTCACGGCCAGGAGGGCGCACATCCACTTGGGCAGGACGAGCGGGTGCGCCAGGTACGCCGCGCCAAGCACGAGGAGGCCCAGGGCGTCCACGGACACGGAGAAGATAACCGACGCGGGCTGCACGATCACGCAGCCATCCGGGCCTACGGAATCCCGCGGCGTGCCGTCGCTGTCGCCCCCCCGAAGGAGGAGCCATGCAAGTCCCCGGTCGTGCCGCCCACGGCATCCGCAGATGCCGCCGAGTTCAATCACGCGATCGGGCAGATGGCGGTCCGATTGGCCGGACGAGCGGTCGGATTCCTGACGACGAATTGTCCAATCTCGTTGCCGCAGTTCGAGTGATGGCTTTGGTGCGCCAGGGAGGGAGAAAGATTTATAACAATGCAGCCTTACATGTCTCCGGAGGGAAATGAGAGTAGTTGCTTGCGACGTCTGCGGCAGGACGGACGGGGTCCACTCGTACCACATCACCGTCTTCAACGGAAGTGTGCGCGTGAGGGGCAAGCCTCTGGGCGATCTTTGCGACACCGACCTGAGACGGCGCCTGAATCTACTTGACCTGCCACTTCCCAAGCTCGGACGTCCCCCGAAGAGCCAGACGAAGAAGACGAACATCAAGCGATAGATCCAGCGGGACCTTGGAACTATTTTCTCTCCCCGGTTGGACGAGGCCGGACTTTCGTCCTTCGGCCCACCTGTCTGGCTTTCTGGCGCTTTCCCGAATTCCGGAACGACGCTTGCGGGCAGCTCAAATCTGTTCTCGGCCGTAGCGCATTCGAGGGTCGAGGTACACATACAGTATGTCCGTTATCAAGGCGACGACGACGACCATGATTGAGGCGACCAGAAAGACCCCGAGTAGAACGGGATAATCTCTGGTCGTCGCCGAGTCGAACAGCAAGCGGCCCAGCCCCGGCCAAGCGAAGATGACTTCTATGAGGACCGCGCCGGTCAGCGAGTAGCCCAGCCACAGCCCTGCTAGCGTCACAGTCGGCAGGGATGCGTTTTTCAACAAGTAGCGCGAGAACACCGAGGTCTTCCCTAGCCCGGTTGCCCGGAGGGTGGTCACGAAGTCCTCGTCCAGGGTGTCGATGACGCTTGAGCGAGTCAGCTGGTAGAACTGCGGCATGTAGAACGTCACCATGCACGCGATCGGCAGCACCATGTGACTTGCGACGTCGACGACGAGTGCCAAACCCTGCTGCGGATACACCGTGTTCATCATTCCCGAGATCGGGAAGATTCGGAGCCGGAGCGCGAAGGCCTCGACCAACATGAGAGCCAGCCAGAATACGGGAATGGAGTAGAGAGTCAGCGCGGACAAGGACACCGCTCGGTCCATGAACGACCCCTTCTTCATGCCGGCCTTGGTGCCGAGCAGGATTCCGAGACCGAGAGAGACAAACCAAGCCGTGAGCATCAGGAGGAGTGTGGGGCCGAGCCTCTCGACCACGATGTCGAGGACGGGACGATGCTGCTGATAGGAGGAGCCGAGATTCCCGTGGAGGAGGTTGAAGATATAGATGAAATACTGTTCGATCAAGGGCCTATCGAGCCCGAACTCGCGGTGTGCCCGGTCTAGGAACGCCTGACTCGCTGTCGGACCTGCGATTGCGATAGCCGGATCGCCGGGTACGAGGTGGATGATCAGGAACTCGATTGTCACGATGGCAAAAAGAACCGGGATGATCTGCAGTAGGCGTGTCACTAGGTACTTGCGGAGCATGCCCGCATCAGTCTCCCGGTTCCGTCCGTGTCACCGTGTCCTTCACGGCGCTCCTGGGGGTCTTTCTTCCGGAGGCTGCCCCTCCTCCGATGGCTCCTTGGGCATCCTGGGCTTGCTTGCGCGGGTCTTTCGCACGCGCCACCAAACGAGACCCGCGACGACCACGACGGCGACAACGACCACCGCAGCAATGAGGTAGGGATCCAGACCGCCCGGTGCGGCGCTGCCAATCATCTCCGCCTTGCCAAGGTCCCACCGGTTGACTCCGGTCGTCGGTCCGAGGTTCTTCACTAGGTCGGATCGCCAGAGGTTGACGTCCTGGATGGCCGTCAGCGGGAGGACGGGCACGTTGTCGTGCAGGATCTGCTGCACCTGGTCGTACAGGGCTTTCCGTTGGGTGAAATCGGTAATCATTTTCGCCTGCGCGAACAGGTTGTTCATGGTGGTGTCGTTGAAGAAGGTGGAGCCACTCTCCCCTTCGTGGGTCGGGTCGAGCCAAGGCCACATCATGCTGGGTTCCGGTCCCACCATCGACGCGCGGAGCGCGAGCTGGTAGTCCCCGTTCACATGGACTTTGGTGAACCACGTGGCATAGTCACCCGACCAGAGGGTCAGGCAGATGCCCACCTGCGCCAGCTGTTCCTTCACGACCTGCGCCTCGACGTCCATTCCGAATAGAGGGTGGTACGCGAATTCCAGCGTCAGGCGGCATTGTCCCTGCGGGTATCCGAGCTGATCCAGGAGCTGCGTCGCCATCGCGGGGTTGTAGCCCAACTCAGCCGCGGGATTGTACCACTTGCCCTGGAGGTAGAATCCGTTCATGGGCAACGCATAGCCGTAGTACGCCTTCTGGGCCAGCTCAGTCCGGTTGATGGCATAGCCGATGGCCTGACGCAGGGTTGCATTGCTCAGGACCGAGTCCTGCGTGTTGTAGAGGAACCATGTCAGAACGCCCGACAGGGGGCGACTGACCTCGATATTCGTAATGTTGGCGATCGGCGGGATCTGTGAAAACGCCACCGGGTTGTCCGAGGTGGTCACATACTGAACGTCCCCGGACTGGAGCTCTTGGAGGGCCGTCGCGGGTTGAGGGATGACTTTGATTACGATCCGGTCAACAGGCGGCCTTCCACCCCAGTAGTCGGGGTTGGCTGCGAGGGTGATGGACTGCCCGGGGACATGTTCGACAAACTTGTACGGCCCAAGCCCGACGGGGGCCCAGTTGTACTGGTTCGACGAGACATTCGTGCCCTCATACAAGTGCTTCGGGAGGATGTTCAGTCCCCAGTTGGAGCCGAAGGCGAAGAGGGCGAGCCAGCCGGCATCCGGCGTCTTCAGCTGGAACGTGAAGTTGTACGGGTCGTTCACGACCGTGCGGTTGACGGAAGCCAGGTAGGCGATGGCCCACGAGGGCAGACTGATGGTCGTGTCCATCGTGAACTTGACGTCGTCGGCGGTGAACGGCGCACCATCATGCCACTTCAGTCCCGGCCTCAGATGGAACGTGTAGTTCAGGCCGTCGCTCGACACGGTCCAACCGCTGGCGAGCATGGGCACGATGGTTTGCCCGTCGTACCCGAGCGTGACCAAGGTCTGGTACACGTTCTGATGAACAAAGAGTCCACCGAGCGTGTCGCCCAGCAATTCATTCAGGACGCCCGGATCGGACTGCTGCGCGATTACGAGGACGGTTTCACCTTGCGCCTTCACGCCAGCCGCCGACGTGATCGCAATCGAAGACACTGCGAGAATGGTTGCCAGAACGATTGCCAGGACACGGGGGTTCGTAGACCTCCCTCCTCCTCGACTACCGGCATCGAGTCTATCCCAATTAAGCTTAACGTTCCCCGGGACCCTCCGACTTCCGCAGCGGCACCCTCTCACCCTGGCACAGATTTCGGGAATTACGGTTTGGACGAGGCGGGTTCGACGGGACGGCTTGCCAGAGGGTCAGAAGCGGCGAGTCTGGGAATCGGATATGCAGGAAACCGTTTTATTGGCCCGGGCGGTTACCGAATCGCATTGAGGACGGACAGGAGTCGCCGAAGACTGCGGGAGCTAGCCGGGCGTGCCCGATTCGCCTGGCATCGCTTTCGGAGGGAAAAGACCGCGGTCGTCGGGCTCGGCATCGTCGTGTTCTTCGCCATCTTGGCGCTCGTTCCCTGGTTGTTTGCACCCTACTCTCCCACCTCCATTGCCTTTGACCAACTCCTTCCGCCATCATCTGCCCACCTCATGGGTACAGATGATCTGGGCCGGGACGTGGCGAGTCGCATGGTGTGGGGCTCGCGCGTCTCCCTTCTGTTCGGCGTCATGGCAGCCGGACTCTCACTTCTCCTTGGCACGCTACTCGGGCTCCTCGCAGGCTACTACGGCGGCTGGATAGACCAGATTCTCTCACGCTTTTTCGAAATTATCTTAATGATTCCCGCATTCTTCCTACTGGTCATGGTGGTCGCGATATTCGGGAACAACATTAACTTCGAAATCCTGGTCGTCGGCATCACCATCTGGCCGGCCAACGCCCGGATCATGCGAGCGAGCGTACTCTCCCTGAAAGAGCGACAGTTCGTTCGGGCGGCGATTGCCACCGGCTCATCCGGCGGGGGCATAATTGTCCGCCACATACTGCCGAATGCAATCCAGCCGGTGATAGTTAACTCCAGCCTGCAGATAGGCCAGGCGATTCTGTTCGAGGCGGGCATGAGTTTTCTCGGCCTGAGCGATCCCAACGTGGTAACCTGGGGACAGATTGTCAACGTCGGGGCGTTTCATCTGATTGATGCATGGTGGCTGGCATTCTTCCCGGGGATCGCGCTGGGAGCACTCATTCTCGGTTTCAACCTAATCGGAGACGGACTCGGCGCGGTCATGGGCCGCACAGACGCCGCTGAAAGCAAGGAAGTCCCGACCGAAGTGTCCGCATGACCGTCGACATCCGCAACCTCACCCTCAAATACGCCCTTCCGGGGAGCAGAAGCGTCCGGGCTCTGACCGACGTCTCCCTGAAAGTGAACAATGATGAAATTCTGGGTGTCGTCGGCGAATCAGGATGCGGCAAGTCGACCCTGGCCTACACGGTTGTCCAGGTCCTGCCGAAGAACGCATCCATCACCGGGGGCAAGGTCCTGCTTGATGGGAGGGATCTGCTCAGACTTGATGAACACCAGCTGGAAGATGTCCGCTGGACCAAGATCGCGATGGTGTTCCAGAGCTCGATGAACGCCTTCTCCCCGGTGCACCGAATTGTCGATCAACTTGCGGCAGTTCACATGACTCACCAGGGGTCCACGAAGACTGACGCCCTACGCGCAGCCGAGAACGCGCTGGTCTCGATGGGAATCCCGATGCACAGAGTCCGGAGCTACCCACACGAGTTCTCTGGAGGGATGCGACAACGCTCTGCAATCGCGCTCGCCTTGCTTCTGGATCCCGAGGTCCTGATTACGGACGAGCCGACCACCGCGCTGGATGTGGTCGTTCAGGATCGAATACTCAAGACCATAGAGGATTGGCAGGAACAGAATGGTCGAATCGTGATCTTCATCTCCCATGACATCGCCGTTGTCTCCGAGGTCTGCGACCGCATCGCCGTGATGTATGCGGGGCAAGTCGTGGAACTCGCGGACACGGCCGAGATCCTCAGCGCACCCCGTCACCCCTACAGCGATGCCCTCCTTCGATGCGTCCCCAGCGTTCGTGGCGTCGGGACCCGACTGGCGACGCTCTCGGGCAGCCCTCCCGACCTGAGCCGGAAGCTCGTGGGGTGTCCGTTCCGTCCACGATGCTCCAAGGCGTTCGACGACTGTGAGCATCGTGCGCCAGGCCTCTACGAATCCGAGCGGGACCACCTGACAAGGTGCCTCCTGTACGACACGGAGCTGACCTGATGCCGAGCGAGGAGCTAGTTGTCATCCGTGCGCGCGGCGTCAAGAAGTACTTCGAACCGGCCGCAGGGATCTTCCGCTCCCTTGTCGGCCGCAGGGGACAGCTCATCAAGGCTGTCGATGGGGTCGACCTGGACATCAAGCAGTCGGAGATACTCAGCCTCGTCGGCGAGAGCGGAAGCGGGAAGACGACAACCGGCGAGGTACTCATCCTCCTCCAGTCCCCGTCGGAAGGAAGCATCTTCCTCAAGGGCACGAACCTGTGCAATCTCAAGAGGAGGCAACTACGCAGATTCCGTCGCCGCATGCAGGTCGTCTTCCAGGACCCCTATCAATCCCTGGATCCCCGGATGACCGTCTTCCGAACCATCGCCGAGCCGATCCGGGTCAACGAGCGCATCGGCAAGGACGAGATTTCCTCACGCGTTGTGAACATGCTCGAGCAAGTGGGACTGAGCCCTGCCGACGCGTTCCTCCACAAGTACCCGACGGAGCTCAGCGGAGGCCAACGCCAGCGCGTGGCCATCGCGCGGGCCTTGATCCTCAAGCCCGATTTCGTGGTCGCCGACGAACCGGTCTCCATGCTGGATGTCTCGGTGGCCTCCGGCATCCTCAACCTGATGCTCGACCTCCGCCAGAAGTACAAGACGGCCTTCCTGTTCATCACCCATGACTTGGCCGTCGCCCGGTACATTAGCGACCGAATCGCCATCATGTATCGGGGCAAGATCGTCGAGTTCGGATCGGCGGCCGACGTGGTCGAGAAACCGTTCCATCCGTACACCCAGCTCCTCCTCTCCGCGGTTCCCGTCGCCGATGTCATGACGGAGCGCAAGCGCGTGGAGACTCGTGCCGATGTCGTCGAGAAGGAGTATGCGGCGATCGGATGCCGCTTCCAGTACCGCTGCCCCTGGGTGAAGGACGTCTGCCGAGACCACGTTCCCGAATTGGCGGAGGTCGAGAGCGAGCATTTCGTAGCCTGTTACAAGTACCCCTCAGAAGGCGAGACCTCCGACGCGGCTCCGGTCGAGTCGACCCCGTCGCCATAGTCGACGCCGAGACGACCCTGGGGCAGAACCGAGGGGCCACCGGACCCAGACTGCGCCCATGTCGGCCTCGACCGACGATCAAGGGAGACGCGAAGCGCGTCAGCCGGCGGACTTCCCCATGCGAAGCAGCTTTCGTGCCGGCACGTACCGGCCCGGATAGCCCATGGCTCGCAGGGTGTCGGAGAACAGGCCCGACGCCGCCTTGGATCTCCACTCCTTCTGCGCCTCCAGGACCAGCACGACCACCTCATCGTCCGGCTTCAGGTCCGCGTTGGTGGTTGCCGAGCCGTCCGTCTTCATGTAGCAGATGCGGTCCGGGGCGAGCGCGGCGGGGCGCCGATTCCGCCAGGCGATCATGTTCTCATTCATCGACATGACCCGGACGTGGCATCCGCGGTATTCGCCCCTGCCCCGAACATCGACCAATCCGAACGTGTAGCTTCCCTTGCTATCGGTGCTCACGCGCTCTACGGTCCCACGTACCAGGATGGCCCCACCCATCTTGCGGAGCACAGCAGGGACCGGGTCCTGTTCCGACGCGATCGCCTCGCGTATGGCCTTGCCCACTTCCCCGGCCAGGGAGATGGTGCCTGAGATGCAGGTCCGCTTGGCGGAACTGCCCTTCATCGGGTAGCAGGCAAGCCCGGCGACCCATCCGAAGTCCTCGAGAGCGGAGAGGGCGAGCTTCTCGGCGAGTGCATAGCTGTCCGTCCGGATTACCACGGTCTCGCCCGGGGCGTTTCCCAGTGCCATGGGCGTGAGGTGGATGCCCCCCGCGAAGGGAAGCGTCTGGTTGAGGCGAGGGATCGCCCGTCCGGCACAATCGGCGTCGACCACCGTCACGGCCTCGTGGGCCGCAACGGTCATGGGAGTGAGGAAGTTGAACCCGCTTGCCTCGACCGGGAGCACGTACCGAATCCGCTCCCCCATGGACTCCTCGATGGAGGCGAAGGCGCTCTGCGCCTGCGTCGTGAAGGGGACACGTAGCATGGCTTCCGGGGAGCCCATGCCTGCGACGACCACCACGGATGCCTCGGCTGGGACCTTGGAGAGCGGGGTCGTCTGGATCGTCTTCCTCCGGAGCCAGCCATCGGCGAGTGCCTTTGCGGTCCGGTGAGATCCGCCGCCTCCCGTTCCGAGAATCGTCCCGCCCAACGCAATGTCCAGGAACTCTTCGTACCCGAGCGACTGCATGTGCGCACCCGAAGTGCCGAAGCTCACTGATGCCTTAAGTATCTGCTCCCGAGTCGAATGGGGGACCTGCCGACGCCGGCTTCCGGGTCGGCCACCGCTGGGCCGGGTGTCGTGCCTCGCGGGCTCGTTTGCCCGGTCCTGCGCACTCCCGACGGTCCTCGTCCTGTCTCGGCGGCCGTTCACGGGGACCTCCGGATCGGACCCGTGACCTAGAAGGACGCGACCGGGCATGCCGCCGTGATTCCGCCGTCGATCGAGAACACTGCCCCAGTGACGTACGCCGACCGGTCGCCAGCAAGGTACAGCATCAGCTCGGCAATCTCCTCAGCCGTCCCGAGGCGTTTCAGAGGGTGGGAGTCCGCGAGCGCCTTGTGCAGCTTGTCCCGATCGGGAGCCGCGTTGAGCAGGCGGTCCAGCATCCGCGTGTGCAGTGTGGAGGTCGGGGCGACGGCATTGACACGGATGTTGTGATCCCCGTACTCGATGGCGAGCGCCCTCGTCAGCTGAATGAGGCCTCCCTTTGAAGCGCAATATGCGCCGAGATTTGCGAACCCTACTATTCCTGCGTCCGAGGCCGTGTTGATGATCACACCCCGGTTCGCGCGGATGAAGTGAGGGATCACATGCTTCGACATCAGGAATGCGCCCTTGAGGTTCGTGTCGATGATGTCGTCCCACAGGGTCTCGCTCGTCTCGATGATCTTGGCAGTCCTCGCGATGCCGGCGTTGTTCACGAGGATGTCGATCCTGCCGAAGACCTTCACGGTCTGATCGACAGCGCGTTCGACCTGCGCCTCCTTCCGGATGTCGGTCTCAATGAAGAGCGCCTTCCCACCCAACTTCTTGACCATGCTGACCGTCTCATGGCTCCAGGTGGGGTCCATGTCGATTACTGCAATCGATGCTCCCTCCTGTGCAAAGCGGAGTGCGGTCGCACGTCCGATGCCTGATCCTGCGCCAGTAATCGCCGCAGTTCGCCCTGAGAGCTCCATGGCCACCGGCGGGGCATCGTTGCCACAGTACAAAACATTTTTCGAAATGCCGGGGCTCCCGAGACCAGCGAGTGATGTAGGCCTGGAACTGGCCGGGCGGATTTGTTAAATATGTTCCTTCCGATTACCTCCGCATGTCCCGCAAGCGCTCGAAACTCTCGTCCCTGGATGGGGTACCAATTCAGCCCGCTTCGCGAACCACGGGGATCATCAAGGTTGCGGAGCACCCCGACGGTTCCGCGGAGACCATTCCCTTCGTGGTTGTCACGGGAGCGGAGGAGGGGCCGTCGCTCTGGATCACGGCATGTGAGCACGGCGACGAGGTGCTCAGTGCGAGCGCCGTGGTGGAGTTCATGAGCAGCCTCGATCCCAGCCGGGTCAAGGGCCAGGTAGTCGCCTTCCCCGTCCTCGACAGCACTGCATTCAACATCAAGCGGCGGTTCAGCCCCATCGACAGCTACGACTTCAGCAGGGCCTGGCCAGGCTTCAAGAACGGGTGGCTGGCGCAGCAGGTCGCCGCCCGGATGTTTGAGCTCATGAAGGTTCATGCCGACTACGTGATCGATGTCCATGACGGAATGCCCGGAATCGCCGAAGTAGCGCCGTACATGATTGCAGGCTACGAGAGGAGGGAGCAATGGGAGTCCACGATCAAAGGTTTCGCCGAGTCCTTCCTCTTCGAGAAGATCGTCCACTGGGTGGGAACGTCCACCGAGCGAGGAGCCCGGACCTCCACGATGATGGCCGCGCTCCTCAAAGAGGGGATCCCGTCGTTCGTACCTGAAATTGGACCTGACGTGAAGACGGGCACCGAAGTCGCACTCCGTGGTTTCGAGAACTCAATGAAGTATCTCGGAATGCTGGAGGGCGAGCCCAAGAGGCTGCCCAAGTACATAGCCTTCCCTGACGTGATTCACGTCTTTCCGACTCGCGGGGGCGTTTTCAGGTCGTACGTGAGTCTCGACGACGAGGTCAAGGAAGGGCAGAAGCTAGCCTCAATCCGCAGCTTCACCGGCGAGATCACCGAGGAACTGGTGAGCCCGGCCGCGGGCATCATCATCGCGATTTGGGTACTCCCGATGATAGGGTCAGGCGACTTCTCGGCCTATGAGATTGCGACATTCGATGAATTCACGAAGGCCTGGCCAGGCGAGCGATAGCACGTCGACGGGCCCATGCCGACATTCCTGCCCAGAGCTCCCGCAAAGAGGCCGCATATACCCGCTCCGAGGCATCTCCCCAGCAGGGGATTCACTCTCGTGGAGGCCTTGTAAGCATGGAACGAATTGATGCGGATGTGCTCATTCCAGGACGGGGGGATGTGGTTGAGAACGGCTGCGTGATCTTGGACGGGGCGAAGATCGCGTACGCAGGTCCCGCGGAAGACGCTCCCGCCACGTCCCCCGCTGCAAGAGCCCACAGCGTGCCCGCCATCATGCCGGGGATGTGGGATTCCCACGCGCACTTCATGGGCCTGAAGACCGCGGACCTGAGCGAGGCTGCTAGGAGCTCGCCGCAAGTGACCGTGGTGCGAGCCGCGAAGGACGCCGAGTTCGCTCTCCAAGCGGGCTTCACGAGTGTGCGCGAGGCCGGCGGCTACGGCGTCTTCCTCGGCCGGCTGGTGGAAGAGGGCACGTTGCTCGGGCCGCACATCTATGGAGCGGGTGCCATCCTCAGCGCCACTGGAGGGCATGGTGACCTCCACGCCTATCCACTGGATTGGGTGCTCTCCATGGCGTCTTCGGTAGGCTTCCTTGGCATCTGTGATGGCGTCGATGAATGCCTCAAGGCCGTCCGAAGTCAGCTTCGGCTGGGCGCGAGGGTGATCAAAGTCTGCGCCTCGGGCGGAGTTCTCAGCAAGTTTGACAGCCCCATTCATCAGCAGTTCACGGACGCAGAACTGAGGGCGATCGTAGAGGCTTCGAGCATGGCGGACCGCATCGTCATGGCTCACTGCCACGGGAAGGCCGGCATCATGGCTGCCTTGAACGCCGGATGCCATTCAATCGAGCATGGCTCCTACCTCGACGAGGAAGCGGCGGAAGCGATGGTCCTCCGGAAGGCGATCTTGGTTCCGACGCGGTTCATTATCAGTCGGCTCCGCGCCTTCACCGAGGTGGCCAAGTTGCCTGAGGAGTCGACCCGCAAGCTCACTCTCCTCGCGGATCGTCACAAGGAGGCACTGGGGATTGCGGTGAGGAAGGGCGTGCGAATCGCGCTTGGGACCGACATCCAGACATCAGGCCCGGAGACGGCGGTCCCTTGGGGGATGAACGCGTCCGAACTCCCATGCCTCATCGAAGCGGGCATGACTCCGTTGCAGGCCCTCGAGGCCGCGACCGCGACGGGACCGCCCACCCTAGGGCCGCAGGCGCCGATGTCGGGGCAGCTGAGAGCGGGCTACGATGCGGACGTCCTTGCACTTTCAAAGAACCCTGTCCAGGACATCTCGATCCTCACAGACCCACGGAACATCCTGAAGATCTGGATGAACGGGAGGCTCGTCAAGAGCCTACCGACGTAAGTTCCAGCGGCCCAGGCACAACACCGGGGGCCCACATGCGTCCGCCGTCGATGCCCCTATGACCAAGAGCCCGCCACTCAACCGCTCGAGCTAGGCATGCGCCCTCCGACTAGAGCCGCCACATGAGTTCCATTTCTCGGAAAACCCCGTTGCCACGAGATCCGAAGCAAACCCCCGCCTTCTCGTGCCAGATTCTTTATGGAAATTGGAACCTTCTCTGTCTGAGCAGAAGAGACAGCCGCTCCCTGAGAACGTTGAAATATCATTACCCGGATACCGTGGCAGGGGTTGGATTCGCTTGGCGGACCTTGTTGTCGACGAGACCACGGCAAAGCCCGGGACAAAGGCCTATGGGGCACTTGAGGTGGCTGAGCATCTGGATGGCTCCCCTGAGAAACTCCCGTTCATCCTTGTGAACGGATCCAAGGAAGGGCCGTCGCTGTGGATTACCGGCTGCGAGCATGGGGACGAGACGCTCGCCGCTGCCACGATCATCGAGTTCGTCCGACGCGTCGATCCCAAGAAGCTGAAAGGCCAGATCGTGGCATTCCCGGTGCTCGACAGCACAGCGTTCAACGTCAAACGCCGGTTCAGCCCGATCGACAGCTACGACTTCAGCAGGGCATACCCCGGCTTCAAGAATGGATGGCTCGCCCAGCAAGTTGCGTACAAGATCCTCGGGCTCGTGGTCAAGAATGCAGACTACGTGATCAACGTGCACAACGGGATTCCCGGAGTACTCGATGTCAGTCCCTACTGCGTCGCTGCCTACGATAGGCCGGAACAGTGGGACCGCCTGCTGAAGGGGTTCACCGAATCGTTCCTCTTTGACAAGATCATGCTCTGGATTGGCACTTCCACGGAGCGCGGAGAACGGACCTCCATGATGACGGCGCTCTTGACCGACAAGGGGATCCCCTCGTTCGTCCCGGAGGTGGGGCCCGACACCAAGGGTGGCCTCCGCACGGGGATCCGGGGATTCGAGAATTCGTTGAGATTCCTGGGGATGACGCCAGGAAAGGCGCGGAGGCTGGCTAGGTACCAGTACTTCCCCGATGTAGTCCACATCTTTCCGACCCGTGGCGGGGTCTTCACCTCCTACGTCGCGCTCAACGATCGGGTTCAAAAGGGCCAGAAGCTCGCGTCCATCCGGAATTTCAGGGGAGAGCTCACCGAGGAACTTGTCGCGCCTGCAGCGGGGGTTGTCGTCACCGTCTGGACCAACCCGGTAATCGGATCCGGCGACTTCGCTGCGTTTGAGATCGCCACCTTCGACGAGTTCAAGCAGAAGTGGCCGGGCGAGCGCTAGGCATTGACGGCCAGAGACACGGGGCGGGCGCTAGCCGTCGCGTGTCGGTGACGGCCGAGGGGGACCGGACTCGCCTAGCGCACTCACTGGATGGGGCCGATGGCAAGCTCCGGGTGCACGATCTTGCCGTCCTTGACGACGCACTCGTCGTCCAGGAACATGCTCTGCTTCATGAGCATGATGTCCAAGTGAGACTTCGCCTTGTTCTTGCCTCCGAGACCGCGGAAGATGTTAGCGCCAAGGGCGAAGTTGATGCACCCCTCGATGCTCTCGACCTCCTGAGCCTGGTCGATGCTCGCCCGGGGATCCCCTCCGAATCCCGTGTGCGCAACCACGTAGCTGTTGGGGTCTCCGAACGAGGCCAGCCAACTCCCCGTCATTCTCGCGTCGGCACGTCCCTGAATCTCCGCGGCTCGTCCCTTCTTGAGCTTGATAGTCATCTGCTCGGAAACGAGGATCTCCTTGGGCGTGGTCCACACAAAGTCGCCGGGTTCCACGACGAGCGTGCCTTCCACGGATCCTTCAATCGGCGCGCAGGCAAAGATGGAGGAGGGCGTGCTGTCCCATTCACCCGGTCGCCTGGCAATCCCGTCCTGGCCCCAGCCGTTTCGGCCCTCGACGTTCGCCACCACATCGGTGCCATTGTCCGAGGTGATCCGAATCTCCTTCGCCTTCGTGAGCATCTTGGCCACGCGCTGCGCGCGCTGGACCAGCGCCTCAGTGGGCGTCATCTTCACGAGCGTGTGCTCCGTGGATAGCACTTGAAGGACCCGTCCTCCGGAATCGAGGATTTCGTTGAGCCCGTTGGTGTACAGCCACTGCTCGGACGAGAGGTCGGCTACCATCTTCGCACCCTTCATCGCGAGCAAAGCCGGAGGACTCGGTTCCTGCAGCATCCTGTGCGGCGCAGGAATCGTCAGCATGAGCGGCTCCAATTCCAAGGCCAACGCGGCGCCGAAGAATCCCTCCACGAGGGCGGGGGACTTGCCGGTGTCGGTGTATATCGCGAGGATGTCACCCGGCTGCAGCTCACACAGGCTCAGTATCTTCCGAATGCTTCGCAATGCCTCCAATCTGTACAGGCTCAACTCCTCACCCCGATCCAGACATGATTTCATCGAAGGTCGGTCTGTAGTTCGCGGGATAGTCGACCAGAGCCATAAGACTTTCCAGAGAAGTCCTCGCCCGTTTGGAGCTTCCGTGTCGGTCAGTCTTGCGCCTTGGACCGCATTATGGAAATGCGACAGACATCGGCCTGAACAGAACCGGCCGGCTCCGAGGCTCCACTCCGGTGTTCGGTTGTGTCTTTTAAGTAATTATCCGTCGGTTTCCCGCCGCTCTCAGACCGCAATGCATGGACGGCAGCCTTATCTCGGTGCACAACCATATCGCTCCGGAGGCCCCGGGGCCCGGCACCTTCTCCTAATCGCTCCTCATCGAAAAACCCAAACCGAGTCCCGGCCTCCCTTTGCACGCCCGGCCAGCAGGAACTCAGAGGGAGTCTGCGGAGTTACTGAGATGAGGAAGATCGGCATCCTCGGAAGCGGAGACGTGGCCCAGGCGCTGGGCCGCGGGTTCGCTCGGCATGGCTGGGAGGTGATGCTCGGCTCGCGCGCGCCGAACAGCAAGCGACTGAGGAGATGGGGCGAGACAACGGGACCCAGAGCCCGCACCGGCACGCTGCGCGATGCCGTCGCGTTCGGAAACGTCGTACTCCTAGCCATCCGGGGCACGGCTACCGTGAAGACCCTCAGGCGCATCGGCCCATCGAGCTTTCGCGGCAAGCTTGTGCTTGACGTGACGAACCCGATCGACTACTCGGGAGGACGCCCCTACGGACTCTTCGTCGGAACCACAGATTCCCTGGGTGAGCGGGTGCAGCGGGCCCTCCCGGGCTCGTTCGTGGTGAAGTGCTTCAACGCGGTCAACAACAGCCAGATGATCGACCCCGAGTTCTCGGAGGCGACGCCCCCCATGTTCATCTGCGGTGACAGCGCTGGGGCGAAGAGGCGCACGGCCGCCATTCTGCGTGAGCTGGGTTGGCCCGGGGTGATTGACGTGGGCCGTATCGATGCGGCCCGGTGGCTCGAGGCGCTCGTGCCCCTGTTCATTCGGGTCGGAACCCGCCTGCACACCGTGCGCCATGCATTCAAGGTTGTAACCTGAGCCTGCATCGGCAGGTTCTTCAGCCCAAGAGTCCCGGGCTTCCAGATTCATACGGGAGTCCGCGCGAAGGCGGCCGCCGGAGGCGCGCGAGGGCGATGGCGCAGGCCAGCGCCAAGACCAGGACGACCGAGGCGCCCAGCTTCGCCTTCACAGCATGACCCCCACGAGGAGCCGTATGGGCGTGCCGGGACATAAACATGACACGGCCGGACCCGGCGCCTTCGCGGAGGGCATGCCTCGATCCGAAGGTGACCGTTCCGTCGGGACACCCGAGGCGGCTCGGAGGCGACCGGAACCCGCCCGCCGCAAGGTCCGAGCCGCCATCGGGATTCCAAGGCAGGCCGCGTCCGGCATCACGGGTGGACCTGCTCCGGCGGCGATTTCGGCGGCGCGCGCAGCCGCCTCCGGCGCCACCAGAGCCCGAGCGCGGCCACCGCCACGGCGGCCACGACGATGCCGTAGGCGGGCGCGCCCGCGTAGGGGCCGGTGGGGCTGAACGGGTTCGTGTCGACGCGGAACGTGACGGAGGCGCAAGCGCCGTTCCCCGCGGCCATCTGCCCCCAAATCGAAGGCGCCACGTTCGGGTCCGCGTTGCTCAAGCCGCGGACGGTCGGGAGTCACGTCTCGTCGGTGGACGACGGCGAGGGTTCGTGCGCACCCGTCCGCAGCCCCGGCGGGGTCATGGCGTCGGCCACGCGCTGGAGCTCCTGCCGAAACCGCTGGAGCGCGAGGACCGCGTCGTTCCATTCGGCCCGCTGCAAGTGCACCTGGACCTCCCGCAGAACCCGGAGGGGCTCCCGAAGGTCCCACCCCCGCGCCCGCACGTCCAGGAGGGCGGCCCGTGCCGCGCGGAGCTCAGCCTGAAGGCGGAGGATGGGCGCCTCCTCGAACTGCCGCAGGGAGCTCTCCACGAGCCCGACCGCCTCGGGCAGGTTCTCGGGACCCGGAGGGCCGTGCGCGGAGGCGATCGCTCGGCCCGGGTCCGCGACGACCCGGCGCCGGCGCGCGGATCGAGGGATGTCCTCGCCCGCCCAGAACTCGACGCCCTCCGCGCTCCCCGTGAACGGCGGCGCGACGAGCAGCTTGGCCTTGGCCTTCTCCAGGAGGCGGACCGCCCGGGCGTGCGCGCCCCTCCGGGCGGCGACGTTCGCGCGCTGGATGAGCCACCGCGGCCCGTCCACGGCGATGTCCGCGCGCTGGGCGTCCGCCAGGAGGCCCTTCACCTCGCGGGCCAGGGGGACGAGCTCCCGCCGCGCCCAGGTCCGGTTGGAGACCTTGAGGTTGATCCCGAGGAGCAGGACGATGAGCGGGAAGCCGAGGAGGCACACGTAGGCCGCCTGGGTGGGCAGGGTCCACAGGACCGTCTCGTCGAGGTGGACCATCGCGAGGAGGTCGTCTAGGGCGCTCCCGGTCCCCTGGAGATGCCCGCCCACGGAGTTCTGGAGGACGAGGATCACGTTGGCTGCGAGGACGAGGCCCGCGTACAGGGCGCCCGCGCTGGGGGCGAGCCAGATCCGCGCGCGGAACCGCGCGCGCAGGATGAAGGCGCCGAGGAACAGGGTCGTGGACAGGGCGACGAGGAGCATCTTGTTCCGGACCGTGGGGTCGGACCAGAGCGCGGTGGACGGCCACACGTTGAGCCCGGTCCAGCTCGTGACGAAGGAGACGAAGACGCCCAGGGCCAGGGCCACGAAGGCCGTCGGCTCCGCGAAGGCGCCGACGGAGCGGGCCCACCGGTCCAGGGTCCACGAGTGGCCGCGGAACCGGCGGAGCCAGAGGTCCGTGCCCAGCTTGAGGGCGACCGCCACGCCGGCCAGGGTGAGGAAGCCCGTGGCGATCTCCACGGTGATCTGATGGAGCACGCGGGGGTCGACCATTCACTCGGGCTCCCGCCGCAGGCGCAGGCCCACGTAGTAGTAGATCGCGACGATCGTGCTCACTGCGGCGGCCAGGGCCGCGGCGAGCGTGAGGACCCACGCCTGCTCCAGGGCGGGGGTCAGGGTCGTGGCCGCGGGGGCGCCGACCGTGAGGCCGTAGCTCTGGGTCGCCGTGCCGCTGGGTCCCGCGGCCGTAATCGCGTACTGCACGGACGCGCCGTCCGGCTGGGCGGGGAGCCAGGCCTCGTACACCCAGCCGCCGCCTTGGGGCTGGGAGAGGTTCGTCATGGGGACCGTGGCGGCGGCCGCCAGGGTGCCGTTGTTCCATTGCACGCGGGCCGAGGTCGCGTTGGTCAGGACCGCGACGAGGTCGATCTGCTGCCCCGGGGTCGCGGCGTCCGGGGGCGTGTGGGCGATCGTGATCGCGCCCACGGCCGCGGCCGACGCCGGGAGGGGGGCGAGGGCTCCGAGGAGCACGACGGCCAGGAGGGCGAGCGCCGCGGCGCGGTTCATCGTCCCTCCCGCCGCCGCGTCGCGTCCCGCGCTGCGTCGGTCCGCGTCCGGGTCGTGTCCCCGCGGCGGCGGAGCTCCCGCCGGACGAGGACGACCAGGATCAGAAGGATCACGGCGGCCCCCGCGGGGAGGGCCATCCACTTGAGGTTCGCGACGTCGAACAGGGACGGCGCGGCCGTGGCCGCTCCGGCGGGCGGCGAGGCGGGGGCTGCGTACCCCCAGATGTCCACCGGCTCGATCACGTAGTAGTAGGAGGCGCCGGGCACGAGGCCCGTGTCCACGTAGGTCGTGTTGACCAGGGGGTCCACGTTGAGCGCGACGAAGGGGCCGTCCGGGCTACTGGAGCGCAGGACGACGTAGCCCGCGACCACGGGGTCCGGGCTCGCGTTCCACGAGACGCGCAGGATCCCGGGGCCGGCGGCCACCACGGCGGGCGCCGGGAGGGGCGGCGTGCGGTCCACCAGGACCGTGACCGTCGCGTTCGCCGCGCCGCCCGCGTCGAACGTGGCCATGGCCCGGAGGACGTACACGCCCTCCTGGGCCGGGCCCGTGTCCCACAGGCGGGAGAAGGGCGGGGACCCCGAGGACCCGAGGGGGCTGTCGTTCGCGAAGAAGTCGACCCGGGCCACGCCGCCGGGGGCCGTCGCGCTCACGTTAATCCGCACCCGGCCCCGCACGACGGAGTGGTCGGGCGGCGAGGTGATGGAGACGGTCTGGGCGGAGTGGTCCACGGTCACGGTGACGGACGCGGTGCCTACGTTGTTCGAGGGGTCGTACGCCTTCGCGGTGAGCGTGTGGGCGCCGTTCACGTAGCCCGAGGTGTTCCAGGAGACGGAATACGGTGCCGCGGTCACGCTGCCCAGGAGGGCGGCGTCCGCGTAGAAGTCCACGTGAGCGATCCCCGCGGCCGAGGAGGCCGTCGCGGTCACCGCGACGACGCCGTTGACCACGGCCCCGTTCGCCGGGGAGACGAGGGACACGGTGGGCGGCGCCGAGGTCGTGCCGCCGCCCGACGGGGCGAGGCGCAGGACGTTCACGTTCGTGATCTGCCCGTGGTTGATGTTCCCGCCGTTCGCGCCCCCGCCGTTCGTCTCCGTGGTCACGAAGAAGTGATACGAGGTCGTGCCGTCCGCGACGAGGGTGAGGCCGCCCGCGCTGAGGGGCCGGCTCCACTCCGCGGAGAAGGCGTACGGGTCCGCGGTGCCCGAGACCCGCAGGAAGCCCACGTCCCGGTTCGTCCCATTCTGCGTGGGCGGCCGTCCGAAGCCCGTGGTCTCAACGACCGCGGGCGGGTACGTCGGCGCGGGCGTGTAATACTGCCCGTCCCAGAGGCCGAAGAACGCGCCCTCCCACGTGCCTGTCCCGTGGTGGGACGTGCCCGACGGGGAGAGTTGGAATCCGAGCCAGAAGTGGGTCCCCGTGGCGCTCTGCCAGGGGATGTCCACATGCCCGTCGATCCGGAGGTAGACGGACGCGTTGTCGTGCTTCGCGTAGAGCTGCGCGGAGCCGTATGGCGCGGTGGCGCCGTTCTCGAGTGGGATCGTCCAGTTCCCCGCGTCAGACCACGCGCCCGTCGCAGGGTTGCCGTCCAGGTCGCTCGCGGCCACGGGGGTCGTGGAGAAGGGGACCGTGATCGTCACGGGGGCCGCGGGGGCGGGGACCACGACGAGGGCCAGGGCGAGGAGCCCCAGGGCTAGGAGGATGGCCCAGATGCGCCAAGCGCTCCGTGTCTTGGACGTGGACGCTTCCCCTCGACCCTCCGGGTCGCCGGGGCCAGACCCCCGCCCGTGCGATATAACACTCATTGAACAACTATCGATGTGCGAAATGAGGGTCCGCGGTGCGCCGCAAGGCGCACCGCCTAGGATGGCGGCTTCCAGGAGGCGACGGCGGTGGACAGGAGCAGAAGGGAGACGGCGAGGCCCGCGACGCTCGCCATGGACGGATAGAAGCCCGCGAAGATCGTGGAGGCCGCGCCCAGCAGGAGGAGATCCCACGCCTCCGCGTTCCCGCGGCGGCCCAGGAGGAGCAGGGAGGACGCGAACGCGGCGACCACCGCGGTGAGCAGCCCCAGGGAGTACAGCGCGGGGGAGAACAGGGCCAGGTTGGCGCCCCAGCTCACGAGGGCCGAGAGGACGTAGCCCGTGAGGGGCCGGTCCGTCACCGCGTCCAGGATCAGCGGGACCGCGAGGAACGGGAGGAACGCGTACCAGCGGCGGCGCAGCTCGGCCCGCGAGCGGTCGAAGAGGACGTTGAGGAAGATGGCAAGGACGAGGAACTCGATCGCGATCGTGGGCAGGTGGACGAAGAACCAGTTCCCCCGCAGCAGGCCGCCGGAGCCCGTCACGGGGTCGAGCCCCTCCAGGGCCGCGACGCGCAGGGCGAAGAGGACGGGGATCGCCGCGAGGAGGGCTGCGTGGGCCGTGCGGGCCCAGGGACGCATGGCCGCCCTCCGGGCCGCGGGGAGCGAATACGCGAGCCAGGAGGCCATGGCGAGGGCGGCCATGCCGAGGACGAGGAAGACGCCGATCGTCACGGGCACGAGGAAGCCGAGCACGGCCAGGAGCCAGACCACGAGGGCCGCGCCGAGGACGCCCAGCAGCGCGAGGGATGTGCGGAGGGCCACCGGCGGCTGCCGCCATCCCAGGACGACGAAGACGAGGGCCACGAGGACGAAGGCGAGCAGGACCTCGTAGGCCTCGAGGGCCGCTCCTACGGTGAGCAGCGTGGGCGGGCTCAGGTTCACGTCCACGAGGGCCGTGCTCGCGAAGAAGCGGACGGCGAGCAAGCCCGCGAGGACCGCGGCGATCGCCCGCATGTGACGCCGGTCGGGCGGGGTCTCCGGGCCGTCCATGGCAGCCCGGCGAACCGGGCCGAGCTATAGAAGCTTCGGTTCCGCATCCGCAGCCTTCCGGGCCGTCGGCCGTCCCGCAGCTTTCATCGTCGCGGACGCCCCATCCGGGAGGCCATGGCCCAACGGAGGAGCGCGACGGCGCGGCGTGCGCCGGGACGAGGAGCGGCGAGGGTGCCGGAGAACGCGATCGCGAGGTACGAGCCCGAGTTCCACGGCGAAGCGCTCGTGGCCCCGGACCGGCTCACGGAGCGCCTGCGGCAGGCCCTGGAGGCCGCGGACGGGTCCGTCCAGAGGGCCTCGAGCCTGGGGAGGTACCAGCTGAGCCAGATCCAGCTCACGTGCTCCCTGAAGGCGGGGTTCGTCGTCCTGGACGTCTCGGGAGCCCTCACCCTGAGCTGGACGCTCCCGAAGCCGACGCCGGGAGCGGGCGGGACCGGGTAGGCCGCGTGGGCTGCGGAGGGCGGTCGGATACGGGGTCCGCCCATCGGCTCCGGGGGAACACGTCCGGGCCTGCGTCGCCGTCGATGCGGTTGGACACGGCGCGGGAGGAAGAGTGCTGCCCGGGGCGAAACGTAACATTTGAGGCACAACCGGTTCCTCTTCTGCGACGCCTGCCGGACGATTGCCGTGGACGCCTGGGACGCACGACGGAGGCGGAGGAGCTGGGGCATCACGTACGTGGACCCGAAGACGATCTCCGCGAGCGCGAGCCAAACGTCTTTATCGCCCGGACTCGTTCGCACGCACGGTCGTCCCCCATGCCCTACGATCCCCGCCTCCTCCGGTGGTTCGCGAGCCTCGAGCCGGCGGAGAGGCTGGCGGTGGCCCTGGAGGCGGACGACTTCCTTAGGCAGGTGAAGCGTGCCCTCCCTTCCCGACGTCTTCCGAGCCCTGAACCGCGCGCGCGTGCGCTACCTGCTCGTCGGCGGCTACGCCAGCGTGATGCACGGCGTCCCCCGGACGACGCTTGACCTGGACTTGGCCCTCGACCCGGACCCGGCCAACGTGCGAAGCGCCCTGCGCGCGTTGGGGCGGCTCGGGCTGCACGCGGACACGGACCGGGTGGACGAGATCCTCGCCCAGGGAGGCGTGACGGCGATGAACGACCGGAGCGTGGACCTCCTCACCTCGCTGCGGGGCGCCCCGTTCGCGGCGCTCTGGCGGCGGCGAATCGAGGTACGGATCCCAGGGGCGCGGATCCCCGTCGTCTCGCGCCGCGACCAGATCCGCCTCCTCCGCGCGGCGGGAAGGCCGCAGGACCGGGAGGACGCGGACGCGCTCGAGTCCCTCGGGCGGGACGGGCGGACGCACGGACGCGTAGGGGGCCCGAAGTCGACCTAGGGAGCCTCTCGCAGGATTCGGTCCACGCGCCGCCGCAGCGCGCGCCACTCCTCGGAGACCCCGAACCGCCGCGCGAGCGACGCGACCCGGCGGAGGTCGAGCCGTGGAAGCTGTCGGGCGTACACGGCCTCCGCGTCCAGGACGTCCTGGGGCGAGCCGAACAGGAGCTTGGCAACGATCAGATCCTCGGGGGCGTCGACGTAGAGGTAGCCGCGACCTGCCCGCACCCTGCGGCGGAGGTCGAGTGCGACCCGCTCGCGGGCGGTGTAGGCCCCTTTGCAGTCGAGGCGGTACTCCGACCGGAGGTCGTGGACCGTGAAGTGGGACCGCTCGCGGAGGGCATCCCGGACGTCCTCCGGGGAGACCGCGAACCGTCGGGCGCGGAAGGCGCCCGCGAGGCGCTCCGCATCGTCCTCCGAGATCGCGAGGATGAGGTCCACGTCGAACGTGCTCCTGGGACGGCCGTACAGGTTCGCTCCGACTCCGCCCACGATCACGTAGCGGACACGGGCCGTCGCGAGGGCGCGGACCGCATCGCGGATCACGGCTGCGAGGTCCCTCATCCCTTCGCCCGGTTCATTCGGAGGACCGCGGCGTTGTGGGCCGATAGGGCGCGGAGCGAGTCCTCGGCAGTCTGCCTGCGGCGCCGGACCGCCTCGAGGATCGCATCCACCTCGCGCCGGCGTCCCTCCGACCGGCGGAGGCGCGCCTTCGGGACCTCCATGCGAGGAACGATGGCTCTCGAGATGATAAACGATTCGGAGGGGGCTCCGAACGGACCGCGGGACGTCTGGAGCGCGTTCCGGTCGATGGAGTGCAAGGGCACGACCACCGTCGGCACGGTCGAAGACGACCTCGGCACGATCCGCGTCTTCTTCGGCGACGCCTACCGGACGATCGCCGTGGACGCGTGGGACGCAGGCGGAGGAGCTGGGCCATCACGTACGTGGATCCGAAGACGCCAAGGACGGCCTCGCGCGGGAACTACCGGACATGGGCCAAGTGGCCGCGCACGTCGCGGGATACGGTCTCGAAGGACGGAGCCCGGGCCAGCAGGGGATCCAGGTCCCGGTGCCAGGTGGCCCCCAACCGGTCCAGCCGAGCCTCGATCACCCGCGGATCGAACCGGAGGCCCTTCCTCCACCAACCCAGCTTGGCCTCGACCAGGCCCACGTCCACCGCGACGCCTTCCTTGAGGAGGAACCACAGGTCGTAGAGGTCCCGGGCCTGGCCTCGCATGAGGAGGGAGCGGAGCTTCTCTGCGAGGATCTCCCGCAGGTCCATCGTCGGAATCCGGGCGTCCTTCGGCACGACCTCGTAGGGATCGAGGATCCTCCGGGGCTCGGCCGGGAGGCGGACGGCCTCCCGCAGGCTCATCCGCACGAGGAGGTGACTCGGGTGGCCGTTCATGTCCGCGTACCGGACCTTGAGAGTCCGTCCGCCGCGCCCGGTCGGCAGGCGTTCCAGCCGCGTCACATGCACGCCGGCGTGCTGGCTCGCTTCCATGAGGCGCGGCTTGGCGGCGAGCAGCTCGTCGGTCACGTCCCGGCCCGCGGTGAAGTCCAAGTCCTCGGAGAACCGGTAGCCCGGGAAGTACACCTTGGAGAGGGCCGTGCCGCCCTTGAACGCGAGCTCGCGCGCCGCCGGCTCGAGCGCGAGGGCGCCGAGCACCAGCGTGAGGGCCTGGTCCTTCTCGAGGATGCCCAGGGCGGTGCCCGTCCGACCTGCGAGGCGGCGAAGGCCTGCTGGGTCCATCCTAGACCCGCCTCCACGCGAGGAGGTCTTCCATGGTCACGTTGAGGAGGAGACCCCATTCCTTCGAGGTCCCGAAGGCCTTCCGCGGCGCGGAGGGATCGAGCCACCGGAACCCCGAGAGCGCAGAGGGCGCGAATCCGACGTCGATCCCGAGGATTTCCCCCAGGTACCCCAGCCTTCGGAGGACCGCGTCCACGCCGATCCGTCGCGCGTACGACCGTATGCGCCGCCAGCGGACCTCCCGGCCGGCGGTCTCCATGGCCTTCGCGACCTCGACGAGGCCGCCGCAGTAACGGGGGGCGAGGAGCCCGTCCACGAGGGTCCGCTCGCGGTCCGAGATGCGGAAGCGGCCCTTCGCGAGCCGTTCGACCGTCGCCCCGAAGATCCGTTCCGGACGCAGGGTCACGAACTGCACCCGCTGGCCCTGGAACGTGAAGGGGCGGTGCCGGCGCGCACTCACCACGTGGACCCGGCGCGGGACCTGCTCCGTCATGCCCCAGTAGTTCATCGCGGACCAGAAACCGACGTAGTAGTCGCCGGCGACCACCGCGTCCACGACCCGGTAGACGCTCTCGGACCAACCTCCCGCGATCCCGGCCCGGGCCGGCACGAGCAGGTACCGCCCCTTGCGGACCTCCACCACGCGACCCTTCGAGCGGAGACGATGCAGGACCGGGGCGATGTCCCGCACGCCGAGGATCGCCCGCGCATCGTCGATCGTGAAGAGATCCGACTCGCGGGCCTCGAGCTCGAGGAGGAGCCGCGTTTCATGGGGACCGAGCCGGACTTCTTTTGTAACGACCATGGCGTTCAACGTAATCATCGTTACAAAATAGATAAGCCTTTCTCCGGGGTCCGCGAAAGCGAGGACGCGGCAACGGAGCGCAGCGTCCAGAGGCGATACGGCACGCCTCGTGCCGCGGGCCCACGATCCGCGTGGTCTTCTGCGACGCCGGCCGGACGATCGCCGTGGACGCCTGGGACGCACGACGGCGGCGTAGGAAGTGGGGTATCGCGTATGTCGATCCGACGCCCCTGGCGAAACCCGGGTTCACGGTCGCCGCTAACTCGAGCCCATCCGGGTCCTCAGGTGCGAAGTGTTGGAGCGATGCGGACTCCGGTTGTGAGCCGCGAACATCGCGCCCTCCGCGGGAGCCGACGCCGAAGGTCTCGTCCATAGCCTTAAGGCACGACGTTCCCTGAGGCGCACGATGACCGGAACGGGAAGGAAAGGCTCGAGGAACGCCCAGCGCGGCCAACAGAAGAGCCGGAAGTGGAAGCGCCGGCGAGACCGCCGGAATCGCCGTCTCTCGGCTGCACCGCCCGCAAAGTGAGACGGCGGCAAGGGGCTCCCCGGAGCCATGAAGCCCGTCTCCACCTCCTTATCCGGGAACCCGGGCTATCCGCGTAGTCGAACGGGTCGCTTCCCGAGATGCGGTCCGGGTCGACAGGGCGAGGGCTTCTCCACACAACTCTAAAGGAGCGCGTCGGAATGAGGGCGGGGCGTCAAGCTGAGCGACGGCCCCGGAAAGGCACCATGGAGATTGTCCGTCAACCCATGGCCCTCTTGGGGGCGTTCTTCGTCGCGGACGGCATCCTCCTCTACGTATTCGAGCGGGGCGCGTCTCCCGGCGTCGCCCTTGGGTTCGGATCGCTCTACGCGGCCGCCGGCGTCGCCTTGATCGCCTGGAGCCTGAAACGGAGCCCCCCTCCGTGAGAGACACCGCCGCAAGGGCCGGACGATGATCGCGGAAGCCCCTCGAATCCTTTAAGCGGCGGCCCGCGGAATCGGGAGGCGGGAGATGGAGAGATGCAACCGAGTCCCGCGGAGGCGGAACCGCCCTCGGCAGCCTGTCGCGCCTGCGGCGCGACGATGGACCGGATCGGGACGGAGCAGTTCCGCGTGGGAGGGACGAGCGGGCTGTGGAAGCTGTTCATCGGCGAGTGGGCCGAGCTGGGCGAGTCGATGCTGCCCCTCGAGCTGTGGGTGTGCCCGTCCTGCCGCCGGGTCGAGATGCGGGTGCCCCCGGGGTACCGGAAGCCGGAGGAGCCAGAGCGGCGCCTCCGGTACGCCTGCCCCGGCTGCGGCGGGGACGTCTACCAAGGCCAGACCACCTGTCCGGAGTGCGGGTACCAGCTGCCGCAGTTCCCGACGACCGAGGGGTGACGCGGTCAGGCCGGGAGACCCGTTTCCCGGGCGCACACGTCCCACAGCGCCTGGCCCAGCGCGCGGTCGTACGACAACGGGGAGGACCGGATCTCCTTCCGCTCGTGCAAGTAGCGTCCCGTGGTCCCGGCGACCTCGGGGGCGCTCGCGAGCCACACCAGGGTGTCCGCGCCTTCCTCCGAGGTGACACCGAACGCGCGGCTCAGGAGGCGGATCGCGCCGCGCTAGACGGGCCCGTTGTTCCAGCCGAACCGCGAGGCGACGAACCCGGGATGGTAGGCGTTGATCGTGACCTTCGTCGGTTCGACTCGACGGGCGAACTCGTACGTCAGAAGTTGGAGTGCGAGCTTGGATTGGCCGTAGGCCCGGAAGCCGGCATGCCGCTGCTTTCCCTCCAGATCCTCTCCGTTGAGCTTGGCCCGTTCGTGCGCGTTGGACGACGTGTTGATAACGCGGGCCGGCGCCGAGGCCTCGAGCCGGTCGAGGAGCAGGCTCGTCAACAGGAAAGGGGCGAGGACGTTGAGGGCCCACGTCCGCTCGAACCCGTCCGCGGACACCTGGCGCTTCGCGATGTACGCGCCTGCGTTGTTCGCGAGGACGTCGATCCGGGGACAGCGGTCCTTGAGCTCGGACGCGAGACGGCGGACCTCGGCGAGGGACGAGAGGTCGGCCACCGCGGGCTCGACGGCCCCGTTCCCCTGCGCCCCACCCTGCGGCCGGAGGCCATGAGGGGTACAGGAACTGGAGCCTGGGACTCACACGGCGGATCGACCCGGCTCGCCCGACCCTACGGGTTTTCGCAGGTCGCCTCGTCCCTGCACCTCGCGGCAGGCCAAGGCACGCCCCCTACGTGCCGCGCACCGGGTTGTCCCGCCGAAGCCAAGGGTTTCAAGCCGTGGTCGCCTTAGCTCCGCAGTCCGCCATGGCACCGCCCTCCCCCGACCGCTTCACGCCGGCCGAGCGGGCCGTGATCGACCAGTGCCGCACCCCGGTCCTCGTCCAGCGCTGGCTCAAGCGCCTCCCCTACAACCACGAGCGGAGGGGCGAGACCCTTCGCACGTTCCGCACGGTCGTGCGCCTCCGCACGGCGCACTGCCTCGAGGCCGCGCTGTCCGCGGCGACCGTCCTGGAACAGCACGGCTATCCCCCCACCCTCCTGGACCTCGAATCGAAGGACGAGCTGGACCACGTGGTCTTCCTCTTCCACGACGGCTCTGGGTGGGGCACGGTGGCCCGGTCGCGGGACCCCGGTCTCCACGGCCGCAGGCCCGTGTTCCGCTCCCTGCGCGACCTGGTCTACTCCTACGTGGACCCGTACGTCGACCTCACGGGGCGGATCCAAGGGTACGGCGTCCTTGACCTGCGGACCCTCCGTGCGGACTGGCGGCTCTCCGAGCGCAACGTCTGGAGCGTCCAGGAAACGCTCCTCGCGATGCCCCACCGCTCCCTGCGGACCTCGGACGATCGGTACCGGCGCTGGCACGAGCGGTACGTCCGCTACAAGGAGCGCTACCCGGACCGGAGGCCCGTCTTCTACCCAGGCCGCCACCGGTGGCTGTAGCGCTCCGTCGAAGGCTCCTCTCGACGGACTCCGACGTCGCGGGCGGTACGGCGTGGAGGCCCCGCGGGTCGTGCCCCAATCCTTCAAGCCTGGTACCTCCTTTCGACCGCTCGACGGGTGGACGTTGAGTTCGCCAGACCGACGAGGGTGGATCGCCGAGCCGGAATGGGCGCGAGTCCGGACCCTGCTTCCCATCGCCTGCGTGGACATCCTCCCGTTGAAGCCCGCACCCGATGGGAGCGGATGGACCCACGTCGGACTCATCCTTCGCGATCTCTGGGATGTGCCCGGAGACGGCAAGAAGTGGTGCCTGGTGGGCGGACGCATCCGGGTCGATGAGACGGTCCGCGACGCGGCCCTTCGACACGTCCGCGAGACGCTCGGCGAGGACGTCCGACTTCGGTGGGACCCGGCCATGCGACCCCTCCTCGCGGAGTACCTCCGTGCTCCCCGCCGCGGATTCGGCCTCGACCCGAGGAATCATTGCGTGACTCCGACGTACGCCCTGAGGCTCGAGGGCACCCCGGTGCCTCGCGGGGAGGCGGCCGACTTCCGCTGGTTCCTTCCCCACCGGCTCCCCTCGAAGTTCGGTTTCCGAGCGGACCTCGTCATCCGGAAGTGGCTCCGGCTTTTGGCCACGGACGAGGAGGGATGAGGGGCCGGACCTCAAGGCCCGGTCCGAGCGGGAACCCAAGGCGATCGGACCCCCCATGGGGCCACTCGTCGCACGCCGGAGGCGCCTCACCGCGGCGGAAGCCCTCGAAAGGGTAAGCGGGGGAGGGGAAGCCTCATAACCGCCCTCGCCCCTGATGTCCAAGCCGGCGAAAGAGGTCGGGTGTGGGGGGTGGCCATGCGGTTCACCCAACGGTGTCCCAAGTGCGGGAGTCCCAACGTCTCGGAGCAGCATCCCCGGATCACGGGATCGAATTCCTACTTCATCCTCACGAATGATGCGCCGGACGAACGGATCTCCCTGCCCACGGCCTGGGTCTGCCGGGACTGCGGGTTCACGGAGCTCCACCGGAGCCAAGGGCGCGGGGAGCGGCCGGTGGCCCCCTAGCGCCCGGGCTCTCCCGGCGACGAGTGTCCCGAGGCGGCCGGGAGTGGGCGCCGCGGTCGTGCCATCCACGGGCCATCCTCCGAGGCCCGCGGCGTTCGCGATGTCCGCGGGCCCGGTCGAGGAGACCTTCTGTCCAGCGTGCGGCTCGTGCGATCCCGCAGGGACTCGGTTCTGCAGCCGGGGTGCGACCGCGCTCCAAGGAGCCGCTCAGGAGCGCCGGGGAGTTCGCCGAGGAGAGCCCGCGAGGGCGGGCGCCGGACCCTCAGGGTTCCCGGCTTCGCACCCACAGCCAGAGGATGCCGACCACGCCGATGAGGGTGCTGATCTGGACCGCGGAAATCAGGTTCGACCAGGTGTTGGGGCCGAAGCTGCCGGACGTGAAGTCGTACGAGAGGAGCAGGCTCAGCGCAAGGATGACGACGATCAAGACGACAATCCAGGCGCGCTTTCCGATCGCCCTTGACGGCGGCGTCTGCGAAGGTGTCACGCAACGCACCTCTTCCAGCCCGTGAGCGAGGTCTCGGGATTCATAGCTATCGGTCGGTTTCGGGGAGGAGGACGGCCTCACGAGCCCACAGCCGTGACCGGGAAGGCGGGGCCGTTGCGCCGCGGTCGTGTCCGGGTCCCTCGGCGGCTACCTGTCTTCGGACCTCTGGGAGGGGAAGACGGGCGCCTTCCCGCCTTTCGCCCATGGCCCCAGGGGCGTGCGGCTTCCGCAGCTCGCCCAGGCGGCGCGGAAGGGGACCGACTCCCTGCCTGGGTGACCTAAACCTTGTGCCAAGCCAACGCACCACCGAGCGGCCGGACGGCGACGTCGGTTTCCGGACGGTTACGGACCGTCGAGAAGTTGCCTTGAGCTTCTCCGACAGGAAACCGTGCTGACTCTATCCATCGTCGGCAATCAGTCGCGTTCTCTCGGGGGGAGACAGCCCTTCAATCGTTCGGTCCATCGACATGCTTAACCGAGCGGGGGAGATGGTCCGCGGGATGCGCTTCCGAATGACCTACGTCGGTATCCGCGTGAAGGACATGGAAGAGTCTATCCACTTCTACACCGAGATCATGGGTATGGGGATCGTCGAACCCATGGCGGCAACTCCCCCCACCCAGGGAAAGGTTGCCACCCTCCAGAGCCCCAACTCGGACCAGCTACTGGAACTCAATTGGTACGAGCCGGGGACGCGCTTCGGACCCCCCTACGCGAACGGAGAGGACCTCGACCATCTTGCCTTCGAGTGCGACGACGTCGCCCGGGCTGTCGAGGAGCTCCGAGGGAAGGGAGTGGAAGTCGTCGTACGTCCCAAGGAGATTGGTTCCAGCGTGGGATGGAACGAGGCGTTCGTCAAAGATCCCAACGGGATCTGGATTGAGCTCCTCCAGCGCAAGAAATGACCCCGTGCCCCTCAGGACGGAAGCCCTGAGGAGCGGACGAGTTTCCATAGAAGTTGAGGGCGGTCTCGCATCCCCACCACGGCGAGTCTGAACCCGTACTTCAACTCCCTCAGGTCGTGTGGAGCGAAGCTGGCCAGCTCGTGCTTCTTCAGGTGAGTCCATACCCATTCCTCCGGGTTCAACTCGGGGCGGTAACCCGGCAATCGATGGACCTCCAAGCGCGGGTTCTTCTCGATGAACTCTCGGACGAGCTTCGAGCGATGGGGCTGAGCGTTGTCCCAGAGGACCACGATTGGTCTCCGTCGAAGGTGCCGCAACAGATGCCCGAGAAAGGCGATCGCCCGGGGACTCCGGACGGCCCCCACCCCCAGCCGGCACGTCAAGCCCGGCGATGCTCTTTCGCAACGTTGAAGAGACACTCCACGAATCGCCGTCACCGGTAGAGGATGCTGCCTATGCGCCGTTTCCTTAGAGTGTCCCTGGTCGTCGCGCTCGTCTGCGCCGCCCTCCTCGCCTCGACGGCGGACGCGTTCCCCCCGGGCGTTGCGGGCACACGGTCCGTCTCCGTGGCCGGCCAAGCCCTCCCATCCCCCATCGTCATCGCGACGGTTCCCGTGGGGACCGACCCCTTCGGCGTGGACTACAACGGCGGGAACGGCTACGTCTATGTGGCGAACCAGGGCTCGAACAGCGTGAGCGTGATCGACGCGACCACGGTCGTGGCGACGGTTCCGGTCCAGAGCCACCCCCGGGACGTCGCATACAACCCAGGGAACGGCTACGTCTACGTGGCGAACTTTGGCTCGAACAGCGTGAGCGTGATCGACGGGACGACCGTCGTGGCGAACGTCTCCGTCGGGACAAGTCCCGAGGGCGTCGTGTACAACAGCGGGAACGGGCACGTGTACGTGGCCAACCGCGCCTCGGACACCGTGAGCGTGATCGACGGGACCACGGTCGTGGCGACGGTTCCGGTCGGGGTCAATCCCGAGTGCGTGGCGTACGACACTGGCCATGGCTACGTCTTCGTCACGAACCAGGGCTCGAACACGGTGAGCGTGATCGCGGGGACCACGGTCGTGGCGAACGTCTCCGTCGGGAAGCATCCGGAAGATGTCGGATACAACAGCGCGAACGGGTACGTCTACGTGGCGAATTATGACTCGAACAACGTGAGCGTGATCCACGGGACGACCGTCGTGGCGAACGTCTCCGTCGGGACCGGCCCGGAAGGAGTCGGGTACGATAGCGGGGACGCGTACATCTTCGTCTCGAATTGGGACTCGAACAACGTGAGCGTGATCCACGGGACGACCGTCGTGGCGAACGTCCCCGTCGGGATCCATCCGGAAGGTGTCGGGTACGACAGCGCGAACGGGTACGTCTACGTGGCCAACGGTGGCTCGAACACCGTGAGCGTGCTCTACACGACCCCGCCCGTCGCCCAGCAGTTCCTTGTGACCTTCTCCGCGACGGGCCTCCCGACCGGGACGAACTGGTCCGTGACCCTCTCGGGATCCCCACGGTCCTCCACGAGCTCGACCATCGGCTTCCGGGAGACGAATGGCACGTCCGCGTACACCGTGGGCGCGGTATCCGGGTACACCGCCAGTCCGGCCTCGCGCACCGTGACGGTCAGCGGGGCCAACGTCACCCAGACGAATGGGTTCACGAGCGCCGTCG
>OFHK01000070.1_pt1 | contig 31491 bp, 26 predicted proteins | sample 1521951 | NCBI WGS metagenome assembly OFHK01 (sample SAMEA2468436, study PRJEB22500) | soil metagenome | biome: Glassland; feature: Farmland; material: Clay | place: Australia | collected 2013-01-31 | depth 0.55 m
CGGACCGGAGCCGCCCCGGCCCCCCCTCATACACCAGCCCGACCCCGGGACCCGGGCGGCACTCCCCCGGGTCGATGGGCCATGCGACGGCCGGATGCCGGCGGCCGTGCGCGGTGAGGCCCGCGACCCCCCGCCGCTGATGGCCGGCGTAGTCCCCCGGCCGGTACCACTTGATCGCGACCTGGGTGCCGGTGTCCATCCGCCCCCGGAAGACAACACCCTGCCCGCCCTCGGCCACCCGCTCCTCGAGCCTGATCGGTGTTCCCGCCCGGACCATGGTCACGACATCGCCGGCTTCGGGAAACACGGCCCTTGGCTCACTCATTGGACTGGCGCTCCGGATGTCCACGGGGGCGCTGCCTGCGCCGGCGGCTCCGCTGGGGTTTCCCCGGCGGGCGGGTCTGCCGGGCGTACCCACGGCAGCGTCTCGGCCGGGCGCGTCTGCCTGTGCCGCGCCTGTTCTGGCTGGGCCTGTTCTGGCTGGGCCTGTTCTGGCTGGGCCTGTTCTGGCTGGGCCTGTATCGGGAGTGTGTGTTCAGGAGGCAAGTCAATCGGCAACGTCTTGGCCGGCCGGGTCTGGGTACGGGCGGCCGGCAGCCCCCCAGCCCCGGAGGTCTCGGTCCGCAGCAGCAAGGCCATCGCCGTGTCGTCACCGCTGCCCGCCGATGACGCACACCTGGCCGCCCACAGCGGCAACTGCTCGCGTACCCAGGCGACGCCGTGGTCACGGGCTAGCCGCACCAGGTCGCTGCCGACCGGCTGGTACCACGGATCAGCCGTCTGGGCGTTGCCGAAGCCATCGGTGGCGAGCAGCAACGCGGCGACCTGGCTGGCCGCCAGGTCCACCACCGCCACCCGGAACGAGTCGGCCGCGTCCGGCTGGCACAAGCTGGTCGTGCTGTTCCCGTCCAGCCGCGGGTCGCCGGGGACGGGGAGGCTGGCCATGCCGTCGGCGCCGACCATGACGACGTCACCATCCCCGATCTGGCACAGCATGAGCCACGGAGCGGCCACCACCGCCAGCAGCAATGTGCTGCCATAGGGCACGGTGACGTCGTCGCCACCCGACAGCAGTAGCCGCTCCTGGCTGCTCCACGGGCGCTCCGACAGGTCGCGTTCCACCGCCCGGCGCCACCGGCCGATCATCTCCGGCACCAATTCCGCCCTGGCAGCCGAACGCAACCCCGCGACCGACCCGCCCGCCGCCAGCCGGGCGGCCGTCTCCCGTGCCACCTGCAATCCGGCCTCGACAGCGAGTTCGGAGCCACGGCCGCTGCGGAAATGAGGGCGGCCGCCATGCCCGTCGGCCACCGCCACCGCCAGCCACCGCGGGCTATCCGGCGGGTGAGCGGCGAAGCCCGCGGCGTCCTCCAGCGGCCGGCCGGCCAGTTCATGGGCAGCGCCCCGGGCGACGGCGGTAAGCACGCGCCAGCCGGGGACTTCGCCGTCGCCGAGCCGGTCTGGGACGTGGCGGGTCTCAGACAATCGTGTCCTCGTCAGGTGCGGCCGGGCCCGCCGTCGCGGGCTGGATGAGCTGGCTGGTGATGAGGCTGCGATCGCCCCCCACCGTGGACAGCCGGGACAACGCGAGCGAGGCGGTCATCAGCTGCATCATGATCTGGTCCACGTTGTCGGCGACCAGCACCGGGACCGCGGGGTCATCGATGAAACGGGCGAGGTACTCGGAGTTGGCGCCCCGGCCGATGGCGACGGCTAGCCGGATGGCGGCGCGCCCGGCCGGGGTGGCGGACAGGACCCGCAGCCCTGACTCGAACTCGGCCGGGTCAGTTGGCCTGCCGTCGGTGATCAGCAGGATCGCCGGCCGCAGCGCCCGCTTTTCCAGCTGCCCAGGCGCAAGTGCCTCAGCGACCAGGCGGAATGCCGCTCCCATGCAGGTGAGGCCCTTCTCCACATGGTGCAGCGGCTTCCAGCGGGCGCTAGCCACCGGCAGCGGTTCCGCGATGTGCCATTCCGCGCGGTCGGCAAAGGCGATCGCACGCAGCAGGACCTGTGCCTGCTCCTGTTCTCTCTCCCAGGCCGCCAGGTGGGGGAGCATGCTGGCGATGGCGAAGTTGAGTGCCTGCATCCGCCCGTCGATCTTCATCGAGCCCGAGCAGTCGGCCAGGATGAAGAAGTGCAGCGGGCGCCGTGAGATGCCACCGCCAGGCATGATCGTGATGCTGTCAGTCATGGCCGGGCTTCCCCTATGCAGGTGTCGTGGCCCCTCGTGGTGGAGGCGGCCAGAATATCCTCCACCGCCAGCCGGGCGCTATCGGTCACGTAGGGCATGGCTGGGCAATGGGCAGGTAAAGCGCGGCAGGTTACAATCCCGCCTCCAGCTTGCTAAAATCCGGCGATCACTGGCCTGTGCGGGAGGATCCTTCATGGCCGAAGGAATGGGACAGGCAATCGACCCGAGCGGCGAAGCGCGCAGCGTGCTCCAGTCGGCTGTCACGGACTACGGCGACAGAGTGCTGTCCAACGCCGCCATCCTCGACGGCATCTGCGAGGACCGCCTTCCGGAATGGCCGCGGGAAGCGAGCCTGGTCAGCATCGCGGCCCGGGCCGATGTCGCCGCCATGCTGCAGCAGCAGGCAGGTGGGGTCGGCCCCGACGCCGCGGTCCGGCTGACCGCCGCCGCGCTGGCGGATTCGAGGTCGATCGACCCGTCCGCCGCCTTGTGGGTGGTCGGCGAATTCGCGCGTGCGCTCGGCTACCAGGTGTCCGAGGGCCTCCAGCCAGCGCCCGCCGCCCCCTCCCCGGCGGCCCCCTCCCCGGCGGCGGCCGGGATACCGGCTGCCCCGGTGCCCGATGCCCGCCCGGCACCAGCTACCTCGCCCCCGGGCTCGCCGGGCGACGACCTGACGGTCCCGCCGGCCGGCCTCCAGCATCCGCCGACCCAGCAGGTGGGCTTCGGCAACCGCGAGACCGTGACCACCGGCCAGGGTGCCCAGCAGCCCGGTCTGCAGCAGCCCGCTGTGCAGCCGGGCATGCCACCGCCGGGCATGCCGCCGCCGGGCATGCCGCCGCCGGGCATGCCACCGCCAGGCGGGCAGGCAGGCGGCGGGTACGGGTGGGCGCCTCCTGCCGCCACGCCACCAGGTGGCGCGGGATGGCCGGGTGGCACGCAGCCGGGTCCCCCCGGCATGCCGCCACCGCCAGCTGGGGGTGGCCGTCCGCCACGCCAGGGGAGGGTCCTCGGGATCGGGGCCATCGTCCTGGTGGTGCTAGTCCTGGTCATCGTCGGGGTGGACAAGCTGGTGTCATCAGGCAAGAACCCGGGTCCGCCGCCCACCCCCACGCCCACGGCTACCACGCCCCGGCCGACTCCCTCGGCGAGCACGTTCCAGCCGACGTCCGGCGACCTGACCCTGGAGAGCCTGATACCAGCGGACGTCTCGGCGAACGGCAGCTGCACGCCGGTACACACTCCCGCCTTCGGCGCCACCGCGGAGATGCACTGCGCCGGCGCACCGAACATCCCGCCCGGGTACGTCCAGTACTACCTGTTCGGCAGCACCGGGTCGATGAACGCGGCCTATTCGACCTTCGTCGCGAATTTCGCCCGGACCTCGAAGAACACCGGCCGCTGCCATCAGGTCTCCGGAACGTCGGCTTTCCGCACGTTCTCGCCCTGCGAGACACAGTTCTCCATTGGCAGCACAGCGGAGGGACGGGTCGCGGAGTATTTCTACAAAGGCACCCCCGACATCAGCTGCGTGTTCAGCGTGGACAAGGTGCTCGTGGACATGCAGGGCAGCGACGGCACCGCCCTCATCCGCTGGTGGGACCATTCGCCGCACTGGATCAACAGCTGACCGGACCTGCCTCCAGCCTGCCCGGGAGAACGTCTCGCCGGCGAGCTCGTCATTGCGCGGGCCGGGCAGGCCTGACCTGCACCATGCCGCCCTCGACGATCCGGCTGTCGAAGGCGGGCTGGGGGGCGGTGGCCGGCCCGTGCACCACAGATCCATCCGTCAGGGCGAACGTGCTGCCGTGCCAGGGGCAGGTGACACACGGCCCGTCCGGGCTCTCGCTGAGGCTGCCCTGGTGCAGTGGCCCGCCGAGATGCGCGCACTGATCGGCGACTGCCATCACGTCCGAGCCCTGGCGTAGCACCGCGAGGGTCAGGTACCCGAGCTGGCGGCGGGCCAGGCGGCCATCGGGCAGTTCGTAGATGCGGCACAGGTCATGCCAGCCCAGCGGCGCCAGGTGCGCCACCGGTTCGGCGTGGCTGGCTCCGGCTCCGAGCCCGAACGCCATATGCCTGCCCAGGAAGCTGCCCGCGGTGATCGCCGCGAGGCCGCCGAGTGCCAGCACTCTGCCCCCGGTGGTCCTTCCCAGCACGCGGGCGAGCAGCGAGGCGGCGAACAGCACGGATGCGCCGGCGCCCGAAGCGGCATGGGCCAGGCCCACCCGCTGCTGCTCGCGATGCAGCGCCGACCAGTCGGCCAGCCCGGCCGCAGCGGTGGGCAGAGCGCCAGCCAGTCCCAGCGCGAGCAGGATCTGTGACGCACGCTCCGTCCCCGGCACGAAGTCCAGCACCGTCGCCGACGTCCAGAAACCCAGCGGCAGCGCGGTCAGGACCGGGTGGACCGGCTGGCCGAGCCAGACTCCGTGCAGCGCGTCCGCCTGTGCGCCCGCGGGCACCGCACGCCCGACCGCGCGTGCCAGCGGCCGGGCCATCCGGTCCAGGGCCTCAGCATGTTCCAGGCGCCGGGCCAGGCTGGCCGGGGCTGACAGCAGCCCCCGGCCGGAAAGGGGGAGGCGGGCCCGGGTGGCGCGCCGGGCGGAGAGCCTGTCGTGGGATCGGCTCATATACCCAGTCTTACCCGGGCCCGGGCCTGCCTACCGTGGCGGGGCACCGGGGGCGGGTGCCAGGATGCCCAATTTCACCGCGCGGGCGATCATGTCCCTGGCATAGCGGCCCAGCGACGGCGAACCGTCCTCGATCAGTGCCACCCTGGTGAGCACCTGGTCGGCGGGGACGGCGTGAGCCATCCAGGTGCCACCCCCGGTCACCATGTTGATGAGCATCGGCTGGAGCCTGTCCAGCGCCCGCGCGAATTTGGCCTCCGGCGTCCGCCGGTCTTCGAATTCCTGCCAGAGCGTGCGCAGCGCAGGTGCCTGGGATGGCGGCAGGAGCGCGAAGATCCGGTCCGCGGCCGCCCGTTCGGCCTCCGCCTGCCTGGCCTGCTCCGCCGCGGCCGCGTACACGAACAGGTCGCCCGCGTCGATCTCCACCAGGTCGTGCAGCACCAGCATCGCCATCACCTTGTGCAGATCAGTGCCGGGTGGGGCGTGTTCTGCCAGGACCAGGGCCATCAGGGCGAGGTGCCAGGAGTGCTCCGCCGAGTTCTCCCGGCGGGAGCGGTCGGTGAGGGTGCTCTGCCGGAGCACGGTCTTGAGCCGGTCGGCCTCGAGCAGGAAGCCGATCTGGCTCTCCAGGGATTCCATGGGCCCCATTCGATCAGCAGGCCGGCAGCCCGCCGCAGGCCAGGCTCCGGCCGGGTGATCGCTCCCCTGCCGGGCAGCCCGCCACCTGGCATGTCATCATGAGGTGGGGGACCCAAGATGAAACGGGGGATCCGGCTTCATCACACCCGCCCTGGCAGGACAGAAGTCCTGCCAGGGCGGGTTCAGGACGCACTCGCTGATTACGAATAGTTCGTTCATGCGTTAAGTTCGTTTAGTTGAAAAGTTCAATTGTGGCGCGCTAGCCTCGGGGCACCACTGAGGCCGGCCGGCTCCGCGAGGCGGGGCTGCGAGTGACATCGGCGGGGCTGGCGACCCTCGATGCGCCAACATCGCCGCCCACGCCGGCGCGCCCGAGGTGACCACCGAGACGAAGTCCCGGGCCGTCGAGTACTGGCGGAACGTGCACCCCGGCCTTGGAGCACGCCTTTCCAAGGAGCTGAACGGAGGCTGACCCGCCGGGCTCTGCCCCTTTCGTGATCACGGTGCGGGGGTCCGGGTGACCGGCCTTCCCCGTGCGCGGCGGCGGGCCGGTGGCCGGTGGCGCGCCGGTGGGGCTCGCCACGGCAGAGAGCGGGATACTGGATCTGTGAACCGGCTGTGCCGCGTGCGCCCGCTGGCCGTATGCCCAGGCGGTCGCGGTGGCTAGCAGCCGTGCCCGGTCCGCTGACGCGATCGTGGTCGGCTCCGGGCCGAACGGGCTCGCTGCGGCGGTGACGCTGGCCAGGGCAGGGCTGGCCGTCCATGTCATCGAGGGGGCGGGCACGCCCGGCGGTGGCTGCCGCACACAGGAGCTCACCCTGCCGGGGTTCCAGCACGACGTGTGCTCGGCGGTGCACCCGCTGGCCGCCGCCTCGCCCTTCTTCCGCCGGGTCGGCCTGCCCGCGCTGGGGGTGACGCTGCGCACGCCGAAGGTTGCTGTCGCCCACCCGCTGGACGGCGGGCGTGCCGCCGCCCTGGCCGGCTCGGTGGCGGAGACAGCCAGCGGGCTCGGGCCTGACGCGGGCCGCTACCAGCGGCTGTTCGGACCGCTGGTGCGCGAGGCCGGGCTCACCTTGCCGGACATCCTCGCGCCGCTGCGTTCGGTCCCCGGCCATCCGGTCGCCATGGCCCGCTTCGGCCTGAACGGACTGCTGCCCGCCACCGTGCTGGCCCGGCGGCTGCGCACCGATCAGGGCCAGGCGCTGCTCGCGGGCGTGGCCGCGCATTCCATGCTCCCGCTCACCGCGCCGGTCACTGGCGCCTTCGGGCTGCTGCTCATGATGACCGCCCATGCCGTCGGCTGGCCGGTCGTCGAAGGCGGGAGCGCGCGGCTCGCCGCCGCCCTGGTGACCGAGCTGACATCACTGGGCGGCACGCTGGCGACCGGCCGCTGGGTCAGGTCGCTGGACAGCCTGCCGCCGGCCCGGGCCATCCTGCTGGACGTCACGCCGCGGCAACTGACCAGCCTCGCAGGTGATCAGATCCCGCCCCGGCACCGTAAGGCGCTGGCGCGCTTCCGCTACGGGGCGGGCGTCTGCAAGGTCGACTGGGCGCTGAGCGGGCCGGTTCCCTGGCAGGCCGTGGCCTGCCGGGAGGCGGGCACCGTGCACCTGGGGGGCACGCTCGCGGAGGTCGCGCGCAGCGAAGCCGACGTTGCCGCGGGCCGGCATCCGGAGCGGCCGTACTGCATCGTGGCACAGCCCGGCGTGGTGGACCCGACCCGGGCCCCGGCCGGGCACCACACGCTGTGGGGATACTGCCACGTTCCGCCGGGTTCGGACCTGGACGTCTCCGGCCGGATCGAGGCGCAGATCGAGCGCTTCGCGCCCGGCTTCCGCGACCTGATCCTGGCCAGGTCGGTCAGGACCGCGGCCGGCCTGGAACGCTACAACCCGAACTACGTCGGCGGCGACATCAACGGCGGGGCGGCCACCTTGCTCCAGACGGTCTTCCGGCCCACGCCGCGCTGGAACCCCTACCGGGCTCCGCTGCCGAACGTCTACCTGTGCTCGGCGTCCACCCCGCCGGGCGGTGGTGTGCACGGCATGTGCGGTGAGGGCGCGGCCCGCACCGTCCTCGCCGACCTGGGCGTGGCCGTCCCGAGATAAGGCGGGCACTGCGATGTGTCGGCCGCTCATTTTCTGGTAGTTGGCACAGCATGGAAGGGGATCGGTGGCTGCTACTGGTGCCGTGTCCCGCGTGCGGCGTCCCGGCCGAGGTCACCGACCGGTTCTCGCTGCCGAGCACCGACGGGCCCGCCGGCCATCTGAGTCTGCGCTGCGCCACCGGCCACCAGTTCCGGATGCCGGCCGACCTGCTGCCCGCGCCATGCCAGCGGCAGCTGCAGGCGGAAGAGGCAGAGCTGGAAACCGTCGTCGTGGCGTGCCGCGACATTTCACGGGTTCGGCACCGACATACCGGCTGAACCCGGACATGATCATGGGCGGGGCACGTGAAATGCCGGTGCGGCGCCTCCCTGGCGGGCCGGGCAGTGACCCGGTCAGCCGCGCTGGGCGGCGATCATGCCCGCTGGGCGGCGATCATGCCCGCTGGGCGGCGATCATGCCCCGGTACCAGGCGAAGGAGGCCTTGGGGGTGCGGCGCTGGGTGGCGAAATCGACGTGGACGAGGCCGAAGCGCTGGTGATAGCCCTCGGTCCACTCGAAGTTGTCCATCAGCGTCCAGATGAAGTAACCGCGCACATCCACCCCCTGGTCCAGCGCTTGGTGGACCGCCCGGATGTGGCCATCCAGGTAACTGATCCTGGCCTCGTCGGCGACCGTCCGCTGCTCGCTGACCTGGTCGTCGGCCGAGCAGCCGTTCTCGGTGATGTACACGGGCGGCAGCGCACCGCCGTAGCGGTCCTTCAGCAGGACCAGCAGTTCGGCCAGCGCGGCCGGGATCACCGGCCAGCCGAACGCGGTCACCGGGTAGCCGGGGATCGGCTCCATCTGGAACGGCAGCGGCGAGTCCGCCAGCGCGGAAAGCCGCATCGGCATGTAGTAGTTCACCCCGAGCACATCCACCGGCGCGGCGATCACGGCCAGGTCGCCGTCCTGGAGACAGTCCAGGACGGCGGGCTCCCCGAACGCTGACAGGTCGGGATAGGCACCCAGCAGCAGCGGGTCGGTGAACAGCCGGTTGTGCAGGGTGTCGTAGGCGTGCGCCGCGGCCTGGTCGGCGTCGCTGTCGCTGGCCGGCCAGGCCGGCGCGTAGTTGTTCGCGATCGCGACCTGCCTCACCCCGGCGGCCCGCAGCGCGGCGGTGGCAAGCCCATGCCCCAGCAACTGATGGTGCGCCGTCGGCAGCGCGTCCAGCATGAGCGATCTGCCCGGGGCGTGGAAGCCGAGCGCGTAGCCATAGGCGGTCACCACGAAGGGCTCGTTCAGCGTTATCCAGAGCGGGATACGGTCCGCCAGCCTTTCCGCGGCCAGTGCTGCGTATTCGGCGAAACGGGAGGCGGTCTCGCGGGCCAGCCAGCCGCCACCGTCCTCCAGCGGCTGCGGCAGGTCCCAGTGGTACAGCGTGGGCACCGGGGTGATGCCGCGGGCCAGCAGTGCGTCGGTCAGCCGCTCGTAGAAGTCCAGGCCGGCCGGGTTCGCCGGGCCGGTCCCGGCCGGCTGGATCCGCGGCCAGGCGAGGGAGAAGCGGTAACCACCCACCCCCAGCCGGGCCATCAGGTCGAGGTCCTCGGGCCATCGGTGGTAGTGGTCGGCGGCCACCTCGGCGGTCTGGCCGTCGCGGATGGCGCCGGGCTTGCGGCAGAACACGTCCCAGACCGAGTCGAGGCGGCCATCCTCGGCCACGGCGCCCTCGATCTGGAAGGCGGACGTGGACACACCCCACACGAAGCCGTGCGGGAAGGCCGGCATCGGGGGCCCGGTCACTGGCGAGGCGGGTTCGGGTGGCGTCATCTGCTCATGATCCCCTGGCCGGGGCGCCTGCTGCTACTCAGCAGCTGCAGCAGTCACAGTCGCTGCAGCAGTCCGCGTCGCAGCAGTCACAGCAGTCAATGTCGCAGTCGCCGCAGCACCCCCGCCGCCGGACGCGGGTGGTCTGCCCGGCCATTCCCGCCCGGCTGGCGGCGGCGACCGGGCAGCCCGCCAGCCAGCCGCTGAACAGCCCGGCCGCGGCACCCGCTGCCTCCCACCGGCCCGCCATCAGCCCGGCCGGCGCCGCGACCAGCGGCCGGGCGAAGACGCCGTCCCGGTCCGCCACGTGGTCGCCGATCTTGCCCGCGGCGAGGAGCAGCGAAACCGCCGCCGCCAGCTGCTCGCCGGCTGCGGCGGCGTCGACGACCTCGGCGCGCCGCATGCCGCGCAGCGCGCACGGCCCGGCGACCCGGCGCTGCAGCGCGAGCGGGCGCTGCGCGTCGGTCAGCACCGACACCAGCAGGCAGTCATAGTTCGTCACGAGCCGGGCGGCCTGGCCATGGAGGTCACGCAGCGCCAGGCACAGACCGCACAGATGCGCCGTCCACTCCCCGAACAGGCCCGCGCTCAGGCGATGGCGGCAGGGCCGGACGATACCGAACACCCGCTCAATATGGCGTAAACAGCTACGGCTGTCGATCTTCCCGGGCGGCGGCTTTCCGTGACCCAGCTGACTGCCGGCCGCCTACTCCTGGCCGCCCTCCGCCACCGCGGAGTCCACCTCGGCGCGCCGGGCGGCCAGCTCCGTCTCGTACTTCTCCCGGTCCACTCGCTCGGCGATCTGCTCGTCGTCGCGCATCAGCGCTTCCAGATCGGTCTGGGCAGCGTCCAGCACACCCAGGTCGGCGAAGGCACGCTGGACCTGCGGGCCCCACAGCCCGATGTCTTTCACGCACGGCACGATCCGGCTGAACAGCAGCCGGCGGAACTCCTGCTGAACCGGCGAGTGTTCGGTGAACTCCAGGCACTCGTCAACGTCGAACCCCATCCGCTCCCAGACCTCGCGCCCACGGAAGCGGTCGCGCATCAGGTGGCAGCCCTCGACCACGAACTCCTCACGGTCGGCCCGCTCGGCGTCGCTCAGGTCCTTGTAGTAGTCGCGCAGGGCCAGACGGCCGAACGCCACGTGCCGGGCCTCGTCCTGCATCACGTACGCGAGGATCTGCTTGACCAGGGGGTTGGTGGCCAGGTCGCGGTGCACGCCGAACGCTGCCAGGGCCAGGCCCTCGATCAGCACCTGCATCCCCAGGTAGGGCAGATCCCAGCGGGAGTCAGTGAGGGCGTCGGCGAGCAGCCTCCCCAGGTCGTCGTTCATCGGGTAGTGCAGGCCGATCTTCTCCTTGGTGAACCGCGCGAACAGTTCCACATGCCGTGCCTCGTCCATGGCCTGGGTCGCCGCGTAGAACTTGGAGTCCATGTCCGGCACCGATTCGACGATCCGGGCGGCGACGGTCAGCGCCCCCTGCTCACCGTGCAGGAACTGGCTGAACAACCAGGACGACAGGTGGACGGCAAGCTCGTCCCGTTCCGCCTGCGAGAGCACCTCCCACTGGCGGGAGCCGTAGATGGGGGAGAACTCCTCGGGGATCCCCATCACGTTGGTGGGATCGACGGGAAGCTCCCAGTCGATGCGCTTGGCAGCGTCCCACTGCTTGTCCTTGCCCCGCTGGTACAGGTCGAGCAGCCGGCCGCGGCCGTTGTCGTACTCCCAGCTGAAGCGGGCGGCGCCGGTGGCGGGAACGTCCCAGGTGCCGGGCGCGACGGGGGTGGCGTAATTGTCGTAGGTGCTCACAGCGGCTCCCAGGGGCGGATCTGCTCTCATTATTACTGCGCGGTAGGCAATTGCTCCATACCCAGCGTGCCTGGACACCCGTCATTGCCGGTCGGCTGCCGTCGGGTTCCCGCGCTCGGGCCGGGGAGGAAGTCACAGGCAGACTGAGCTCTCGTGGTCGACGTGGCCGGCCGGTTCCAGCTGGAACGTGGAATGCGCCACGTCGAAATGCCCGCGCAGGCAGTCCTGGAGAGCGTCCAGCATCGCGGCGCTGCGGCCCCCGGCCAGCACCTCCGGGTCGACCACGACATGCGCGGACAGCACTCGCAGGCCCGAGGTGATCGTCCAGGCATGCAGGTCGTGCACGTCCTTGACCCCCTCCAGCGCGGTCATGTGCGTGCGGACCTCGATCATGTCCACCCCGCGCGGCGTGGCCTCCAGCAGTACGTCCACCGCGTCCCGCAGCAGGCGCCAGGTCCGCGGCAGGATGAGCAGCGCGACGGCCAGCGAGGCGATCGGGTCGATCAGGGTGAACCCGGTGGTGGCCACCACGATGCCGCTGACAATCACTGCCACCGCGCCGAAGGTGTCCGACGCGACCTCAAGGAAGGCACCGCGCACGTTCATGCTCTCCGCCTGCCCCTGGCGCAGCAGCATCAGTGACGTGCCGTTCCCGGCCAGCGCGATCACTCCGAAGATCATCATCAGCCCGGACCCGACCGCGGGCGGCGAGGCGAGCCGCTGGACGGCCTCGGTGATGATGAACGCGGCCAGGCCCAGCAGCAGCAGCGCATTGACCGTCGCCGCCAGGATCTCCGCGCGCGCGTAACCGAAGGTGCGGCGCTGGGTGGCCGGACGCGCGGCCACATAGGCGGCAAGCAGCGACAACCCGACACCGGCGGCATCGGCAGCCATATGGGCCGCGTCGGCGAGCAGCACCAGGGACCCGCTGATCATCGCACCAGCGATCTCCGCTGCGGCGATCCCGGCGGTGATCGCCATGACCATCGCCAGCCGTCCCCGGTGCCTGCCGGTGGCCGTGAGCCCGTGCGCATGGTCGTGGCTGGCGGACACCCTGCCTCCTTCCGCTAGCCGTGGGCGGCCGTGACGGCGCGCGGGCTGCTGAACGTGCACTCAACCAGAATCTTCCCCGCCCGGCGGCGGGGTGTTACCGGGTGCGAGGAGTTCATAGGCGGGGTTGATCATGACGGGACTGCCCTCGCGCATGCCGACCGGGCCGCGGAACCGGACCCGCGAGCCGCAGACGATCCCCGGGATGTGCGAGCGGCCGTAGAACAGGGCGGTCAGGTCCCCGGTCGAGTCCGAGATCTCGACGGCGAGCACCGCGTTGCGCTCGACCGGCCGGATCTCCACCGCGCGCACCCTGCCCGCCACGGTGGCCCGGCCCGGCTTGTCCAGGGAGCCGATCGGGTTCATCCCGGGCAGTGGCGCGGGCCGGTCATAGTCCACCCGTTCCCCGGCGGGCGCGGGCCTTCCCGGCGCGGCGCGGCGGCCCCGGCGGCCACGCCGCAGGTTGCGCAGCGGGGAAGGGGGCGGCGCGGCGATCACCGGCGGCAGGTTCTCGGCACCCTCCGCCGCGGCGATGCCGTGCGCCTCCTCCGGCGCACCGGGCGCGGCGGCCGCCGCGGCTTCCCCGGTGGGAGTGCCCCCCGCAGCCCCGGCCGGTGCAGCCGTCCTGGCCTCCAGGGTCACGTGCCGCTCGTGCATGACCTCGATCCGGCTGCGGACGTCGAACGGGACGATGGTCGCCGCCGAATGCGGGATCTGGCTCACCACGGCAGCGATCTTGTCGGCCGTGCGGTCGTGCAGGAGCCGGCCGAGCAGCGGCGAGTAGCTGCGCCGGGGCAGGACGACCGTGACGTGCGTGCCGGGCAGGGCAGCCTCCCTGCTCACCAGTTCGGCCGCGGCCCGGGTCAGGCGGCGGTCCGGGCAGTCGATGAAGTCCAGCACCACGCCGCGGTCGGCCCGCGTCCACTCCTCCCGCAGCAGGTCGGCCTGGGCGGTGTCGATGACGAAATGCACCGCGCGCAGCGTCGTCGGCCGCAGGCTGCGCGCGTACCGCAGCGCCGCCAGCGTGGCCAGGTCGAAGCTGTCCACCAGCAGGTATACGGTGCGCCGCGGGTAGAGGGTCGGTTCGGGACGGGGGCGGCCGCCGATCCGCTCCAGCACCTCGGCTTCCATCCGGTACTCCCGGTTGAGCCGGATGAACGCGAACACCAGGATGGGGAACAAGATCACAATCACCCAGGCGCCCTCGGTGAACTTCACCACCGCGAAGATCGCAACCACGATGGCGGTATAGATCCCGCCGGTCAGGTTGATGGCCAGCCGCCGCCTCCAGGCCGGCTCCCTGGTCCGCCGGTGATACCTGGCCATGCCGAAACCGGCCATGGCGAACCCGGTGAACACGCCGATCGCATACAGCGGGATGAGCGCGTTGACCGTGGCGCCGAAGATGAACAGCAGGCTCAGGGAGACGATCGTGAGCACGATGATGCCGTTGGAGAACACCAGCCGGTGGCCTCGCTTGGTCAGCCAGCGGGGGAGGAAGGAGTCCTCGGCGACGAAACTGGCCAGGAACGGGAACCCGCTGAAGCTGGTGTTCCCGCCGGTGAACAGGATCAGGGCGGTGGCCACCTGGACCAGGTAGAACATGAAGTGGCCGGCCTGGCCGAAGATGACATCGGCTTCCTGTGCCAGCACCGTCGGGAAGCCCTGCTGGTAGGGAACCGCGTGGGTGATGTGCGCGAACCAGGAGATCCCGGCGATCAGGAAGGCGACGATGGTTCCCTGGAGCACCAGCACCTCGCGGGCGTTACGGCCCTCCGGTGGCCGCAGGGCGCTGACCGCGTTCGAAACCGCCTCGATACCGGTGAGCGACGAGCCGCCGTTGGCGAAAGCCCGCGCCAGCATGTAGATCATGGCGAAGCTGAGCAGGCTGCTGGTGTTGTGCCCGATGGAGTACGGGGTGCTCCCCGCGTAGCGGTGGACATGGCCCAGGCCGCCGAACACTTCCCTGACCAGGCCAACGACGATCATGAACGCGACCGAGGCGGAGAAGAGGTAGGTGGGAAGGGCGAAGGTCTTTCCCGCTTCGCGGATGCCGCGCAGGTTCCCGTAGCACATGATCAGGATCGCGACGACGGAGATGACCAGCAGGATGTTGCTGCCGATCCCCGGAATCCTGCTCAGCGCCGGGACTGCGGAAACGATTGCGGCGCTGCCGGCGGCGGTCTGCACCGCGACCGTGACGATGTAATCGATCAGCAGGGCGACACCGGCGACTTGCGCGATCCTCGGCCCGAAGTTCTCCCTGGCCACGACATAGGAACCGCCGGCCCGGGTATAGACCGACACCACCTCGCGATAGGACAGCACGACCAATGCGATGCCGAGCAGGACGACCAGGGTCATCGGCAGCACAAGCGTGAAGGCGGTCAAGCCGATGATCGGGACCATCTCGATCAGGATTTCCTCGGTGCCGTAAGCAGCCGAGGAGATGCCGTCGCAGGAGAGCACGCCGAGCGCCAGTGGGCGGGACAGCCTCTCCTCAGCCAGTTGCTCGTTCACCATGGGCGGGCCGAGGACCCGGCGCTTCAGGGAGTACCAGAAACCCTCCGGTACCTCCCCGGCCCCGCCGAGATAGCCGACCGCCTTACGTATGGCCACGTCGTCTGCCCTTTGATCGTCTGCCACCTGTCGTGGCCTTCATACCATCGCCCGCCAGCAGCTTTGCCCCGGGGAGGAGCAGATGCCATGGTCTGGGCGTTAAGGTTTTGTCAAGATCGTCGCTTCCGGCCCGTCCCGACCCGGTTCTCAGGCGACGCCGAAGAACCCCAGCACAGTGGTGCCGAGCAGCAGCAGGCTCATCGCGGAGATGGCGACCACGCATATCCCGGCCGCGATCCGGAACACCGGCCCGTTGGCTGCCCTCCCGAGCAGGCTGCGGCGGTTGGTCAGGATCAGGATATAGATCAAGATGACCGGGGTGACGATGCCCTGCAGCACCTGCGTGCCGATCAGCAGCGTGATCAGGTTGATCCGGGTGAGGGCCAGCGCCGCGCCGATGATCACCTGCACGGTGAACAGCCCCAGGAAGAGCCGGGCCTCGGTGAAGCGGCGGGAAACCGAGCGCTCCACCCCGACCGCCTCGCTGATCGCGTAGGCGCTCGACAGCGGCACAACCGCTCCCGCCAGCGCGGATGCTCCGATCAGCCCGAGCGCGAACAGCACTTCGGCGGCCGGGCCCGCGACCGGCTTGAGCGCCAGCGCGGCCTCCGCGGCCGAGGTGAGCGGGCCTGTCCCGCCAATGGCCGCCGCGGTGGCGATGATGATGGTGATCGAGACGATGCACGCGAACACCGCGCCGGAGATCGCATCGATCCGCGCCCGCGGGTAGTCGGCGGCGTCGGCACCCTTGTCGACCACCCCCGCCGCCGCGTACAGCTGCATGTATGGGCTGACGGTGGTGCCGATCAGGGCCACCCCGAGCAGCAGGTAGCTCTTGCTGAACTCGAAATGCGGGACGACCAGGTTGAGGCCTACCTGGCCCCAGTCCGGGTGGCCGAGCACCGCCGCGATCGGGTAGGCGAGGAAGGCTAGCGACAGGATCAGGAAGATTCTTTCCGCATAACGATAAGAACCGAACAAGACGAGTGCCCAGATGGCCACGGCGGCGATCGGGATGATGATGTAGCGGCTGACCCCGAGCAGTTCGAAGGCGGCCCCGATACCGGCGAATTCCGACACGACCAGCCCGGTGTTGGCCAGCAGCACGCAGCCGAGCGCGATCGCGGTCATCCGCAGCGTGAACTCTTCCCGGATCAGCGCCGCCAGCCCCTTGCCGGTATGCGTGCCGAGCCGCACCGCCATCTCCTGCACCAGCACCAGCGCGATGGTGACCAGCACCATGAAGAACAAGGTCCGGTAGACGAACTGCGACCCGGCCGAGGCGTAGGTGGCGATGCCGGCCGCGTCGTTGCCGGCGTTGGCCGCCACCACGCCCGGCCCGGCGATGGCCAGGACCAGCCAGATCCGGCTCTTACGCGACCGGATCAGCCGGATCCCGCCAGAGCGGATCCGGGTCAGGGACACCAGCCCGCCGGAATTGGGCGCGGGCGGGCGCAGCTCCGCCGCCGGCTCGTCCTCCCGGGTGCTCACTGCAGCAGCCTCGGGAAGTGCAGGCGGCCGTGACCCGGCACCAGCGCGTCGAGCACATCGTCGGACAGGATCCGCCCCAGCGGCCGCCCCTTGTCGTCCACCACCAGCAACGAGGAGCGCCGGGACTCCACCATCTCGGTGGCGACCTTGTCCAGGTCGTCATCGGGGCGCAGGGTGACCGGCGGGTCGTCGGGATCGATCAGCTCGGCGAGCCGGGTGCCGCCCTTGTTGACCAGCAGGTCGAAGGCGGAGACGTCGCCGATGAGCCGGCCCTCGTCGTCGAGGACGGCGACCGAGTCGATCTCCGTCTGGTGCTTGGCCAGCTTGACGAGCCTGCGCCGCACTTCCTCCACCGTCTCGGACGGCTTCGCGCACGCAAGCACCGTGGTCATGACACCGCCCGCCTCATCGCCCGGGTAGCCGAGCAGGCGGGCGAGTTCGCGCTGGGTGGGGGCGGGCATCTTGGCGAGCATGAGCGCCTGCTCGTCGTCGGGCAGGTCGCGCAGCGCGTCGACCGCCTCATCCGGTTCCATCCGCGCGATGAGTTCGGCGGCCTGGGCCGGATCCACCTCACGCAGCAGGGCGGTCAGCTCGTGTGGCTCCATCTCCTCCAGCGCGTCCGCGGCGACCTCATGGTCGAGGCTGGCGAGCAGTTCCCGGCGGCCGGGACGGCCGAGGCCCTCCAGCACGTCCGCGAGTTCGGCCGGGCGCAGCCGGCGCAGCGCCGTGTGCGTTTCCCGCAGTTTCACCGCCGCCGGCGCCTCGGCGGAGTCGGCGCCGAACGACTCGATCGCTGCCCAGTCGATGACCCGGTCCGGGGTCGGGTGCCAGCGGAAGCGCTTGGGCCCGAGCCTGCGCAGCAGCGTCTGCATGCTGACGTCCACCCCCACCAGCCGGACCTGGTCGCCGACCTGGGCCAGGTAGAGGTCGGCTGCCCGGATGACCTGCACCTCATCGGTGTCTACCAGCTGGTGGTCGAGAATGTCGCGGTGCAGCAGCACCTCGCCCTCGCGGCGCTGGAACTCGCGCAGGTCCAGCCGGGCCGTCCGCAGGGTCACCGAGCGGCGCTCCACCCGGTCGATGGCGGACGCGTCGAGAAAAGCCCGCCGGCGTCCCACCCGGACCACGATCCCGGTCAGCGCCGGGTACACCTCGCCGCCGCCATGGACCCGGGCGACCAGGTCAACCAGGTGACCGACCTCTTCGCCCGACTGGTTCAGCACCGGGCAGCCGATCAGCCCGACCAGCGAGATGATGTTCTGCCGGACATGCCGGGTGGTCATCAGCCGTTGCGAGTGGCCGCCGAACAAGTGGGCGGCCGACGCGCCATCGCCGTTGCGGGACCGTGGGCCCGGCAGCCGGCCGTTGAAGAAATGCCGGTCGGACACAGCAACCTCCTGCTCCGCCGGCCAGGCCGGGTGATCTACCCCGGTGGGGCCGGCAAGCGTAGGCGGGGACGGAACGGGCGGCGTCCGGCGGCCCGGCCCATGATGATGGCCGCGCTCGCCGTGGTGGTACTGCAGGGATCACCGAGCACGGCCACACCTCCCTCACGTTGGCTGCTCTATCAAGGCTAATCGCCACAGCGCCCGGACAGACACCCGGGCGGCGATCTTTGTCCTGCTACGGCAGTCCGGCAGGCCCGTTTGCGCCTGTTCCCGCCCCTGCTTCCAGGTGGCCGGTTCCTGGCCAGGGGCTGCCGGGCATCCTTTATTCACCGGTACGTCGGGGAACGTTCCTTGCGGTCTGGTTGTGCCAATGGCCGGCTGGATGGGCGGACTCGTGGTGGCGGGTCACATGCCCGCTCGCTCGCCACGCCTCCCGCGGCCCTGCCGGACCCCGGCCCGAGGGGAGATGCACGTTTCATGAGCACGACACCACCGGCCGGGACAGCACCGGCAGGGGCCATGCCAGCGCTGCACCTGTCGGATCTGCTCAAGCGCCCGGTCACCGACCGGGGCGGGGAATCACTCGGCCGGCTCTCCGACGTGATCGTCCGGTTGCGCGGCGCCGAGCTGCCGGTGGTGAAGGGCCTTGTCGCGACTGTCGGGGGGCGGCAGGTGTTCGTGCCCATCGGGCAGGTCAGTTCCCTGGCCGGCGAGGTACTCAAGCTCGGCAGCGCGCGGCTGGACCTTCGCCATTTCGAGCGCCGTCAGGGCGAGGTGCTGCTGCGCGCCGACGTGCTCGGTCATCGCCTCATCGACGTCCAGGCCGCGCATCTGACCAAGGCCGCCGACCTTGAACTCGAGCACCGCGCGGGGGAATGGGTGCTCACCGGGGTGGACACCCGCCGCAGGCGGCACCGCCTGGCCGGCCGGGCAGGCCGTGAGCCGGGCGAGCGTGCGTTCCGGGAGTGGGGCAGGTTCGAGCCGCTGATCGGCCATCGCCACAGCGCGATGCTGCGCGGCCCGTTCGCCCGTATCCACCGGCTCAAGCCGGCCCAGATCGCAGACCTGCTGGAGGAGGCGTCCAAGGCCGAGGAGACAGAGATACTCGGCCAGGTCCACGCCGACCTCGAACTGGAGGCGGACGTGTTCGAGGAACTGGACGAGGACCTGGCCGCCAGGCTCCTTGGCGCCCGTACCGACGAGGAAATCGCCGGCGTCCTGTCCCGGATGCGGGCCGACGACGCGGCCGATGCCGTCACCGAACTGCCGCAGGAGCGGCGCCAGGCGGTGCTCGACCTGATGTCCCCCGGCCAGCGCACCAAGGTGATGACCCTGCTGGGCTTCAACCCGACCAGCGCGGGCGGCCTGATGGGTGTCGATTTCCTGACGCTTTCCCCTGCCGTCACCATCGGCGAGGCGCTGGCTGCGGTCGCCCGGTCCCACACCCTCCAGCCGGAAGCCCTCACCAGCGTGCACGCGGTGGACGGCAGCGGGCGCCTGCACGGCGTCGCCAGGCTGGTCACCCTGCTGCAGGCAGACCCGGCCACCCCGCTCGGCGAGGTGTGCGACCGCGACCCGGTCCGGGTGGGCCCGGACACCGACGTGGTGGATGTCGCCGTCCTGATGAGCGACTACAACCTGATCACGATCCCGGTGGTCGACGAGCACCGTCACATGATCGGCATCATCACCGTGGATGACGTGCTGGAAGCCACCGTCCCCGCGGACTGGCGCCGGCGGGAGGCAGCAGAGCCGCCGGACGCCCGCGCCGGGGACGGCCAGTGACCGGGCCTGGCGGCGAATGCCCGCGGCACGTGGCCGGGCAGCCGGGCGGGAAGAGATGGGAGACACGCTCCCCGCCGGGGCAGGTGCAGGCGCAGGACGGGGCGCGGACGCCGGCGCGGCCGGGTGCGATGCCAGGCAGGGTAGCGCGGCCGGGTGGGGTGCCAGGCAAGGTACCGCGGCCGGGTGCGGTGCCGGGCGAAGGCCCCCCCGGGGCGCAGCCGGAGGAAATCGAGGGCGCGCTGGGGCGGATCCGGCTCAGCGAGGAGCACCGCGCCGGCTGGCGGCGGCGTCTTGTCACCTTCCTGGCCATCGTCGGCCCCGGGCTGATCGTCATGGCCGGCGACAACGACGCGGGCGGGGTGTCCACCTACGCTCAGGCGGGCCAGGACTACGGCTACAGCCTGCTGTGGGTGCTGATCCTGCTGGTGCCGGTCCTGATCGTCAACCAGGAGATGGTGGCCAGGCTCGGTGCTGTCACCGGTGTCGGGTACGCCCGGCTGATCCGCGAGCGGTTCGGCGGGTTCTGGGGCTGGTTCAGCGTTGGGAACCTGTTCGTGCTCAACTTCCTCACGATCATCACCGAGTTCATCGGCATCTCGCTTGCGCTCGGCTACTTCGGGGTGAGCAAGTACGTCGCCGCTCCCGCCGCCGCCGTCCTCCTGGTGGCCATCACGGCCAGCGGCAGCTTCCGCCGGTGGGAGCGAGCCATGCTGTTCTTCATCGCCACCAGCCTGGTACTGATCCCGCTGGCATTTGCCTCCCGGCCGTCCTACAGCGCGAGCGTGTACCACCTCGTCGTGCCCGGCATCCAGGGCGGCATCACCTCCGGCGCGATCCTGCTCATCATCGCGATCGTGGGCACCACGGTGGCGCCCTGGCAGCTGTTCTTCCAGCAGTCGAACGTCATCGACAAGCGCATCACCCCCCGCTTCCTGGCCTACGAGCGCGCCGACACCTTCCTCGGCTCCATCGTGGTGGTGGTAGGTGCCGGCGGGCTCATGGTCATCGCCGACTACGCCGTTCGCGGTACACCGCTGGCAGGCCACTTCACCGACGCCCTCGGTGTCGCGGAGGCGCTCGGCCGGCACAGTACCGTGCTCGGGGCGCTGTTCTCCATCGTGCTGCTGGACGCCAGCATCATCGGGGCCGCCGCCGTGACGCTGTCCACCAGCTATGCGTTCGGTGACATGTTCGGGGTGAAGCATTCGCTGCACCGCAGCTTCCGTGACGCCAGGCCCTTCTACGCCAGCTACGCGGCCCTGGTCGTGGTGGCGGCGGCGACCGTGCTCATCCCGGGCGCGCCGCTCGGTCTCATCACCACCGCCGTCCAGGCGCTGGCTGGCATCCTGCTGCCCAGTGCCACGGTCTTCCTGCTCCTGCTGTGCAACGACCCGCAGGTGCTCGGCCCGTGGGTGAACCCGCGCTGGCTCAACGTGGCGGGCGGCGCCATCCTGGGCTCGCTGCTGGTGCTGTCGGGCACCCTGGTCGTCAGCACGGCGTTCCCGCTCCTCAACGTTGGCGCGGTGGCGGCCTGGCTGGCGGTGGCGCTGGCAGCTGGCGTGGCGATCGTGGCGGCCTGGCTGGCGATCAGCCGGGCCCGGCACGGTCCCACCGCCCGCCCGGCCCCAGTTCCGCGGTCGGAGCGCAGCACCTGGCGGATGCCGCCGGTTGCCCTGCTCAAGCCGGTGACCTGGTCACCGGCGACCAGGCTGGCCATGATCGTACTGAGCGCCTACCTGGCGGTCTCGGTGCTGCTGCTGATCGTCAAGGCGGCGCAACTGGGCGGTGGCTGACCCGGCCCGCCCGTCAAGCGGTGATCACGAGGACGGGGATGGGCCGGCTTCGCCCGGCGCGGGGCCGGCGAACTGGGCGAAGGCCCGCAAATTCGCGAGACTCTCGCCACGCTTGCGCCGCCATGCCCACTCCTTGCGGATCGAGGAGGCAAAGCCGATGGACAGGGCGGGGTTGAAGTTCTCGTCGGAGTAGGTCAGGACGCAGCCCAGGACCCGGTCGATCTCGTCGGCGGTCACCGATGCCAGCGGAAGGCGCCCGACCAGGTACACATCGCCCTGCCTGTCCACAGCGAAGTGGACGCCGTACATCCGGCCGTTGCGCTCCAGCAGGAACCGGTAGAAGCGGGCGTGATCCTCGTCCGGCTGACGGCAGAAGAACGCTTCTACGAGCAGGCTGTGCGCGCCCACGATCAGCCAGGTCATCGTCGCCAGCTTGCGCTGGCCCTCCAGTCGCACCAGGTAGCTGCCCGGCTCCGGTTGCCCAGCGGCCAGGCCGAGCCCTGCCAGCGCCGACTGGATCGCGCTGGCCGCCCGCACCTGGGCCGGGGTCATAGGCCCGCCGTCCGGAGCCGGATCAGTCATGGCATCCCATACTGTCAGCCCGCGCGCGGATGGGCCGCGCGCCGTAGGCGGAAGCTGGCCTGCCGGTGCTGAGGTGGCCGCTTGCCGTCGCGGGCCATCAGCGGGCCGGGCTGAAGGTCTGCGGGGCCAGCGGGGTGCTCATCGCCCCGGCGTAGACGGTGAGCAGCCGGTCTACCGTCACCCCCCAGCCGAACCGGGAGGCGTGGGCCACCGCTCCGCGCGCCAGGGTGGCCCGCAGGCCCGGCGAGGTGAACAGGTCCCGCAGCGCGTGGGCGTAGCTGGCCGGATCGTGCCCGTCTATCAGGACCCCGGACACGCCATCCTGCACGGCTGTGCGCAGCCCGCCCACCGACGCGGCGATCACAGGTGTCCCGCAGGCCTGTGCCTCCACGGCGACCAGCCCGAACGACTCCGAGTAGGACGGGACCATGACCACCGTGGCCGCCCGGTACCAGTCGGCCAGTTCGGGCTGCGGGCAGGGCGGCTCCAGCCGGACCAGGCCGGCGATGCCAAGGCTGTGCGCCAGTTCGGTGAGCTGGTCGGGATCGGCGCGCCCGGTGCCGCTCGGGCCGCCTATGAAGGCGATGGTCAGGGACCTGGCGAGCGCTGGATCGGCCCGGATCAGGGCGGCGGCCCGCAGCACCACGTCCGGTGCCTTGAGCGGCTGCACCCGGCCCGCGAAGACGATGACGTTCCCATCGGCGGGCAGGCCGAGCCTGCGCCGCGCCTCGCCGGCCGGTCCCGGCCGGAAGACTGAAAGATCGACTCCGGGGTTGACCGTCCAGATCTTGGCCGGGTCAGCCCCGTACAGCGCGGCAAGCTGCCGTGCCTCCTCGTCGGTGTTCGCGACCAGGCGGTCGGCCGCGGCGACGACGTCGTCCTCGCCGCGCAGCCTCGTCGCCGGCTCGGCCGCGTCGCCGTCGGCCAGCGCCGCGTTCTTGACTTTGCCCAGCGTGTGCATGGACTGCACGAGCGGGACACCCCACCGTTCCTTGGCGACCGCGCCCACGTGGCCGGACAGCCAGTAGTGGCCGTGCACGACGTCGTATCTGCCGGGGGCATAGGCGGCCTCGGTCCGGAGCACCTCGAAGGTGAAGTGGCAGAGCTGGGCCGGGAGGTCGGCCTTGTCCAGGTCCTCGAACGGGCCGGCCGGCACATGCCGGACCAGCACCCCGGGGACGATCTCGGCGATGGGTGGCGCGTCACGTGACACCGCACGGGTGAAGACGTCGACCTCCACCCCGCGGGCTGCCATCAGTTTGGCGACTTCGACCACGTAAACGTTCAGGCCCCCGGCATCGCCGGTGCCTGGCTGCTCGAGCGGCGAGGTATGAACGCTGATGGTCGCGATCCGCCGGGGGTAGCGTCGCGGCACGGGCATGCACCTCCGGTAGGGCAACCACAGTGGCCTGCCTCGTGTTCCCGCTCTGGCCAGCCGCTAGGCTCGGCCTCATGTCAACTCTCGTGCTGCTGCGGCACGGGGAGAGCGCCTGGAACGCCGAAGGGCTCTTCACGGGCTGGGTGGATGTCGGGCTCTCCGCAAAGGGGGCAGCCGAGGCGGCGGCGGGCGGGACGCTGCTGCGCGAAGCGGGCCTGCGGCCCGATATCGTCCACACCTCGGTGCTGACCCGTGCCATCCAGACCGCCCACCTCGCCCTGGAGGCAGCGGACCTGCTCTGGCTGCCGGTGACCCGCTCGTGGCGGCTGAACGAGCGCCACTACGGCGCGCTGCAGGGCAAGAACAAGGCGCAGACCCGCCAGGAGTTCGGCGACGAGCAGTTCATGCGGTGGCGGCGTTCCTACGACGTCCCGCCGCCACCGCTGGCCGATGATGACCCGTTGTCGCAGGCCCACGATCCGCGGTACGGGCACCTGCCGCCCGAGCTGATGCCCCGCACCGAGTGCCTCAAGGACGTGCTGCACCGCTTGCTGCCGTACTGGTATGACTCCCTCGTCCCTGGCCTGGCAGTGGGCGGGACGGCGCTGGTGGTGGCACACGGCAATTCGCTGCGGGCACTGGTCAAGCATCTGGACGGGATCAGCGACACGCAGATCGCGCAGCTCAACATCCCGACCGGCATCCCGCTGGTGTACGAGCTGGACGCCAGCTTCCAGCCCAAAGTCCCCGGGGGGCGCTATCTCGACCCGGAGGCGGCGGCTGAGGCGGCGGAGGCCGTCCGCGCCCAGGGGCGTTAAGTCCGGATTTGCCTGGTGGCCGGGTCAGTAGCGGTTCCGGAAATGCCACATGAGCGGTACCCGACGGCTGAATGAATACGTGAGGAACAGCACCTAGGTCAGCGCCCTGGCCCGGAGCGCTCTGGCCAGCCTGCGCATACCATCGGAACGTGAGCATGCAGGTGACACGTGGCCATGACGGCCGCGCGCTAACGCGCGCCGTGATGACGCCGCGGGCTGACCCGTGAAGTTGCGCAGGCAGCCCACTGAGGTTGCGGGCACCGACGGGCGGCGGCAGGGAGCCCGGCTGCCGTCCGGAGTCGCATCCGTTCTATCCGTTCTGTCTTCTTCGGCCGTGGTGCTGGACAACGACGATCGCGTGCTGCGGGCAAGCGCGGCGGCGCGGTCGTTCGGGCTTGTCAAGGGTGACCAGCTGATGGTCGGGGAGCTTCTTGCCCTGGTCCGCCAGGTCCGCAGGGATGGCGAGATCCGCGAAGGCGAGATAGAGGTATCCGGAAGCGCTTTCGGCGGCCGCAGGACCAGCTTCGCGGTCCGGGTGGCCCCGCTGGGTTCGGGGGTCCGCGAGGGCCTGATCCTGCTGCTCGCCGAGGACCAGACCGAGAGCCGGCGGGTAGAGGAGGTCCGGCGGGACTTTGTCGCCAACATCAGCCACGAGCTGAAGACCCCGGTCGGTGCGCTCGCCCTGCTCGCCGAGACGATGGAAGAGGCGGCGGACGATCCGGAGGCGGTGCGCCGCTTCGCGGGCCGGATGCGGCAGGAGGCGTCCCGGCTCACCTACCTGGTCCAGGACCTGATCACCCTGTCCAGGATCCAGGCGGCCGAGCCCGTCCCCGATCCCAACCCGGTCGAGCTCACCGCGGTGGTGGCCGAGGCGCTGGACAGGTGCCGGATGAAGGCGAGTGCCCGCGGCATCGAGCTCGCGGTCAGTTGCGAGGAGGGGCTGACCGTGCTGGGCGATGACGATCTGCTGGTCACCGCGTTGCGGAACCTGCTGGAGAACGCTGTCGCCTACAGCCCGGAGAAGACCCGGGTGGTGGTGTCGGCCACCAGGGATGGCCTGGACGCTGCCCAGATCAGCGTCGCTGACCAGGGCATCGGTATCCCCGAGCAGGACCTGGTGCGGATTTTCGAGCGCTTCTACCGGGTGGATCCCGCCCGGTCCCGCGCCACCGGCGGTACCGGACTGGGGCTGGCGATCGTGAAACACGTGGTGGCCGCCCACGGCGGCAAGGTCACAGTCTGGAGCAAAGAAGGAGCCGGATCCACGTTCACCCTGCGCCTGCCCGTACTCGCCGATTCCCCGGCCGCTGACGGCAGCCAGGTAGCCGACCATGCACAACCTGCCAGGGAGGCAGTCAAGTGACACGGGTGCTCGTGGTCGAAGACGAAGAGTCGTTCAGCGACGCGCTCTCCTACATGCTGCGCAAGGAGGGCTTCGAGGTCGCTGTCTGCCAGACCGGGCCCGATGCGATCGAGGCGTTCGACCGTAATGGCGCCGACCTGGTTCTGCTCGATCTCATGCTGCCCGGCCTGCCCGGCAGTGAGGTATGCCGGACGCTGCGCGAACGGTCCAACGTTCCGGTGATCATGCTCACCGCCAAGGACAGCGAGATCGACAAGGTGGTGGGCCTGGAACTGGGCGCCGACGACTATGTCACCAAGCCCTTCTCCTCCCGTGAGCTGGTCGCCCGGATGCGTGCGGTGCTCCGGCGCCGCGGCGAGCCGGAGGAAGCTGGCGCGTCGGTCATGGAGTCGGGCCCGGTGCGGATGGATGTCGACCGGCATGTCGTGACTGTCCGCGGCCAGCAGGCCCAGTTGCCGCTCAAGGAGTTCGAGCTTCTCGAGGTGCTCCTGCGCAACGCTGGCCGGGTGCTGACCAGGATGCAGCTGATCGACCGGGTCTGGGGCGCCGACTATGTCGGCGACACCAAGACGCTGGACGTCCATGTCAAGCGGTTGCGTGCCAAGGTCGAAACCGACCCGGGCAACCCCCGGCACATCATCACCGTGCGCGGGCTGGGCTACAAGTTCGAGCCGGCCGGCGGCTGAGCCGGGAATCGGTCCGCCGGCCCAGGTGGCACCGGCCGGGCTGGCGGAACGCTGTTACGCGGTCGGTGAGGCCAGAGGCGACGGGGTCGCGGCCGGGCTGGCCGGGACGGGCGAGAACGTGGCGAAGTACTGGGACCGGGGCATCACGGGGACCCGCAGGGTGACGAGGCCGGCCCGCTGGAAGTCCAGCACGATCCGGACGTACTGCCCGCCGATCAGCGAGCGGGTCAGGTTGTGCAGTACCACCTGCGGGGCCGGGCCGGTCAGGAACACCGCCTGCCGGTTGCCCAGGCCGACCCCGCCGGCGGGCAACTGGACAGCGGTGGCGGTGCCCGGCGCCGCGATCGCGATCAGCCGGTCAGGTGTGCCGTTGTTGGCCAGGGCCAGAAACATGCCAGCCGACCCGCCGGGTGTGAGCGAGGAGTCCGGCGCTGCCCCGAGCACGAAGACGTTGTTGATGCGGATGGTGTTGTTCACCACCGCCGACGCCCCTGCGGTGGGCTGATGCCACTGCTGGGTGGGCGCGTTCGCGCCGGCTTCGCACCCGGCGATCGCGGGAGCCAGCGCGGCCGCCACGACGACGGCGAAGCCTCGCAGCGACCAGGCGCTGCGGTTGGTGAGGATCACGGCGTGCTCTCCTCCGGGTCCGACGCGGGGCACTGGGACGCCGCACAGCGTATCGGGCTGCCTTCCACGTCAGCGCACCACCCCGTTCGATCAGCGCAAGCCGCGGCCTTCCCGGCCAGCCGGCTGGCGGTCACTCCTCCGGGGCTTGCCTGGGAGCCCGGCCAGGCTTACCCCGCGGCAAGCCCTGCCGCGATGCCAATCATCCCGCTGCGGCCCGGCCGGGACAGCCCCTGTGAACGGCGGGACGTGAGCAGGCGCAGCGCGCTCGTCAACCGGAAGCCCTTTCCCCGGTCCGGCACCACCCTGGCGACCAATCCGTCGATGTTGACCAGCACGGCGGTCAGCGTGGCCGGGTGGTAGGACGTCGTGAGAGCGTTCTCGCTGTCCTCCCCCGCATGCCCAGCGCCCAGCCCGGTCTGCCTGGTCGGCGTGGTGACCGGCACGCCCCGCGTCCCGACGATGTAGATCTGCACGCCCGCCGTGTCGGCCTGGACCGCGAGCTGCCGCAGGTGAGCGCACGCACAGTCCGGCGGGGTCAGGGCCAGCACGGAACCGCGCAGGTCGCGCAACGGCGTCTGCGTGCCGTTGACCAGGACGAGGGCATCGGGCAGCAGATTGCGGCCCTGACTCGCCGGCGCTGCGACTCGCAGGCCGGCCGTGAACATCGTGAGCAGCGTCCCGGCGAGCAGGGTCAGCGCGAGGCATCCGGCCAGCAGTGGCAGGACCATGCCGTCCCGGGTGAGCGGGGCATGCAGCCGGCCGGTGGCCCTGCGCCAGCGCTGGGCGCGGAGTTCACGATGGTAGGCCTGCACGTCGCGATCGAGTTCCCGCGCGTCGTCGGGTATCTCGATGTCGACCGGTGGCAGGCCATAGTCGTCCCGTCCAGGGTCGCCGCCAATGTTCACGCGCATCTCTCCGGCATGAGCGGCCACATTCCCTCCAGTATGGGTCAGAGGTGCCCGGTACGTCACTGCTGACGGTGTCCGCTTGTCCGCATGCGGGCGCGGCTCTTGCCTCAGCCGGGCACGGCCGGAGATCGTTCCGCCCAGTACGTACCGTGCCTACCCGATTGCTGACGGATATCGGCAGCAGGGCGCCGGGCAGTGGGAGGGACCGCCGAACACGCCGTCCATGCAACTTTCAGATCGGTTAAATGGGTTCTTGACCTGCACGTTTGCTGTCAAGCGCGGCTATTGGGCTGCGTATGGCGTGGTAGGATTGCCTCAGCGGAAGGGGTATGTGCCACATGACTTTCAAGGTCGGCGACACCGTCGTCTACCCCCACCATGGGGCTGCTCGCATCGAAGAGATCGAGACCCGTTCGATCAAAGGTGAGGACAAGACCTACCTGGTTCTCAAGGTCGACAAGGGTGACTTGACTGTACGCGTGCCCGCGGACAATGCCGAGCTGGTAGGTGTGCGCGACGTCGTGGGGCAGGAAGGGCTGGAGAGGGTGTTCGAGGTGCTGCGCGCCCCGCACACCGAGGAGCCGACCAACTGGTCCCGGAGGTACAAGGCCAACCTGGAGAAACTCGCCTCGGGCGACGTGAACAAGGTGGCCGAAGTGGTTCGTGACCTGTGGCGCAGGGACCGGGAGCGTGGGCTTTCGGCTGGTGAGAAGCGGATGCTGGCCAAGGCCCGGCAGATCCTGGTCAGTGAGCTCGCCCTCGCCGAGAAGACCAACGAGGACAAGGCCGAGGCTCTGCTCGACGAGATCCTGGCGTCCTGACCCTCGCCCGCTGACTATTCCTGTGGCCTGACGTGCCTGGTGGTGTGCCTGCAGTAGGCATCGGCACCGACGTTCATAAGCTCGGTCCCGGGCGCCCCCTCTACCTGGCCGGATTGCTGTGGCCAGGGGAGGTGGGCCTGGCCGGGCACTCAGATGGGGATGTTGCGGCTCATGCCGCCTGCGATGCGCTGCTGTCGGCCGCGGGGCTCGGCGACCTTGGCGCCGCGTTCGGCACCGCCGAGCCACGCTGGGCCAACGCGGCCAGCACCGACCTGCTGCGGGAAACCGCAGCCCTGCTGGCCGGCGCCGGATACCGGGTAGGGAACGTCTCCATCTGCGTGATCGGCAACCGGCCGAAGATCGCGGCGCGGCGCGCGGAGGCGGAGAAGATCCTGTCCGGGGCGCTCGGTGGCGCACGGGTCAGCGTGTCCGGCACCACCACCGACGGGCTCGGGCTGACCGGCCGGGGCGAGGGTATCGCCGCGATCGCGACCGCGCTGGTGATCCGCGGCTAGCCAGCCCGGGACGCTGTTCCCGCGGTCACTCCTCGCCGGCCGCTGGCTCCTGCGGCGGCGTCGGGGTGCTGCGCATCCGGTCGAAGTGGGGAATGGGAGTGGGCGCGGGCACCATGGGTGGTGGGCTGGCGCGGTCCCCGGTGTCCTGCGCATCCTCCGTGTCCGGCTGGCTGGTCCCGGCCGTCTCGGGCATCGTAGTGCCCGCCGTGGCCCCGGCCCCGGAGGCAGGGGCCTCGTAGCTGATGCCGCCCCGGGTTCCGTTGTCCGGTGGCGTGCCGCGGCCCTGCTCCGGGACTCCGCCGGTCGTGGCTGGGCTGCCGGTCGTGGGTGGGCCGGCGGTCGTGGCTGGGCTGCCGGTCGTGGCCTGGCCGGCGGTCTTGTCCCCTGTGCTGGTTCCGCCCGCGGCGCCCTCCTTGGCGGCCGCCCGGGCGGCCAGCGGCGCCGTCCGCTCTGGCGGGCGCTGAGTCCTGGGCTCCAGCAGGGTGTCGATGGCCGCGCGCGGCGCACCCGCACGTGCCGGGCCGGTGCTTCCCGCGCCCGCCCGTCCGGCGGCGGCCCAGGTGAGGCTGGCCGCGCTCGCCGGCCCTGCCCGGCCTTCCGCGCCGTCCGCGGCGGCTGGGGCCTGGCCGGTGGCCGCCCCGCCGGTCCCGTTCGCGGCCCGGATCCGGCGCCAGTACCGCAGCATCAGCAGCAACATGATGAAGCTCATCAGCAGCAGCGCCCACGGGACGACCGCCACCACGGCCTGGGTCGGCTGGACAGGCAGGCTGGTGGTGGTGGCGTACAGGGCATCAGCCGCCGCCACCGCGCCCAGCAGCACCAGCAGCGACAGCCACACGTAGAGCCGGGTCGGCCAGCCAGCGCCGCGCAGCGCGAGGGCGGAGGAGCACGCGATGACCAGCATCGCGTCGAACATCACCGGATACAGCCGGGCCAGCGTGGGGGACACCCCGGCCTGGAGCGCGATCTGGTGGATGCCGTTGTATGAGAGCAGGAACGCTGCCGCGGCTACCAGCAGCACGCCAGTGATCACCGCGGCGAGCGCGGCCAGCCGGAGCCTGGGGTGGGGATCGCCGGATCGCGAGCCACGCACCACGGGATAGTCGCTCATCTGGGATGTCTGTCCTTCCTGCGCTTCCGCCCAGGCCGCCGGCGCCCGCTTATAGTCGGGACTACGGGCTCCGTTCTCCGTGCCGGGCCGCCGGGCCAGTAGCGGGCGGTCACGGGTGCTCCCCGTGAGCGGGGGCAGATCGCCCGCATCAATGAACGGCACAGCGGCCATGCGCCCGCCCGCACGGCCCCGGCGTCAAAGGAGACGATATGCCGTACTACCGGGTGACCGGGGAAGTTCCCCGCAAGCGCCATATCCGTTTTCACCGCCCCGACGGGGGACTCTACTCAGAGGAACTGATGGGGGAAGAGGGTTTCGCATCTGATTCCTCCCTTCTCTACCACGTTCACCCGCCGACCGCGATCGTCAAGAGTGAGGGACTGGGCACTGGCGGGGTAGGGGAGACGGTGCCGAACCATCCGTTGCTGCCCCGGCATGTGCGTACGGCCGGACTGCCGGCCGCGGACGACCTCGTGCTGGGCCGTGGCCTGCTATTCGCCAATGACGACGTCCGTATCTGTTTTGTTTCCGCGGCCGCCCCGTCCGGTCTTTACCGGAATTCAGCCGGCGACGAGGCCGTTTACGTGCAGCACGGTTCGGCGAGATTCGAATCCGTGTACGGCGCCCTCACCGTCGGCGCCGGTGACTATGTGGTGGTGCCACGCGGGACCATTCACCGCTGGATTCCGGCCGCGCCGGGGGTGAGCGCCCTGACGGTGGAGGCGAGCGGTCACATCAGGCCACCGCGACGCTACCTGTCCCAGTTCGGCCAGTTCCTGGAACACGCCCCGTACAGCGAGCGTGACCTGCGCGGGCCGGAAGGCCCGCTGCTCGCCGGCGGGGAGGACGTGCCGGTCGTCGTCCGCACCCGTAGCGGGCTGACCCGGCTGACGTACGCTCACCACCCGTTCGATGTCGTGGGCTGGGACGGATGCCTGTACCCCTATGCCTTCAACATCGCCGATTTCGAGCCGGTCGTGAAGCGGACCCATGCACCACCGCCGGTGCACCAGACGTTCGAGGGGCCGAACTTCGTGATCTGCTCGTTCTGCCCCCGCCCGCTCGATTTCGATCCCGCGGCGGTGCCGATTCCCTATCACCATCACAACGTGGATTCCGACGAGATGATGTTCTACGTCGGTGGCGACTATTCCGCCCGCAAGGGCTCCGGGGTCGGGGCCGGCTCGATCACGCTGCATCCCGCCGGGTTCACGCACGGCCCGCAACCGGGCGCGGTCGAGGCCGCGGTGGCCGGCCTGGCTGAGGGGAGGACCACCACCGACGAGACCGCGGTGATGATCGACACGTTCCGGCCGCTGCGCCTCGGCCCGGCGGCCCGTCAGGCCGAGGACCCCGAATACCCCTGGTCCTGGGC
>OFHK01000071.1_pt1 | contig 30855 bp, 31 predicted proteins | sample 1521951 | NCBI WGS metagenome assembly OFHK01 (sample SAMEA2468436, study PRJEB22500) | soil metagenome | biome: Glassland; feature: Farmland; material: Clay | place: Australia | collected 2013-01-31 | depth 0.55 m
GGGGCCCGCCGGGGCGCGTGGGCGTGCCCCGGCGTCGGGTGGGATCAGCCGGGAGATCAGGGGGGCCGCCGAGCCGGTGATGAGCAGGTTCGGGCCGATCGTGGTGGCTAGGATGGCTGCCCACAGCCCAGCCGTTCCGGCCGGCTGCATCGCCGCGGCGGCGGGCAGGTTGCTGACTGCCGCCGCAAGCGTTGAGCCAACGGCGAGTCGGCGGATGAAGCTGCCGTACAGCACCAGGGCCGTTCCGATCAGAGCGCGGATCGCGGAGGCGGCGAGGAACATAGGCATCAGATCGAGCACCACCCGGGCGGATGGGCCGGCCTGGACGGGGCGTACCGGTTCCGCTCCGGTCTGTGCGGCCCAGATACTGAGCGGCCCGAGGGTGACCAAAGCGACCAGCAGCCATGCGAGCCACGAGTCACGCAGGTAGGCGAGCGCTGGGAGCGGCGCGCGGCCCAGCAAGAGCAGGTTGGTGATGTTAGAGGTGGGGAGGAGGAACGAGGTGGCGTTGGCCGTTATGGCGACCGCTATGGCCAGCCGGCCGCCTGAAAGGCGGTGGCGCTGGGCAGCCCGCAGCGCCACCGGAGTGGCCACGACGACTGCGACGTCGAGGTTGATCAACGCGCTCAGCAGGGCGGTGAATGCCAGGACCGCGGCGGCCGCGGTGCGTGGCGGCCGCTGCGGGATGAGGGCGCGGGCCAGCAGCCGGAACGCGCCCAGACGGTCGGCCAGCGCGGCGCAGCCGATGATCGCGGCCAGGGTGGCGAACGGCCCGAGGGTGTCCTGGGCTGCGGGCGGAACGGAACCGGGCCGCAGCCAGGCGGAAAGAGCCGTCAGGACGGCTGCTGCCGCCCACAGGAAGGGCCGGATCGCATCACGAGGTGACGCGATCCTGGCGGATGTATCGGCCTTTCTGGACGTGAAGGGACGCATGCCTCCTCACTATTCGTTGATTCGCAGGATGCAGATGATGCCGGCGGCTGATTCGCCCGGATAGGATGTTACACGATTATGTCAGATTCTGAGAGGGCGCGGGATGATGAGCTGATGGCCATCCCCCGGCTTGCTGAGCGCGTCGGGGTCACCCCGAGGGTGCTCCGGTACTGGGAGGAGCAAGGGCTGATCAGCCCGACCCGGGAGCATGGCAAGCTGCGGTACTCGCCGCGGGACCTGGCCATCGCCGGGCTGATACACCGGCTCCTCGATGCCGGAACAGGGGTGGAGGGGGTCCGGATGCTCAAGCGGATCGCCGAGCGCGACATCCGCCGCGCCGCCTCGGGCGAGGAGACCGCGCTCACGGAAGAAGCGCTGCGGATCCTGTACCAACGCAAGGCCTTCTACGAGGAAACCGGAATGGACGAGGAGCACTACCCGGAAGGCGGGCCGCCTCCGCCGCCCCGACCGCCGGGCCCGCCCCACGGGCCCAAAGCGCGCCGTCAGCCCGAGCACCGGCCACCGGAGCAAAGGTCAGGACGGTAGTTCACTTGGTGGCGTATTGGCAGGCGCCGGGCTGCAGGATCTGGCCGATGAGGTCCTCCCAGAACCTGGCGTCGCTGAGGCCGGAGAAGTCGAACAGCCGCCCGGCTGTGAGCCCGCCCACGCGCGCGAACGCGAACAATGCGGGGCACGCGTTCTCAGCAGCTCCCGGTTCCGTCGGGCCACTGACTGATGCTGATGAGCCCGCCGTCGTCGCCTACGCGGTTGACTGCGCAGATACCGCGCCGGCTTTGGGCACGACCACGTACCGCATGCCACCCTGCTCGTAGATGCCCGCGCTGGCTGGCAGATGTGCGCTGGGGCCGGTTACAGAGCTGCTTGGCGGGACAGGCGCCAGGCAGCGAGCGACTTGCGGCAGACCGCGCTTTCCCAGGCGAGGTTCTCACTGGTCACGAACGCACAGCATTCTCAACTTCCGGGGGCTTCTATGGGCCCAGCAGTGGCTGCTGGTTGTGACGGTTCGCAGGGGCTTCCGCCAGGAGGACCGGGGGTGGGTCAGTAACCGGCTAGGGCCAGCACCATGACGGTTGCCAGGATCAGGAGCAGGATGAGGACGACCGCACCCATCGTCGGATCGGTTCTTTTCGCCGTCTCGTGTCGGCCGCCCATACCCGCAGTGCTACACCTCCTGAGCCAGCTGCACCATGGTTTGGCTGGTCCGCCACCGGCGCAGGAACGGGGATCTGCCGCCGGCGGGCCGGAGCACTACCCCAGCGGCATGCAGCAGTTTGCGGACTGAGTCGGCGGGCTGGCCGGTGAGCAGTTCGATGTGGTGCACGCCGATCCCGCATGATTCATACAGTTCCTGGGCCAGGTCGGGGCCGAGCTGGACGGGGACGGGGAACCGCTGCCAGATTGGGCCGCCTGCCGGTACTACGGGCAGGCCATGTCGTGTGAGCACATGTTGCACGTCCGGGTCGGCGTATAGGGCGGTGATGAGCTCGATCTCGGTGGGTCCATGGGAGGGGGCAGGTCCGCCCATGCGGACGGGCAGACCCTCGTCGTGGGCGGTGCGGAGCACCACCCGGCGGGACACGCCGAGGATCCTGCCGACCTCGCCGGAGGGCAGCCCAGCGTGCAGGTACATGTCGGTGAGGATGTCAGGTTCGATGGCGAGCCGATCTTCGCGGTTATAACGTCCCCGGGTTCTCAGCTGGACGCCGTAAGCGCGGAGCCGGTCCTGGATGGTCCGGGCCGGGATCTGGGTGAGTTCCGAGATCTGGGCGCAGGTGAGCCGGTAACGCAGGTACAGGTCGGCCAGGAGCGGGTCAGGGACGCGTGCTCCGGCGCCGCGGGGAAGGCGGCGCCGGCCGCTGCCCTTTGGTTTGACGCTCACCCCTGCCCGGTGGAGCATGCGGGTGACCCGCTGCCGGCTGATCCCCACCGTCGCCGCGACGCGGTAGGTTGACAGGCCCTGGCATGTATACAGGTGGGCGGCCCGCTCCGGCAAAGGCGCCGCGGGCACATCGGGCGGACAGCCGGGGCCGGCGCCGTTCACAGTGGCGGACCGCACTGAAGAATCTCCAAACAGTCCGGGAGGATCACCATACGCGTGCGGGCAGCAGCCCGCCAGACACCCATGGGACATGCCGTCGGCCTTCCGCTCCAAGCAGGGACCGTTGGCGGCATCTCCGCGGACTGACGGCGAGCCCCTCCGCCGTTCGACTCACATGATAAATGGCCGACCTCTGATGACCGGCCGCACCCGGTGGGGGCAAGTCGTCCGTAGCGATCGCTGGTTCCCGAACTAATTGGCGGGCTGAATGTGACTGCCCGGCCGAGGGTTCTCACAGTGCGCCGATCAGGTATGCGAGGAGTATCACGACGAACACATAGAGGAGGTAGAGGTTGACGTCTCCGGACTGGAGCGGGCGCACCGTGTCGGCGAGCCATTCCACAGCGCGGATCACCGGCCGGTACAGATACCGCAAGAAGACGGGGGTCACTTCGGACTCGTAGTGCACCGGCCCGGACCGGCCGGCCGGGTCGTCGGAGGCCCGGTGCATCGACACCGATGGCCGGTACAGCGCGTCGAAAGTGACCCGCGTGGGGGCGGAGAATGTCATGGCCGAGTACTGCATCCGGGGCCGGAACGCGACCATCCCGCCATCCCAGACCGGCACGATGACCGAGTCCGCCCGTGGCCGGCCCGCGAGGTAGATGAGCACCGGCACGACGGTCACGGCGGTCAGGAACACCGCGAGGTAGGTGGGTGAGAACGCGGAGAAGTCGGTGTGCGCCGGGATGACGGTGAGGTTTCCCGGCAGCAGGACAGGCCGCAGCGCCACGCCGGTAATGGTGCGGACTGCGCGGGACAGCGCGAGCAGCACTAGCGGGGCTCCGACCGCCAGGGCCACGCAGGCGACCGCCAGCAGCCCTGGCCCGGCGACCGGCTGGCCGTGCTCGCTGGCCTCGGCGGCCGGCCGGGTACGTGGCATGCCGAGGAAGGGGATTCCGTACCCGCGGACGAACGCGTAGATGGCAAGCCCTCCGGTCAGTCCCAGGGTGGCCGCGGCGACGACGATCAGGATCCCGATCAGATGGCTGCCGGTCCGGAACCCCTGGAACAGCCCCTGGAAGATCAGCCACTCGCTGACGAAGCCGTTCAGCGGCGGAAGGGCGGCGATGCCCAGCGTCCCGGCCAGGGAGATGACCGCGCTGCGGGGAAGCCGGTGAATCAGCCCGCCCAGCCGGTCCATGTCCCTGGTACCAGCCGTGTGCTCAACCACCCCGGCCTCCAGGAACAGCAGGGTCTTGTAGGTGCCGTGGTTAACGACGTGGTAGAGCCCAGCCATCAGCAGGAACGCCCACAGGGCCCGCTGGCCGTAGGAGCCGAACACCATGGCGGCGCCGAAGGCGGTGATGATGATCCCGGTGTTCTCGATCGTGGAGAAGGCGAGGAACCGTTTGAGGTCACGCTCGTTCAGTGCGTACAGGATGCCGATGGCGGCGGTGAGCGCCCCTGCCGCCATGGTGAGCAGCCCCAGCCAGGTCGCCCCGGTGGGCAGCAGGCGGAACGCGAATAGTGCGATGCCGTAGGCGCCGAGCTTGACCACCAGCCCGGATAGGAACGCCGATCCGTCGGCGGGTGCGACCGGGTGCGCCTCCGGCAGCCAGACGTGAAGTGGGACGAGTCCTGCTTTGAAGCCGAACCCGGTCAGCGCGAGCAGGTAGGCCGCGTCCCGCCATCCGGGGGTCACGAGGTGGGCGCGCGAGGCGATCACGTCCAGCTGCAACGAGTGCGTCTTGGCGGCCAGGATGACAAAGGCGGCGATGATCAGCACGAACCCGGCCTCAGACAACGCCAGGAACCAGAACGCTCCGCTCGCCGCTGTATCGCTGCGCGGGTGCCGCAGGATCAGCAGGTAGCACAGCAGCGCCACCGACTCCCATGCCACCAGGAACGTCACCACGTTCGCGGCGGCGAACACCGCGAGCGCTGCGAGCAGCGCGAGGTTATACACGGCCAGGTACAGCGCGGAACCAGCGTTTGCCTGGTGGTAGCGGGGCGCGTAAGCGGCAAGGGCGACCGCGACGAGCCCGAGCAAAGCCGCGAACACCCCGGCCAGGCTGCTGGCCTGCAGCTGCATCGTGCCTACTACCACGGCGTCACCCAGCGAGACGACGTGGGAGTTGCCCCACAGCAGCGATGACACCCCACCCGCGACAGCGGCGGCACCGCCGAGCGCCGACAGTGCGCAAGCTGCCCGCAGCGCGGCCCGGCTGCTGCCACCAGTAAGCGCCACGGCCGCGGCCAGTCCCCACCCGGCGGCTGCGGCGTAGAACCAGCTCAGGGAGTTCACCCGGGCACCTCCCCCGTCAGGGAATCAGCGACGAAAGTCAGGCTGGCCGCCTTCTCAGCGAGCCGGTCCACGGCCACCAGCAGGCCCTGAAGCAGGGCCAGCGGGCTGGGCGGGCAACCGGGAACCCACACATCTACCGGGAGAATCTCGCCGACCGAGCCATGTACGAACGCGTCGGCCGGGTAGACGCCGCCCAGGGCACAGGCGCCGGTGGCGACCACGATCTTGGGGCCTGGCATCGCGTCGAAAGTCTTGCGGGCGGCGACATCGAACGCCCGGATCATCGGCCCGGTCACCAGCAGCAGGTCCGCGTGGCGGGGAGCGGGGGTGAAGAAGAAACCGAGCCGGTGCAGATCGTAATGAGGGGCGGTGAGTAGCCGGATCTCCTGCTCACACGCTGCGCAGGAGCCGGTGTCCAGGGTGCGGATGTGCAGGCTGCGGCCGAACTGGCCCGCGATCCGCTCCCGCAGTTGTGCCGCCACCTGCTGTTCCTGCCATGCGTCCACAGCACCGTCGGGTGCTAGCCCCGTGACTGCGGGCACCGGTGTGGCTGCCTCGCTGGTGGCAGCGTTGTCGTGGGTCATGGGCGGGCCTCCCGGAGCAGTGGGATGCGCTTGACCAGGTGGGCGCGGACGGTGGTGGCGAGTTCGAACTCCCCGCTCGCGGTGACCGCCTCCGGAGCCGTCTCCCCGCACCGGCCACAGGAGGTGCAGGCGCCCACGTCGAAGATCAGCACATCGCCCTCCCGGCGGAGCGCCTGGCTGGGGCACACTCCGCAGAGCTGGTCGGCGAGGTCCCGGTCCAGGTTTTGTGCACGGAACGCTGGCGGTGTCGGCAGGTCCGCGGCCGAGGGCTCGGGCCGCGCTGGGTAGTGAGTGGTGACGACGCCGCGGCGCAGGCCCCGCACAAACCACAACGGCATAAGGTTTCACCTCACCTCAGCGTGCTGTCCCAGCCACGGTCAGCCAGAAGCTGGCCTCGATGATGGGGATGTCGGTAAAGACGTTCTGCGACCGGCAGGCATCATCGAACCCGCGCCAGTTGCGGGCCGACGCCGGCCGGAGGCGGGCCCGGATGATCCGCCCTGAGTCGTCGAGCATGACCCATGCGAGTGCCTCGCCCCGGGGTGATTCGGCCCAGCCGAGCCCGCAGCCCCCTCCAGGCGGAACGACCGCCGTCTCGGCGTCGGCGCCGGCGTCGAGGAGATCCCCGATGAGCCGGACCGACTCTCCCGCCTCGGCCAGCATGACCTGGAAACGGGCCAGCACGTCGCCGCTGCTGCGGACCGCTACGAGGGGCGGATGCTCGAAATAGGGTGCGGCCGGCTGGTCCACACGGGTGTCGATGCCCACTCCGGCTGCCCGCGCGACCGGCCCGACCAGGCCAAGGCGGCGTCCCTGCTCGCCGGTGACTATCCCGGCCGCCTCCAGCCGGTCCAGGAAGGAGTTCGTGGACAGCAGCGCGTCCGCGGCTCGGCGCAGTTCGCCGTACGCGTCCGGCAGTCCGCTCCGGAGCGCCGCCCCATCGGGGGCGCGCCGCACCCCGCCCACCTCCATCACACCGAATAGGTACCGGTGGCCGAACGCCGCGGCGCCCAAGCGCAACAGCCGCTCCAGCGCAATCTCGGCAGCGGACTGGCCGATGGAAAGCCCGGTCGACTGGCACAGCGCCGCGATCGCGGCAGCGTGGTTGTAAAGCCGTTCCAGTTCGAGCGCGACCGCCCGGGTCCGCTGCGCGGCTGGTGGCGGGTCGGCGCCCAGCGCGGCCTCCACGGCGGCGGCGAACGACCAGCTGACTGCGATGGCGCTCAGGCCCTCGGTGCGCTCAACGTGGAACAGGGCGTCGGCAGGTGTGCGCCCGCGCAGCCGCCACTCCAGCCCGCGATGCTTGTGCCATGTGAACAGGTACAGGTCGACGACTTCCTCGCCGCTGGTCACCAGCCCGTAGTAGAGGGATTCCATGCCGGCCTGGCGGACTGGCCCGAACGGGAACTCGAATGCGTGCCCTCCGACGGTGTGGGGGGCGTGGATCTCTGCTGGTTCGTGGGGTGGCTGGTGGCCGAGGCGGGGGAAGTCCGGCCCGGCGTGGGGTGGCAGGGCGATCCGGTTTAGCGGCTTGCTGGTGGCGGGCCGGATGCCGAACTGCTCGTAGATTTCGCATTCCTCGGCGAAGGCGGCGGGTGCGATGTCCGACAGCGAGGGGTATTCGCTCCCGGTGACCTCAGTCTCGGTGATGAGGTACTGCCGCTCGGCGTCCAGCGCCCAGACCAGGCGCAAGGTGACTCGGTCGCCGTCGGCTGCGAACAGGTCAGCAAGCCGTGCCCCGGCGGTCACCAGGTGATGCACCGCGGTTTCCAGCCGGCCGGCCGGCACCTCCACCGTGACGGCGTTCCCCTCGCCCCGGTATACCGCGCCGCCAACCGCTTCGAGGAGGCTGGCGAGGGTCCCGGAGACTCCTGGCCGGACGGCGGTCATCGGATCACCGCCATCGAGTGCAGGATCGCCGTGTTCAGACCCGCGGGAATCCAAAGCCCTAGCACCAGCAGCGTCACCAGCCCAGCCGCTAGTGGGGCGGCGCCCGCCCAGCGGGGGCCGCGTCCGCGATACGGATCGGGGGGTTTGGGTGCTTGCCCCATCACCATCCCCGCGGTGGTCCGGGCAAACGCGATGAACGCTACCGCGAGCAGGGCGAGCAGGAGCAGCGGCAGGATGGGGGTGGATCCCGCGAACCCGGCCCTGACGATGGTCAGCTCGGACAGGAACAGGCCGAATGGAGGCGAGCCGAGCACCGCCAGTGAGCCGAGCAGCAGTGCCCCGCCGGTCACCGGGATGGCCGTCAGCAGCCCCCGTACCTCGGCCGCCTCACGTGTCCGGTACCGCAGTGCCACATCGCCGCTGCCCAGGAACAGCACGGCCTTGGCGACGGCGTGGTTGAGGGTGTGCAGCAGCGCACCGTACAGCCCGAGCGCCCCGCCGAACCCAAGCGCGACCGCGATGATCCCCATGTGCTCGACGGAGGAGTAGGCGAACAGCCGTTTGAAATTCCCGCGCCGGACCATGAACAGCACCCCGATCACGATCGAGGCGAACCCGAACACCAGCAGCACGGCGCGGGGGAAAGTGGTGCCGAGCTTTGCCTGTGTGATGGCCAGGAACCGGATGATCGCGTACATGCCGGTGTTGAGCAGGGCCGCCGACAGCATCGCGCTGGCCGGGCTGGGTGCCTCGGCGTGCGCGTCCGGCAGCCAGGTGTGCATGGGCGCGAGCCCCACCTTGGTGCCGTAGCCGACCACTGCCAGCAGGAACGCCAGCCGCAGCGGCTGCGGTGCCAGCGCCGCGGCGTGTGCGAGCAGGTAGGGCCAGGTCAGCCGCTCATTGGAGGTGAGGTGCAGGGCGCTGCCGGCGTAGAACAGGAACAGCGTGCCCGCCAGGGCGATGGTGACGCCGAGCGAGCTGATGATCACGTACTTCCAGGCGGCCTCCAGGGAGCGGGCCTTGCCTTCCAGCCCGACCAGCGCCGCGCTTGCCAGAGTGCTCGCCTCCACCAGGACGAACAGCAGCCCAAGGTTGCCCGTCTCCAGCGAGGCCAGCATCAGGGAGGCGAACAGCCCGAAGAAGATGAAGTACAGCCGCACCTGGAAAGCGCTCAGCGTCCCGGCGTCCTCCTCGGCCGAGAGGTAGGCGATCGAGCCGAAGGCGGCGAGCACCGTCACCCCGGCGACCGTGACCAAGAAAAAGCCGCTGAGGGTGTCGACGTACAGGAACCCGGCCCACCCGCTCAACGGGGCATGGTGGAGCTGCGCGGCCACCAGCGCGATGGCCGCCGCCAGCGAGACGAGCCCGCCCGCCGCACTCGCCACCCCGGCGCCGCGGGCCCGGGCCCGTAGGGCCGCTGCGGCCGGCCCGGCCAGGGGGCCGATCACGATGAGGATCGCCAGGGCCGTCATCCGCGCAGCCCGCGCAGTTCGGCAGTGCTCGCCTGCGCGAGCTGGCGGGTGATCCCGGACACGAACACGAGCATGATCAGCACTCCTGCCGCGATGTCGAGGAAGATGCCGGCCTCGACGATGAACGGGAACGTGGCAACGAGGGTGATGGCGCCGAGGAAGACGCCGTTCTCGACGATCAGCCAGCCGATGAGCTGGGCGACGGTGTGGCGGCGGACCACCATGGCCAGCGCGCCGAGAAGGATCACCGCGGTGGACAGCGGCACCACAGCGGCCGCCACCACCCCATGCGGGAGAAGCTGGGGCCGAGTGACCAGGTAGGCGAACGCGGTCAGCGCCCCGCCGACGATCAGCGAAGTGGACAGGCCTATGGAGATAGCGCTGTCGCGGGCAAGGGCCAGCCGGCGCAGCAGCAGCCCCCGGGTCGCCACCGGAATCCCGATGCCCTTGATCGCCAGGGTGAGCCCGGCCAGCATCCACAGCTCCACGCTGTGGAAGGTCCACGCGGCCACCCCGGCGGCGAACGACAGCACCACCGACTGGGCGCCGTAGTAGGCGACGTACCGGTTGAACAGCTTCGAGCCCAGGCAGGCGAATGCCAGCAGGAGGATCACCACACCGGACAGGTCGAGCAGGACCCCGGCGGCACTGGTGGCGGCCAGCTTCTCCATGTGCGCTCACACCCCGATCACATAGGAGGTCGCGACGCCGACCAGCGCGAGCAGGAACGCCGCGCCGAGGAACTCCGCGATCCGGAAGAATCGCAGCTTGGCGAACGAGGTGTCCACCACCACGATGGCCAGCCCGCACAAAGCCAGCTTGCCGAGCAGGACCGGGATGGCCAGCAGGGCGCTGGGCAGGTCGGTGGAGGTGCCCAGGCCCCACGGGATCACGAACACGTTCATGAACACCGACGACAGCAAGAAGAACTTCATCCAGCTGCCCCACTTGACCAGCGCGTACTCCCGGCCCGAGTACTCCAGCACCCGCCCTTCCTCGATCATCGTGATCTCGGTGCTGACGCCCGGGCTCTCGACCGGGATCCGCCCGTTCTCCACCAGCACGATCATGAAAAACGCCAGCAGCCCCAGCAGATGGGTCGGCAGCACCAGCGCGAACGGGGAACCCGCGATCGCATGGTTCATCAGATACGGGTTGTCCGATGCGGAGACCGCGCCCACGGTGAAGAAGACCAGGATCAGCGCGGGTTCGGCCATGCTCCCGATCCAGCTCGCCCGGCTTGCCCCCAGGCCGCCATACGGGCTGGCCGTATCCAGCCCAGCCAGCGAGATCACGAAGCTGGCCAGCGCGAGCACGAAAGCGCCGCCGATCAGGTCGGCGAGAAAGGCCAGCGGCAGTGGGTCATTGGTGATCACCGGGACGATCACCGAAACCGTCAGGTAGCAGGCGAACGCCACGAACGGGGCGCCTCGGAACACCCAGGACGCCTGATCGCTGACGGCGCTGCCCTTGCGCAGGAGCTTGGCCAGGTCCCGGTAGGGCTGCAGCACGCTCGGCCCGCGTTTGGAGCCGACTATCGCCTCTGCCCGCGTGATCACCCCTGCGTACAGCGGGGCGACCAGCAGCACGACCAGGCTCTGGAGCAGCTGAATCAGAAAAGGCAACGTAGCCTCCGCCTGTCGGCCGACGTGCATAACGCCAGTGCAGGTAGAGGCCATCAGCCGGGCCGCCAGGGCGGCTCAGCGGTACGCGAGCCTCATCGCGTGATCGGCTTCACCGTACACCGAGGGCATATCCGGGCACCAGCGGTGCCGGATCCAGACGCGTAACCAGTGGCAATCTGCGCATCCGGGAGTACGCTTCGCCCAAGGCAGCACAGAGGGTCAAGGGACCAGTGTTGAACCGAATCTTGGTCGCCTACGACGACTCAACCACAGTTCGCCGGGCGCTAGCTGAGGTGGTCTGCCTTGCCCAGGTGGAGGGTGCCCGGCTGATCGCGCTCGCTGTCGAAGAACACCTCCCTCACTTCGATGGAGCCAGCCTCGGCGAGGTGAGGGAGGAACACGAACGCAGGCAGCGCACCTGCCGTCTTTGGCTGCGCTCCGCTGAAGCATATGCCGACGAACATGGTGTCCGACTGCGAACCGATATCCGCAGCGGCAGCTTCATGCAGCAACTGGCGCGATCCGCCGCTGCCCATCAGGCAGACCTCGTGGTCCTCGGACGCCGTAACCGCCCTGGAACATGGGGACGCTTCACCGGCAGTAAGGCAGAACGAGCCACACGCCACGTCGGTTGCTCCATCTTTATCGCCGGTTGACCTGCCGACCGGCGGTCCTAGCCGGCGCTGACAAGCAGGACCGGGATCCGGCTTGCCCGCGCCGCCGCCTCGGCGACATGGCCGAGCCTGGGGTGCAGGAGGCCGCCGTCGCCGTGGCGGCCCAGCACCAGCAGGTCGAAGCCGTGCTCGGTGGCGTGGTCGCAGAGGGAGCGGGCGGCGTGGCGGCCCTCCTCGGTGTGCAGGCTGATGCGGGTACGCGACGCTGCGGCGATGGCGGACCTAGTGGCCTCGAAAGTCTGGTACGCGTGGTGGTTACTCGCGGCTTCCGTGCCCGCCTGGTCCCGTTCCGCCTCATGGTGCGGTGGGCTGGGCAGGACGGCGAGCGCGATCACCCGCCCCGGCCCATCACCGACGATGGCCGCTGCGGTCCGCAGCGCCGCCACCGAGTCCGGCGAGCCATCCCACCCGACCAGTACCTGCCGGAACGGGCTGGATGCCGGCCCACGCCGGTCACTGTTGCTGTCCGGGGCAGGGAACATCGGACCTCCTCTCCTCCCCGGCTGCCAGGGCAGGAGCCTGCCTTCGCGGGCGGAACCGGCCAAAGTTGTCGGCCGGTGCCCATCCCGTGATGCCGGCGCACCCTTTCGCAGACGCATTGTGATGCACGCCACACCGGTAGGCAAGGGATCGGGGGAGGGAGCTGGCCCAGCAGCCGGCGTGGTGGCCACCGGGGTTCCTTGACTGCCGGATCGGGGGCTTGCCAGACTGGTCGCGGCGATGGGGCTCGCCCTGAGCGCGGCCGGTGCCGCTGACGGTCCCTGATTCGGTGGAACCGGCCGATGGGAGCCGCATGGCCCGGGTGAGCGACGACGACGTCCTGCTGCTGTGGCGCGCGCTGCGTGCCTTCCGGTCCGGGGGCAGGCCCCGGTGTGCTCCACGCGGCAGGCCCCTCACAAGCGACTGCCCGCTCTACGACCACTGCCCCCGCTGGCACGGGCAGCCCGATGACCGCCTCGCCTCCTTCACCGAAACCCCGGCGGAGACCGAACGCAGGCAAGCGACCTGGCCATGCAACACGCTGCTGGACCTCCTCACCCCGGACCTGACCAGGCTCGGCCCCTGACAGCCGGTCGCTGCCTGCCCACCCCCGACGGGAGCCCGGAGATGCCCAGCGCCACCCCCGTTCCGCGCGGCCCCTCGGTGCTCGCGCTCGGCAGCGCAGCCGAGCTGCTCACGCGGCCCGGCTGCCCGGTGTGCCGTTATGCCGCGGAGGCCAGTGACCGGTACCTGGCGTGGTTCGCGCTGGAAGCCCACGCTGACCCGGTCACCGTCACCCGCTGGTGCGCGTCCCTCGGTGCGTGCGCCAGGCATACACGCCGGCTCATGGGGCAATCAGGCGCCGCAGCCAGGCTCACCGCCGGATACCGGTACGTGCTGCAGGCCGCCCAGGAGCGGCTGGCCGGGCGGGGGACGCGGCTGGCTGCCTGCCCGGCGTGTGAGCACGATGAGGCTTCGGCTAGGCGCGTGCTGGAGATCTTGCTCGACGGGATATCTGAGACCGGGATCCAAGGGCGGTATCTGGAAGTTGGCGGGTTGTGCGTGCCCCACATGCGGGCCGCCTGCCGCGTGCGGAGTCATCGCCACGCCGCCGCCTGGGTGGTGCAGTCCATGGACGCCAGCACCGCCGATCACCGTCCCAGCCTGGACCTGCTGGCCGGTGGGCCGGACTATGACGCGGACGAGCGTGCACGGCTGCGCGCCGCGCTGCCGCCCGGGGGCAGGCTCCCGGCCGGGGCCTGCCTGGTCTGCCTCACGGCCGCCCGCGCTGAGCTAGCGGGACTGGCGCGGACCGCCGGGATCAGCAGCGATCGGCTGGCCGAGGCTGCCGCCAGAGATGCACCCCGCCAGGGCCTCTGCCTGTGTGCGGGTCATCTTCGCGATGCGGCACTTGTGGGCGACGGCCATGTGGCTGCCCTGCTGGCCTGGCAGGCGGAAGTCCAGGCAGCGGGCCTGGCCTGGCTGGTGCGGCCACCGGTCTGGCGGCGAGGTGGCAATCCCGCCGGGTGGCTGCGTCGTGGGCATTCCTCCGCCCCGAGCGATGAATGCCCCGTGTGCCTGGGCCGGAAGCGGGCTGCCTGGCAGGAACTCCAGCGGTGCCGGGCCGTGCCGCAGGCGCCCGCGCGCGGTGGTGCGCAGATGCTGTGCGTGCGCCACGTGCTTGCCCTGCGGGCGGCCGATCCCGTCGCCGGGCGGGCCGCGGCCGCTATCGCGGTGAAGCGTGCGGGCACGTTGACCGGGGAACTCGCCGAGGCGTTCCGGAAGGGCACCTGGGCATTCCGGCGCGAGAGCCGGGGCACGGAGGCGAACGCCTGGCGGCGCGCGGCTGCGTTCCTGGACGGTGGCGTCTTCGGTGGAGGCCCGCCACCGGAGCAGCCGTGAGGATCTCCGCGGACCTTGCATTGCGGCAGGCAGGAAGGACTTTTATGACGGTCAGGCAGCGGATCTCCCGGGCCTCCCCGGCGCTGAAGTTCGTGCTCCTGGTCGGTGTGATGAGCTTCTTCGCCGACTTCACCTACGAGGGCTCACGGTCGATCATCGGCCCATACCTGGGCCTGCTCGGCGCGGGTGCGCTGGCGATCGCCGTCATTACCGGGTTCGGCGAGTTCCTGGGCTATGGCCTGCGGCTGGTGTCGGGCCGCAGCGCTGACCGGACCGGCCGGTACTGGCCGATCACCATCGGCGGGTATGTGCTGCAGATGTCGGTCGTGCCACTGCTCGCTCTGGCCGGCAGCTGGCAGGTCGCCGCGCTGCTCATCATTTTGGAGCGGGTCGGGAAAGCGGCCCGCAACCCGCCGCGCGACGCCATGCTCTCGCACGCCGCGAAGGAAATGGGTTATGGGTGGGGGTTCGGCGTGCATGAGGCGCTCGACCAGTTCGGCGCCATGTTCGGCCCGCTGCTGGTCGCCCTGGTCCTAATGGTCAGCCACCACGACTACAAGATCGCATTCGCCTGCCTCGCGGTGCCCGGAGCGATCACGATCACGCTGGTGCTGGTGGCCCGGTTGTTCTACCCGCGACCGCATGAGCTGTCGGCCGGTCCCGTCCAGGTGACCACCACCGGCCTGCCCCGCGTGTTCTGGCTGTACCTGGCCGGGGCCGCGCTGGTGGCAGCCGGGTTCGCCGACTTTCCGGTCATTGCCTATCACTTCCAGCACGCGGGAACCGTTTCTGCCTCACTGGTGCCAGTGTTCTATGCGGTGGCGATGGCGGTCAGCGGCACCGGCTCACTGATCTTCGGGCGGCTGTTCGACCGCGCCGGAATCAGCATTCTCATCCCGCTGACGCTGGTCACGGCGGCGTACGCGCCGCTGGCGTTCCTCGGCGGGTTCTGGGCCAGCCTGGCGGGGGTGTCCCTGTGGGGCCTTGGGATGGGCGTGCACGAATCGATCATCCCGGCGGCGGTGGCGCCGATGGTCTCACCTGACCGCCGGGCTTCCGCCTATGGCCTGTTCACCGGCGTCTATGGCATCGCCTGGATGCTGGGCAGCATCGTGATCGGTGCTCTTTTCAGCGTCTCCCTGGCAGTGGTGGCCGTCTTCGCCGTCGCCGCCGAACTCGCGGCGATCCCGCTGATCCTGCTGGTCCGCAGGCACCGGCACGCGTCGGCTGACGCGGATGGCCCAGCTACTCTGTGAGTGAACGGCGGTGGGGCCCGCCGCCAACCGCGGTCTAGGCCGCCAACGGTCCCTGCGCAGCACAGGCGGGAGGCCAGATGCGCGCGGCCGGAGGCAGCGGCTTTCCTCGTAGACCGCTGCGCAGACCAGGTGCGCCGGTGGCGCGCCTGGCAGCTGCCGTCACGTTGCTTGTGGTCGCTGTCCTGGGTTCTGCGGCACGTGGAGTCACTCGCCTTTCTACCGCCGGGGTGCTAGCGGCTGCCTCCCAGCCGGTGACCACCGTCGTGGGCGTGATCGTTGTTGCCGCAGCGTGCCTTGTTCTTGCTGGCGTGCTGGTCCTGCTGGCCAGGCGGCGCCGGCGTCGCCGCGAGGATGAGTTCTCCGCCGTTTCCGGGCCGGCAGGGCCGTGGTGGGCGCGGGTTCTCGCCATGCTTGCCGCCCTGGCCTTGCTCGCCCTCCCTGTCGCCGCTGTTGTTGTGGCTGTCCGCGGCCGGCACGGCGGACGGCGGCCAGGAGCGGCTCCAGCACCCGTGATACCGGTCATGCCGCGCCTATCTGGCCCGCCGCCGTCTACCGGGGAGGTCGAGACAGCTGTCCTGCTAGTTGCCGTGGCGGCGGTGACCGTCGTGGCGGTGGTCATGCTGCGGCTGCGCCACCGGCGGCGTTCAGCGGGGGCACCGCATGTGCGGGTTGCGGAGCTGTCGCCGCTGGCAGTGGCGGTGGCCGCGGGGAGTGCGGCGTTCGGTGCCACGGCCGGCGTCCGGGAGGCGATCATCGCCTGCTACGCCGCGATGGAGAACTCGCTGGCTGCCGCCGGGTCCCCGCGCCGGGCTGCGGATACCCCGGAGGAGCTGCTGAACCGTGCGGTGGGGAGCGGGGTCATCAGGACGCCGGCTGCCCGGCGGCTCACCGCGCTGTTCCGGGAGGCGCGGTTCAGCCCGCATGAACTCGCCGACGCCCAGCGGCAAGCGGCCAGGGCCGCCCTCGCCGACATCAGCCGCGACCTGTCAGGCGCGTCATGACGGTGGTGATGATCTCGCTGGCCGGGACAATCATGCTCGCGGCCGGGTATGCGGTCGGTGGGCAGCTGGGGCTGTTCGCGGTTGTGGCGCTGGCCGCCGTCGTGGGGCTGCTGGCGGCCCGGCTGCGGATTCCCCCACCTCCATCCCGGCCGTCGCCGGCGCGGCATGAGCAGCATCCGAACGCGGCATTCGCCGCCTACCGGCGCATCGAAAGCGCGCTGGACCAGGCACGGATGTCGAGACGGCTTTTTGACCATGCGGCCAGGCCATTGTTGCAGCGGCTGCTCGCCGCACTGCTCGCCGACCGCCGCCGCGTGGACATGGCCAATGACGGGAGAGCCGCCCGGGCGGCGCTTGGGGACGATTTGTGGCCGCTCCTCGATCCAGCGCGACCCGCGTCCAATGACTCGTGGGAGCCCGGTGTCAGTGAGCAGACCCTCGCCCGGATTGTTGACCGCCTGGAGGACCTGTGACGATCAGCGAAACGGCCAAGCGGTGCGCGGAAATCCTCGACGAAGTTGAACGCGTGATCGTCGGCAAGCGGGAAGTGCTGCGCCTGGTCCTGCTGGGCATCCTGGCCGGCGGGCATGTGCTGCTGGAGGACCTGCCAGGGCTGGGGAAGACCGTGATGGCCCGCTCGTTCGCGCACGTCCTCGGCCTGGAGTTCAGCCGCATCCAGTTCACCCCTGACCTGCTGCCCGCCGATGTGACCGGCGCGCAGGTGTATGACCAGCGGACCGGGGAGATCGTGTTCCGGCCCGGGCCGGTGTTCACCAACCTGCTGCTCGCCGACGAGATCAACCGGACCCCGCCCAAGACGCAGGCCGCCCTGCTGGAGGCCATGGCCGAACAGCAGGTCACCGTGGACGGCCAGACCCGGCGGCTGCCCCAGCCGTTCATCGTGCTGGCCACCGACAACCCGATCGAGTACGAGGGCACCTACCCGCTGCCCGAAGCGCAGCTCGACCGGTTCCTGCTGCGCACCCGGCTCGGCTACCTGCCCCCCGAGGGAGAAGCTGTGATGCTGCGGCAACGGCTGGACCGGGCGGGACAGGAACCGGCGCTGCGCGCCGTCATGGACGCCACCGGCCTGACCGAGCTCAGGGAAAGCCTGAACAAGGTGCACGTCAGCGACGACGTGCTCGGCTACGTTGTCCGGCTGCTGACAGCGACCCGCGAGAACCCGAAGGTCGCCGTCGGTGCGAGCCCGCGGGGCGGGATCGCGGTCACCGACCTCGCGCGCGGTCAGGCTGCGGCGGACGGCCGCGACTATGTGACACCGGAGGATGTCAAGGCTGCCGCCGTGCCTGCGCTTGCTCACCGGCTCGTGCTGCGCCCGGAACTGTGGGTGCGGCGTATCACGGGCGAGGACATCGTCACCGGCATACTTGCCGAGGTGCCAACGCCCCTCACCCGGCCACCCGCTCCACAGGAACACACGCCGTGACGGACGCACCGAAACGTGATGACAGTTCCGTAGTGGAACCCGGGCTCACATGGGTGCCGACCGCCCACTACCGGCGGCTGGTCACGCTCGCTTTGCTGCCACTGCTCACGGCCGTGGTCCTGGGTCACCCGGGCTATCTGGTGCTCGCCGCGCCCATGGTGGCTGCACTTGCCCTGGCGGCCAGCCGCCCCGGCTACGGCGCCCGGGTCAGCGTGCAGTCATCTGGTGACCGCTGCTTCGAAGGTGAACAGGTCACCTTCCGGGTGAGCGCTGATCCAGGCGGCCCCGCAGATTCGGCCGCTATCCAGCTCATGCTGCCCTCCGCGCAGGCCGTCAGCGGCAGCACGGCGCTCGGCCACGTGCAGGCGGGCGGTGGCCCTATCGAGGCGGAGTGGCAGGTGACGGCTGGACGGTGGGGGCGCTGGGATACCGCGCGGATCCTGGTCACCGTGCGCAGCCCCGGCGGCTTGTTCGCTGGGACAACGGCAGTGAGCCCAGGGGAGATCACCGTGTTCCCGCGCCCGCCAGCACTGGACCAGCTCGTCCTGCCCGCGCAGTTGCACTCCCGCATCGGTGATCACGTTGACCGGCGGCCAGGACAGGGCACTGAATTCACCGGGATACGGCCCTTCGCCCCCGGTGACCGGCTGCGGCGGATCAACTGGCAAGTCACCAGCCGCCGCGGCGCGCTGCACGTCAACCAGTTCGCCGCCGAACGCGCGGCGGAGATCGTCTCGGTCATCGACGCGGTCACCGACACCGGGCCGCCTGGAGACTCCACCCTGGACCGTGCGGTCCGCGGCGCAGCCGGGATCGCCCGCGCCTACACCCGTGCCGGTGACCGCGTCGGAGTGATCACGCTGTACGGGCCGATGCGCTGGGTCGCGCCCGGCGCCGGGCAGCGGCAATTCTTCCGCATCGTGGAATCCGTGCTCGACATCCGCAGCCTGTACAGCTACGTGTCCCCGGACGTGGCCCGCATTCCACCGTCCGTGCTTCCCGCCGGTGCGCTGGTAGTCATGTTCTCGCCGCTGCTGGACGAGCGGGCCATCGATGCCGCGATAGACCTGCGGGAACGCGGCCACGCCGTCATCGTCACTGACGTGCTCGCCACCTCCCCTACCCCCGCCCGGGGTTCCACTCTGGCTGGACTGACGTTGCGGCTGTGGCGGCTGGAACGGCAAGCGCTGCGGTACCGGCTCGAATCCCTGGGCATCCCGGTAGTCGGCTGGCCCGGCGAACCACGGGACACCGCCGACGCCGGGGAGGATAGCACTGCGCGCCTCGACGTGGCGCTGGGCCGCTTCGCGCGCCATCGGGTCCGCGGTGGTGGACGGTGAGAGCCCTCGTCCCGGTCCGCGTCAGGTCAGTGAGCCGCACGTCGCTGGCGGTCGCCGGCATCGGAGCAGTGATGCTCGCCGTCCCGGTAATCGTCGCCCCTGCCGCCTGGCCGGCGACCATCGCAGGAGCTTCCGCCCTCCTCGTTGCCGTACCCGGCAGATGGCCAGCGGCAGGGACGCTCGCCGCGCTCGCCGCGGTGGTGACGAGCGGCATCGGCATCGCCGCCGGGACTGCACCGCTCCTGCTGGCAGCCGCCGAGGGAACCCTGGTCCTGGCATACCTGCTCGCACTCGACGCCGCCGAATCCGGTCTCACCAGCGGCAGACTCCGGTGGGCTCGCGGCCGCCTCCCGGTCCTGGCCGCCGGGTTGGCCGCCGCCCTCATCACCGCCGTCGCGGCGATGACCACGGTCCCCGCCTCACCGTGGCTCGTCCTGGCAGGAGTCGCCGCCGCCGGCGCAGCGCTGCTCGCGACAGCCGTTTAGCGACTGGCTGTCCCTGAGCAGCCGGGAACAGACCCCGAACTGCCGCAGGTCCGCCGAGACCTCGGCCTGCCGGGCGAATGCGACTGTGTCGCCGCGTGACAGCGACTGCCAGCACAAATCATCGGCAAGTGCCAGCGCCCGCACCGCCGCTGAAGCCAGTCCCGTCAGCGTCCCCGTCTCCACCTGATGCTGAAGGCGTGCCACGTCTCCCGCAGCACCCCGTGCCGTGGCAGCCTGCAACTGCTCCAGGCGTACCGACAGTTCGCCAATGAGGTATTCCTGGGTCATTGATAACCTCCTCACCGATTCCCCCGGCCAGCTACCGATCGTTGCCGCCAGGCGCGCGCAGCCTCAGGCGAATGGCGAACGATGCGTGGAGGGGCCGCCACGGTCCTGCCTCCTCATTCACGTTCAAAGCAGGACCCATCGGCCAGTTGGCATGTGACCGCGCAGCAAGAATGCGCGGCGTCGGCGGGATCCATCACCGGGTGGCATCGGCCACTGCCACCATGGTAGGCGCGTCGTGTGCTGGCTGGCAGTACGCCGGCGGTGCCCAGCTGGCTTGCTGCAGGCATCCGCAGGCAGTGACCTTCGCCTCTCGCCGCGGCTCATCACATACCGCGACGATGGGCGATGCTGCCCTGTCCCCGGTGAAGGAAGATGAACGTTGATGACCACGCCATCGGCCGCAGGAAACGGAAAGCGCCAGATCACCGACGTTGATGCCTTGGAGATCCTGGACTCCCGTGGCAGGCCCACCCTGCAGGTCGCGGTCACGTTCGCCCACAGCACGACAGGTGTAGCCGGGGTGCCGTCAGGGGCGTCCACCGGCAGCAAGGAGGCCGTTGAGCGCCGCGATGGTGACGCCAGTCGCTACCGGGGGCTGGGTGTGCTCGGGGCCGTCAGCTCAGTTCAGGGCGAAATCGCCGGCCGGCTACGGGGCCAGAGCTGGCGTGACCTCGCCGAGATCGACGCCGCACTGATAGAGCTGGACGGCACACCGAACAAGGCACGGCTGGGCGCGAACGCGATCGTCGGAGTCTCGATGGCGTGCGCCCGCGCGCTTGCCCGGGCCGAGCGCAGGGAGCTGTGGGACTGGCTCACCCCGGCCGGCGTCCAACCGCGGCTGCCGGTGCCGCACTTCAACGTGGTCAACGGCGGTGTGCACGCCCCGAACCCGCTTGACTTCCAGGAGTTCATGATCGCGCCGGTGGGTGCGCCGTCGTTCCCGGAGGCGGTGCGCACGGGCGCCGAGGTGTATGCCGCGCTGCGGGGCTTGCTGGCGGGTAAGGGGCACGCGACCGGCCTGGGTGATGAGGGAGGGTTCGCCCCGCAGCTGGCCGAGCCGGAGGAGGTGCTCTCGCTGCTGGTCACCGCGATCGGCGAGGCCGGGTATGTGGCCGGGCAGGATGGGGTGGCGATCGCGTTGGATCCCGCAGCGAGCGAGTTCCGGGGAGAGGACGGCCGCTACCAGGTGGCCGGGCAGAAGCTGACCAGTGCCGAGATGATCGAACGGTACGCACAGATCACCCAGCGGTTCCCGGTCTGGCTGATCGAGGACGGCCTGGCCGAGGACGACTGGGACGGCTGGGCGGAGCTGACCGCGCGGCTGGGGGACCGGGTCCAGCTGGTGGGCGATGACCTCTTTGTCACCAACCCGGTGATCATCGCGGAGGCCATCGGGCGCGGCGTCGCCAACGCGGCGCTGATCAAGGTCAACCAGGTCGGCACCGTCACCGAGACCCTGGAAGCGATGGCGACCTGCCGACGTGGCGGGTACGCCCAGTTCGTGTCCCACCGGTCGGGGGAGACGACCGACACGTTCATCGCCGACCTGGCCACCGGCTCTGGATGCGGGGAACTGAAGACTGGCGCACCCGCCCGCGGCGAACGAGTCGCCAAATACAACCGGCTGCTCGAAATCACCGCCACCCAGCCCGGCCTGCCTTACGGGCTCCCCGGATCCTGAACCCGCGCCCGGTCCATCTCAGCGGCGAGGATCGTCCCCGGTGCCCCCGTGTGGCGGCGGGGATGGCGTGGCACCTCTTACAGCACCTCGTTCACCGTCTCGCCAAGGCTCCAGGGAAAGTGAGCGCGGAGCGGGCGCGGCCAGATCGCCCTGCAGCTTGCCAGGGCCGGGGTCCCCGAAACGGAGCTTGATCACGAGCACGGGCGGGCGGTGTGGGAGGGCCGATGACGCCATCATCGTGGCCGCCGTGCTGCGCTCGGTCGTGCGCCACGCAGGCGTGCAGGCGATTCAGCACCACTGGCCCCCTTCCCGGGAATTGCCGTGCTTCCCGCGCTTGTGAGGCCGCCACGCGGGGTGAGTTGTCAGCCCGTCTTCACCTGGATCTTGCTGCCGACGGTTGCGGACGGCACGTTCTGCCGGTGCTCGGTGTCCCATTCGCCAACGGCGCGGCCGGCGCTGGACACGGTTATCGTGCCGGCCAGGTGGCCGTTGATGGAGACGGTGAGGTGATGGCCAGCTAGCCCGCCGATGTTGGTCACGAAGACGTGAAGCTCGCGGAAGCTGCCTTCCTGGTCGTACTCGGAATGCCCAGACGCGCTGGGGTAGGCCGTTCCCGCGTGCAAGCGGGTGAACAACTCCCCGGGGTCCTCTCCGGTTTCGTGTGCGTAGGTGCCCGAGGCGACGAGCGCACGGCCGACCGCTACCGGCGGCGAGGACTGGGCGGGCGTCGCCGCTGGCGCTGACGTCGCCTGTGCCGTGCTTGGCGTCGTGGACGTCGGCGTGCTGGTGCAGGCACCGATCGCCAGGCCAACCGCGGCGAACACCGCCGCCCCCGCTATCAAGCGCTTCATTCGGTTACCCCCATAAGCCGAAGCTGCTTCTCAAGCAACGCTATGGAGGTGGAGGGCAGGCGCCCATGGGGACAACGGCTCGTTCGGATGGACTATTGGCCCCATGCATAATCTCCGGCCGGTCCAGCGCCCGGGCCTGAGGGCAGATCTGGCGGATTTCCCCGGTGGGCAGCCCCGAGGAAGCCGCCGGAAGGCGCGGGGGATGCCCAGCGTCACCCCCGTTCCGCGTGGCCCGTCGGTGCTCGCGCTCGGCAGCGCAGCTGAGCTGCTCACGCAGCCCGGCTGCCCGGCGTGCCGCTATGCAGCGAGGCCAGTGACAGATACCTGGGTCCTGGTCTCGCGCCGGTCCGCCTCAGCGAGGATCGTCCCCGGTGTCCCCGCGTGGCGGCGCAGGTGGTGTGGCACCGGCCAGTGCGCCGAAGACGTCCTGGTACACATCTTTGCCATGGCTGGTTGGCAGGGGTTCTCCCACGGCCAGCCGGAAGGTGCGCTGGCCGTCGGGCTGTCTTTCTGCCCGCAGGAACAGCGCGGGGGTGGCGGGCTTGGTGTGAAAGCCCTGCGCGAGGTCATAGAGGTGGGTGACATAGAACACCCGGATGCCGGCGCCGAGCAGGGCGCGGACGATCTGGCGGGCGATCTCTGAGCCTTCTCGTTCGTTGGTGGAGGCGAACGACTCGTTGCACAGCAGCAGGGAGCCGCCGGTGATGTGCGCTGTGATGTCGCTCATCCTGGCCAGTTCTTCGTCCAGTTTGCCGCTAGTCATGGTGGCGTCTTCTTCTCGCTTGTAGTGGGTGAAGAGGCCCTGGCAGACACTCGCCCGCAGGGCGGTGGCGGCTACGAACATCCCGGACTGCATCATCAGCTGGGCCAGGCCGACGCTGCGCAGGAACGTGGATTTCCCGCCCTGGTTGGCGCCGGTGATCATCACGAGCGGCTTGTGGTCGGCGCTGATGTCGTTGCCGGTCACCCTGGTGCCGGTACGCAGCGCCAGGCACGGGTCGTAGAGACCGGCCGCGGAGAACGCGGCCTCGGCCTGGGGAAGCGGTACCGGGAAGCAGGTCGGCTCGCCCTTGGCGGCCAGCCGCTCGTGGGCGTTCAGGGCGCCGATGTAGAACGCCAGCTCGGTGCGCAGCAGGCGGAAGAAGCTGAGGACGTGGTCGGCTGACTGGGCCAGGGCGTTGGCAACATGGTTGATGCCCTGGTCGCTCAGCTCGGCCAGGGCCCGTGCACCCGCGTCGTCACGGTCGCTGATGGTGAAGGTGTAGGCGGAGCGGTTCCCGACAGGTATCAGGTCTGCCAGCCCCCGGCGGGTGGGCCGTGCCCTGCGCAGCACGTAGCCGGTGCCGGTGTTTCCTTCCCCGAGCCGTGCGCTGACCAGGACTCCGTCGCGGAACTTGAGCCGCTTCAGATGATCAGTGACCAGTGCGAAGTAGTCGTCGCTGAGTTCGGCTGTGATCATGCCGATGAACCTGGTGAACCCGTCTGACCGGAAGTCTGCGGCGTGGGTGTCCGCGAGGCCGCGCAGCCGCTTGAGCGCCGCCACGAAGATGTTCATCGCCTCCACCGCGCGGTGAAGTATCGACGATGGGTACCTGGACGCGGCGCCCCACCAGATGCGTTTTTCGCCCAGGATCGCCTGCACCGCGATGTCGTAGATCTCCCGCACGACTGCGGGGTGGGCCAGGCAGTCGCGCAGGATTTGCTGGCGGTAGGTGATCGCCGCTGGATCCCTCAGGCCGCACAGAAGTGCCTTGCTGGCCACCTCGAAAAGGAGACTGTCTCCGCCCGCCATGGCGTTCAGCAGTGTGTTCAGTTCCAGGTCCTGGGTCAGCGCCTCCACGCCGGGCGGGAACTGCTGCTCAGCGTCGAAGTCACGTTCGGGGTGCATGAGGTAGGCCTTCATGACGCCAGGTGCCCTTTGAGCTGGTCGTAGGTGAGCCCGTATTTCGCGGCGAGCGCGGCGGCGTAGGCCAGGCCGTTCGCGGGTTTCCTGACCACCTTGTAGGTCCGCTCAGCCGGGTTCTCTGGCACCACGGTGGCGACCATGCTGACGCACGCGGCGTCCAGGGACGCCAGCTCGTCCAGGAAAGTGACACAGATGCAGAGCGTGCAGAGGTCGGCGATCTTGCTCAGCATTTGTTTCCCGAGGAATAGGGCGTCGTCCAGCGTGGTGGAGGTGAAGATCTCGTTCATGACGATGACGCTGCTGGGAGTGGCCTGGTCGAGGATGTCGCGGAATCGGATCAGGTCGTCCTGCAGCTTCCCGCTCAGCGTGGCGAGGTCTTCCTCCTTCTCGAAGTGGGTGAACAGCTCATCGCACAAGAACACCGCAGCGGCGCGGCCGGGGACCGGGCAGCCGAGGCGGGCCAGGTAGTGAAGCTGGCCGAACGTGCGGGCCAGGGTGGTCTTGCCGCCCTGGTTGGGTCCGGTGACCACCATGATGCGTTCGGGCCCTTCGAGATGGAAATCGTTGGTGACCACACGGGCACCATCGCGGACAAGCTTGCCGGCCAGGGCAAGGTCGAACGTCTCGCCAACCCGGATCTCCTTTGACTCCGCCGACACCACGGGGTAGCAGAAGTGCAGGCCGGTGGCCTGGATGGGCCGGATGTAGGCGAGATAGGCGAGGTAGAACTGGATCTCGCGGTCGAAGCGGGCGATGGTGTCATCGAGGTAGCCCCGGTGCCGCTCACAAAAGTCATGGAGGGCGGCGAATACATCCGGGTAGAGTCTCGCGATCAAGCCCAGTACGGCCGCCTCGACATGGTTCATGCCCCCGGCAGGGGGAAACCGGACCCGGTAGTCCTTTACCGTGCCCTGCAGGAACTTCTCGAAGGCCGCCAGGACCTCCTGGCTGTAGTCCTCTTCCCCGGCGTACTTGCGGACCCGCACCCGGTTTCCCCTGATGTGCAGGCAATAGGTAATGCCGGAGAGGTCCTCCCGGAGCTGTGTGGTCTCGGCCGCCAGTGAAGTCAAAGCCTCCGAATGCACGTAGCCGGCCAGGTGCTCCCGGAGCCCCAGGAAGCCGCGCGAAGTGATACCGGCACTATCCAGGTAACGCGCCAGCCCGGCGGTCGCTTCACAGTAGGCGGCCACCGCCTCCAGGAACCAGCGCTCCTGCTGGAGTGGGTAGTGCAGCTTCTGCGCGGTCGCGAGATGCTCCCGCATCCGCCGCATCGCGGCAGCGAATACTCCGACCTGTTCCAGCAAGGCCGTGTCGTCGAGGTCGCGGAACACCTCGTGCCGGTACTGGACCAGGTCAAGCTCGGAGAGCGGGGTGTAGAAGAACGGTTTGAGGTGATAGCCGTCGAGCCCGGCCGTCACCGACCCGGTGACCTGGTCGAGGTTCAAGTCGCGGAAGGGCGCAGGTTCGGGGCGGCTGTCCACATCTAGCGCCGGTGGCGTATCGCCGAAGAGGATGCTGCGGAACACCCAGGCTCACCTACCCGATGCCGGGCCGGCGGCATCGGGGCCGCTCGCCCGGATCGCTTCGGCGGTGGCCTCATCCAGCAAGGTGAGCACGTGATCGAGGACCTGCTGGCGGCCGGCGAGTTCGGTGTCCAGCCGGGCCCCGTCACCAGCGGTCGCCTCGCGCGCGGCGGCGGCGGTCCGCAGCGCGCTCTCCAGCCGGCCGGTGCTCTCGGCGTAGCGGTCCGCCACTGCCCGGATCAGCTGCCGGGTGGCCTCAGCCAGCCGGTACTGCAGGTCGGCGCGCGCCCGCCCGATCTGCTGGGGAACCAGGCTGGCGGCCTCCCGGTGCAGGGACGCCCGCGCGCGGCGTCGGCCGGCCTCGCCGGGAAGCCGCCTGCGGATGGCCCCAGCCAGCAGTTCGGTCTGCCCGGCCTGCTCGGCCACCAGGTAGAAGAACCGTAGATCCGGTGCCAGGCGTTCGCCCGGCTCCGGCACGGTCAGGCTCAGCCCCAGCAACTCGGCCGCCGCGTCCCGCACGGCGTCCAGTTCGGCTCGCAAGTCCCCGGTGAGCCGGGCGTCGAGCCGCGCTAGGCATTCCTCCAGGTGCTCTGCCTGCTGTTGCCGCCAGGCCTCGGCTGTGGCTACGGCGAGTTCGGCTAGCCGCGTCCGCCCGATGCGCTCGATCTCGGCAGGCGCTGCGGACCGCACGTCACCGACCAGGAGAGACTCCATCTGGGCCCCGACGCGTGCCGCGCAGTCCCGCACCCCGCTCTCCGCCGCCGCGTTGAGTTCGGCGAGCATACGGGCTGACTCGGCCGCAGCCAGGTCCGTGGCGTCCTGACGCCGCCCGCCCACCGCCACCAGGCGGGTGGCGAACGCATCCACCCGCCCGGCCGCGGAACCGGTGCGCATCTGGGCAGCGTGGCGGGCCAGTATGGCCTCATCCCGCAGAGACCCCGCCATACGGCGCGCATGCGCGGCCACTGACACCCTCAGATCCGCTGCCCGCCCCTGTTGCAGGTAGGCGGTGAAGTCCTTCGCGAACGTGGCGAAGCCCGGGTCGCCAGTCCCCGTGAGCGCGGCGCGTGCCGAGAGCGCGTAGAGCCTGACCGGCCGCCCGGTGGCCTCTGCGGCTACCCGCGCGGTGAACTCCAGCGCCTCTGCAAGCTCGCTGTCCCCGTTCGCTCCGGCCCGGGCCAGGCCACTGCCGCCAGCCCCATCCAGGCCACCGCCGCTTCCGCCGACGGTGCCTGGTGCCGCCAGGCTCCTGCCGGCGGTGTGGTAGCCGACTAGGTAGTCGGCCTTGTTGAGAACGACGAACATGGTGACCGACAGTTCGGCGACCAGTGCCATCAGCTCCCGCTCGCTGGCCGAGACCGGCGGGTCGGCGGTGAGCACGAACACGGCCGCGTCCATCATTTCCAGGGCCGCTTCCGCTTCGGCGGTGTTATGCGTGTAGACCGAGCCGGTCCCGGGCGTATCCACCAGTTCCACGCCCCGGCCCAGCACTGGCGCATCGGCCACGACGGTGACCGAGGCCAGATTACGGCGGTTCCCCGGGTTCCCGCGTTCGGTCACGAGGTCATCAAGCGCCGACAGCGGGAAGCTCTCTACCCGGCCGTCCCGGAAGACAGCGGTGGCGCCCTCTTCCCGGCCGTAACAGACCGTCGTCGCCAATGCTGTCAGCGGCGTCACCCCCATCGGGAGCACCGGCCGGCCGAGCAGCGCGTTGACGAGAGTGCTCTTGCCCCGCTTGGCTTCCCCGGCGACCAGCACCCGCAGCCGCCGCTCCCGCAGTCGGCCGCGAAGGCCGTCCAGCCCGGCACGGTCACCCTTCCCGCCCAGGTCAGACAGCTCATTCAGAGCCGATACAAGGGGGTCGCTGTCATCTGCTGCGCGCACGTGGCCTCCTACCTTTGCAGGCAGGGACCATTGGCGGCTGCGCCGCGGTTACCGGCGGGTCCCACCGCCATCGTGCCTTCAGGGTACCCAGTGCCGCGAGTCGCGGACTGACTGGAGGATCCCGGTGTAGTCCGGCCGGCAGCCAGGATCCGAAGATCTCGCGGAGGCTGGCCCCGTCTTCGCCGGCGGCGAGCACCACGACTTCGTCGTTTGGCTGGAGCATGGTGTCTGCGTGTGCGGGGACGAGGCGGCCGTTGCGGATGATGAAGCTGATCCAGGCGTCCTCAGGCATGGGCAGGCCGCTGACCGGGGTGTTAGCTGCGGGAGCCCCGGCGGTGATGACGAAGCGGTGCAGTTCCTCAGGTTCTTCCTGGAAGCGGATGCCCAGGCTCCATGGTTCTGGCTCGATGGTGCGCAGCGGGATCTTCAGCCGCCGGGCGAGCCCGGGTACCGCGCCGCCTTGCACGATGACCGAGAACGCCACGACCGCGAAGATGATCTCGTGGATACGCGGTGCGTCCTTGACTCCCGCTTGGACGATGAACGCCCCGAGCAGGACTGGGACAGCGCCTTTGAGGCCGGACCACATGACGAACACCCGTTCGCTGAGCCGCAGCCGGACCGGCCATAGCAGCGCGCCTACCAGCAGCGGCCGGATCACGAACGCGAGCAAGGCCGCCAGTGCCAGGCCTATCAGCCACGCCCCGCCACGGGGCAGGGCGTACAGCCGGATGGTCAGGCCCAATGTCACGAACGCGACAATCTCGGCCAGGCTGGCAAGCGCGGAATGGAAGTGCGCGATCTCGCCCTTGTAGGGGGCGCGTTCGTCGCCGATAAGGACGCCCGCGACGAACACGGCCAGGAAAGCCGGACCCATGGGCGACGGTGGCCAGGCCATAGACCGCCAGCGCTCCCGCCAGCACGCGCAGGGTGTACAGGCCCTCGCTGGGCAGCGGTACCCGGCGCATGAATACCAGCAGCGCCCGGCCGCCTGCGGCACCGGCCACCACACCGACCGCCATCTGGATCACGAACTCCACGGCCACCGCACCGGCGGCGCTCATGCCGGTGCCTGTCGCTGCCAGCAGCGCCACCAGCGGGGCGATCCCCACGGGGTCGTTGGCCCCCGACTCTCCTTCCAGTAGCACGCCGCTGCGCCCGGCGATTTCGCGGCGGCCGAGCACGGAGAACACTACGCGGGATCGGTAGGCGCCAATGCCGTGCCGATGAGAAGCGCCGTATGCCAGCCGAACGAGAACAGCAAGCGCCCGGCAACCGCAACCGCTGCCGCGGTGACAAAGGTGCCCGCCACCCCGATCCAGACGGTCGCTACGGCTGCTGACCGGAACCGCCGCCAGCCCATGCGCATGCCGCCGTCGAACAAGATGACCGCGAGTGCCACCGTGACAACCTGCTCCACCGTCGCGTAGGAAAGCCTGCCCAGCCACGGCCAGATATCGGACACGAGGGCGGCGGCGATCAGGAAGAACGCGGGCGCCGGAATCCGCAGGCGCTCGCTGGCCCGGCTGGACAGCACCGCTGCGATCCCGGCCGGTGCGGTCAGCAGTATCGCCAGGCCGAACGACTCGATGCCACCCATCAGAGCTCAGCAGTGGGCACCGGCGTCACCACCGGCTGCTTCAACTGACATCAAGGAACTTCACCAGCCAGGTCTCCAGGGATCCTGCCAGTAACGTTACGGGTCGCCCAGCGGGCTTCCGCCGCAGACAGCGCCCCCTCAAAGACACTGATGCCGAGGCGGCCGACGGCCTGCGGGCTCAGCCGGCGACCTCGACCTCGTCCAGGGTGATCAGTCCTCCGGTGACCAGTTCCTGTACCTGGGGCAGGAACTCGCGGACCTTGCCGGGCTGGTCGATCATGATGATGAGCACCGGCCAGACCGGCGCCACGGGCCCGGTGGACGATCTCGGTGTAGAGGGGCCGGTGGCGGAACTGGTCGTTCTCGCTGATGTATTTCATTCAGGGTCCTCTCCGTTGAGGGGTTCAGCGGTGTGGCCCGGTTCAGGCCAGCGCGGTGACCAGGGCCACCAGCGCGATCAGCAGGTAAGCCAGGTAGGCGTCGAGTCGCCCGGACTGGAGCCGCTTGGCCGCCCGCACCAGCGCCATGACCGGGCTGAGTACGGGCCGGTACAGGTAGGTTTCGACGACCTCAATCACGTCCCAGGTGTAGCCGAGCCGCGGGCCCGAGCGACCGGGCGGCGTGGCCGTTGGCCCTTGGTCCGGATGCGCACCCTCCGGGCCACTGGTTACCTGTGAGGGGACAAGGGGTCGCACCTCGGCCTGCGTATGCAGGACAGTGGCCAGGACCCGGCGGGTCGGGTTGGCGAAACCGGTCGCCGTGTAGCAGTCCGCGCCTTCCACTCCGGCGGTGGCCGAACGCCACGCGGGCATATGCCTCAAAGAAGGCATCGAAGCCTGGCACGACGACTGACCAGTACGAGGCAGCGCGTTGAGAACTGAACCGCGGCGCCTGCCGCGAACCGGATGGAGACACAGAGCCGACGCCTGCCCGCAAGCTGCTGCACGGCTGGAGCGCCGGTTCGCTCAGTGAACGAACACTTGTTGGCTGTATCTGTTGTTCGTGACCGCCACGGTCTCCGTTGCCGGGGGCTTGACGATGCGGGCCAGGAGACCCAGGTCTGCGTTGGAGCCGTGGATCCCCGCCCGGCGTAGCGCACGCCGGGATACGCGCTGCCCGACGGCGGTGAGCTGCGTTGCGACCGCTTGGGCCTCAGCCAGCCGGTCCGGGCGAGTGATGCCCGCAGTGTGGACTGCTTGATCATTTCTGCAATTCGCGTGATCCACAGTACGGTTCAGGCCGGTGAATCTGTCGTGGCCAGGTCGAGCCACCGGGTGTGCGTCGGCACGGAGCAGGTGGGCGAGTGCGGCGCCCATGCCCAGGACCAGGACGGGCAGGCAGGACACCGCGGTCGTGATGCCCCATGGCGCGTGGGTGGCCCGGGACTGGGCGAGCAGGTGGTAGGCGACCTGCCCGGCCATGCCCAGCAGCAGCGAGCCGATCGCGGACCAGCGCGCGAACCGGCGGGTCCGGGCGGACACCTTATTACTAGTGGGCAGCCAGGCGCGCAGGGCGGAGGCGGCGGAGGGCTCTACGCCGACGGGCACAGGGACGGCGGTGGCAAAGTACAAGAAACCAAGAAAACCAGAAGACCCGGCAGCGGGGGGGCCCGCCGACAGCCAGCAGTCCGCGCCCACCCCCCCCCCCCCGCACCACCCCACCCCCC
>OFHK01000073.1_pt1 | contig 30573 bp, 33 predicted proteins | sample 1521951 | NCBI WGS metagenome assembly OFHK01 (sample SAMEA2468436, study PRJEB22500) | soil metagenome | biome: Glassland; feature: Farmland; material: Clay | place: Australia | collected 2013-01-31 | depth 0.55 m
GTGCTTAACGACGTGAGCGGGCTGCGTCCGTACAGCACGACGCCGCACTTCTCGCTGTGGCAGCTCGACCAGCCGCCGGCCAGGGTGACGGTGGTCCAGCCGGACGGCACCGTGGTCGCGATCCCGTCCGGTGCGGTCGGGGTCTCGGCCGCGACTGCGCCGGCGGCGGGCGGGGTGCTGATGCTCGCCGAGCCCGCCGGCGGCTGGAGCGCGTCGGTCAACGGGCATCCGCTGGCGGAGATTCCGTCGCCGGCCGGCAGCTGGGCGCAGGCTTTCCGGCTGCCCGAGGGCGGCGGCAGCCTCAGCATCGGTTACTCCGGCCTGACGCGTGGCCTCATCCTCGTCTTCGAACTGCTCGCGTTCCTGGTGGTGGCGGGCCTGGCACTGCCCGGCATCCGGGTAGCGGAGCCTGAGGCGATGTTCGCCGGGCCGGCGGCCGGGCTCGGGCCGGACGAGGCCGACTCCCGCGGTGCGGGCGCGGCGATACCAGACGAGGCGGCCGCGGACCTGGCCTACCAGGCCAGCGAGGCGGCGGCTGGCACGGCGACCGGACGCCGGTCCGGGCTCGCGGCGGCCGGCCAGGCCCGGTCGCAGCGCCTCGCGCGCGGCGCGCGGAGCCGGGCTAGCCGGGGCCGGGCGGCGGCTCGCGCCCAGGTCGCCCGGGGCCTGCCCGGCATCTTGGGCTTGTGTCTCGGCGTCCTCAAGTTGGGGGAGGGGGCCGGCTTTCGTGCCCGCCGGGCGGGCGTGCCCGGCCCACTGTGGGCCCGCCTATTTCCCGATGTGCCGCGCGGCCACCCGGCCCTGGGCTCGATCACCATGAACATGGCCGCCAACCTGCTGGGCCTGGACAACGCCGCCACCCCCATCGGCATTCGCGCCATGCAGGAACTGCAGGAACTGAATCCGAACAAGGACACCGCCAGCGACGCGCAGATCCTCTTCCTGGTCCTCAACGCCTCGTCCATCACCCTGCTGCCGGTGACCATATTCACCTACCGCGCCCAGATGGGCGCGGCCGACCCGACCGACGTCTTCATCCCCATCCTGATGGCCACCTACTGCTCGACCCTGGCCGGCTTCGCATTCATCTCCGCCGTGCAGCGCATCCGCCTGGACCGGGTGATTCTGGCCTGGCTGGCGGGCGTCAGCGCCGTGGTGGGTGGGGTGGAGAGGGCGGAGAGGTGGAACGTGAGGGCCCGGTGGGGCGACAGAAGCGGAAAGGGCGCAAGGAAAAGGGGGGGGGAGGTGGGTGGCCCGGGCGGCGGGGAACCCCAGAAGCCCCCCGCCGCTCCCGGGCGGCCGCTCCTGGATGTGCTATCCGCGAGCCAGTCACCGCCTTATCGGCGGCGCCACCACTGAAGGTCACGGCCAGCTCGCATGGCGGGAGCTTACCATCAGGCCAGAGCGAACACTGCCGTCACGGTGACCGTGAGCTGCTGGCTGCCCGGGGAGACTGGGACCGGCGACGGGCCGGCGTGCCCGGAGGCCGCCGACGCGAACACCGGGACCTGCTCGGCCGGCGCTTGCTCGGACATGGTCACCACCGGCCCGAGGGAACGGCCCAGCGCCTTCGCGAACTGCGCCGCCCTGATCCTGGCATCGGCGACCGCCCTGGCACGGGCGGAGGCGAGCAGGGCACTTGAGTCGCTCAGGTTGAGCGACACCCCGTCGACCACCGTGGCGTTCCCGCCTGCCCTGACCGCACTGCTGATCTGCGTGCCCGCGACGGCCAGCTTGCGCAAGGTGACCTGGATGGACTCGCTGACCCCATATCCGGCCGGGGCGGCGGAATTGGGGCCGTAGTCAGGCTGGATCGACAGACCGCTGGTCGCGATGTCGGATCCCCGCACGCCGCTCCTGGTCAGTGCCCCGGTGACCGCCCGCACCGCCCGGTTGGCAGCCTGCAGCGCGGCGCTGACCGTGCTCCCACTGGTCTGCACCCCCATCGACAGGACCAGCTGATTGGGGGTGCCCGACACGGTGCCGGTGCCGGTGACGGTGATCCTGGAGCCGGCCGGCCCGGCTGGCAGGCCACCAGCCGCCGTAGCGGCGGAGGCGGGGCCGCCCTGGGCCGCACCAGCGGCGAAGGCGCCGACCAGCAGGGCGGCCGCAGCCGCCCCGGTCACGAGCGCACGCTGGGTGGAAGTGAGGGACAAAGCCATCTATGCCTCCTGATCGGCGGAAATGATCACCGCTTCGACGCGCGGCCGGTCCCGCCGGTTCCGCCAGGTTCAGGCCCGGTCAGCGGCGCTGGTCATGGCGCGGGTCTCGGCCTTCACGATGTTGGAGCGGGACAGGATGGCGATGCCGGCCGCGGCGGCCACCCCGCCGGCCACCTGGAGGGCGAAGTGAGCCGGGGATGACGCCAGGCGCTCACCGAACACGGTGGCACCGATCACGACCGCGCCGACCGGCTCCAGCGTGTCGATGACCGGCAGGCTCAGCGACAGGGCACCCGCGCCGAACGCGCTCTGGCCGAACAGCGCACCCAGCAACCCGGTAGCCATGAGGGCGTAGGGCTCCCAGTTCGCCAGGATCGCCATGCCATCGGCCGAGAGCAGGTCCACGGTGCTCTTGGTGAGCGCGTCGAGCAGCCCGTACAGAGCGCCCGCCGCCGCTGCCAGCCAGACCACCTGTGCCCGGCCACGCACCCGCAGCGCGACCGCCCCCGCGCCCGCCACCATCACCCCCACGGCGATGAACACCGGCAGCCACGCCCCGGGGGGTGGCACAGCCAGGCCGCCGGCCGGCGGGGAGACGGCGAGGAATATCACGATCCCGGCGGTGACGGTCAGCGCCCCAAACGCGTCCTGGCGGGTGATCCGGCGCCGGTGCCTGCGTGCGATCAGCGGCAGGGCGAACAGGACGTCGGTGGCCGCCAGTGGCTGCACGAGCGTCAGCGGGCCGAATGCGAGCGCGACCCCCTGGATGACGAACGAGAACGCGGCCAGGGCGACGCCGCCGATCCAGCGCGGCTGCCGCACCAGATGCAGCAGCAGCGAGAGACGCAGCGCATTCTCGCCGGACTCACGGGCTACTCCCTGCTGGACGAGTGACCCGACCGCGAAGCAGAACGCTGCGGCGAGCGCGCCGATGACGGCAATGGTGGTCGCCACAGAGCGGATGCCCTTCCCGGGGGGTTGCCTCCCCCGGTTCCATCATCTGCGGTGGTGACCCGGCCGGGACCACCGGGACACCAGGACGGGCTGTTCGTCCACACCAGCGGTGATAGACGTCCCTATTCAGGCAGGCGGTTCCCATGCGACGCTCGTTATATGAGCCTGAGATTCCCCCGGCGCGGAGGCGGCGGCCGCCAGGCGGCCCCCACCACCAGGCCTATCTCGCCAGCGGAGGACGGCGGCACCTGGGCGCCGGACTCGCCGCTCACCATTCCCGACCACGCGTGCTGCTGCACGGCGAAGCCGATGGTGAAGGTCATCATGCCAGCGACGGCGTCCCGGCCCCATCCGGTGGATCTGTGGCTGTGCGGGCACCACTGGCGGGTCTCCCGCCCGGCCATCATCGCCGCCGGCGCGACCGTCTACCAGGTGGGCACGCCCGATGCCGGGACGCAGCCCGACCCCCGGGCGGCTGTGGCACACAGCTGAGCTAACGACCTGCCCGCCGGACCGGCACCGCGATCAGTGCCACCGCTACCGCAAGCAGGATCACACCCCCGGCCAGCAGCCCGATCGCTACCCCAGTCAGTGCGGGCACGGTTGCCCCGGCCTCAGCACTGACCGCGACCCCTGCCGAGGCGTCCGCGTTCATCACAACCAGCATCCAGTTGCCATCGCGGGCCGGCCAGATCAGGGTCTGAGTGCCGGCACCGCTCACCTGCGTAACCCAGATGCCAGCGGTACCTGGATTGCGTGGCACCGCGGTGCCGTCGTGCAGGACATAGATGCTGTGACCGCTGGCGAACCCGGTCAGTGTCGCATACCGGGCACCGGCCAGGTACGACCTGGCGGCACCGGCGGGGGCCACCCCGACGAACACCGGCCTGGCCGGATTGGCGGGGGTGACCCGGATCCGGACCCGGCCCAGCACCGAGGTGGCGGGCCAGTCCGCGGGCCCGCCGGGCAGTTCGACGGAGTCGCTGGTCACGGCGTAGCCGCTGGTGCTGATGGCTCCGGTGTGCGCAGTCAGATAGCCGTCCTGGCGCTGGGTCTGGTCGGCCCACAGGGCCGCGCCACCCCCGGCCAGTGCCCCCACCGACATCAGTGCCAGCACGGCTCCCACTACCACCGAGACAATGCGCCCGGCCGTCCAGCGTGACGACGGTCCCGGAGCGGCGGCCAGGACATCGGGCTGGGTGCTGGCCATCGCGATCCCCTCTCGTTGACCCGACGTTAACGCCGGGCAGGGTGAGGCTGGTGAGGGCCTGATGTCCCCCACTGCTGGGCCGTTTGGCGGTAGTCCGGGCGGGCCGCCCGTGACCATGCTGGAGCGGGCCGGGGAGGTGTCATGGCGGTCATCCGGGTGCAAGGACTCACCAAGATCTACCGGGGCGGGCAGGTAGGGATCACTGAGCTCGATCTCGACGTCGAACCAGGCGAGGTGTTCGGTTTCCTGGGCCCCAACGGGGCTGGCAAGACCACCACCCTGCGCTGCCTGATGGACCTCATCCGCCCCACCAGCGGCCGGATCGAGATTCTCGGCCGCGATCCCCGCCGGGACGTGGGCCTGCGCCGCCAGGTCGGCTACCTTCCCGGCGAGCTCGCGCTCTACCAGAACCTGTCCGGAGGTGCCCTGCTGACCTGGATGGCGCGCATGCGCGGCATGAGCGACCTGCGCTACGGCCACCAGCTCGCCCAGCGTCTCCAGCTGGATCTCAGCCGCCACGTGCACGACCTTTCCCGTGGCAACAAGCAGAAGCTGGGGGTCGTGCTGGCACTCATGCATGAGCCAGTGGTGGCGCTGCTCGATGAGCCAACCAGTGGCCTGGACCCGCTTGCCCAGCAGGAGTTCGCCGCCATCGCAGACGAGGCACGCGCGGCGGGCCGCACGATCGTGCTCTCCTCCCACGTGCTGTCGGAGGTGGAACAGGTCGCGGGCCGGGTGGCGATCGTGCGTGCGGGCCGGCTGGTGGTGGTGGACTCGGTGGGCGCACTCAAGCGCCGGGCACTGCGCAGGTTCGAGCTGGAGTTCGCGGGCAGCCCGGATCCGGCGCCCTTCCGCGCCGTGGCGGGGGTTCGTGAGGCCGTGGCGTCGGGGCGGTTCCTGCGCTGCGCGGTGACCGGCCCGGTCGGGCCGCTGCTGCGGGCAGCGGCAGCGGGCGACCTGGTCAACGTGATCAGCCACGAGCCCGACCTGGAAGAGATCTTCCTGAGTTACATCCGGGGAGGCGCGGGCGATGTCCATGCCGGTGCTGACAAAGACGCTGCGTGATCACCGGGCCGGGATCATCGGCTGGTGTGTGGCGATCGGCCTGCTCGCGGTGATGGATCTGGCGGTGTTCCCGACCGTGCAGCGGATGTCCGGGCAGATGCAGGATCTCCTCAAGAGCTACCCGGAAGCGCTGAAGGCGATGTTCGGGCTGGGCAGCGACTTCGGCACCGGCCCCGGTTACCTGGATTCGGAGTTCTTCTCGTTCCTGGGCCCGCTGGTGGTGCTGGCGGCCGGCATCGGATTCGGTGCGGGCGCGACCGCGGCCGAGGAGGAGCGCGGGACTATCGACTGGCTGATGTCCGCCCCGCTCAGCCGCGGCCGCGTGATCGTGGAGAAGGCACTGGGCGTGCTGCTGGCCGTGCTGGCGACCAGCGCGGTGCTGACCGTGGCGCTGCTCATCGGCTCGCCCGCGGCGGGACTGGGGCTCGGGACGGCCGGCATACTCGCCGCCACCGTGTCGCTGACCCTGCTCGGCTGGGCTTTCGCGTCGGTGTCAGTGATGGTGGGTGCCGTCACCGGCCACCGCTGGATCGCCACCGGCGCAGCGGTCGCGCTGGGCCTGGGCGGGTTCCTGCTCACCTCGCTGGCACGGATCGTTCCTGACCTCGAGTCCTGGCGCTGGCTGTCCCCGTTCACCTGGTACGCCTCCGGCGACGCGCTGGCGGGCCGGCTGCATGCCGGGTACCTGGCCGCGCTGGCCCTCACCACCGTGGTGGCACTGGCAGTCGCGGGCCTGGCCTTCCAGCACCGCGACCTCGGCACCTGATCCGTCCCGGGTCACAAGCCGACCCACACGCCAGCCCCGGCCGCACGCGCCTTGCGGAACGCGTGTGCCGCCGCCGCGAGGTCCTCCACCCGTCTCTCACTTCCCCCCTCAGCCAGCGTGACAGCCACCCCGACGCCGACGCCCACCGCCACCCGCCCAGCGGCGGGTACGAGTCCTCGCCGACCGTGACCCGGTGATCCCGCCGCCGGGCTGCGGCGCGCCGTTTCACCCGGCCGCGGGCGCGTCGCCGACCCGCGCGAGGATCTTGTGCGTGGCGTCGAGGATTTCCTGCTGCCTGCCCGGCATGTCCTTGCTGGCGAAGTTGTCCAGCAGGGCCAGCACCTTGTCCTGGCCGTGCAGGATGGTGAGCTGCTGCTTGGCCATCTCGTGCAGGGCGATGAGTGTCTCATGATCGGCGATCGCCCGCTTGTCGCTGGCTGCCTGCGCCCGGTTGGCGCTCACCTGCAGCGAGATCATGATCGACAGCTGCGGCAGGTTGAGAATGGTGAGCAGCAGCGGCCACGGCGTCTTGTCGAAGCCGACGACGTTGCCCAGGAACAGCCACATCACGATCCCGATGGTGATGAACAGGAAGACCCACATCGACCCGCAGACCTTGTTTACCCCTGCCGCGATCTTGTCGAGCGGGCTGTCGCCGCGCACATGCCGCGATACGACCAGTCTGGGAACGTGAAGCTGCGGCGCCTTACGGATCTCCTCAGCACGCTGGGCCACCCGGGCGGCAGCGGCGGCGTTGGCCCTTACTGCTGATCTCGCAGTGGCGGCGCGAGCGGACTGCAGTGACTCAGCGGCCTGATGCCCGGGCCGGGTCGCGGTGTCGGTCATGGGGGAACCTCCGGAGGTGGCAGCGGCATCGTGGCCAGCCACGGTGACCCAGCGCCGGGAGGCCGGTACCGGTCAACCTAGCGCGGCAAACGGTGAGGAACCATGGGGTACGCCACGTCTCGCCCGGTCAGGGCTGTGGCGGGCCCGCCGCTTCCTGGGAGGGCCCGGGTGGTGCAGCGCAGGCCCAGGAAGCAGCCCAGGCACGACATCAGGTAGGCCAGGGCAGGCGTGAGCAGCCCATAGGAGAAGTTGTGAACTGTAAGCACTTGCTCCTGCCCCCTCGGCCTGATCTTTTTCCGCGTTCCCACCCGGCCAGGGCAGGTGAAGGGCTCGCGCCCGGCGAGATCGATTGGTCGATAATCATGACATAGCGGCCCGGCCGCACTCAGGCGGGTCAGATGTGCATCCCGCCGTCGACGGACAGGGTCGCCCCGGTCACAAACGAACTACCCGAGCATGCCAGATACAGGACGGAACGGGCGATCTCCTCGGGGCAGGCGTGGCGCGCCAGCGGGACCCTCGCCTCGAAGATGCGCGCGGCAACGTCCGGCGGTGCGCCGGTCGCCGTCACCTCGATGTCTCGCTGGAAGTCGGTGTCCGTCGGCCCCGGGTGCACCGAATTCACCCGGATCCCGCGTGCGGCCGCTTCCTTGGCCGCCGTCCGCATCAGCCCGACCTGCGCATGCTTGGCCGTGGCGTAGCCGCTGATGCCGGCGTCGGAGGTGAGCCCCACCACGCTGGAGTTGATGATCACACTCGCCCCGTCGCGCAGGTGCGGGAGGGCATGCTTGAGCAGGTGAAACGCGCCCAGCACATGGACGTCGAGCACGCGCCGGAACACCTCGGTGGGGTATTCGGTGATGGGGGCGATGGCGCCGCTGATCCCGGCGTTGCTGAACAGGACGTCAAGGCCGCCGAACCTGTTCACCGTCTGCGCCACCGCCGCGATGACCTGCTCCTCGTCGGTGACGTCGGTGACACTCCAGTCCGCCACGTCCTCGCCGAGCTCGGCAACCGCCGCGGCGAGCAGGTCGGCGCCGAGCCCGGCCAGGTGTACCTGGGCTCCCTCGGCGGCGAAGAGGCGGGCTGTGGCCAGGCCGATCCCGCTCTCACCGCCGGTGATCAGGGCGACCTTGTTGTCTAGCCGGGCCATGGGGGTTCCTCCTTCTGCCCGGGGTCGACCGGGGCCGGGTGGTGAAGTCCGGTCGGCGGCGGCGCTGCCGCCGGGACGTGCACGCTGACCACCGCGGACCTGCCGCGGCGGCCCTGGGCGAGCCCCCGGCTACGGACCGCCGGCAGTCTGGCGGCCTGTGACACGGTGGCCGCGTACGCACCGCCAGCCGCGGCGGCCACGCCCGGCAGGTCGGCCTCGGGCGCGAACCCGGTCCCGGCCCCGACAGCCGCCGCCGCCCCCTCCGGGTGCACCGCCAGCGCGGACAGCGCGGGCGAGGTCCAGCCCTGGTTATCGAAAATGACGGTGAGCGAGGGGGCGCCGTACCTGCGTGCCATCCACTGCGCCGTGGACGGGACCCCGAACAGGTAGGAGCCGTCCCCCACCAGGCTCACCACGGTGGCCTCCGGCGCGGCCAGCTTGGCGCCCACCGCCGCCCCGCCTGACCAGCCCAGGGATCCGCCGCCGCTGCCGATCAGCGACCCGGGCCGGCTGGCCCGCAGATGCTCGCAGACCACCTGGTAGTTGGAGATCGCCTCGGTGAGCACAATCGCGTCCTCGCCGATGGCATCCCGCACGCAGGCCACCAGGTACCCGGGGGTGATCGTGCCGCCGGCGGCAGGACGCTCCCGGGCCGCCCATTCCGCTCGCTGCGCGTCATGCACGGCGGCCGCCCGCTGTGCCCGCTCCCCGACCATCCCGTTGTCCAGGCGGCCCCGTTCCGCCAGCCTGTCCGCCACCTGGCGGACGGCGGTGGCCAGATCGGCCCGGGCGTAGCGGGTGGCCGGGACATGCCACAGCGGCATCTGCTCCTTGATCGGGTCGATGTCCAGCACGTAGATCCGGGCGTCCGGGGAGGGGCGGTTGACGCTGGGAATCCATGGCACGTCGCTGCCGATCACCAGCACCACGTCAGCCTGGGCGAGCAGCGGGTTCTGGTCGGCGGTGTTCCACTGGTAACCCCAGTGCAGCGGATGGCCGGCCGGGAAGTTGACCCGCATCGGCACCGATTCGATGACCGGGATGGCCGCCATCTCGCACAGCCGGACAAGCTCGGCGACCGCGTCCGGGTCCCGCCCCAGGTAGGACGTGACCACCAGCGGCGCGGCCGCACCTTCCAGCGCCGCAGCCAGTTCGTCGGCCACCTGCGGGGCCAGCGCCGCCGGTGCGATCGCGCTCCACCACTGCTGCTGGGCAGGCTGCGGCGGCAGCGTCTCCTCCATGACCTCGCGGGCGGCGACCAGGTAGACGGGCCCGGTAGGCTCGCTGCGGGCGATCTGCAGCGCCCGGTGCACGATCTGTTTGGCGTTGCGCCCGGTCCGGATCTCGTTGTCGTACTTGACGTAGCCCCGGACGATCCCCCGCTGGTCGGCGACGTCCTGGATCCAGTGGATGAACTCGTTCCGGCTGCCGGGCAGTTCGCCTTCCTGTGTCATCGGCGACAGGCCGGCCATGATGAGCACCGGCACCCGCCCCCTGGCCGCGTTGTGCACGGCGCCGCCCAGGGTCTGAGTGCCGCACTCCACGTGCACCAGGACCGCCTGGGGCTGGCCGCTGACCTGGGCGTAGCCATGCGCGGCGCTGAGCCCGACGCTCTCGTGCGGGCACAGCACCAGTTCCGGGAGCGCGGCGGAGTACCCGTCCCGCCGCGCTTGTGCGTAGGCCTCGACGATCCCGGTGTGATCGCTGCCCAGGTTCGCGAACAGGCACCGGACGCCGGCCTCGTGCATCGCTTCCAGGATCGCCCGGCTCGCCGTGTACGGTGCCTCAGCCACTGTCATCACCCTCACCCCATCGCTGCCGCCGCCGGCTCGTCGTGCACGGCCCGGCTGTCCAGCCCAGACCTGCTGCGCGCGAGCAGGTAGACGCCGATCACGACGACCGCCATCAGGACCAGCGAGGCCCAGTAGGTGTAGGCCTCGCGGAGCACCGGGGGCATCGACACCAGTTGCCCGGACAGGCTGACCCCGGTCGCGCCGCCCAGCCACAACTGGTTGGTGACGTGCAGGAACAGGCACGTCGCGACCACCGAGGCCGCCACCGCGAGGTAGCCACCGGTCAGGCGGCGCAGCAGGGCGAAGACAGGGACCGCGGCCGACGCGCAGGCCAGCGCGGCCACCGCGATCGCGGCGAACGCGCTCAATCCCGTCTTTGCGACCAGGTACACGACGTAGGCGCCGATGCCGAGGAAGGCCTGCTGCCCGAAGGAGATCATCCCGGCGCAGCCCGCCACCGGATTCCACAAGGCGGCCATGCTCACCAGCAGGAACAGCGTGACGAGCGCCTGCGTGATCCCGGTTCCCACCTCGTACGGCAGCACCGCGAGCACGACTGCCAGCACCGCCGAGATGGCCGTCGTCCACGTCGCGGACCGGCTCCACCGGCTCACCGCCAGCGGGTGCCCGGCGGCCCAGCCGGCCGGCCCGGGTGGCCCGGTGCCGGCTGACGCCGTGGTGGCGAGCGCCTCGCGGGTACGTCTGGGTGCCATCATGTCTCCTTGTCAGCCCGCTGCCTGGGGCGTGCCGAACAGGCCGTGCGGGCGGACCGCCAGCACCACCAGGAACAGCAACTGCGAGCCGAGCGTGGCGTACGGCACGCTTACCGGTGAGACCAGGACCTGGGTGACGCCGAGTAGCATGCCGCCGGCCAGCGTTCCCCAGAGCGAGCCGAGACCACCGATGATCACCGCCCCGAACGCGAAGATCAATGTGAGCGCGCCCAACGTTGGGTACACCCCGGTTGTGACCGCGTTCAGGGTGCCGGCCAGGGTGGCGGCCGCGATGGCGATCCCGGTCACCGACACCGTCTCCGGGGCGGAGGTGGTGAGCATGATGTCGGTCATCGGGCTGAATCGGCGGCGGCCGGGGGCAGCCGCAGGCGGTCACAGGGGAACATCAGGAAGGACATCTCGTGCGGCTCGCTGAACGCCATCGTGTGGGGGCGGCGGCAGTCGTAGATGGCCAGATCGCCCGGGTGCAGCAGCGCGTCGCGGCCTTCCTGGGCCGGCCGGCAGGAACCCTTGGTGAGCAGGCCGACCTTGTAGCAGGCCGCGTCCCGCATGGCTATCATGCGCCGGGTCCGCGAAGCCAGGTGCGGGCTGGCGTCCACCCGCGACACGAGCATCTCGCCGAGTTCCCAGCGGGCCACCTCGCCCCGGAACGGCTCCCGGCCGACCTGGGCGCATTCCAGCGGGACGAAGGTGGCCGAGATCCAGTGGCGCCACTGGGCGAACCGGCGGCCGGTGTCACCGGAGCCGGTAGACATGGCGCGCGTTCTGCGCGCCGATCATCCCGGCCACCCTGATGGCGTCGGCCTCGCTCCAGTCGCCGGCCGCCACCCACTGGCCGAGCACGGCGGCGGTGGCCCGGCGCCACAGCAGCGCGCCCAGGTAGTGCAGTTCCGGTGGGCCCCAGGCGTCGGAGGAGAAGAGAACCTTGGCGAACGGCGCGAGTTCCAGCGACTCGGCGACGACAGCGGCGGCCCGGGCGCCCACGTGGTTGATGGCCAGGCCCACGTCCAGGTAGACGTGCGGATAGGCGGCAGCCAGGTAGCCGGCCTGGCGGTGGTAGGGGTAGCAGTGCAGCAGCAGCAGCGGGACGGCCCGCTCCTGGGTCAGCTCACAGAACCCGCGCAGCAGCAGCGGGTCGCACCGGCGCAGGTCGGCATCGGGATCACCGAAACCGGTGTGGATCTGGACCGGCAGGCCCCGGTCCACCCCAGCCCAGAGCAGGAACCGCAGCAGCACCGGGTCGCTGGCCCGGATGACCCCGCCGGCGCCGATCTGCCGCAGCCACCTGCCTGCCGCGTCAGCCACCTCGGCGGCTGCCGGGGGCCGGGGGTCGAAGTCCAGCCCGAACCGGTAGGCGATGATGCTCTTCACCCCGCACGCGAAGGTGGTCCGCTCCCAGAGAGCGGCGCGGAACCGCTCGGCAAAGCCGGCCGCGGATCCGTTCCCGGCGACGATGGCCTGCTCGGCAACGCTCTCCAGCCGGACAACCTCCTCGACATCTGCCCCCGCCGCCTCGCTCATCGCGCCGAGGCCGAGCATTCCCTCCCGCAGGTAGCCGGTGTCGACCAGCAGGTGAGCCACGCCGCTTGCCCGCAGCAGCCGCCGGGTGACCTCGGCCGCGCCCAGCTCGGCGCGCCGGGCCAGGTACGCGTCGGCCGGCTCCGAGGGCGCGAGCCCCAGCACCGGGCCGCACCAGCGCCGGATTGCCGTCCCGAGCTGGGAGTCGAACCGTGACGTCCCGGGCGGGACGGGCCGGTCCGACTCCGTGATCAGCCCCTCGAATTCCTCCCGGGACAGCTCGGTTGCCAGTGCCGGGTGAACGTGGTGATCCACGAGGGCCAGTGCCCGGACGGCCGCCTCGACCGGCGTGCCGTCGTCAGCCATCCGCGCCCGGCACGCCTGGGGCTGCGGCCAGCACGGGCTCCGGCTGCGCCGCTGACCGCCTGCCGACCAGGTACAGCAGCACGGCCACGGCGAGCGAGGCGACCGCGATCCCCGCAACCCACCAGAACCAGGTCCCGTAGGCGATCGTGGCGCCCGCGATGGTTATCGACCCCGTGCTGTTGCTGATCAGCGGGGTCCACGAACCGGACAGCGTGGCGATGATCCCGACCAGCGACGCCACCCCGCCGATGATCGAGCACACCCAGAACACCGCCGGGTGGGCGAGCCTGCGCGCCTGGAACTGGGCCTGGTAGCGGCGCAGGATGATGAGGATGTCCACGAACAGCACCACGATCGAGATGCACCAGATGACGGTGATCGCCGCCTGGAGCACGTCGTAGATCCTGGTTTCGGCGGTCACCCCGCCACTGCCGCCCACGATGGTCGGCACCACGATGAAGGCGGCCAGGGTGAACAGCCCGGCGATCGCGGTTTGCACCCAGACCGCGGTGTCGGGCACCCGGTGCCGGTTGACGTGTGACATGGCCTTCGGCAGCCGCCGGTCCAGGCCGGACACGAAGATCAGCCGGGCGAAGGAGTAGTTGTACACGACGGTGATGAACAGGAAGAAGAGCGCGAGGATGAGCGCGGTGATCTTCCCGGCCACGCTGCCGAGCCCGACGCCGACCGCGCCGGCCACGGCGGTGATGTTGGCCGCCTGTGAGGCCGGCATGGTGACCATCACGCCCCAGGTGGCCAGCAGGTAGGCGACCACCACGACGACCGAGCCCCACAGCAGGTACCGGGTGATCGAGCGCGGGTGGATGACCTCGACCCCCATGTTGAGCGGGACTTCCACGCCCAGCAGCGCGAGTATGGCCAGGCCGAAGAAGGTCCAGTTGGTGAAGTTCAGGCCGTGTGCGGACGAGGGCCGCCAGGTGCCGAAGTCCCACGGGTTCACCGCCGAATGGTGCCCGCGGGCCAGGTACACCACACCGGCCACGAACATCGCCAGGATCGCCAGCCCATACAGCAGGAAGACCACGTTGACCACGTTCTGGGTGGCCCGGAACCGCAGTACCGCCACCACCGCCGACAGGATGATCATCCCGGCGATCAGGCCGCCCTGGGCCTGCACCGGCCAGTTGTTGACCGAGGGGAACGCGTAGCCGAGGAAGGCGATGGTGGTGGTCCCGGTGGCGACCATCACCAGCACCCCGGGCCACCACGCGCAAAAGCCCGCGAAGAATCCCCAGAACGGGCCGAACGCCTTATGGGTCCACAGGTAGATGGATCCCTCGCCGGGGAACATGGCCCCCAGTTGGCCGGTCGCGATCGCGCATGGGATCAGGAATACGACGAACCCGATGATCCACCACCCGAACGCCGACGAGCCGGCCGACTGGATGACGGCCGCGTTGGTGATGAACAACACGATCGCGACGAAGATCGCCACCATGTCGAACGTGGTGAGCACCTTGGGCAGGATGCCGCCGGCCACCCGCTCGGAGATCAGGGAACCGGATCCGGTGTCGGCTGCCATGGCCATCCTCCTCTTGCCGGGCTTGTCAGATCTTGGTGAAGTGCTCGAAGCACTCGTAGGCGGGGTCAGTCCCCGCGAAGGCCGCCGCCTCGGACCGCTTCACGGCCAGGTAGGCGCGGCGGCGCAGGCCGCCGAGCGATTCCAGCAGCAGGTCATCGGCGGCCAGGGCATCCAGTGCCTCGTCGAGCGAGGCAGGCAGCCGGCTGGCGCCGGCCGCCTGCCGCTGCGCATCGGTGAGGGTCGCCGGGTCCACGTTGACCGCGTCCCCCGGGTCCAGCTTGCGGCGGATCCCGTCCAGCCCGGCGTAGATGCAGGCGCCGAGCGACAGGTAGGGGTTGGCACTGGAGTCGGAGGGCTTGAGCTCGAGGTTCACCGAGCCGGCCGGGTCGTCGCGCATCGGGGAGCAGATCCTGATCGCCGCCTCCCGGTTGTCCATCCCGTAGACGCTGTAGGCGCTGCTCCACATCTGGGGTGCCAGCCTGCGGTAGCTGTTCACGCTCCCGCAGGTCAGTGCGACCAGGCCCGGCAGGTGGGCGAGCAGGCCGCCGATGAAGTGGTAGCCGGTCGCCGACAGCCGGTACCGGTCCTGCTCGTCATGGAAGACCGCCTGGTCCCCCAGTTGCCCGTCCGTGCCCACGTCACGCAGCGACAGGTGCAGGTGGGCGCCGTTGCCGGCCTGGCCGGGGATGGGCTTGGGGGCCAGGCTGGCCCACATGCCACGGCGGAACGCGACCCCGCGCACCGTCTCGCGGTACAGCACGTGATTGTCGGCGGCGCGCAGGGCGGGCGCGTGGCGGACCGACATCTCCTGCTGCCCATGGCCGAGTTCGGGGTAGTAATGCTCCACCGTGAGTCCCTGCGCCTGCAGGGCGCCCAGCAGGTCGATCGTGTAGTCATGGGCAAGGTGGAAGCCAGTGGCCGAGTAGCACAGGCTGTCGTCGGCGGGCACCAGCCGGTCAGGTCCCCCGTCCGGGCTGGCCTCGCGGCGCCCGAGCGTGAATTCCGGTTCGAACGCGGCGGTCACCGCGTATCCCTCCGCGGCCAGGTCGGCGATGGCCTGCTTGAGATAGGTGCGGGCGCACGCCTCCCAGGGCTCGCCGCCGGGCTGGACGAGATCGGCCAGCATCGCGGCCGCCCCCGGCGCATAGGGCAGCGGAACGAAGGTGGCCGGGTCCGGCATGATGCGGACCTCGCCGACCGGGCCCATCCCCGCCACCGGCTGTAGGTGATCCAGCATCGACATCGCCATCATGGCGACGGTGTGGCCGATCCCGGTGACCATCCGGGCCCGCAGCAGCGGGGCCGCGGCCGCTTTGCCGCGGATGATCCCGCCGTGATCGGCATAGAGAAACCAGACCAGCGAGATCGCTTCCGCCTCCGCGCGGGCGGCCACCGTCGCGATCGCGTCACTATCAGCATGCACGGCGCCACTGGCAGTGATCGGCGGCACTGGGAGTGGGTACTGATCCATGTATAAGGCGTAGCATGATCGGCCGGGCTCGCCTACCCCGCCGAACAGGGCGGTTCTGGGGCATTCCCGCACTGCCCGGCAGCGGCAGCCATCTTCGGCGGACGCATTGACACCCGGCTGCGCGGTCACCTAGATTCGCCATGTTCGTTCTATGAACTACTGTTCGCAAGCCGAACTTTCTGGTGGCAGGCCGAGGAGTGCCCCGTGACGTTCCTGGATGAATCCACCTGGCGCGGCAAGGTCCACTCCAGCGGCTGGAAGCAGGCCGCCGACGGCGAGGCCCCGGTCACCGAGCCGGCGACCGGGGCGGAACTTGGCCGCACCGGCATCGCGTCGCCCGCCGGCATCGCCGCCGCGCTGGGTACCTACGACCGGCTCTTCTACAAGCCCACCGTGCTGGCCAACGTCGCACCGAGCATGCCCGCCTACGCCAGCGGGGTGTTCGGGCCGGTCGCCCCGGTGATCCGCTTCTCGACCGCCGACGAGACGGCCAAGCTGGCCGCCGACACCGAGTACGGCCTGTCCCTGGGCATCCTCACCCGGGATGTGATGAAGGGCCTGGACCTGGCGCGCCGGATACCCACCGGCATCGTCCACATCAACGACCAGACCGTCGATGACGCGCCGAACACGCCATTCGGCGGGATCTTCGCCTCCGGTACCGGCGCGCGCTTCGGCGGGACGGCTAACCTGGACGCGTTCACCGACACCCGCTGGGTCACCATCCAGGGCGAGACCGCACAGTACCCCTTCTAGGCCCGTCCCGGTCCCGTATCCCCTCAACCCTTCACGTGGCAGGACATGCGCACTCAGGTAGGCATCATCGGCGCCGGCCCGGCCGGCTTGCTGCTCTCCCATCTGCTGGCGTTGCGCGGCATTGATTCGGTGGTGGTGGAAACCCGCAGCCGGAGCTATTGCGAGGCGCGGCAGCGTGCCGGGGTGCTGGAAGATGGCGCCGTCCGGCTGCTGCGCGAGGCCGGCCTCGCGCAGCGGCTGGACGCCGAAGGGCTGGAGCACGGCGGGATCTACCTGCAATTCGCCGGTGAACGCCAGCACATCGACTTCCGTGACCTGACCGGCGGCCGCACCGTCACCGTGTATGCGCAGACCGAGGTGGTCAAGGACCTGATCGCCCGGCGGCTGGCCGATGGCGGCTCGATCGAATTCGAGATCACCGATACCGCGGTGGCTGGCCTTGACACCGACCGGCCGGTGCTGTCCTACACGACCGCTGACGGTCAGCGGCGCGAGGTCGTCTGCGACGTCATCGCCGGCTGCGACGGGTTCCATGGCATCTGCCGGCCTGCCATCCCGGCCGGCCTGCTGACCGTCCGGGAGCGGGAGTACCCGTACGCCTGGCTGGGCATCCTGGCCGACGTCCCGCCTTCCACCGACGAGCTGATCTACGCGCACCACCCTGATGGCTTCGCCCTGCACAGCCTGCGCACCCCGCACATCAGCCGGCTCTACCTGCAGGTTCCCCCGGACGAGAAGATCGAGGCGTGGCCGGATGCCCGGATCTGGGATGCGCTGCAGCGCCGGTTCGCGCTGCCTGGCTGGGAACTCAAGGAAGGGCCGGTGCTCGACAAGAGCATCACGCCGATGCGCAGCTTCGTGAGCGCGCCGATGCGGCACGGCCGGCTGTTTCTGGCCGGCGATGCGGCGCACATCGTGCCGCCGACCGGAGCCAAGGGCCTTAACCTGGCCATGGCCGACGTGACCGTGCTCAGCGATGCGCTGACCGCGCTGCTCTCCGGCGGGGACGCCCGGCTCGCCGACGCCTACTCGGCCACCTGCCTGAACCGGGTCTGGCGGGCCACCCACTTCTCGTGGTGGATGACCTCGATGCTGCATATTGCGCCCGACGGCGACCCGATGACCACCGAACTCCAGCTGGCGCAGCTGCGCTATGTCACGGCTTCACGGGCGGCAGCGACCAGCCTGGCGGAGAACTACGTCGGCTACCCGGCGCTGCGCTGACCCCGCCCGGCCATCACCGCACATCCAGGCCGGTGACCGCACGGCCGATGATCATTCGCTGGATCTCGGACGTGCCCTCGAAGATGGTGAAGATCGTGGACCTGGGAGCCTGCTGAATTGGGCCGGGTTCAGCAGGCGGCGACCGCGGGAGAGTTCCTGCCCAAGGTCGCACGGCTAAAGGCCCAGCGCTCGGTGACCGCCGCATGGATCGTCGACGGGCTCACCACCCGGGCACCACTCCGGGCCAACATCAACCGCACGCGGGCCATCGACACCGTCTGGCTGCTCATGGACCCCGCCGTCTTCGACCGGCTCACTAACGACCGCGGCTGGACGGCCCAACGCTACGGCACCTGGTTCGCCGGCCCGGCGCTCCGACTCCTGAATCGATCTTCCCGCACAACCTAGCCCGAGGCTACGGGTGGTCTGGTAGCCGGGTGCGGTTTTACCGCCGAGCGCGGGTGGGTGTCCTGGCTACTTCAACGTGAGCGGGATGGCGGCTCCGATGAGGTGGAAGGCCTGGCGCTGTTCGCTGGTGGGTTCGGTGAGCACGGGGATGTCCGCGCGGGTGCCGGGGAATCGGACCTGGCTGCGGGTGAGGGTGGCCAGGTGGGCGAGCACGCCGCGGAAGCTGCGGTAGGGCCGGCCGTCTGGGTCGTGCTGGCGGGAGGCCTTGGCCTCGGCGGCGGCCGGGCGGCGGGCGGGGGCGACCGGGTTCTTCTGGGCGGGCGGGTCCTCGTCGGTGTAGGTCAGCGGCGCCCACGCCTGGCGCAGGTGCCAGGTGAGGTAGGGGCGAGCATGCAGATCAGCACGTGGCCCTTGACGCGTCGCTCAAGCCGGTGGAACACCGGGCGCAGGTCCAGGTCGTCGGCCTTGATGTGCCGGAAGTCCCGCTCGACGTACTTGAGGTTCTTGTAGGCGGCGACCACGGCGGGCGCGCCGAGCTGGCCGGCGGGGACGGGGGTGCGCAGCACGTGGAACCCGTCCAGGGCGGCCTCGGCGCGGATCTGGTCCTGGCGGCGCTGCACGGCCAGGCTGTCATCGGTGATGGTGATCTCGAAGTGCTTGCCCGTCTTGTACTTGCTGATCACCTTGCCCACTGCGACGCCGATCACGTCGGCGCCGCGCAGCCACCCTGCCGCCACGCGGGCGACGATGGGGTCCAGCAGCTTCTCGGTGGCGGCCAGCAGGGCCTCACGCTTGCGGGCGCGTTCTTCGGCCAGGACGGGGTTGCGGCAGGCGACCAGCCGCTCGCCGGGGAAGTCCGGGGAGCTGATCTCGGCCAGATCCTGCTCATCGAAGAGGCTGAGTTGCAGCGGGCCGTCCCCGGGTCGCCGGCCATGACCATCTTCCGCAGGCCGAACTTCTTCCGTACCACCTGCACGATCTCGGTGAACGCGGCCGGGTCGCCGGTGTCCCCGGGCAGCACCCGCACCGCGGCCGGCCGGCCCTCGGGGTCGGTGAGCAGCCCGTACTCGATCTGCAGCTTGCCCTTCTTGCCGTCGCGGGAGTACCCGCGGGCGCCCAGCGGGCAGCACCGGCCCTCCAGCCAGGAGCTGGACAGGTCAAACAGCGCCATCCGCGACGGGTTGGCCTCCTGGGCCAGGTGGCGGCGGGCCAGCTTCGCCTCGATCGCGTCCTGCCGCCCCTCCAGCCAGTCCATCGCTGCGTACACGTCGTCGGTGGACGCATCCGCGACGCCCAGGTCGGTCCCGAGCGTGACATCGGACCACCAGGCCAGGGGGGACAGCTTGGAGGCCGGGGACACGACCCGGGAGACGACCAGGGCCAGGGAAAGGTCCCGCTGCGGGCAGGCCGGGCCCAGCAGGGTGGGCAGACCCAGCCTGATCGCCATCGCGTGCACCGCGGCGATGTGGCCGTGCGGCAGTGACCGGGTGATGGTCACCGCCTGTGCGGCCGGGACCAGGGCGGTCCCCTTCAGCGCCGCCTCGATCGAGTCGACGACCTGCTCGGGCAGGCCGGACAGGTTCGCCAGCGTCTCGTGCCGCACCTTGCCGCCGTCGCGGTAAGTGCGGCGCAGGTAGCGGGACTCGTACTCGCGGCGCCGGCCCTGCGCTGCCCGGAGTCCTCGTAGGGTCGGCCTAGCCCAGCCGCGCTCAAATCGGCCTATGGGGAGCGGGCTCGGTGATCTTCTGCCTAGGCTGTGGCGCGTGGAGGAACTGAGCGAGGAAGAACTGGACGCGCTGGTCGAAGAGGCCACGATCGACGCTTACGGCGACAATGAGCAGCTGGGCGGCTTCGCCGTGATGATCGAGGACAATCTGGAGATGCCCTTCGAGACCACGGTCTTGGGCGTCACGGTAATCGTCGAAGGCGTCACCCGGACGGCATCGGGCATCGTGGCCGACTGCGTCCGCGACGGCCACCACCAGGCGATCGATGTCCTTGACCTGCCGCTGCCCGAGCCGCCGCCGAAGGGCGCCGAGTGGATCGCCGCCTACCGGCACTGGGCGAGGTTCGCGTGAGTGAGTACCAGTACTACGAATTCCTCGCGCTCGACAAACCGCTCACCGACGAGCAGCGTGCTGAGCTGCGGAAACTGTCGAGTCGCGCGGAGATAACCGCCACCAGGTTCGTCAACGAATACAACTACGGCGACTTCCGCGGCAACCCGGAGAAGCTGATGGAACGCTACTTCGACGCGTTCTGTTACCTGGCGAACTGGGGCACGCGCCGACTGATGTTCCGCTTCCCGTGCGCCCTTCTCGACGCTGAAGCAGCCAGAAAGTACTGCCACACGGAGGCCGCATCCGTGATCGTGACCGACGATCACGTGATCATCAGCCTGTACCTGGACCGCGACCCCGACGGCGACTGGGTAGAAGGTGACGGTCAGCTCGGGACGATGGCGCAGGCGCGGTCCGACTTGGCCGCCGGGGACCTTCGGCTGCTGTACCTCGCCTGGCTGCTGTCGGTCCAGTGGCCCGACGAGGACGAAGAAGATAACGAAGGCGAGATCGAGCCGCCGGTCCCGGCGGGTCTGGGTAATCTCAGCGCGCCGCTCCAGGCCATCGCTGATTTCCTGGAGATCGACGAGGACCTGATAGCCGTAGCGGCCGGAGCAAGCCCGCCCGCCGAAGAACCGTCGGACGACGGGCTGGCCGAATGGATCGCCTCGCTCCCCGCGACGGAGAAGGACTCGTTCCTGACGATGGTCGCCGACGGCGAAGGCGCGCTGGTGCGGGCACTGTTGCTGCGGCGCTCCCGCGCGGATGCCGCAGGACCGGTCAGTCACTCCAGCCCGGGGCGGACGGCCACGGAACTGCTGGAAGCGGCAGAGACCCGGGCGGAGGAGCGGAAGAAGGCCCAGGAACAGCGGCGCCGCGAGGCGCAGGCACGCAAAGCCGCCGCCAAGGCGGCGGCGTACGCCAAACGCCTCGACGACCTCGCGGCCATGGGAGAAGCCGCATGGAAGCAGGTCGATGACATGATCGCGACCAAGAAGACCAGCGAATACGACCAGGCCGTGGCCCTGCTGCGCGACCTGCGGGCGCTCGCCGAACGCCAAGGCGAGGTCGAGACCGCGGCGTTCAAGAAGCGCATGCTGGATCTGCGCGCCCAGTACCCCACCAGGCCCGGCCTGCAGAGCCGCCTCGACGAAGCGGGCTTCCCTCGTTGACCAGCGTGAAGTTGTCCTGGGTCGCCCTCGACCGGATCGTATCGAAGGAAGCCCTCAGCGATGAGGCCATCCGCCGCCAGCTGGAGCAGAACGCGAGGCCGTTGCGGTCGCACACTGCCAGCATGGGCGACGAGGACCTGCTCGCGAAGCTCCGCGGCCTCGGCGTGGATGCGGACCGGGAGAAGCTGGCGAAGCTGTGCGAGGGGGCGCTGTCGGCCGAGGAAGTCGTCAGCGAACGGCTCAGGCTTCACGGCTGGGACGCTGACTGGGCATGGATCTGCCTGGTCGCGCTCTGGGAGCGCTGGTGGCCGGACAAGATGTGCCTGGAATTGCTCGACGACAAGGTGCAGGCGGGTTACGGAGCCGATCAGCGCAACGATTTCGTCGCGAGCGGCAGGATCTGGCTCGATGCCTGGTCGGACGTGCTGCGGCTGTGCGACGCCGTCAGTGCCAGGTCGATCGGGGAGTTCGACGACCGCTTCCCGATGACGCAGTCCTTGTTCAATTGGTGCCAGGACCTCGAAATGGCGCTGCAAAATGGCGGGGAGCATGACCCGGAGCTACGCACGGCACGGCTTGAGATGGCCGCGGAATGGCTCCGGAGGTTTCCCCGCGAAGACGGGCTGACCACCGGGAACTTCCGCAGAGCACTGGCCGACTCGTACTTCGAGACAGGACAGCAGGAGACGGCGGACGAGCTGTATCAGTCGTGGCTGGAAGAAGACCCGGCCTGGGGATGGGGATGGATCGGCTGGGCAGACTGCTACACGCCGTTCGGCCCCGACAAGGCGCAGGACTATCCGCGGGCGGAAGAGATCCTGCACCGCGGCTACGCCGTTCCCGGAGTCCGGGAAGCCGAGCACATCGCGGGACGGCTAGCGCTCATCTGCGAGAAGACCGGCCGACCAGACGAGGCCCGGGAACTCCGGCGGCAGGCGGAACAGGCAAGGCAGCGCGCCGGGCGGCGAGTACCGCGCGTCACGGCCTGGGCGGAGAGCGCCCAGGCCGGCGAGCCGCGCACCGCGAAGCAGCAGCCGCGCACCGCGAAGCAGCACCCGGCCGGTAAGACCGGGCGGAACCAGCCCTGCCCGTGCGGAAGCGGGAAGAAGTTCAAGAAGTGCTGCGGCGCCCCGGCGCAAAGCTGATCCTCACGAGCTCAGAGGGCGCCATACTCTCATCCAATCTTACGCGGGACTTCAGCGCCTACCTCCTCGGCGAAGGCGGCGAACTCCGTGCTTCCCGGCAGATGCTTCAGGCATTCCGTGATCAGCGTGCGCGCCTCGGCGTACAGCAGGACACCCTTGTGTGACACCACGGCGGCTGGATGGCAACTAGATGTGTGAGCGAGAGGACAGGACAGCCACTACGCCAGCCACCGCCCCCGCCAGAGCCTCGGCAGCGGCCAGTGGGTGTTGACGCGACCGCCGAGTTCGAGCGGATATACCGGGCTAACTTCGCCGCGGTGACCGCGTACTTCGCCCGGCGCAGTGCCGACCCGCAGACCGTCGCCGACCTCACCGCGGACACGTTCGTCCAGGTAATTACCTCTTTGAGCACCTTCGACCCGCGCAAAGGCACCGCTCGTGCCTGGGTCTTCGGCATTGCCCGGCGGATCTACGCCACGCACTGCGAAGCACACAGCCAACAGCGGGACAAGGTGCTGCGCCTGGCCGGACGGCGGGAGCTGGCCCCCGATCACGTCGCGGACCTGCTCGACCGGATCGACGCCGAACGGGCCCACCGGGCACTGGTCATCGAGCTGACCACGCTGCCGGCCCTGGACCGGGCGGTGATCGAGCTAGTGGACATAGCCGGGCTTGGGTCGAGGGAAGCGGCCAGGGCGCTCGGCATCGCGCCAGGCACGGTGCGGATGCGGCTCATGCGCGCGCGCCCGGCTGCGCAAGGCAACCAGCAGGACCACAGACCAGAGCAACGGTGACAGCAATGACTAACTTCGAAGACCAGCTCCTGAATGACCTGATGGCGAAGTACCAGCCGGCCCTGGAGGGCAGCCAGCTCTCCCCCCGCACCGCGCGCAGGCGTGCCATCCTCCGGCCCGCGTGGCTGGGAGCCGGCGCGGTCGGCGTGGCCACCGTGGCCACCGCGGCTATGGTGGGGCTCGGCGGCAGCCCAGCGTCCGCCGCCTATGCGGTGACGCCGCACGCTGACGGCACGGTGACCGTCGCGGTCTACCGGGCGTCCGGGGTGGCCGGGGCCAACGCAGCGTCCGCACCAAGGCGGGCATTGGCACGGGCGGCCACCGGTCCATCAGCGTCCGGGTGGGCAAGCCAGGTATCCCCGCCGGGGACACCTGGCTGCTGGCCTTCACACCCGTGTCAGCCAGCGGCCCAAGCCTGGGCGCCGGGGGGCTGATCACGGGCAAAGTCCCCAGCTGCGTCAGCCTCTCCGCACCACCCACCGGCAGCGGCGGGACCGGGACTGCGGGCTAGCACAGTGTGAGCGCCGCCAGCCGGGTGGCCGCAGATGTGCGGACGGGGCCACCCGGTCTGGTTCTCGTGCTATCGCCTGCGTCGCAGGAGGGGAATAGATGAACGTCATCAGCCGTGGCGCGTGGAATGCCTTCCGGAACTGGGTTCGGACTGCCGCCGGTGAGGAGGTGAGATGACAACCGTAGGAAGGGGCATCCGCAACGCGACGCGCACCGTCTCGATCATCCTCATCCTCGGGCTGGCGATCGGCCTCGCCATCGTCATGCTGATCGCCCACCTCCACGGGGTCACGGGTCTCGACGAGAGCCTCAACAGCGCGGCACAGACCCTTGGCACGACGCATAACCCCTGCCCGAAGGGCGCCTTATGCCATGTGACGAAGTCGTTCCGCTCAGGCGACGGGACGGGCGCGATCATCATCCTGTTCACGATGGTGATGATCGTGCGCGAGCGCAGAACTGGCCATCTACACCGATTACTTCCACGGCCAGCTCTCCGGCCAGCCCGCGTTCACCACCTGGCTCGAACACCTACCTGCCCCGCTACCCACCCCAGCACGCCTACTTCGAATCCGCCGCCTCCCCCCGGCCAAGGACCCGGCGACGCCATGTTCGGAATCTAGGTCTGGACCACCATCCCCACCCGACGCGGAAACCCGTGAGGGTCAATCCACAGGTCTTGACAATTGCTCGATTCGGCTTGCACGGGCACGACGCCTGTTGGCCACGAGCTGTGGAGGGAGGCATAGAACCTCAGGCACTCGAATCCCCGAAGCTCGCTCGTAGTCGGGGTCGCCGCCGGGGTAGGACTCAAGCAGCTGATCGGCGTACTGGTTCCGGAGGCCAGGTCACTTGTCGAGAACATCCCGTCGCCGCCGCTTGAGGTGATGATTCGGGAGGTGCTGCCAACCATGCCTATCCGAGCCGATGTCGAGGCAACCGGCGCGCTCCACGGCATCTCCGCGCAGCGATCATTACAGCCGTTGAGAACCGCAATCGCGTCGTTCACCGCGGGGAGATGCCATGCGGTGACCTGCGCGAGACCCTGCTCGCCACCCGGGAGTTCCGCTACCTGCTCGACACATACTCCGGACAGCCGTTGGCCAAAGCGATGCTGACGCAGACCACCCGGGCGGCGCTAGCTGGGCCACAAGAACCTGCCCCCGCATCAGCGCCATGACCTGCGGCTATTAGCGCACGTCCAGCCCGGTGACGGCCCTACCGATGATCATGCGCTGGATCTCCGATGTGCCCTCGAAAATGGTGAAGATCTTCGCGTCCCGGTGCCAGCGCTCGACCGGGTAGTCGCGGGTGTAGCCATTGCCCCCGAGCACCTGGATCGCCTGCTCGGTGACCCGGACCGCGGTCTCGGCCGCCACCAGCTTGGAGACCGACCCTTCCGCGCCGTCCAGCGGCAGGCCCTGGCGGGCCATCCAGGCGGCCCGCCAGACCAGCAGCCGGGCCGCGTCCACCGCCGCCGCCATGTCTGCGAGCATGAAGGCGAGTGCCTGGTTCTGGCCGATCGGACGGCCGAACTGGACCCGCTCGCGGGCGTAGTCACGTGCGTATTCATAGGCGGCGCGGGCGACGCCGACCGCCATCGCGGCCACGCTCGGCCGTGACGCCTCGAATGTCTTCATCGCCGCCTGTTCCCCGGCCCGCCCGCCAGCCCGGACCCGGGCCAGCCGGGCGTCCAGCCGGTCCTTCCCGCCCACCAGGCAGCGGCCGGGCACCCGCACGTCGCTGAGCACGACCTCAGCGGTGTGCGAGGCGCGGACGCCGTGCTTGCGCACCTTCTGCCCCTGGGCCAGGCCCGGTGTCCCCGGCGGCACAATGAAGCTCGCCTGGCCGCGGCTGCCCAGTGCTGGATCGATGGAGGCGACCACGACATGCACGTTGGCGATGCCACCGTTGGTGGCCCACGCCTTGGTTCCGTTCAGCACCCATTCGTCGCTGGCCTCCTGGTAGGTGGCCCTGGTGCGGATGGCGCTCACATCGCTGCCCGCGTCTGCCTCGGATGCGCAGAACGCTCCCAGCCTGACCTCGCCCGGCCCGCCGAACATCTGCGGCAGCCACTCGCCGATCTGCTCGGGCGTGCCGTTGCTGGCCACCGCGACGGCCGCCAGCGTGCTGCCCACCAGTGACAGCGCGATCCCCGCGTCGCCCCAGAAGAGCTCCTCGAAGGCGATCGGGACACCAAGCCCGCTCGGCTCAAGCCATTGCTCGGTGAAGAACTCCATCGAGTAAAGCCCGATCTTGGCCGCCTCTTCCAGGATCGGCCACGGGGTCTCCTCCCGCTCGTCCCACTCGGCGCCGGCTGGCCTGATGACGTCGGCCGCGAACCCGTGCACCCAGTCCCGCATCTCGCGCAGGCCAGGCCCGGGCTCAAGGGAGAACGCGGCGGGGGTCTGACGTTCGCTGCTGATGGCACTACCCTCTTCCGGCATCGGGGGCTCCTCGAAAACGCTGCCGCACTCATTCCCCGCTATATGCCTCTATGTTACCGAACAGTAGGACCACCTCGGTGCCCGCCTGTGCGCCCGGTTAGTCCTTCTCGTGCCGGTCCAGGAACTCATACACGTCCGTCTCGTCCACACCTGGGAAGCTCCCGGGCGGCAGCGCGGACAGGATGTGCGAGTGGGCGCGGGCGGACGGCCAGGCCATGCCCTCCCACCGGGTGGCCAGGCTGACCGGCGGACGCTGGCAGCAGTCGCCGTCCGGGCATCGCGACGCCATCCTGATGGCCGTGTCGCGCCCCCGGAACCAGCGGGAATGCTCATAAGGAGTACCCAGCGTGATGGCGAACCCGCGTTCGCGCCCCGGGTCCACATGCGCCACGCACCAGAACGTCCCCGACGGGGTGTCGCTGTACTGATAGTGGGGAGAGAAGCGGTCAGCCGAGGAGAAGACCTGCCGGCCAGACCACTTCCGGCACATCCGCTGCCCCTCGATCGCCCCGGAGGCGTCCGCTGGCAGCACCAGGCCATCGTTCTCGTATGCCTTATAGATGACCCCGCTCTCGTCGTTCTTGACGAAGTGGCATGTCAGCCCGAGGTGGTGGGTGGCCAGGTTGGTGAACCGGTGAGCCGCCATCTCGTAGGAGACGGAGAACACATCCCGCAGGTCCTCCACCGACAGGTCTTTGGCCGCCTTCGCGTCCAGCAGGAACCGGGCGGCGAACTGCTCGGGGACGAGCACAGCGGCGGCGAAGTAGTTGGCCTCCACCCGCTGCCGGAGGAAGTCGGCGAAATCGGTCGGGATGGCATGACCGAGCACGAAGTGCCCGAGCGTCTGCAGCAGGATGGTCCGCGGCGAGTGCATCCCCACCGCTTCCTGCTTGAGATAGATCCGCCGGTGCCGCAGGTCGGTGACGGACCGGACCGACCGCGGCAGGTCCTGCGCATAGCTCACCGTGAAGCCGTGGTGGGCCACGATGGCCAGCAGCGTGCCCTGCGACAGCGCACCGCCGCGGTAGCCTACCGCGTCCAGCGCGTTTGCTGCCAGCGCCTCGATCTCGGCGAAATAGTTGCCGCGCTCACGCATGGCGCCGGACATCGCGCAGGAGACAAGGCCCAGCATAAGGTCAGCGGCCGCCTGCTGCAAAAGTTGGAAGTCCCGCCCGGCTGGTCACTCACGGATCTGCTGATCTCGGCTCTGGTGGCCCGCTTTCATCGGGGCGCGCTTCCCTCCACCCAGAAGATGTATGCGGCCCTGTCACCCGAGGACCAGCATCTGGTGGATTGCCTGGGAGGAATTCTGCGTCTTGCCGACAGTCTCGATAGCCGGCACGATCGCGCCATTCGCGCAATCGCCGTGATCCAAAGCGACGGCCGCACCGACATCGTGGCTGACGGCTACGATCCGCGCAGCACGCAGGCGGAGAAGATCGCCGCTGCACGCCACCTGCTGGAGCACAACCGCAGCTATGCGCTGTTCGCCACCCACTATTTTGAACTGACGCGCCTGACCGAGGAGTTTCCCCAGTTCGCCAACGTACATCTCGCCGCCATTGAGCACCAGCACAGCATCGTATTCCTGCATGCGGTGAACGAAGGTGCGGCCAGCCAGAGTTACGGCCTGCAGGTGGCAGCCCTGGCCGGTGTGCCGCAGGGCGTGATCAAGGCGGCCAGGAAGCAGTTGCGGGCCCTGGAACGCCACAGCGCCGGCCAGAACCCTCAGGGCGACCTGTTCGACGCGCCGCTCGCCGAAGTTGACGAGGAACCGGAAGAGCATCCGCTGCTGACCTCGCTGCGCAACATCCAGCCCGACGATCTGAGCCCCAGGGAAGCGCTGGAGCAACTCTACCAGTTGAAAAAACTGCTATAGGCCGGTGCCCGATATGGGCCGGGCGCAATCGGCGCGCTAGCTAAGCCCGCGCACCACGCCCGCGATCTTCTCCGCGCAGTCCTTCACCAGTGCGCCGTCCTCGCCCTCCACCATGACGCGCAACAAGGGCTCCGTCCCGGACGGGCGCAACAGCACGCGGCCGCGGTCATCCAGGGTTTTTTCCGCCGCCGCCACGGCCGCCCTGACTGGCGCGCGTTCCAGCAGCGCGGCGGCCTTGTCCACCCTGACGTTGATCAGCACCTGCGGGTACATCACCAGTTCATGGCTGGCCTCGGCCAGTGTCTCGCCCGCCGCACGCAGAGCGTGCAGCACCTGCAACGCGGAAATGATGCCGTCGCCGGTGCTGTGGCGATCAAGGCAGATGATGTGGCCGGAGTTCTCGCCACCCAGTTGCCAGCCGTTCTGCTGCAACAACTCCATCACATAACGGTCGCCCACCTTGGCGCGCGCGAACGGAATGCCAAGGCGCGCCATCGCATGTTCGAAAGCGAGATTGGTCATCAACGTGCCGGCCACCCCGCCCTGCAACGCCCCCTGCTGCTTGCGGTGGCGGGCAATGATGTAAAGCAACTGGTCGCACTCATACAGCTTGCCGGTGTTGTCCGCCATGATGAGGCGGTCCCCGTCGCCATCGAGCGCGATGCCGAGGCCGGCCTGGTGCTCGATCATGGCCTTTTGCAGATTGGCCGGCGCGGTCGCGCCGTAACCTGCGTTGATGTTCTTGCCGTCTGGAGACACGCCGATTGCGACAACGTCCGCACCCAGTTCGTGGAACACATGGCGTGCAATGTCGTAGGCCGCGCCGTGGGCGCAGTCCACCACGATCTTCAGGCCGCGCAGGTCCATGTGGTAGGGAAAGCTGCTCTTGCAGAATTCGATGTAGCGTCCCGCCGCGTCGTCCACGCGCCAGGCCTTGCCCAGGCGGGCCGAGGGCATGGTGACGATGGGGCTGTCCATTTCATGCTCGATGGCGCGCTCGATGTCGTCCGGCAGTTTTTCGCCGCTGGCGGAGAAGAACTTGATGCCGTTATCCTCGAAGGGATTGTGCGAGGCGGAGATGACGACGCCCGCCTGCAGGCGCAGGGCGCGCGTGAGATGTGCGACCGCCGGGGTGGGGATGGGGCCGGCAAGATAGACATTCACGCCGGCCGCGATCAAGCCGGCCTGCAGGGCAGACTCCAGCAGGTAGCCGGAGATGCGGGTATCCTTGCCGATCAGAACGGCGGGATGTTCTTCCGCGCCCAGATGCCAGTCGGCCGCCGCCAGCACCTTGCCCGCGGCATAGCCCAGATGCATGACGAATTCCGGGGTGATGGGAAACTCACCCACCCTGCCGCGCACACCGTCCGTGCCGAAATATTTCCTGCTCATTGTTCTCCAGCCCCATTCACGGCCCGCAAGATCTTCAGCGCATCGACCGTCGCGCGCACGTCGTGCACGCGTACGATGGAGGCTCCCTTCTGCACGGCAATCAGCGCCGCAGCGAGGCTCGCGGGCAGCCTGTGTTCCGCATCCTGCCCGGTGAGCGCGCCCAGCATGGACTTGCGCGAAAGGCCGGCCAGGATGGGCACGCCCAGTTCGCGGAACGCCGCCAAATCCCGCAGCAAGACCAGATTATGCCCCAGCGACTTGCCAAAGCCAAAGCCGGGATCGGCGACGATGCGTTCGCGCGACACCCCAGCCACCTCGACCGCGGCAATGCGCGCCGCCAGAAACGCACGCACCTCGCTCACCACGTCGCGATATTCGGGCTGGGCCTGCATGGTCTGCGGCTGGCCCTGCATGTGCATCAGGCACACCGCCGCGCCGCTTGCGGCGACAGCTTCCAGTGCACCCGGTTCCCGCAGCGCCGCGACATCATTGACCAGCGACGCGCCCGCCGCCAGCGCGACGCGCATAACCTCTGCCCTGCGGGTGTCTATGGAAAGGGGAACCGGCGCGCCGCGCAAACCTTCCAGCACCGGAATGACGCGGTCGATTTCTTCCTGCACGCTGACCGGCTGCGCGCCGGGACGGGTCGATTCGCCCCCGATGTCGAGCAGGTCCGCGCCCTCGGCAATAAGCTGCTGCGCGTGGGCCAGCGCCGCATCGCGCTGCACATAGCGTCCGCCGTCGGAAAAGGAATCCGGCGTGACGTTGATGATGCCCATCACGTATGGGCGGGAAAGATCGAGACGAAAGGATCCGCAATGAAGCTTCATGCTGAATTCAAGCCTGCAAAAATGAGAAACGGGAAACGCAAAACCGAGGTTCGGCGTTTCCCGTTTCTTTTTTCCGTCTCCCGTCAGGTTTCCTGCGCGGGCTGGGTGGGCGTAGTCGCGGCCGGGGCCGTGGGCGCGGCGGGCGGCTGCGGCGGCTGGCTGGATGCCGCCGGCTTGGGCGGACGCGGCGGCTTGCCGGTCATGATGTCGCCGATCTGGTCAGCATCAATGGTTTCCCACTCCAGCAGGGCGTTGGTCATCGCCTCCACCTTGTCGCGGTTTTCCAGCAGGATCTTCCTGGCCAGCGCATATTGCTCGTCGAGAATGCGGCGGATCTCTGAGTCCACCTTCTGCATGGTGGCTTCGGAGATATTC
>OFHK01000074.1_pt1 | contig 30428 bp, 26 predicted proteins | sample 1521951 | NCBI WGS metagenome assembly OFHK01 (sample SAMEA2468436, study PRJEB22500) | soil metagenome | biome: Glassland; feature: Farmland; material: Clay | place: Australia | collected 2013-01-31 | depth 0.55 m
GTCAATAGCGTGTTGAAAGAGCACGGTTACCCGGCGATCTTTTCGATGTTCGTGGGCGATAACACGCTTGCCGAAAAGTTTGTGAATGATGAACGTGTTGCGCTGATTTCCTTTACCGGATCGAGCGCCATCGGCCGCCAGGTTGGCGAGAAGGTGGCTGTACGCATGGGCAAGTCACTGCTGGAATTGGGCGGCAACAACGCCATCATCGTGGACGAAACGGCGGAGCTGAAGCTTGCCATTCCGGCCATCGTGTTTGGTGCTGTCGGCACTGCCGGACAACGCTGCACATCAACGCGTCGGCTCATCGTGCACGAATCCATCGTTGACGATCTGGTACAGAAACTTGCCGCCGCCTACAAACAGGTGCGCATCGGCGATCCGCTGGACAAGTCGACCGACGTCGTCTGGGAGGTCCCGGTCGCGAGATGGTAGAGGCCGAGCAACGATTGCACGGCCGTGCCGGCGTACATGACGACGACGACGCCTCGGTACGCAGTCCGCACCGACATCCCCGCGAAAGCTCCTGCGACGAGCGCATAGATGAGAGTCCGAGTCGGCTGACTCAGATACGGCGCCCCGTAGCGTTCGTGGCCGCGCACCACCCCGATCAAGAGGGCGATCCCGAACAGCACGAGCGGCCACGAGAGCACGGGAGTGCGTGGCCATGCCGGGCGTTGGGAGGGGGGAACGGCAAGCCGCGCAACGGTCCAGGAGGCGACCGCGAGGACGACCAGTCGGTTGAACGCCTCGATGACGGTGCGGGTGGCGCCGCGCGTCCGGCGGCGCTCCGGCCTCGCCCCCCGGCCGCGCGGGCCCGTCCGCCCTGCGGGGTGGTGCGCGCGGCGCCCAGCCGCGCCTGCCTGTCGCGGACGGCCTGCTCGGCGGCGGCGGTCGCGCCGGTGAACACCGACTCGAGGGTGGCCGCCTCCGGGTCACCGAACACCTCGATGGCCACGCTGAGGCCCTCGGTCAGCTCCCGCATCGCCGTCTCGTCCAGCACGTCGGCATGGTCAGCCGCCCACCGCGCCAGTACGGCCTGCGCGTCGGCGCGGGCCGTAGCCGCCACATCGGCAGCGGCCTGTTCGGCCAGCTCGGCAGCGGTCACCGCCTCCAGCGCCCGGTCGAGTGCGAGCCGGGCCAGATCGCGGGCGTGCTCGGCTCTGCGGTGCGACTCCAGAGCGGCCCGTATCGCGCGGACGGCTTCCAGCCGGGCGGTGACCCGGGCGCCGGCCCGTTCGGTGAACCCGTCCGCCTCGGCGTCGGCGGTCTGCCAGCCGATCCCGGCTGCGGCGGCGTGATCGGCGAGTTCAGCTGCGGTCCGCGAGACCGCCGACTCCAGGTCGGCGAGTACCGCCGCGGCTTGTTCCAGGTCGGCGCGGCCACGGGCGGTCGCCGCGCTGCGCCGGGCGAGTTCCGCGGCGGCATCGGCGGCGGTCTGCTCGTTGGTGCGAACGAGACGTTCCAGGTCGGCGAGTTGCTCGACCGCCTTGTAGGCGCTGCTGGACTTGAGCTGGTCGCAGCGGGCACGCAATCCGGCGAGCGCGTTCTCGGCCTCCTGCCAGCGGGCCTGCGCCTGCGCCTGCTCGGTCTCGGCGCTCGCCAGGGCCGTGATGTCGCTGGCGAGCTCGGTGCGCCGCTGCGCACTGGTCTCGCGACGCCGGGTGAGCGCGTCGGCGGCCGACCGGGCGTGGGTGCGCAGATAGGTGGTGTAGGAGGCGAGGAAGGTGCGGGTAGCCTCGTCGGCGGCCGTCAGCCCCTCCAGTGTGATGGCGACCGCCTCCATGTCGTCGAACGAGCGGGCCGCCTCGGCGATCAGGTCGTCGTCGACCGGGCGCAGCCCGTCGGTGAGCGTGTCCGACAACTTCGCCGGGTCGAGGTTCTTGGCCAGCTGCGGCCGCCGCAGCGTCAGGATCAGGGTGAGCAGCTGTTCGTAGCGTTCCCGGCCAAGGCCGAACAAGCGCTGGTCGATGGCGGCTCGGTAATCGGTGGGGGAGGCGTGCAGACTCGGCTCCCCGATCTCCTCGGCGAGCTGCCTCCTGGTCATGGGCCGGTCGTCGCCGGTGATGAGCGAGAAGTCCTCGCCGACCCGGCCGTCGGCGACGAAGTGCCAGCGGACCGGGGCGTCGCGGTGCTTCTGGGCGTGCAGGCCGACGCCGATGGTGACGGCCTCGCCGGTGCCGCGATGCCGCAGCTCCAGCCATACATAGCCGACTGCGTTCTCGCCGCCGCGGAACAGGAGGTTGGACTTCATGGTCCGGTCCTCGGCGGCGAACGGGTTCAGCCGCTTCGGGTCGATCCGGCCATCCAGCACGAACGGGAACAGAACCTCAAGAGCCTTGGTCTTCCCCGAGCCGTTCGGGCCACGCAGGACCAGCCAGCCGCCGGCGAAGCAGAACTCCTCGTCCCGGTAGTCCCACATGTTGATGATCCCGGCCCGGGTGGGTTGGAAGCGGTTCATGCGGAGCCTTCCTTCGCCGTCATCCTCGTGTCCTGCCGCCGGTGTCACCACCCGGCCGGTGGGGGGTTCTTGATCTGCGCGGTGACGCTGCGGTACCGGGCCAGCAGCGGTAGCACCAGCACACCACCGTCCACCCTCGCCACCAGGCCCACCGAGGCAAGCAGCGTGACCGCCTCGGCCAGCAGGCGCCCTGGGTCGGCGGCCTGTTTCTCCGCCATGCCGGCGCCGAAGTCCTCGACCAGCTTCCGCAGCTCGGTGCGCAGCCACACGTCGCTGAGGAACGGGTAGGCGACGTCGGCAGCATCGTCGGCCTCCGCTGATCCGGAATCGGTCCCGGCCGCCGGCCCGGAGCCGCCAGTCTCCGGCCGCCATGCCTGTTCGGCGAGCAAGCCGGCGACGCGGCCCCGGTCCGGCAGGGCCGCGTCGATCCTCCGGGCCGCCTCGGTGAGCCGTTCCGCGGCGGTGGCCGCAGGCAGCCGTTCGATCTTGGAACTGTGGTGTCGCAGGTAGCCGGCGATCCGCGCGCACAGCAGCAGCGCGGCCTGCGCGACGGTGCCGGCCGACGGGAACGCCACGTCGGTGAACCGCTGCCCGGCACTGACCAGCGCCACGCCTTCGGCCCGCCGCTCCAGGCCGAGGCCGGTGAGCCGCTCGACGTCCTCGGCCAGGCTCGCCGAGCGGAGCTGGCCGCGCAGTTCCCCATCGACGTCGGCGTAGTAGACGACCGGATGCTCCAGGACGAGCCGCCGGGCATGCCGCGCGTTCCCGCGCCGCCGCGCCTCCCGGCCCTGGGCCGGCGCGGAGCCGCCGCCGGGGCCGTCCAGCAGCTCGGTGACCGAGTTCAGGTGCTGCAGCACCCGGCTCGGCGCGTAGATGGCGCCGACCACCTCGCGGTCGATGTCGTACAGCGCCTCGGCGCGCTCGGGGTCGTTGACCCACTCGATGGCTGAGCCGTCGGCCATCCGCAGGGCGCCGCGCGCCTCCAGCCAGGCGACCGCGTCCACGAACGCGTCCCGGTCGGGTTTGCGGCCGGTGTCCATGCCCACGCCGTCGATGCGCCCGGCGTCGGCGGCGACCGCGTCGGCCAGCTCGCTGAGTGCGATCTGGGCGCCGGAGCGGCCCAGCGCGGACAAGGCCAGCACCAGGTAGGCGTAGCGGCGGCGGTCGAACGGCCGCCGCGCGCGGGTGACCGCCGGCCGGGTGCCGTCCAGCGTGTCCTGCACCCGGCGCAGCCGGATGGTGTCGCCGCTGCTCAGCAGCGTGTAGCCGAGGACCTCGCCGAAGTCGGTCCGCAGTTGCCTCACCCACTTGCGCACGAGGGGGAGCGCTGACTTGTCCGGATATGACGCGGTGATCAGTGGGTGGCGCAGCACCAGCCGTGCCGCCTTCTGATATTCGGCCAGCTCGAGCGAGCCGACGTCCGCGGCGACCCTCATCCGGCGACGTCCACTGCCAGGCCATCCAGATGCAGGCGGCCGTGGACCGTGTGCACGGTAGTGGATCCCGGCGCAGGCCGCAGCGTGAGCCGCACCCCGTGCGCGGACCCGCTCGCCGTCCGGCTGACCGGGACCCGCGCCGACAGCGCCACGTCCAGCAGGCCGAGCAGCGCCCGAGTCTCCGGCTCGTCCAGCACCCTGCCGTAGACACCGTCACCGGCCAGCGTCGCCGCTGCGGTGCGGCGTTCCGCGGTCGCCTTCAGCTGCTCGGCGCGCAGCCGCTGTTTCTCCTCGTCGTTGCGCTGGATCCGGCCGGGCCCGCGCAGCGCCTGAGACTTGCCGTTGCGCACCAGCGTCCGGGACAGCTCCACCGGCTCGGCGTCCCACCACGACAGCCGGCTGCCGATCGCCTCCGGGTCCTCATGCACAGCCGAGACATGCCGGGGTGCGCCGAGACCGAACACTGCCTGGAACAGCGCGTGGGCGTCGTCGTCGGACGGGCAGGCGGTGAACCATGCCGCCAGATGGCGCAGCTGGCTCTCCCGGCTCACCCCGCCCCGGCGTGACTCGGTGACCCGGCGCAGCAGCGCCGTGACGTTGGCGATCGCGGTGACCGTGGCGTCTTGCAGGCGTTCGGCCTCGCTGTGCTGGCCGGTGCCGAACCAATGCACCAGGCCACCCCAGCGCGCCCGCCAGTCCGCGACCCGTTCCTCGGCACCGCGGAACAAGGACCCGTCGGCCTCCGCGGCCAGCTGGGCGAGGCGCTCGGTGCCGGCGGCCTCCACCTCGGCGACGGCGGCGGCCAGCAGCGGTGCGAACCGGGTCAGCTCGGAGTGGAACTCCCGCATGTGGGTGAGCAGCGCGTCCTTGTGCGAGAGGAACACTTCGGGCCGGGTGTCGTTGGTGCGCGCCAGGTCCCCCAGCATCAGGTAGAACCGGGCGGCGCGCTGTGCCATGTCGGCAAGCACGCCGTCCAGCCGGGACAGCTTCCGGTACACCTCCGCGGCGTCTGAAGACCGCACCGCCCCGGCGAGCGCCCGCAGGTCGGCCAGGATGTCGGGGAACACGAGGCGGGATAGCTGGGCGTCTTCCAGACTGGCCGTCAGGACCTCTTCGACGGCCCGGAAGGCCCGGTATCCGGCCTGGGTGAACTGGTAGACGTAGTGGCGGTTGCGGTACTCGGCGAGGTTCGCGGCGCGGGTGCCGTCGTAGGAGCGGTCCAGCACCTGCCATTCGGCGAGGGCATCCAGCAGCACCTGCACGTCGCCGACGGTGGCCGCCTCCGGCTGCTCGGCGGCTAGCTGGCCGAGTACGGCGCAGGCGTCGGACGCGTGCATCAGCACCTGGTAGTTGGCTCTGGCCCGGTCGAAGGCGCGCAGCAGCCACAGGTACTCATGGCGTTTCTCGGCGGCCGCGAAGTGGAACAGCCGCAGCCGGTCGTCGAGGGTGAACGCGTCGATGCCGAATGCATCCCCGCCCGCGGCGACACCGGGAACAGGGATGGGGAGGGCAGGTTCGCTTCCGGTCACGGGTGCTGATCATCTCGGTGGTCAGGGGTATTGCGGTGGAACGGCCGGGCCGACGCGATGGCTAGTCTGCCGGATCGCCGCGGCGGATGCGAACCGGCACGCCGCCCCGGCGGCCCGCATTCGGGTCAATCCGCTGGCCGCTCGCCACACCGCGCAAGCCCGTGCAGCGATTGCAGCACCGTCAGCGCGGCGCCGCGGCTCAGGTCCTCGTGGTGGCGCTCGTTGCGCGGCGTGCGCAGGCAGCCGTAGCAGGACGTCTCCAGGCCGCAGTCACACGACGCCACCCGCCGCAGCGCGGTGGCGATCACCGTGTCGAGCGCGCCGGCGATCCGCAGCACGCTGCCCGCCCCGCCCGGCACGGTGTCGAACAGCACCAGGCCGCTACGGCCGTCCGCGCCGGAGTGCACCACCCCGTCGATGTCGGCACGGCTGATCTCCAGCCCGTCGGCGCCACCCTCCAGCACCGCGTACAGGAGGGAGTGCCACTGCGCCCGGGTGTCCAGGCCGGGAGCGTCGAGGCGCAGCCGCAGGATGTCCGTCTCATAGGTGTGCGCGAGCGAGCGCCAGCGCAGCGGCCCCGTGCACGGCTTGCCACGCAGCGGGTTGACGTGCGACGTGGCGGGCCGGCCGTGGTTGGGCGCGCCCCAGCCACACCAGTCACAGATCAAGAACCCGGCGCCGCCCGGACCCTCGGCCAGCGCCACGAGCCGGCCGCGCGCGCCGGAGTGGCACCACGCCAGCGCGCCCGTCCGGGCCTGCCAGCGGATCTCGGCGAGTTCGTCACCGAGCGACACCACGTGCACGGCGCCGTTCCATGATCGCTGCGGCGGCACATTGCTGGGCTTGCCGGTGCGGGGGTCGGCGACAAAGCCGAACTCCGGCACGCAGTACTCGCGGACCGGGCCGTCGGCGGGCCGCCCGCACGCGGAGCAGGCCGGTTCCAGGCCGGCACCGCCCTCCCGGTAGTGCTGGCAGCCCCGGCACACCGTGTAGCTGCGGGTGATCAGCTCCCGGCCGGGGAGCCGGTAGATGCCTCCGCAGCGCCACAGCACCCCGCCGGCGATCAGCTCCGAGCCCGGCGCGTATTCGTGGATCGCCACCGACAGGTCCCGGTTCAGCTCCAGCCGGGCACCGACCTGGCTGTCGCAGTGCGCGGTGCGCAGCTCGACCGTGTCCACCGGGAACCCGTACTTCGGCAGGACGTTCCGGTTGGCAAGGTAGCCAATCAGCGACCGCCGCGTGATGGTGGCGATGCTGCGCTCGAACCGGGCCGCCAGGTCGCTGCGCCGGGATTCGAAGGCCTCCGCGCGGCGCTCCTCGAACATCGCCACATCGTGGGCGAGCTCGGCGCGGACCTGTTCCAGCAGCCCACACAGCTGCTCCACCCAGCTTCCGTCGGCCAGGCCGATCTGCGGCCAGGCCGACTCCGGGAGCACGGCGCGCAGCGCCGTGCCGACCTCGGCGGGTACCGGGGTGAGGTAGCCGCGGACCGCGTTGCAGGGCGGCTCGCCGCCGCCGGCGGGCAGGAAGAAATCCCCGGCGGTCTTCCACTCCCGGCCCGCGTTGTCCTTGGCGTCGCGGAAGAAGGCGGCGAGCGCCACCGAGTGCGCGTGCCGCCGGTCGATGCGGGGATTTCCCAGCGGCACGTAGGGGGCGCGGACCTGCCCGGTCAGCATCGACTCCGGCGCCTGGTAGCGAGACAGATCGTGGGAGCGGCGCTGGGCATAGGTGAGCACCAGCGCCGCGGTGCCGCTGCGGCGCCCAGCCCGCCCGGCCCGCTGGATGTAGTTGGCGGTGGTGGGCGGCATGTTCCGCAGCAGCACCGCGGAAAGCGCTCCGACGTCGACGCCGAGCTCGAACGTGGTGGAGCAGCTCAGCACGTTGACCTCACCGGCGAGGAATCGCTGCTGGATGTCGGAGGCCTCCAGGCCGGTCCACTGCGCGGTGTGCTCGCGGGCGACCAGCGGCACCGGCGCGGTCTGCCGGTACAGGGCGCGGTAGTGGCCGTCGTCGTCGGCGCGGCCGGCGACCAGCTCACCGGTGCAGCCCAGGGTCGGGCACACCCCGCGCAGCGCGGCCGTGGTGACCCGCCGGCACAGTGAACACCGCCATAGGTCACTGCCGCCGGGAGAAAGCGTGAGCCAGGTGTGATCGACCTGATGCACCTGGCCCAGCCTGGGCAGCGCCGCCGCGTGCAGCCAGCCGTCCTCTGCCGCGCACAGCGCCCGCCAGCAGCCGGCCAGCACGTCGCGCGCGTCCACCCGGGACCCGGGCTCGCCCACGGCGGCCAGCAGCCGGCGCAGGTAGTCGAGCCGCTTGTTGACGCCGCGGGTGGGCAGCCAGCTAAGCACCCTGAGCCTCGCCTCGGCGCCGTCGCCGCGGACGTAGATCGGGCCGCGCCGCGGGTCGAACATCTCGTCGGCCGGGTCGACCTCCTCCGGCATCGTGAGCGCGCCCTGCAGCCGCACCGTGCGGAGCAGCTCGGTGAGCAGCAGCACGCACTCCTGCGCGGACAGGCCGAGATCGAGCAGCGGCCCGGGCGGCCGCCACGACGGGTCGGCGCCCAGCCCGACCCGCAGCAGCCCGAGGCCTTCCAGGGACTGGCGCTGGTCGAGGGCGACCAGCTCGCGCAGCACCCAGCGGGCAGCCTCTCGGCGGCGGCCCTGCCGCGACTCGCGCCGGGAGAACACCCCGGCGCGGCCGGCCGCGGCTGCGGTCTCCTCGATCAGGTCGTCCACCGTGGCGTCCGCGTCGTGGGCGGTGGCCCGCGCCAGGCCGTCCATGATCAGCCGCCGCTGCTGCACGTGCGCGTGGCTGGACTCGAGATAGGGGGCGAAGAACGCGGCAGCCTGCCGGCTGTCACTGAACGTGAGCAGCTTCCGGCCGCCGCCGGGCCGGCCGGCCAGCTCCTCATCGGGGGGCAGCGCCTGGTACAGCGCGGTGGCCAGCACCGCTGCGGCGGCCTCGTTGCCGCTCTCCAGCAGCCGTACCATACCGGTGCCGCGCGCCCCGCAGGCCAGGCACCCGCTTGGGGTGCCGGACTTGGCGGCCAGCCGCCGCACCGGCCGCAGCCCGGCGGCGGAACATCCGCACGGCGCCACCCCCGTGGCCGCGGTCACCGTATGGAGTGCCCCGCAGCGCCCGCACAGCATGGCGTCCTTGGCGGTGGCGGTCGCGGCTCGCTCGAGGATCTCGTCGTCCTCGTCTGCCGTCTCGGCCAGGGCGTCGAGCAGCAGCCAGGTACGGCGGTCGGGCCGCATCGCGCGCGACGTGAAGCGCTCACCGCCGGGGCCGCGCTCCACCGAGCCGGCTAGGTGAACCGCCCCGCACCGCTTGCAGCAGCCGAACTCGAACACGGCGCCGGAGCAGTCCGGGCAGATCTCGTAGCGAGCCAGCGACACATGCGGGCTGCCCGGCGTCAGGCAGGTGAACGCGCCCTCGGTTGCCCGGGCGAACAGGTGGTGGCGGGCCGACAGCACCGGGCTGCCGGTGCCGTCGCGGATCTTCGCGCCCACCGAAACCAGCGCAGCGAGCGCCGCCTCCGCGCGCGGACCGTCCGCGTCGGTGAACACTTCGGCGGCCAGGTCGGTGAACGGCCGGGGGGAGCGGGCCAGCAGGATGCGCAGCCGCGTCATCGTCTGCTCGTGCGCGAGCAGCAGCGCGGCGTCGCGGCCGCCGAGACCGGCGGCCACCGGATCGTCCGCGGCGCGGCCCAGCAGCGCCGCCGCTGGATCGGCCGAGGCGGCCAGGCCGAGGTAGCCGGCGGGGCCGAGCGGCCCCCACAGCGGCCCGGCCGGGATGTCCACCCGTTGCGCACCGACCAGGTCCTGGCGCGCCGGGTCGCCGTCCACCCACTCGAAGGGGATGTCGAACAGCTTGGCGGCGAAGTCCATCACCGCCCGCGGATGGCCGCCGACGGTGGCGCTCGTGGCGATCGCCTGGAACGTCGCATGGTCCTGGCGGCGCCCGACGCGTTCGCGTAGCCGGCGCAGCAGCATGCCGACCTCTTCGGCCTTCGCCCCGTCGTAAACGTGCGCCTCGTCCAGCACGACGAACCGCCAGTGCCCGCCGTGCTTGCCCTCGAACAGTTCCACGTCCGCCGGGCGGAGCAGCAGGTACTCGAGCATCGCGTAGTTGGTCAGCAGCAGATGCGGCGGGTCGTCGCGCATTTCCTGGCGGCTGAGCAGCTCGTTCGGCAGCCGTGGCTCGCCCGGGTTCAGCGACTCGTAGAGCGACGCGCCCTCGGCGGCGCGCTCCGGGGTGTCCCCGGTATAGCGGCCGAAGGTGATCTGCGGCGCGTCGGCCAGCAGCCGGCGCAGCCGGCGGAGCTGGTCGTTGGCGAGCGCGTTCATCGGATACAGCAGCAGCGCGCGCACCCCGGGCCCGAGCGTGCCCGCCGCGTGCTCGGCGGTCAGCGCAGACAGGACCGGCAGCAGGAAGCTCTCCGTCTTCCCTGACCCGGTGCCGGTGGCCACCACCAGGTTCCGGCCCGCGGCGGCCTTCCGCAGCGCCTGCTCCTGGTGGCGGTAAAGAGGCCGGTCCAGGGGCAGCGCCGGGCCGGCCAGCCGGGCGAACGCCGGATCCAGCACGCCCTCGCCGATCAGGTCGCGCAGGGTCGCCCCGGTCTGGTAGGGCGGCGTCGCCTCAAGCAGCGGCCCCTTGGTCAGCAGCGGGCTGGCGGCGATGCAGTCGGCAAGTGCGGCCGCAAGCGCAGGGTCACGGACCGGCAGCAGCGACCGCAGGTAACGCCGGTAGGTGGAACTCAGCAGAGCGCTGGTGGCGATCGCGTCCACGTGAAGCCGCTCCCGGGGAAGGAAATGCCTGCCGGCACCCTACGGTGCCACGAGCGGCACGGCTGCGGGGCGCTAACCGGACAGCCACGGGTCGCCGGCCGGCGCTGATGCGCTGATCCGTGCGATCACCGCGGTCCGTGCGCCGATGGTGATCCGCAGTTCCGCGCCGCCGTGGGCGCTCACCGTATCCAGCATCCGCCGCAGCGGATATCGGCCCTGTTTCGAGGGCATCAGCACCTGCACCGTCCCGCCCGCGGCGACCACATCGATGGGCGGGTCACCGGCAGCCCCGGGCAGGTCCAGGTGCAGCGCGCCGCCGCGGATCAGGTCCGCCGTCTGCAGCGGCAGCGGCCCGAGGCTGTGCCAGGCAGTGGGGGCACCCCCACTGCCCGGTTCGGGCTCGGTCCGTACCCGGCAGTGCGGCGGGGTGACCCGTAGCGGCAGCACCACCGGGCCTGCCACGCAGGCCACCTCAACGCCGGTGACCTCGGCCGGGATCATTGCCGCGCCGGGCGAGGCGGTCATCCCGGGCGCTGGCGAGAGCACCGCTTCGGCTGGCTCCAGACCCTCCGTATCTGTCAGCCGCAATGGCGGGGAGTAGCTGACGTCCAGACCCTCGGCCACGGTCACCGCCCGGCGCAGCCCGGTGGCCTGCGGAATGTCCAGCGCGGTCACGGTGACAACCAGCTCGCCGAGCACCGGCCGGGGCACCCGGTCCCACAGTCGCTCCGGATCCCAGCGATCCCCGCTCACCCCGACCGCCGCCAGGACCGGGCCGGAACCGGACCGCCGCACCTCGATCTTCCACCGGGCCTCACCGGAGGGCAGCCGCACCATCGGAAGCGTCGCGAAGACCGGCAGGCCGTCCGGCGTGTGGACCCCCGGTACCGGAGCACCCGTCACCAGCCGGGGTTTCGACCGGCCGCGGACCGGGTGCCGCCGCGGCGCATCCCCGCCCGCGGTCCCCAGTTCCAGCCAGGCCACTCCGGCCAGGTCCAGCTGGACCAGCCGCCAGCCATTCCAGGTGAGCGGCAGCCTGCTTTCCACCAGGACCCGCGGCGCGCTGTCGGCGCGCAGCGCCCGGTCCTCCGGGTAGACCAGCCACACCGCCTCGGGCGGCAGTACCGCCGCGACCGGCTCACCATCGGCGTCGAAGGCCAGGAGCGGATCCGCGGGATCGGTGACCTCCACCGGAGACATCGCGGTCCAGGATCTGGCATTGTCCCGGCCGCGGCCGGCGTCGGAGTCCGCGTCGCGGGTCAGCACGCCCCGCCCGAACGGATCGAGCCGCAGCGGCCGCCGTCCGCCCGGTCCCGGGTGGGCGGCCGCGGCCGTCCGGGCCGCGTCGACGATGCGGCGCGGCAGGGACAGGCTCGCCAGATCCTCGGCGCCGGATTCATCGCCGGAGGTGAGGAGCTCCATGAGCCTGCGGCAGCGTCCGACGAACCCGGTGCCAGCCCTGAGGCGCAGCAGCGCGGCGACCGCGGGATCGAGCTCGGACAGTTGCTGTTCCGGCGCCCCGGCACCAGCCAGCCGCAGAAACTCGTGCAGCGACGACGCGGTCACTGCCGCGTGGGCGAGCACCGTCTCCAGCGGGTCGCCCGCCGGGGCCGGCACGCCCAGTGCCGCAAGCGAGCCGAGGAACGCCTCGGCCCAGTCGGCGGTGGAGCGCTTGGTCGCGCGCGATCCGGTCGCCCGGAACCAGGCCGGCCAAACCTTCCCGTTCTTGTCGTAGCGGGCCGTGACCTGCGCCACGGCGACCACGATGCAGGCCGGCCACCGGCGATTCAGCGCTGTCGGCGGCTCGGACCGGGAGAGGTCTCCCAGAGCTAGTGCCGCCGCGTCCAGCATCTCGGGTTCCACGTCGAGTGTTCCGGCCGGCTCTCCCGACGCGAGGTGTCGGCGCCATCCTGGTTCGAGCAGGTCGAGCAGCGTGCTGCCCATTGGCGGCCCGCTCATGGTGGCCCCCTTCACCGGTAGCAGGTGGGCCTGCACGTCGGCGCCGGGCGGCTTGGACCGCCGCCTCTGTCAGGAATGAGCCGGCCCGTGTTCCGTCATCCGGTACTGGCCCCGTGCAACTCGATCTGCGCAATCGACACAGGTCGACGTTCGTGGTTCATATAGGCGAGGATGGCATCCGTAACAGGCCCTGGCTCTCGACGCTGCGTCACCCGGTCCTCCCCGGCCGGCTTCCGCCCCGTCAAGACTCGCGCGGGCAGGCGCCCGGCGCCTGGCTGACGCCGCTCCTGGATGCGTGGTTTGACCACCCTAGTGACGTCTTTCCCCTACTCTATGCGCGTGCCGGTCATTCGTCGGGTCGTCAACCAGGAGTGCTTCAACCCAGCACCGGTGCTGCCGTATGAGCTGCGGGTCATCGACTTCGAGTCGGCGATGCAGGACGTGTACGACTTCTTCTACGACGTGAACACCAACCTCAGCAACAAGGGTCTGCGGCGGCTTGCCGACATGCGCCGGCCCGCGGGCGCCTCCGGGACGATCTCGGACATGCTGACTTCCAGCCTCGCGAAACACTCACCCACGTTGCGCGAGAACCGCTACCACAACGGTCATCCTGACCTCGTTGGGCATGGCGTCTACCCCAACGATGCGGTCAGCGCGGGGGCCCGGCCGGGACGGCCAGCTGGCCCGGAGCCGGATCGAGGCACTCGGCCGCCTCATGTCAGCGTCGCGGTGATGGGCCCCTCCGGCAGCGGCAAGTCCACGCTGCTGAACGTGGTCGCCGGGCTGGACAAGCCCGCCAGCGTCACCGTCGCCGGGCGGCTGGTCAGCGCGCTGGGTCATCGGAACCACGGAACTCGCGGCATGCGGTCGTGCTGGATGGCCACCGGTTCCGGGTGCTGATCGCCGTCTTGTCCAGCGCACAGCCGTCCCAGGCCGCAGGCTTCGCCGCAGTGCAGGCCGCCGCCATCACCATCCTCCCCGACCGCCGCCGCGGCCGGTGAACCGCATGGCCAGCCCGCCCATGGCACCAGCCCGGGACGTGAGGCGACCGGCCGGGCGGGGCGGGCTGGGCTGGCTGCTGGCGGCCGCCGCGTTGTTCACGGTAGCCGTGTTTGCGGTGGCTCCGCTGCGGTTGCCGCTGGGCTGGGACGAGATCACCTACATAGCCCAGGTCAGCGCCCATCCCTCCGAGGTGGTGATGCCCCCGATACACAGCCGCGGGCCGGGGCTGCTGGCCGCGCCGGTCACCCTGCTCACCACCTCGGTCGTGGTCTTGCGGGTGTGGATGACGGTGCTGTCGGGGGCGGGGCTGTTCCTGGCCTTGCTGGCCTGGCGCCGGCTGCGGCCCGGCCCGGCCCTCGCGCTCGCCGCCATCATTATCGGCAGCCTTGCGGTCACCCAGCTGAACGCGGTGCAGGTGATGCCCGACTGGTGGGAAGCGCTCGGCGCGCTGGCCGTGACCGGGCTCTTCCTGCGAGCAGTCACTATCGGCCAGACCCGGCTGGTGGCGGTGCTGCTGGCCGCGGGCGTGTTCTTCCTGGTGCTGGTGCGCTGGCAGGACGCGGTGTTCCTGGTCGCGCCGCTGGCCACCGCCGCGCTGGTGGTCCCGGCGTGGCGGCGCCGCGGGACGCTGGCCGCCATCGCCGTCGGCCTGGCCGCCGGGGCCGCCGAATGGGCCGGGGAGGCCTGGGCCTTCTACGGCGGCCCGGCCGGTCGGCTGCGCCTAACCGCCCGCGAGCCTCCGAAGTTCGGCCTGTACTTCTCCCTTCCCCGCCAGCTCCGCGTCCTGGTCGGCGGGTGCTCACCCCGGCACTGCCCGCCCTGGGTCCACCCTTCGCTCGGCGCCTGGTGGGCCGCCCTGCTGGTCCTGGCCATCCTCGGGATCATCACCACCCGGCGGACCAGGTCGGCCGCCCCCGCGGTCCCGGCCGCCCCCGCGGCGGTCCCAGCCAACCAGGCCACCACCGCGGCGGTCCCAGCCACCCAGGCCACCACCGCGGTCCCGGCCGCCTGCGCGGTGACGCTGCTGGCCGGCTACGCCCTGTTCGACCCCCAAGCCCAGCCCCGCTACCTGCTCCCGGTCATCGCCCTGGCGGCCATCCCCGCCGCCGACGGCATCACCTGGCTCGCCGCCGCCCGCCGCTGGCGAGCCGCCGCGCTGCCGCCAGTGGCAGCTTTCCTGCTGGCCGGGCTGATCACCCAGCACTACGTGCTCCGCGCCCAGGCCGCCAGCCTGCACCACCGCGACGTGCGCTGGCCCGCCCAGGCCAGCTACCTGCGCCACCTGGGCGTTCGCCCGCCCTGCATCCTCGGCCCGGGACACCTTCCCGTCGCCTACTACCTGGGATGCACGCCCGCCTGGGCCGACCAGCACCTGCCCGCCCTCCTGGCCCGGCCACCCGGCCCCAGCGCATGGCACCAGCTGCACGTCCCCGGCATGCGAATCCTCGTCTACATCAGGAAATGAAACACTCCGCGGCACCACCAAGGCACCCCGCATGAGCTGAGAGGAGATCAAGGCCACCGTGGAACGCTTCGCCAGCCTCGCCGCTGCCATCCGCGACGCGTACCCAGCCGGCAAGGCCCAGATCTACCGGGGGCTCAACCTCGTACTGACCTCCAGCCAGGAGCGCAGACGGTGCGCGCCGCAGCACACCTGTCCCCTGATCCCCATGGGGTTATGGTCGGTGTCCGAGGAGCGAGTGCACCTGAAAGCCAATGCATGCTGACTGGTGAGTTCGCGCTCGGGGGCTGGTCATGAGGGCCGGGGCGAACCGATGGATCAGGTGACGACGACCGGATGCGTGGCGCTGCCGGTCGCGGGAGTGTTGCGAGCCTGGCTGCCAACGTCGTGGTGGCCGAGCCGACCCTGATAGGGCGGATGATCGCGGCGTGGCCGAGCTTCGCCCTGACCGCCTCCTATGAGTTGCTGACCCGCCAGGTCCGCCGCAGCGCAACAAGTGATCAGGCGGACGGACAGGTGCCCACAGCACCGCAGCCTCGTGGCGCCGGCAGCGGGGACGGGCCTGGGCCTGCGGCCGCGCTGAAGACGTGCAGCGGGCGATGACAGGCAGGCTCGCAGGCCGCAACTGGTCAAGCAGGTAGGACGGTCTGATCGTGGGCCGCTGTGGCACCATGTCAAGCTCAGCATCGGCGATCCGATCCGGCTCAGCGGGGCGCAGTTCGAGCGGCTCGCCGAAGCGTTCTTCACTGAGATCGTGCGCAGGTTCCTTCAGATTCGCCGCACTTCAGGCAGCAGGGCATAGATCCCAGGCATGATCACCCGGATCTGCGCCCATCACGAGCGGTGCCGTCAGGCCCCGGTGGGCCGACCATAACGATGCCTCTCGCGCATGCCGTCAGATTGTTCCGGCCACGTTCGGTGATCAGGTGGAAGTCCACCGGGTGCCTGGCAAGATCGTCAGGGCCCGGGCGCCGGTAGGGCATGGCCGGATGCCGTGGCCCCGGGAAATTCCGCCCGCAAGCCTGCACGCTCTCGGCAAGGGCTTGACCAAAGAAGTCCCCGGGTGAAGACTTAGATAAGTCCTCGCATGGAGACTTACCAGGGGAGGGTGCTGATGCCACGAACAGGCCGGCGTCCTGGGCCGTCGAGCACCCGGGCGCAGATCACGGAGGCCGCGGCCCGCCGTTTCACAGCCACGGGCTACGACGCGACGAGCCTGCGTCAGGTCGCGGCGGACGCCGGAGTCGACCCAGCCCTGATCCGCCGTTTCTTCGGTGGCAAGGAACAGCTGTTCAGCGAAGTCGCGTCGGCGCTGATCGATCCCGGGCGGGCGCTCGCCATCGTCGCCGGGGGGCCACCGGGGGCGGCCGGGGAGCGCCTGCTGCGGTATTTCCTGTCCTTGCTCGGCGACGTGTCGCGGCACGGGCCCTTCCTCGGCCTGGTCCGCTCCGCAGTGACCAGCGAGCATGCGGCCAGGCTGCTGCGGCGCTTTCTCGCCGAACGAATCCTGCGGGAAATCGCGATCTCCTTCCCCTCCAGCCGGCCCGGGCTCGGCGCGGCGCTGGCAGCCAGCCAGCTGGTCGGCCTGGCGGTCGCCCGGTATGCGGTACGGCTCCCGCCGCTGGCGGCCGCGGACACCGAGGAACTCGTCTCCTTGGTCGCTCCGGTCCTGCAGTACTACCTCACCGGCCGCCTCACCTCACCAGAGGAGGAATCATGAACGTTTGCACGTGCCCCCACGTCCTGGTCACCGGTGCCTCATCCGGGATCGGCCGGGCGACCGCCCTGCGCCTGGCCGCCCGCGGCCACCACGTCTATGCGGGCATTCGCAAGCCCGCCGACGGGACCGCGCTGGTCCAGGCCGCGACCGGCCAGCTGACACCACTGCTGCTCGATGTCACCGACGCCGGGCAGATCACCGCCGCCACGCAGACCATCGCCGGGCACACCGGGGACGCTGGCCTGGCCGGCCTGGTGAACAACGCCGGCATCGGCATCTTCGGCCCCCTGGAGCTCATCCCCATCGAGCAGTTCCGCCGGCAGCTGGATGTCAACGTCACCGGCCAGCTCGCCATCACCCAGGCGTTCCTGCCGTTGCTGCGCCGCTCCCACGGCCGGATCGTGATGATCGGATCCATCGGCAACCGGTTCACCCCGCCGTTCATCGGCCCCCTCGCGGCATCCAAGAGCACCCTCGCCACCTTGAGCACCGCCCTCCGCCAGGAACTCGCCCCCTTCGACATCCGCGTGGTGCTGGTCGAGCCGGGAAGCATCCGCAGCGAGGCCGTGGGAAAGCTCGACGCCGACGCGCGGCAGGTCATGAGCCAGGCCAGTCCCGACGGGCGGGCCTTGTACAACGATGCCTTCCTTCACCTAGTGGGCTTCTTCTCCGCTCTCCACCACAAGGGCAGCCCACCGGATGAGGCAGCCAAGACCGTGGAGCGCGCTCTGACCACCCCGCGGCCGCGGACATGTTATCTGGCCGGCAAGAACGCGCGGAGAATGGCGCTGGCCGCTGCGCTGCTCCCACCCGCGGCACAAGACGCGCTGCGCCGCAGGCTCACACACCAACCGGCCCGGGCATCGCGGGTAACGCAAACCGTGCCGGAGCCCACGGCGGCTCAATAGCCACGATTCCGCCTTTCTCCAGAGCGGACGCTGAATCGCGGCACAGCAATGTATGCCGCGCAGATCCAGTCGCTCCGTTCCCCGTCCCGCTACCGCGCCTGCGGGCCAGCGGCATCACGCTCATCTACGACCCGCACGGGCGCACTCTCCGGGCTGGCACCGGCGATGCCGTAGCCGTCACCGCCGGTGCCAGAAGCTGACCTCCGCCGATACCAGAAATAGGACGAAACCAGGCGAACTAGCAGACACATCGTCTGAGCTGACCGGAGGCCCGCGCGCGAACGCCGCGTTCCCGTCCGCCCAAGGGTCACTGGCCCGCGTGGAGTTGGTCAAGGCCGGCAAGATGGATGTCGTGGCTTGGGGCGGCTCGCAGTTCGCGGCTGAAGCCTGCGCCGGAATAGCAGCTGAGCACCATCAAGAGAGAGCACACGGGTCAGACCGCGCCGGTGGATGCGCGCAGTCGCAGCGTCGCCGGGATATGCCGGGGTGCCTCTACCTGGCCGTCGTCAAGCCGGGCGAGGAGCATCTCAACCGCTGCCTCGGCCTGGCGCTCCGGGTGCAAGTCGAGCGCGGTGACCGGTGGGTCACCTTCACGTGCCTGGATGCTGTCAACCCCGGCCGCGATCAGCAGCTCTTCCGGCACCCGCCGGCCGTTCGCTTTGGCGGCACGCAGCACCCCGCGGACGAAACGGGCGGCCGCCACGAAGACTGCGTCGGGTGGCCTGCGTCCGTCAAGCAGGCGCTGGGTCGCCAGGAACGCGCTTTCCTCTCCCGGCTGCATGGCCGCTGAGACGATCAGTCGTGGGGCGTCATGCTCGCGGACCCACGAATCGTAAGCATTGAGCGTCTCCGAGGCCCAGCCCCAATCGGTCTTGGGCACCAGCAGGGCGATGCGCCGGGCACCTTGCGCGGCAAGATGATCCAGGACCTGCCGGGTATTCGCGTCTGTCTCCGAGGCAACGTACCAGCGGTCATCCGGCCGTCCGAGGTCTCGCTCGATCGTGACGACTGGGAGGCCCAGTTCCGTCAGCAGGCTCACCCGCGGATCCAGTGGCGAGGGGTCCACGACAATGCCACCATCCACGCCGAGCCCGCGAAGGCCGGTCTGCACGATTCTCGGCGGCAGCAGCATTAGCGCCTGCTCCTGAGAGAACGCTGCCGTCGCTGCCGCGCTTGCCAGGCGCATATAGAAGTCCAGGCTCAGCGCCTCATCCGCGCGCACGTCGGCCTGCACGGGCAGGAGCAGCGCCAGGGCACCCGATCGGCCCGAACGCAGTCCCCGGGCATGCCGGTTGGCACGATATCCAAGCTGGCGGACCACCTGCACCACCAGCGCCCGAGTCGCTGGGTCGACCCTGCCCTTGTCGTTGAGGGCGTGCGACACGGTGGTAACGGACACGCCTGCTGCCTTCGCTACATCGCGAATGGTTGGTCGGGCTGCCATCGGTCCTGATCAGAGAGGTTATTGGACAGCCCGAGCATACGGTGGCCTGGGAACTGGGCAAGTTCCGGATGCAGCTCCCGCCTGGCCATGCGGCGCGGCCCCACGCCAGGGCCTCCTGCGGCTAACCGGAGGTGATCACCTCACTGCCTACGACGTCACGCCTGCAAGCCCCATCGCCAGCAATGCTGCAGTGGGCGCGCCCCCCGCATGCTGATCTGCACCTGCCCTCTTGACACCGTGAGGCGGCAACCCTAGCGTCTGCCAAAAGGATTTGGCACGGAGAGACCCCAGAGATCCCCGGCACCGAGAGGCGGGTCGCGATGCACCCCCAGAGATTCCGCGTTGCCCACGTTGTGCGCCTAGGTCTGGCTATCGGGGTAGCCGGGTCGCTTGCCGCTGGTTGCGGCACTAACCCCAGTGGTTCTGCGACGACGGCGAACACCGTTGCGCGCATCAAAGTGCCTGCCGGCGCCCTCGGCCAGCCGGGCACGATCCGCTACTGCTCAGATATCTCCTCCCCCCCGCTGGAGTTCTACGTAAACGGGCAGCAGCCGACCGGCTCTGATGTCGAGCTGGGCAACGCGATCGCTTCTGAGCTCGGCGTCAAACCGGTCTGGGTGAACACCGCGTTCGCGGGGATCATCCCGGCGCTGCAGGCCGGCCATTGTGATGCGATCTTGTCCCAGCTCTTTGACAAGCCGGCCCGCCGGGCGGTCGTGAACTTCGTCGACTACATGAACTCCAGCGAGGCCGTCCTGGTCCGCAAGGGCAACCCTCGCCACGTCACCGGCATCGGCGGCCTGTGCGGCCTGAACGTCGCCGCGGAGACGGGCACTACTGTGACCGACTATCTCGCGCAGCAGAGCAAGACCTGCGTGGCGCACGGCAAGAAGCCCATCGCGGTCCAGACCTTCCTGCGTGACAGTGACGCACTGAACCAGCTCGCACTCGGGCACGTGGACGCCTACGGCACCACGGTCGAGACCGGCGGCTACGACATGTCCAAGAACGCCGGCATGTTCGAGATCGCCGGCCCGCCGTTCGGGCAGATCCCGACCGGGATCGCGACGGCCAAGCAGAACATCGCGCTGCACCGCGCGATCATGGCCGCGTTCGCCGCCATGCAGAAGAACGGCACCTACCAGAAGATCATGACCAAGTGGGGCCTTAAGCCCGACATGCTCCCGCAGGGCTAGCCGGCATGCATTTCGACTGGTCGTTCTTCCAGCAGCTGCTCTTTCATCCTCCCAGCACTTTCCTTCAGGGCGCCGCGCGGACCGTGTACCTCGCGGTCATCGCCCAGGCGCTGGGGGTAGTCCTAGGGCTGCTCCTGGCACTCTGGCGGCGAAGCCGGCGTCTGCCACTGCGAGTGTTCGCGAGCGGGTACATCTGGCTGATCCGCGGCACCCCGCTGCTCGTCCAGGCAGTAATCATCTACGACGGCAGCGCCGCCCTCGGGCTGTACTCGTTCCACACGCTGAGCATCGGGGTGATCTCAGTCCCCGGCGTCATCCAGGCCGGCATCGTCACCCTCGCCATCAACGAAGCTGCCTACATGGCAGAAATCATGCGCGCTGCCATCGACTCGGTGGACAAGGGCCAGACCGAAGCGGCGGAATCAGTGGGAATGAGACGGCGGCAGGCGATGCGGCATGTCGTCCTGCCGCAGGCCATGCGGGTCGTCATTCCGCCGCTGGGCAACGAGTTCAACAACATGCTCAAGGTCACATCCCTGCTCAGCGTCATCGGGCTGCAAGAGCTCTTCCTGGCCGCGCAGGACTACAACTCCACCACGTTCCGCACCTTCGAGATCTTCCTGGTCGCCGCCATCTACTACGTCGCCATGACCACGATCTGGTCGTTCATCCAGAGCGCCATCGAACGCCGGCTGCAAGCGAAGGGCGGCGACATCGTGGCGAACGTTCCCCTGCGGCAGCGGCTCTTCGGCGGCGGGGCACTGATCCCCGGTGAGCAGTTGCGAGGCGCCCGGTGAAGCCCAGCGCCGGCGCCCCGCACGCCGTGCAAGCCACTGCCGCCGGAGTTCCGGATAGCCAGCTGGCGGTACAGGGCACCGGCATTCACAAATGGTTCGGCCACGTGCACGTCCTGGACGATGTCTGTTTCGAGGTCGCGAACGGCGAAGTCGTCGTGATCATCGGGCCGTCAGGCTCCGGCAAAACCACACTCCTGCGATGCATGAATCACCTCGAGCGCATCGACCGGGGGCGGCTGCTCGTCAACGGCCACCTCATCGGCTACCGCGAGAACGCGAAGGGCGAACTGGCGGAGGAATCCGAAGCAGAGATAGCGCGCCAGCGGCAGGAAATCGGGTTCGTATTCCAGCAATTCAACCTCTTCCCGCATCTGACCGCGATCGAGAACGTCGCCCTCGCGCCGGTCCGCGTGCGCAAGACGGCCAAGGCACAGGCGCTAGCCGAAAGCCGCCAGCTGCTGGCGAGAGTGGGAATCGAGGACAAATGCGACGTCTACCCACGGCAACTCTCCGGTGGCCAGCAGCAACGGGTTGCCATCGCCCGCGCGCTGGCGATGAAGCCCCGGTTGATGCTCTTCGACGAGCCAACGAGTGCCCTGGATCCGGAGATGGTCGGTGAGGTGCTGGAAGTGATGCGGGAACTGGCCCAGGACGGGATGACCATGGTCGTCGTCTCCCATGAAATGGGCTTCGCCCGCAGCGTTGCTGACCGCGTGATCATGATGGATCAGGGACGGATCATCGAGACTGGCCCGCCTGGTGAGGTACTTGACGAACCAAGCCAGGAACGCACGCGGGTCTTTCTGTCGAAAGTGCTGCACTGACGTGATGATCACGCGCTACGCGCCCGACGGTGCCGTCGCGGCTGCCAACCACCTCGCTGCGGCAGCCGGTATCAGGATGCTCCACCATGGCGGCAACGCGGTAGACGCCGCGATCGCCACGGCAGCCGCAATGGCCGTCACCTCCCCGCACATGTGCGGGCTAGGCGGTGACCTGTTCGCCCTGATCGCAGGCGGTGACCGGGAGCCTGCAGCGCTCAACGCATCAGGACGCGCAGGTTCCGGCGCCGACCCAGAGCGGCTGCGCGCCGAGGGCGCCCACGAACTGCCCTTTCTCCACGACATCCGCAGCGTCACAGTCCCGGGCTGCGTGGACGGACTGGTGGCACTGCACGAGCGCTTCGGGACGCTGCCCCTCGCCGACCTGCTGGCCCCAGCCCAGCGGCTGGCCGAAGCAGGCTGCCCGGTCTCACCGACGCTGGCCGCCGCGTCCGCCGGACTCGGACCCCGCGAGCGCACCCTCGCGTTCGGGACACCTGAGGCACTGGTGCAAGGCCACCGCCTGGTTATGAGGGGGGTCAGCGAGGCACTCCAGGCCGTCGCCGCGCGCGGCCGCGCCGGTTTCTACGAGGGCCCGGCCGGTGAAGAACTCCTCGCCGTCGGCGCCGGCGAGTTCACCGGCGACGATCTGCGCGCCCGGCATGCCGACTGGGTCCAGCCGCTGCAGCTGCCAGCGTTCGGGCGCTGCCTGTGGGCGGTTCCGCCCAATTCGCAGGGCTACCTGGCGCTAGCCGGGGCATGGATCGCCGAGCAGGTCGGGCTCCCTGAGGACCCTGAGGACGAACGGTGGGCGTTCCTGCTCGTCGAGACGGCCCGGCAGGCTGCCTTCGACCGGCCGACGGTGCTGCACGAACACGCCGACGGTCCTGGGCTCATTGCCGCATCACGCCTGCAGCCGCGTGCTGCCGCTGTGGCAGAGCAAGCGAGCCGCGGGCTCGCCGACATCTACGGCGACGGAGGGACAACGTATCTCTGTGCAGTAGACGGCGAGCGCATGGGCGTATCGCTGATCATGTCCAACGCCGCCGACTTCGGCTCCCGCCTCATCCTGCCCGGCCATGGCATCTTCCTCCACAACCGGGGCATGGGTTTCTCGCTGCAGCCCGGGCATCCGGCAGAGTACGGACCCGGGCGGCGCCCGCCGCACACGCTGACACCGCTTGCCGTCACCGATCCAGCCGGTGCACTCGACACGGTCCTCGGCACCATGGGCGCTGACGCGCAGCCGCAGGTATTGCTGCAACTGCTGGTCCGGATGCTTGCCCTCGGGCAGGAGCCAGGCGAGGCGATAGCAGCACCCAGATGGGTGCTCAGCCGCGAGCCCACCACCGACTTTGATATCTGGCGCTTCGATGAGCCGCCCCTGGTCCGCATAGAGCACAATGCTCCCCGGGCATGGTCGAGGGGGCTGCGAGCCCGCGGATTCGAGGTCATCGAGAGCCCCCCGGGCGATCAGACGTTCGGTCACGCTCAGGCGATCCGCGTCACCAGCGACGGCATGCTCACCGGCGCCGCGGACCCGCGCGCGGGCGACGGAGCGTTCGTGGGACGGTGAAGCTAGCCGAGGCCCTTGCTGCAGTGACGGGCGCGGAGAGAACCACGTGACAGCAAGCGAAGCCGCCCGGTGACGCAAACTTGAAGCCTTCGGTGACCGAGTGTGAAGTCCCGGGTAACAACTGCTGCCGATGGCTTGACGCCCGCAGACTCAGTGGTCTGTGCCGCCCGGGCGATGACTTCGGCCGGTGCCGGCCGTCTGTCTGATAGATGACGCCGCCGCCGGCGGCTGGAGGGCTGGAGGAGGAAGACGATGGGTAAGGTGCTCGCGGGGATCACCATCTCCGTGGACGGCTTCATCACCGGGCCCGGCGATGGCCCTGGCTGCGGGCTCGGGGTCGGCGGCGAGCGCCTGCACTACTGGGTGTTCGGTGGGCCCTGGAGCTACGACTCGCCCGGGCGCGGGGAACCGGCCGGTCAGGACAAGGCCTGGCTGGAGGAAACAATGGCCGCCAATGGTGCGGTGATCGCAGGCCGCGGCACTTACGAGGCGGCCGGGCACTGGGGCGGTAAGAACCCCTGGGGCATCCCGTTCTTCGTGGTCACCCACCGCCCCGCAGAACAGCCTCCGGGCGGCGACTTCGTCTTCGCCGCGAGCCTGGTCGAGGCGATTGATCAGGCCAATGCCGCAGCCGGCGGCAAGCAGGTGCATATCATGGGGGGCGCAGATATCATCCGCCAGGCCCTGGCCGCCGGGCTGGTGGATGAGTTCACGATCATCATCGCCCCGGTGACCCTCGGCGCCGGCAAACGCCTGTTCGATGGGTTCAGCGAATCCCTGGAACTCGAGCACCTCGGGGTGCGCCAGTCCAGATTCGCGACATTCATCGACTACCGCGTGAAGAAGTGACGGCGGGAGTCATGATGGCCAACGGCTACGGTCACCATCCCGGACGTCCCGGATTCCGCGGGAGCGGGCAGGCCCGGCCAGCCTGGCCAGGCCTGCACCGTCAGCCCGACCGCCCAGTCAGGGCTCACCCAGCAGCCGGCCAGCGCCGGTGCGGCCAGGTGGGCACCACCCTCGGCCGCAACGGCCCTGACCAGGGGCGTTACCGCCACCGGGGTCATATCCAGGACCTGGGCGATCTGTTTGGGAGAACGGCCCTGCCGGCGCAGGACCCGCACCCGTTCCATCGCTTCGTCGCTCGCCACGAAACCATCCTCGCCGTTCCAGCCGCCACCCGGCGTTCTTCAGCCCCCTTGCCGGGCCGGGCTTGGCCCGGCGTCAGCGACCGCCGCGTTGAGCGGTCCTGCCGGGCATGCAGCGGCACGGACCTCCGCCTCTATCCGGGCGGCCTGACACTGCCGCACGGTGGCATTGAGCGGGCGGGCAGAGCCGCCCGACCCGCGGTGCGCTCGCCGCGAAACGAGAACGGGGGTCAGTTGTGAGCAGCATCCGAGATGACTACGAGAGAGCCATCAAGCTCTACAACGCTGGAGACCTGGACGGCCTCGCGAACGAATACGCCGAGGATGCGGTGCTGATGACACCCGACGGCACCGCCAAGGGCCGGGCTGCCATCCGCGCCCAGTGGGCACGGGAAAAGGCCGGCTGCCCGGACCGCACCGTGACGCCAGACCTGGTGTTCGAGCAGGGCGACATGATCGTCACCGAGTTCACCTGGGCTGCCACCCTTACGGGCCCGTGGGTCCTGCCGGACGGCACGGAGCTGCCTCCGACGGGCAAGCGGATGGAACTCAGGGGCATGGACTTGACGCAACTGCGCGACGGGAAGGTCGCCGTGCACCGCATGTACTGGGACAACATGGACGCAGCCCGGCAGGCCGGTCTTCTGCCGTAACAGTGGAACGGCTCAATTCCGGGGACGCTAATTTAGTGAGGACACTAGATGATGATCGCGGTGATGCCGATGACGTACATCAGCCCGTAAAATGGATGAACGCCGGGCCGATGTGAAACCCATTGACCGGGGGCTGGGAATGTACCGGGCCATGGCCCGTTCCTTCGCCCGCCGCCTCACCGAGGCTACCGGCATCCCTGCCGGGCAGTCCCTCAGCCCCGTCCGGCAATGATCCGGTAGATGGTGAAGGCCAGCCCGAAGGCGGCCAGGAACCACCCGAACACCCGGCGGATCACCGTGCCCTGCACATGGTGGGCCAGGCGGCTGCCGGCCGCGCTACCCGGCAGCAGCCCGGCGGCGAACTCCCCGGCCAGCACCCAGTCGATGTGACCGAGTGCCCAGTGGGCGGCCAGGGTGGGAATGGCCAGCACGGTGACCACCAGCAGGCTGGTCCCGGCCGCCTCGCGCATGGCCAGGCCGAAGATCAGCAGGTACATCGGGACCAGGAGGAACGCGCCGCCGTTGGCCAGCAGGCCGGTGAAGACCCCCACCAGCGCGGTGGCGGCCACCAGCAGCAGCCGGTGATGCCGCCGCTCGGTGCCTGCCTCACGGGCTGCCTCCCCGATCGGCCGTACCACCCGCAGGCCCACCACGATCAGGACGATGCCGGAGGCGATCAGCAGTACCGGGCCACCAGCCAGGTGCGAGAGCAGCGCCCCAGCGATCGTCCCGGGAACACCGCCCAGGACCGACCAGGCCGCAGCACGGGGCCGGGCTTCGCCGGCGCGCAGGTAGGGCACCGAGCCCACCGCCGCGGAGGGGATCGTGGCCGGCAACGGCGAAGCAACCGCGGCCAGCCCCGGGGCGCCGAGCAGTGCCAGCACCGGGGTGGCCACGGAGGAACCGCCCACCCCGAACAGCCCCATGCAAAGGCCGACGCCAACCCCAGCCAGGACGATGAACGGCCACGACGCCAGATGCGTCATCGCAGCACACCAGTCCTCCAGGCTGGGCCGCGTCGCCCCGCCCCGTGCCAGGGCCCGCGGCGGCTGATGCGGCCTGGCAGCGCAACGGGCACCGGCCCACAAGCGGAACCGCTCCCGGCACGGCGCTGCCGGGGCCATGCCAATGCGTGGATCCTCATCACAGCCGGTGCCTGCCTTCCCCCGGCGCACACGGCTCGCCGGCGTCCGCCCTCCTTCAATTGTGGGCACCAGTTATCGATCACCGCGATCCTGGCGCCCAGCACCGCCGCCTTGCCCACCAGGGCGACGATCGCCAGCAGCACGGCCCACAGGGACGGGGCGGAGGCGAGCCCCCAGGGGGGCGGCGAACATATTGATGAAGATCGCGTACAAGATCGGCTGCTTGGCCGCCGAGCCCCACTTCAGCAGGGCGAAGTACGGGCCGGAATGCTCGGACGGGCGGGCCTCCTCGATCATCCCGAACCCGGTCTCGCAGCGGCTTTGTGCCAGGTCAGGGCTTTCGTTCCCCGGGCATGTCGGTTGTTCCACCAGTCCAGGCCCGACGGGGCCAGCAGCCCGGTCAGCCCGGTGGTGCCCTGGTAGCGAAGGAAGATGACACCGAGGCCGGTGAAAATCAGCCCGGAGAGCACCGAGTTCGTGTGCGGGCGCAGCGGGCCGAGGAGGATGCCCTTGCCGCGCAGCCATCGCCGGTGGCCGATGCCGAGCCGGTCCCAAGTGGCGGCCAGCGCGAACAGCGGTGCGGCCAGCGCGAACAGCGGTGCGGTCATCCCGGCGGCGTAGATCGCCAGCAGGTGTCCTGACGCCGCAGGAGGGCGGTGTAATTGGCCCCGGCGCGCCTGGGCGATGGCCGCCTCGGACGCGGCCAGCGGCTGGGCGCCGAAGACCGGCTTCCCGCTGATCGGGAAGGCAGGCGTGCCGGGCACGCCGAGTTGCTGGCCGAACGTGTCGTCAGCCCGCACCGCCGTGACGTACCTGCGGATCAGCGCAGGTTCGGTGTGGCGCGCGAAACTCATCACAGCTGATGCACTGGTAGTCGCCGAACTCCACGATCGTCACCGGCGCGCCCGGCCGGCCCAGCGCCTGCGCGGGGTCTGCCGGCGGCGCGGCCGGCCCGGTGCAGGGATGAGCCGACCGGTCCGGATTCGCGGCCCGGTCACCGTCCCTCTTGTCCCTGCTTGCTGGCGCAGCCGGGCACGCAGCACGGGGCCAGGCCGCAGCGGCCAGCGGCGGCCCCAAATGATGAGTCACCGCCGGGTGCCACCACGACAGACCAAGCGAGGCCAGCGCCAGCCCGGCACTGATAGCCGCGCCGGACACGTGCCCGCGCACGCCCGGCGGCGCGGCCGGCCCGTTTCCTCTCGATCAGATCATCTCGCTGGCCCGCAAAGCCGCCGGGGCCATCCGGCACACCCTTGGTGTCCTCAGCCATCACCACCCTCTTTCTGCGGTCATCCGACAGCCCCTCTGTGCTCGCCGCGCCCGGATTGTCAGCCATATGACGCATGTAGACCCTGTCACGGCACCCGCTCGTGAACCAGGTCCCCCGGTGGCGGCGAGGCAGCGTTGGCTGGTGGCCAGGCAACTGAATGCCGCCGTCCGCATCACGGTCAGCAAGCCCATTGAGGGTTGGCCATTCCTGGTTCGGGAACTGCGCTGGCTCCGCGCCTGGCTCATGATCCCAGCATGGAGATGCGAGCAGAAATCTTGATCAACGCGCCGGCCGGTGATGCCTGGGAGGTCATTGGTGAACGTTTCGGGGACATCAGCGAGTGGGCATCGGCGATCACCGAGTCCGCTATGGATGGCCTCCCGCGCGCCGGCCGGGTGCGGACCTGTCACGTCGCGGGCTCCGGGCCGGCCGCCCCTGGGGTGATCAAGGAGCGGATCGTGGTCTTTGACCCGGAGGCCGGGCCCATTCCGGGACTGTGTCGTGAACTGGCCGGACGTGATACGGGCTGGCCTGATCACGCTGCGGCGCGCAACAGCCGATACCGGCGATGCCGGGGTAGCCGGGTTGCTCCGGCAGGCAGAGGCGCACGCAAAGGACGTCGCAGTCATGCCGGACCTTCCCCAGGATCATTTCCAGGTGATCTGCCCGGTCTTCCTCGGCGGCCGGGTCGTGCGGACCATCTCCACCCTCATGCGATTCGGCACCACCATCGAGGTCACCACATCACAGCTGCGGATCGAACCGATGTACCCCGCCGCCGACGCCGCGGAAGCCTACTTCCAGGCTCACCGGCCGCGGTGAGCCAAACCACAGATGCGGGTACCCGCCGGGGAGTGTCAGCTAGCTGACAGGGCGGAGGCGGCGGGCTCCCGGCGCGCCGGATCATGATCTGGGAGGGAGCAGGCGTGACCTCAGAAAGCTATGACCTTGTGATCGTGGGTGCTGGCAGCGGAAACATGCTGCCGGCCGGGGAGTTCGCTGGCTGGCGGGTCGCGGTGGTGGAAAGTGACCGGTTCGGCGGCACCTGCCTCAACCGGGGGTGCATCCCGTCGAAGATGCTGGTGCACACCGCGGATATCGCGCAGGCGGTGCGGCACGCGGGCCGGTTCGGGATCGGTGCCAGATGGAGCGGGGCGGACTGGCCGGCGATCCGCGACCGGGTGTTCGGCCGCATCGACCCGCTGCACGAGCGGGCCGTGGCATACCGGCGCGCGGGTGGTATCGACGTGTACCTCGGCGAGGCGCGCTTTGTGGCACCGAAGGCGCTGCGGGTCGGCGAGGAAGAGATCCGCGGCGAGCGGTTCGTGCTTGCCGTGAGGTCGCGCCCGCATATCCCGCCCATCGACGGCCTGGCCGGTGTTCCGTACCTGACCTCGGACACGGTGATGCGGCTGGATCGGCTGCCGAAGTCGATGGTTGTGCTGGGCGGCGGGTACGTCGCCGCGGAGATGAGCCACATCTTCGGGTCACTGGGCACCGGCGTGACCATCGTGACACGTGGTGATCACATGCTTGTCTCAGCACGATCGTGACATCCGGTCGCGTTTCACTGAGCTGTACCGGAAGCGTTTCGACCTGCGGCTGGGCGCAACGGCCGAGTGCGTGGCCGCGACCCGTAAAGGGGTCCGCCTCAGCCTCGCCACGCTGGCGGGCTCCCAGACTGCCGAGGGCGGGGTGCTGCTGGTGGCAACCGGGCGGATACCCAACAGCGACCGGCTCGATGTCGCGGCTGCGGGAATCGAGGTGGATGCCCACGGGCATGTCCGCACCGACGACACCTACGCCACCAGCGTGCCGGGGATCTGGGCGCTCGGTGACCTTGCCAACCATTTCCAGCTCAAGCACATGGCCAACGCCGAGACCCGGCTGGTCCGCTACAACCTGCTGCATCCCGGCCAGCCGCGCCGGGCGCGGTTCACCGTGGTGCCCTCCGCGGTGTTCGCCGACCCGCAGATCGCCGCAGTGGGCGCAACCGAACAGGAACTGCAGGCCCAGGGCCGGGACTACCTCACCGCTGCCCGTTCCTACAGCGACGCGGCCTACGGCTGGGCGCTGGAGGACACCACCAGCTTCGTCAAGGTCCTCGCCGACCCCGCCACCCGGCTGCTGCTCGGCGCCCACATCATCGGGCCGCAGGCCTCCACGCTGATCCAGCCGCTGATTCAGGCCATGTGCCTGGGCAACACCGCCGATCAGGTCGCCTCGGGCGTGCTCCACATCCACCCGGCGCTCACGGAGGTCGTCGAGCAGGCACTGCTGGAACTGTGAGACCAGCATGGAACGGAGTCCGCTTATGTGCCGCCTCGCTGACAAACGGCTCGGCCAGCTGATGGCCGGGAGCGTTGAAAGAGGCGACAGCCAGGAGAGAGAGGAGAACCCGTGATCGCACGTGCGACGTGGAACGGTGTGGTGCTGGCCGAGACCAGCCGCCCGGTGCTGCTGGAAGGCAATGTGTACTTCCCGCCGGAGGATGTCCGGCAGGAATATCTGGCCAGGACGAAGGCGTGGTCGGTGTGCCCGTGGAAGGGACTGGCACGCTACTACACGGTCCAGGCCGGCGGCCAGATGAACAAGAACGCCGCCTGGTACTACCCACACCCGAGCCCGCTCGCCCGCAAGATCAAGAACTATGTGGCGTTCTGGAACGGCGTGCAGGTGGAGGGGTGACCGGTGCCCGCGGAGTATGACCTGGCCGTGATCGGCGGCGGGGCGGCCGGAATCGGCGCCGCCCGGGCGGGTGCCGCAGCCGGGGCACGCACGCTGCTGGGGGCGGAGAGGGAGATCGGCGGGGGGGGGGTGCCGGGCCCCGCCCCCCCTGCCTCCCCGCTGCGGGCCCCGGGCCGGGCCCCCCCCAGCGGGGGGTTGCGACCGGGGGCCCGTGCCGGGGATCGGGCCTGGATCAGCGCGACGACGCCGACGACCAGGCTCGGCAGCTGCAGCGGCAAGACGGGGAGGAGCGAGAGGAAGCCCAGCACCAGGGCCGCCGTCTGGAGACCGATGCCGCCCCTGACGGTGAAGGTGGACACCAGCTCGGCGCGGCGCGCCCAGCAGCCGGGGCACATCGGGAGGGCGTCGGCCCGGACC
>OFHK01000075.1_pt1 | contig 30292 bp, 32 predicted proteins | sample 1521951 | NCBI WGS metagenome assembly OFHK01 (sample SAMEA2468436, study PRJEB22500) | soil metagenome | biome: Glassland; feature: Farmland; material: Clay | place: Australia | collected 2013-01-31 | depth 0.55 m
GGGCCGCGGCCAGGTACTTCTCCGCCTCGATGAGGCTCTTCTCCTTCGCCGCGAGCTTCTCCCGCTCGACGGAAAGCCGCGTGAGCTCCCCCTTCAGGCTGTTCTGGAGCTCGACGAACGAGTCGTGCTGGGCCAGGGATTCCTTCTGGCGGGCGTGCATTTCCTCGGAGATCCGGAGCATCTCCTTCTCGCGCGCCTCGAGGGACGAGAGCCGATCGTTCTGGAGCCTGATCAGGTCCTCCTCGCGCTTGGCGAGGGTGCGCTCGCGTTCCGCGATCCCCTGCTCCATGGAGGAGAAGCGGTCGATCATCTCGGCTAGGCTGCGCTCCCGCTGGGCCATGACCTCCTCGCGCTCCACGAGGGACTGGAGCTTCGACTCGGAGTCCTTGATCTGCCCCTGGAGCTCCACCTCCAGGCGCTTGATCCGCTCCTCGCTCTCCTTGATGGACTTCTCCCGGTCGTTGAGCGTCCGCGCCCATTCTTGCAGGCGCTTCTCCTCGGCGCCCATCCTCTCGCGGTCCGCATGGGTCGCCGCGATGTCCTTGTCGATGGACTTGCGCGCCTCGCTGACCTCCTCTTTCTCCACGGAGAAGGCGGCACGCTCGGTCTGGAGCTTGGAAGCCTGCTTGTCGAGATCCTCCCGTTCCGCGCCGAGCCGGGCCTTCAGGGCGTCCAGTTCCTTGGCGCGGGCCTCAAGGGCCGACTTGGTTTCCTTGAACTTCGAGGCGGACGCCTTCACGGCGTCCAGGATGAGGGGGGACGGTTTCTCGTTCGGCATATTCGCTCACGACCGGAGGTGGCAGTTGGAGCCGAACTGTACTGCGACCGTATATAAGTGGTGCCGTGAAGAAATCAATCGTGAGAATGTAACCCCTCTTCTCGGTCCGTCCGCCTTTCGGACGGCCGGAAAACCGCGCCGGGCCGAATCCGCGGTCCACCGCGGGCGGCCTCGCTCATCCCTCGGGACGCTCACCCATCTTTGTCAAGAGCTGTCGGACAAAGGAAAGACAGAAATAGCCTCATCGTCGTACACGCGTCTGCACGCCTCCGAGAGAGGCGCGAGGGATGGAAACATGCCTGCACTCCGAGAAATCTCGTTCGACGATGCTCGGAAGATCGCGGTCGAGAAGGGCCTGCAGCCGAGCAAGGTGAAGGGAACGGACACGCTTCGGTTCTCCAAGAGCCCCAGCGAGAAGCTCACCGTGATCACCTGGGACGAGTTCCAGCAGACGGCGACGGTCCGCGGCCTCGCGGTCTACGAGTCCGCCGGCTGGATGAAGCTGATGAAGCGGCACTAGGCCCTCGTCCTCGCCATCGTTCAGGGACGACCATGGTCGACGTCGCGTTCGCAGCGACCGCCATGGCCTCCATCTTTGCCATCGTCGACCCTCTCGGGGTCATCCCCTTCTTCTCCGTGCTCACGGAGGACATGTCCTCCGTCCAGAAGCGCGACGTGATCTCCAAGAGCTGCCTGGTGGCCACGGCCACCCTCGGCGTGTTCGCCGTGTTCGGTCAAGGGATCTTCACGGCGTTCGGGTTCACGATCCCCGCGTTCGAGATTGCGGGCGGCATCCTCCTCTTCGGGGTCGCGTTCGAGATGCTCCACGGGGAACGGCCGCGCACCAAGATGACGGAGTCCGAGCGCACGGAGACCTTGGAGCGCGAGGACGTCGGCGTCATCCCGCTCGGGATCCCCCTGCTCGCGGGCCCTGGGGCCATCACGACGGTCATGATTTACATGACCACGCCCGTGGCCGATCCCCTGGACAAGATGTTCATCTTCGCCGGGATCCTCGTCGCGATCCTCACGTCGTTCTTCCTCATGCACTACGCGGACCGGATCTTCCGCCGCGTCGGGCGGACGGGCACGAAGGTCCTCGGACGGATCATGGGTTTGCTGCTCGCGGCGATCGCGGTGCAGTTCATCATCAACGGGATTATCGGCGCCTACAACAACGCGGTCGTGCACGGCCTCCTTTCCTAGGCGTCCTCCCCAACACCTTTTATCCGGCCCGCCGCATCCCCCGCGCGTGAGCCTGGAAGACGCGATTCTGGCGCGCATCCGGCCGACGCCCGAGGAGGAGACGACCCTCGAGGCCATGGTCCACGACCTCCTGGCCGCCGTGCAGGCCGTCCTGCGGGACCGGGGCTGGGAGGCCAAGCCCTTCGTCTCCGGCTCCGTGGCCAAGGGCACCCACCTCACCGGCGCGGACGTGGACCTGTTCGTCGCGTTCCCCGCGGACCTGCCTCGGGAGGATCTGGAGAAGCGAGGTCTCGCCCTCGGGGAGCTCCTGGAGCGCGGGGTTCACATGTACGCGGAGCACCCGTACACCCGAGGGTTCTACCGCGGCTTCCAGGTGGAGATCGTCCCCTGCTATCGGATCACGGACGCGAGCCAGAGGATGACCGCCGTGGACCGGACGCCGCTCCACGTGGACTACGTGCTGGGGCACCTGAACGGCGGCCAGGGGGACCAGATCCGCCTCCTGAAGTCGTGGTCCGAGGGGATCGGGCTGTACGGGGCCGAGGCGAAGATCCGCGGCTTCAGCGGATACCTCTGTGAGCTCCTGGTCCTGAAGTATGGTTCCTTCCGAGGGGTCCTCGAGGCGAGCCAAGGATGGCGCCGCGGGGTCGTCATCGAGCTGGACCGCGTCGCGGCGCGCAAGTTCGACGAACCCCTGGTCCTCGTGGACCCGGTCGACGGGAACCGGAACGTGGCCAGCGCGGTGTCCCTAGATCAGATGGCCACCTTCGTCCACGCGGCCCGCGAGTACCTCCGCGAGGCGCGGGAGGCCTTCTTCTTCCCGAAGCCCCTGAAGCCGCTCTCCGTGGCGCGCCTCCGCGCCCGGGCGAAGCGGCGCGGCGGGGTTCTCCTCGCCGTCTCCCTGCGCGCGCCGCAGATCACGGACGATGTGCTGTATCCGCAGCTCCGGAAGGGCCACCGCGCCCTCCTCGAACGCTTCGAGCGGGAAGGGTTCGCGGTCCACGACTCCCGGTTCGACGTGGTCGGTCGCGAGGCCATCTTCCTGTTCGAATTCCGGACGGCCCTCCTGCCTCGGGTCCTCCGCCACGAAGGACCTCCCGTCTGGGTCAAGAACGCGAAGGAGTTCCTAGAGAAGTGGCAGGGGAATCCGCGCACCTTGGCGGGACCTTTCATCGTCGGGGACCGCTGGACCGTGGACGTCGCGCGGGAGTTCGTCGACGCGGCCTCCCTCGTGAAGGCGTCCTGGCGGTCCCTGAGCCTCGGCAAGGACCTGGAGAAGTCCGCGAGGAGTTCCCTCCGGGCGTATGCGGGTCCCGCCGCGTTGCGGTCCGCCTATGCGGAGGCCTGGACGCGGCTGTTCGACAAGCGGTTCCCCTGGGAGCGCTAGCTCACTGGGGCACGACCGTGATGGACGCCGTCGTGCTGAGTCCCGCAGTGTCCACCGCGGTGACGCTGACCACGGGGGAACCGGCCCCGATCGGGATGTCCAGCCCGTACGTGTCCGAGGGCATCGGCCCCGACGTCCCCTGGCACAGGCTGGGGGTTCCCGCCAACGAGTCGTACGGGACGGGCGAACGGTCCAGGGTCACGTTCAAGGACCTCACCGCGATGTTGTCCGTCGCGCGGAAGATCACGTACACGGACCTATTCGACTGGGCCGTCGCCTCCACGCTCACGGACTGGCCCGGAGAGGCGGGGATGCACCACAGGGTCCCGTTGGCCGGCACGGTCATCGTACCGCTCGCGTTGAACGAGCCTACCTCGAACTGTCCGACGACGGGGCTCGTGTGGTCCCCGAAGGGCGCGTTGAGGAGGAGGATGGAGAACGCGAGCCAGCTGAAGAAGTAGATGCTCGCGTGGCTGAGCCAGTCCCGGCGCTTGAAGCCGTGGATGGGCAGCCCGAGGATGGGGAGCAGGAAGTACAGGACGCTGAAGGCGAAGATCCCGAGGAGGAAGCCGATCACGGGCTGGCTCAGGGCGTAGAGGAGGTACGCGAGGAGAGCCCCCACCGCGGCCCATGCGATGACCACGAGCGCGATCTTCGCGTTCTCGATTTCCTTGCGCATGTAGCCGACTTCGTCGAACTCGGGAGGCTCCCAGATCGCCTCCACTTCCTTGCGCTTTCGACGGGCCACGGGCGGGCCGATACAGGGGTGTGCTATATAGGTTGTCCTCGCGGCGCGTTCGATTCACTTCGGCACGGGAGGCATCTGGGCGCGGAGCCTCGCGATGTCCACGCGGAACTGCTGGATCGAGATGAGCATGGCCCCGACGAGGAGGCCGCCGACGAACCCGCCCGGCACGCCGGTCAGGATGCGCATCACGTTGGTGGATTCGTAGTGCGTGACCTCGGAGAAGAGCTGGTAGAACCCGTCAATGGCCACGGGGAGCAGGCCGAGGACGACGAGGATCCCGCCCGCCCGGTCCGGGCCGAGACGCGCGAACCGGCGCCGGACCCAGGCGGGCATCGCATTGAGCATGACCTGGCCCGCCGAGGTCGAGGGTTCCGCGAGGGCCGCGGCCACGAGGCCGAAGTTCGCGAAGATGTACATGGAGGTCATCCGGGCGCACATGGGCATCTGGTTGCCGTTGATCCACAGACTGCGGTACCAAAGCTGGTGGCACTGGATGTCCCCGAACGTGTACACGGCGCGCGGGTAGATCCACAGGGTCTGCCAGATGGCCTCGTAGTTGAGCTGGTTCGCGCCGCCGTAGTGGTAGGCCACGACGGGATACTGCGCGTACGGCCACGCGAACGTCCCGGGCGCAAGGATGGCGGGCGCGATGAAGAACGACGCGCACCAGAAGAGGTTCAGGAGCAGGAGCCCGAACAGGGGCTTGCTCCAGAGGAGACGCTGCCAGACCCAGGAGGCCACGTCCGTGAGACGGCCCCATTCGGAGATAAACGTTTGCCGGGACGCTCTCCTTCGGTGGACCGAAGCGGTCTCCCAAATGGGAAAGGGGAGGGGACCGCCAGGTCACTTCGCGAACTTGGCGGGGTTCTTCTCGAACGTCGACTTGCATCCCGGGCTGCAGAAGTAGTACGTCTTCCCCTGGTACGTCGACGTGCCGGCGGACCGCTTCTCGTCCACCATCATGCCGCACACGGGATCTTTGGCTGCCATGGTTCACCTCCTGGTCGTCCGACCTCTTGTACATGTTCCATTCTCAGATCCGCGGGCGGAACCGCCGCAGGGCCATCGAGTTCGCCACGACGGACACGGAGCTGAAGCCCATGGCGGCGCCCGCGTAGATGGGGTCTAGCAGGATGCCGAACCCGACGTAGAGGAGGCCCGCCGCGAGGGGGATCAAGGCCGTGTTGTAGCCGAACGCCCAGAACAAATTCTGGCGGATCTTCCGGACCGTGCTCCGGCTCAGCTGAATCGCCGCGACCACGTCCCGCAGATCGTCCTTGATGAGGACGATCCCGCCGGCCTCCATGGCCACGTCCGTCCCGCTTCCGAGGGCGATGCCGACGTCCGACTGGGCCAGGGCCGGCGCGTCATTGATTCCGTCGCCCACCATGGCCACGACCTGGCCCTGTTCTTGCAGCTCCTTGACCTTCTGCGCCTTCTGCCCCGGCAGGACCTCCGCGATCGCCGCATCGAGACCCAGCTGACGCGCGATCGCATCCGCGGTCCTCCGGTGGTCCCCGGTGAGCATGAGGACCTGGATGTTCATGGCCTTCAGGGCTCGGATCGCCTCGGCGGCATGCTCCTTGACCGTGTCCGCCACGCCGACAACGCCGACGGCCCGTCCGTCCACGGCCACGATCATGGCCGTCTTCCCGGCCGCCTGGAGCGCGTCGAGGGCCGGTGCCACGGCCGCGGTGTCGACCCCCTCGCCCGCCATGAGCTTCAGGTTCCCCACGAGGACCGGGTGCCCCGCTACCCGCGCACCGAGCCCCATTCCGGGGGTGGTCACGTAGTCTTGGGGATCGGCGAGGGCGAGCTTCTCTTCCTGCGCGGCGCGGACGATCGCTTGGCCCAGGGGATGCTCGGACCCCTGCTCTGCGCTGCCTGCATATCGCAGGACCTCTTCGCGGCTCATCCCCGTCAGGGGCACGACGTCCGTGACCGACGGCTGGCCCTTCGTCAGCGTGCCCGTCTTGTCGAAGACCACCGCGGTGAGCTTGTGCGCCTTCTCGAGGTATTCGCCTCCCTTGATGAGGAGGCCGTTCTCCGCTCCCTTCCCTGTGCCGACCATGATCGCCGCAGGCGTCGCGAGGCCGAGGGCGCAGGGGCATGCGATGATGATGACGGCGATGAAGATCGTGAGAGAGAACGGGATGGGCTTGCCGAAGGCGAGCAGCCAGACGAGGGCGGAGCCCGCTGCAATGGAGATGACCGCGGGCACGAAGACGGAGGCGACCTTGTCCGCGAGGCGTTGGATGGGGGCCCGGGCCACCTGCGCGTCCTCCACGAGCCGGATGATCTGGTTCAGGGTCGTGTCGGCCCCGACCTTCGCGGCCCGCGCCCGGAGGAAACCGGTCTTATTGATCGTCGCACCGATCACCGTGTCCCCGGTCTTCTTGTCGACCGGGATGGATTCGCCCGTGATCATCGACTCGTCGAGCGCGGAGGCGCCCTCCAGGATGATCCCGTCCACCGGGATGCGTTCCCCGGGCCGCACGACGAAGACATCCTCCAAGTGGACCTGCTCGACGGGGATCTCCTCTTCCTTCCCATCTCGCAGGACGCGGGCCGTGCGCGGAGCGAGGTCCATGAGCTTTCGGATCGCGTCCCCGGCGCGCCCCTTGGCGATCTCCTCGAAGTACTTGCCGAGCAGGATCAGGCCGATGATCGCCGCCGCGGTGTCGTAGTAGGTCGCCGGGTTGGCGACGGCCACGCCGAGGTACGGCAGGAACGTGATCAGGGTGCTGTACACCCAGGCCGCCGTCGTCCCCATGGCGATGAGCACGTCCATGTTGGCGCTCTTGTTCCGAAGGGCGTCCCAGGTCCCGCGGTAGAACCGCCAGCCGGCGATGAACTGGACCGGCGTCGCGAGGACGAAGAAGAGCAGGTTGACGGGCCCGTCGAGTCCCGCGAGCCACCATCCGAGACTCATCCCGAACGCCACGACGGCCATGGGGATGCCGATGGCCAGGCTGAAGAGGGAGAGCCGCGCCAGCCTCTTGATTTCCTTCTCCGGCGCAGTGAACGTCTCGAGGCACGTCTCGGAACAGAAGTAGTATGTGCGGCCGCGGACCACGGCGGTCAGCTTGGACGTCCCCTCGTCCACATACATGCCGCAAACCGGATCCGTCGCCATAGGGATGTCGTCCTGCCTCTCGGGTCACCTCGTCGAAGATCTCGGTGGGTCATCCCCGTTGCGCTTAACATTTGTAAAGCGACGCGTAAAGCCCTTTGCATCTTGGCGGGTAGCCGAGGAAGGCACATTCGCCCACCCCTCCCCCCCGAAGGCCCATGCCGCCCGATGTCCATGGTGACGTGTCCATGGCCTACGACGACCTGAAGGACTTCGAGGGGGAGACGTACTCCGGCATGGCGGTGGGCGGACGCCACGTGTGGCACTACACGGACGCCGTGTGGCGCGAGGTCAAGGTCGCGCCCGACCGCTGGGACTTCACCCTGAGTTCCGTGAAGCGTCGGGACGAGCCCTCGCCGCCAGGCTCGGGCGTCCCCCCTCTGACGGAGTACCACTGGTACGTCCTCGCGCACCAATGGGTGCGGAAGATCGACGCGGACAGCTACCGCACGTTCATGTCCGGCGAGAAGTACAAGCTGGCCCACAGGCGGCCGCACTGGCGTGCGTGGAGTGACGAGTATCCCGGAAACCTCGCCTCGAGGGACGCCGTGGCGGCCATCCTGGAGTGCCGCCTCGAACGGCTGCGTGCGGAGACGGAGCCGCGAACCCTGTGGGCCCGCGCGGCTCCATGAACGCCCGGGATCAGCGGTACATGTCCGAGGGCGGCGTGCCCTCCTTCGGCGTCGCGGGCGCGGCCTGCTGCTTCAGCCGCTGGAGGTACTCCTCGAGCTGGCGCGCCTGCTGCTGGAGCGGCCCCAGGTCCACCGTGACGTCCTCGAGGAGCTCGTCGAGCGCGTGCACCAGGGAGACCGCGGCGTGGGCGTCGGGCAGATCCTGACGCGCCTCGGCCAGGAGGGCGATCACGTCCACGTTGCGCCACCGCCCCTCGTTCAGGAGGACGCCCGCCACCCCCGCGATCATGCCCGTCTCGAGCTGCGGGATCTCGTGGGTGTCCAGCTGCTTCCGCGCCGCGTCCGTGCTTCCGACGCCCCAGACGTTCGGCTCCTCGGTCCTGGGGCCGTCCCCGTCCATGGGCAGCCCCTCCAGGGAGATGATGCGCCGGATGCCCTCCTTCTTGGCCCAGTCCATGAGGGCGTACGCCACGGGCCGGTGGATCCGGGTAGGGAGGGGCATCTCGCAGATGAAGATGGCCAGCTTGTGCCCCGGGCTCGCATACACCCGCGCGGGGAACTTGGGCTTCTTCGCGTAGATCATGGAGACCGACGGGAAGTCCTCCGACTCCAGGGCGCAGACCTGGTCGACGGGGAGCATCTGGATCAGGTACGTGGTCGAGATCGTGCTGACCAGGCCGACGCTCGGGAACGCGGCGACGATCGTGCCGCCCTTCAGGTCGACCTCTTTGAGGGTGCGTATCTCCACGCCGGGCATAGAGAAACCTCGAATGCGAATGCGGAGGGGTGCGTAAGTAGTTTGGGCATGGAGCTCAGAGGGCTTCCACGGCCTTGACCGCCTCGTCGATCTCCTTGGCGAGCTTGGCCTTGGCGGCCGGGTCGTGCCACAGGTACGTCAGGTCGGGCCGCGTGCGCCGGCAGATGTCGAGCATCTCGTCGATGCTCGTGCTGCGGAGGACCTCGAGGACCACGGGTCGATAGGCCCGCAGTTCCGTCGCGTGGCGCCGCACGACGTCCGAGTACAACCAGAGCTCGCCCTTCATCCAGCGCTCCACGAAGCCGCGGGAGAGCGGCCGGACGCGCCTGGCGACCTGCTTCTCGAACGCTTCCCTGGCGAGTTCGAGGAGCAGCCGGTGTTCGGATTCCTGCTCGGTCGCCGCCACGTCGCGGCCCATGGACGCGGTGGGAAATAGACCTTCGGGTTTCCCTCGCCCGGGGCTAGCTCTCTGCCTTCTTGTGGAACACAAAGAGGGTCAGCACGAGAAGCACGGCCACCCAGAGGACAGCCGCGCCCACGACGGTGGCTGTGGACACATATCCAATCGGCACCAGACCCGAGTACCCACCCGACGACGGAATCGCGAGGGACACCAGCATCGAGAAGAGCGTGTTGGGGTCGAAGAGCTGGAGCACGACGAGCGTGCCGTACGTGCCCGGGTTGAAGAAGCTCCCTCCTGAGCTGAAGAGGACGAACGTGGTGACGAAGGAGAAGAACAAGTTGAAGAACAGCCACAGGACGACCCCGAAGACCACCGCCGTGCCGACGCTTTTCGCCACGGTGGAGAAAAGCAGCATCAGGAGGGTGTACACCGCGACGAGGAAGAGGCTCGAGGCCACGACCGCTACCACAAACGTCCCCGTGGGCGCCTTATCTGAAACCGCGGTGAGGATGCCGACCCCCGCGAGGAGGACGACCGTCACGGGGAGTGCGACGGACGCAAACGCACCCAGGAACTTCCCGAGCAGAATGCCCTCGCGGCGCACGCGCTGGGCCAGGAGGATCTCGAGGGATCCCTGGGCTCGCTCGCGCGCGACAGCGTCGAAGGAGATTGCGATCGCGGCGATAGGCAACAGCAGCCCGAAGAACGTGGTGACCGTGAGGAGCACGACATCCGCGCCGTTCTGGTACGTCGGCCCGGCATTCGTGTTCCCCATCACCATATACGACTCCTCGTACCCGTTGTACGTGATGCGGACCGTCTGGGGCCCGGGCGCCAGCGAAGTGCTGAAGAATCCGTTCGCATCGGGATGGCCCTCGGAGGTGTCGTTGAGGTATACGTTCGCACCCGTCGCGGGATAGCCCGTTGTCGTGAGCACGTGAGTGTAGAAGATTGTCACCGAGCCGGTCGGTCCGATGGTGGAACTCGTGCTAATCGCGCCGAGCGTGAAGGTCCGGTTAGAGAGGGTCTGATCGAAGGACACATAGGTCATGCCCATGAGATAGGCCCCTCCAGACTCAGATTGGAGAACGAATGAGGTGTTGCTGGGGAAGCTCGTCCCGAGGTCGGCCGAAGCCCAGCCCGTACTGTTCGTGGTCAAGTTCTCAATGAGCGTACGGGTCCCTCCCCCGTACGGCTCGAAGCTTGCATTGTACAGCGAGAGCGAAATCCCCGCCATCGGTGTCCCTCGGACATCCGCAACCCAGACGATGACCAGGTAATGGGTCCCGTCAGTTTCGTTTCGGATGGCGGGGTGCCCGAAAAGGTAGGCAGAGTTGGTGAACCCCATTGTGGGCGACTGGGAGAGACCGTACGACGCGCCGAACACGAGGAGGGCGAAGAGGACGATGAGGATGATGAGCCGCGGGCTCTTCAGATGGGACCAGAACTCCATCCACCCCACCCGCGCGGTCCCAACGAAGGGATTCCCAGTCATATCGGCCCGCCCCCGAAGAAGGACATGAACGCCTCCTCGAGCGTCGCCTCGGTCGGCCGGACGGCCCGAAGCCGGACATGGTTGGTTACGAGCACACGCGCGACCTCGTCCGCGATGTCCGCGCCCGACTCGGCCTCGACCCGGATGCCGTCCGGGAGCTGATACACCATCCGGACCTTCGGGATGGCCATGAGCTGCTGGACGACGGGCTGCGACGGGATGTCGCACTCCACCTCCACGCGCACCAGCGCGCTTGCGCCGATCCGCTGACGCAAGGCCGTCATGCGGTCCACGGCGAGCATCTTCCCCTTGTGGATGATGCCCACCGTCGTGCACGTTTGCTCGACCTCGGAGAGGATGTGAGAGGACAGGAAGATCGTCTTTCCCTCGCCCTGGAGTCTCTTCACGAGGTCGCGGAAGAACCGGATGCCCTGGGGGTCGAGGCCCCCCGCGGGCTCATCGAGAAGGAGGATGGGCGGGTCGTGGACGAGCGCCTGGGCCATGAGCAACCGGCGGCTCATCCCGTGGGAGTACGTCTTCACCTTCCGGTCCGCGGCCTCCTCGAGGCCGAGCTCCTTCAGGAGCGCCCTCGCCCGGTCCTTGAGCCCTGAGCCGTCCATGTCTTGGAGGTGACCCCAGTAGACCAGGTTCTGGATCCCCGTGAGCAGCGGGTACGCCCCCGACTTCTCCGGCATGTACCCGACGGATCCGCGTACCGCCATGGGTTCCTTGCGGACGTCATGGCCGCTCACGGTGGCCGTACCCGCGGTCGGCGAAAGCGTGGTGGCCAGGATCCGCAGCGTGGTCGTCTTGCCGGCGCCGTTCGGGCCCAGGAAGCCGAAGACCTCGCCCCTCGCCACGTCGAAATCGACACCCTGGAGTGCATCCACGCCACTCCGGAATCCGGCATATCGCTTGCGAAGTCCCTGGACGTGGATCGCCATCGGCGTCGGCACGAGCATCCCCTCGCGAAGCTGGCACCGGACCCGCTTCGGCCCCTACCGGGGCTGAGGATGCTTAAAACCTCTGTACGAGTCCTGAGGATTCGAACGGTCGACCTTCGAATCTCGGTTCCCGTCCCGGCGAGTCTCCCGCGGCCGCCTCGATACTCTGCCGTGCATCACCTGCCATTTAGGGGTAGTAAGTGTAATCAATACCCATGTGCCAAATTGCGCGGGGGCGGGTAGGTCGATTGACTCCAAGGGAGTCACTGAAGCGCGTGTCCCAACGGGCGCGGCGAACCGGCCGTGGCTTCTTCCGGACGACGCGCGGCGCGGGGGAATCACCGTGTACGCGGAGAACGAGCGGCTCGTGTCGGCCAAGGCAGGGGAAACCCTTCTCCTCCTCGGCAACGAGGCGATTGCCCGAGCGGCCATCGAGGCCGGCGTGGACCTCGCGGCCACGTATCCCGGGACGCCCTCCTCCGAGATTGGCCTCGTCCTCGACGACGTGGCCAAGGACGCCGGTCTCCAGTTCCAGTACGCGGTGAATGAGAAGGTCGCCATGGAGGTCGGTGCCTCCGCGGCAATCGGCGGCCTCAAGTCCCTCGTCTTCATGAAGCACGTGGGCATGAACGTCGCCGCGGACGTCCTCATGACCTTGGCCTACACGGGCGTCCGCGGCGGCATGGTCGTCGTGACCGCGGACGACCCGGGATGCCACTCGAGCCAGAACGAGCAGGACAACCGGATCTTCGCGAAGTTCGCGAACCTCCCGCTCCTCGAGCCGGCCACGGCGCAGGAGTGCCTCGACCTCACCAAGTTCGCCTTCGAGCTCTCCGCCTTCCTGGAACTCCCCGTGGTCGTCCGGACGACCACCCGGGTGAGCCACTCCCGCGGACCCGTGACCGTGGGCGACCGCGTGCCGCCCAAGGGCACGGCCCACTTCGACCGCGAGCCGAACCGGTTCGTCATGCTCCCCGCGAACGCGCGGGAGGGCCACAAGCGCGTCCTGCAGAAGATGCGTCTCGCCGAGGGCATTTCCGAGTCCACGCCGTTCAACCGCATCGAGGACCTCGGCAAGAAGGGCGACATCGGGATTATTGCCTCGGGCCCGGCATACCTGTACCTCATGGAGTTCGCGGACGACCTCGTGGGCAAGGTCTTCAAGCTCGGGCTCACGAACCCCGTGCCGAGGTCGAAGCTGACCAACTTCCTCCGGGGCGCGAAGCGCGTCCTGGTCCTCGAGGAGCTCGAGCCCTACCTGGAGGACCAGATCCGCGCCCTCGCGAACGAGTTCGATATCCGCGTGGACGTGTACGGGAAGGCGCAGGGCCTCGTCCCGCGGACGGGCGAGCTGGACCCCGATCTGGTCGCGGAGGCCCTGGTCCGCCTGGACATGCTCGACCCGAAGACAGTGCAGCGGCTGCGGGACACGAAGCTCCCCAAGGTGCCCGTCCGTCCGCCGGTCCTTTGTCCGGGATGCGGCCACCGCGGCGTCGCGTACGCGGCGCGGCAGGCGTCCCGCCGCCAGGACGTCCTCTTCCCCGTGGACATCGGCTGCTACAGCCTAGTCGAGTACCCGCCCACGGCCACGGGGGACATCCTCCTCTGCATGGGCTCCTCCATCGGCACCGCGGCGGGCCTCGCGGCGACCACGGACAAGAAGATCCTCGCCTTCATCGGCGACTCCACGTTCTACCACGCGGGCATCCCCGCCCTGATCCACGCGGTGCACCAGGGCCTCACGATGACCGTGTGCATCATGGACAACGGCACGACGGCCATGACGGGCCACCAGCCCCACCCCGGGATCGCGTCGAAGGACCACCCCGCGGTGGACATGGAGGGTCTCGTCAAGGCGTGCGGCGTCCACAGCGTCGAGACATACGACGCGTACGACGTGAAGGCGCTGACCAAGGCGTTCCGCCATGCGCTGGATCGCGAAGGGGTCAGCGTGATCATCGCCCGGCACGAGTGCCGCCTCCTCGAGCTCCGCGACCTCAAGGCGAAGGGCGAGGCCCCTGTCCTGTATGAGGTCATCCCCGAGAAGTGCACGAAGTGCGGCTTCTGCATCGATGCGTTCGCCTGCCCCGCCCTCGTCCGCCTGGAGGACGAGAGCGTGATGATCGATCCGGCCCTGTGCAACGGTTGCGGCGTGTGCGCGGACGTGTGCCCGCCCAAGGCCATCGTCCGCTCCAAGGAGGCGAGCGCGTGAAGGGCACGAGCATCGTGATCGGCGGCGTCGGCGGGCAGGGGGTCATCCTGACCGCGCGGATCCTGTCCGAGGCCGCGCTGACCCACGGACTCAAGGTCCAGATGTCCGAGGTCCACGGCATGAGCCAGCGCTACGGCTCCGTGATCTCCACGGTCCGCATGGGGAACGTCCAGAGCTCCATGGTCAAGAAGGGCGAAGCGGACGCCATCGTGGGCTTCGAGCCGCTCGAGAGCGTGCGCATGCTGCCGTACGCCCAGCGCAAGACGGTCGTCATCACGGCCCTGACGCCGATCCGACCCCTCCTCGTCGTCCTCGGGAAGGACTCCTATCCATCCCTCGAGGAGCTCCACCGCAACCTGCGGGAGAAGGCAGGTCGCGTCCTGGCCATCGACGCGGACCGCATCGCGCGCTCAGTGGGCGACCCCGTCGTCGCGAACAGCGTCCTCCTGGGCGCGCTCCTGGGTACGAAGATCGTGCCCGTGCCGCTGGAGCGGGTGAGGCGCACCCTCGCGGACCACGTGCCCGGGAAGCTCCTCGCGGCCAACCTGGAAGCCCTGGACATCGGGTACGGCATCGCCGTCCAGGACGAGTACTCCATCCAATTCGCATAGGTGACATCATGAAGGCGAAGGCAGCGGACATGGTCGGTCGGGCCGTGGGACCCGGGATCCTCCTGATCCTCCTCACGGTCCTGATCAGCGGCGTCTCGAACTTTGTGAACTTCTATGCGGTCCAGGGGACCAATTCGGACGCGTTCATCGCCGTGCGGAACGCGGCCGTCGCCCTGATGCTCCTGCCCCTGGGTCTGCTCGCGGTCCGTACGGTTCGGACCCGGCTGACCCGGGTGGACTGGGCCAAGCTGGCGGCGATCGGCCTGATCGGCGGCGCGATCCCCTTCCTCCTGTTCTTCCGCGGACTCCAGATGGCGGGAGCCAGCGGCGCGGCCACCGCGACGTTCGGGTACCGCACCCTGTTCCTCATGGCCTCCGTCCTCGGCGTCGTCTTCCTCCGGGAGCGCCTCTCGCCGCGCCTCGCCCTGGCGGCCGTGCTCCTCGTGGCGGGCAACGTCCTCCTCCTATCCCTCACGGCGCCGATCTGGACGGACGGCACCGCGTACGTGCTCCTGGCCACGGGCCTCTGGGCGGGCGAGTACACCCTGTCCAAGCACACCCTACGGAACGTCCCGTCGGGTACGGTCGGCCTGGCCCGGATGGGTTTCGGCGGCGCCTTCCTCCTCGCGTACGTGGCGGTCACGGGCCAGCTGGGCTCCGTCGCCGCGCTGACCGGCACCCAGTGGGGGTGGCTCGCCCTGAGCGCCGTCCTCCTCGTGGGATTCGTGGCCACCTGGTACGCGGGCCTCAAGACGGTGGACGTGGGCGTGGCGACCGCGACCCTGACCCTGGCGTTTCCCATCACCTGGGCCCTGGGCTTCCTCGCCTCGCGGAGCACGTTGGGCCTCGGACAGGCCGCGGGCGTCGTGGCCATCGTCCTCGGTGTGGCCGTCGCGATCGGTCTGGCGTCCCTCCGGGAGACCTGGGAGACGGTCCTCGTCTGGCTCAAGGCGCGGGTGCACCGCGCGGAGTGACGGATGCAGGGCATCCAGCTGGCGGCGCGGTTCAGCATCGCGACGAACCGCCTGAAGTACTGCGGGCCCGCGGACGCGGAGCCCGCCCTCTTCCGGACCATCGTGGAAGGCGGTTCGCTGGCCGCCTCGCGCACGGCCCTCCTCAAGTTCGAGGCCCTGGAACCCTACCTGACCGCGATCGCCGCGAAGCACGGCCTCGACCCGCTCGACCATGACGTGGCCGAGGCGTACTGGATCGGCAACGAGCTCCTGGAGGACTTCACCCGGGAGGACTTCCGCGGCGTCCTCGACGTCCTGACCCACCGCGGCCTCCCGCGGTCCATGGCGGACGCCTTCGCCGCCCATCTGCCCGAGCGGCCGCTGCCCCACCACACGTTCCACGTGAGCTTCGTCGGCGTGGGGAACGTCACAGGCCACGTCAAGACCACGTTGCCCAACATGGAGGCCTGCCGCCCCGCGTGGGCCCGCGTGCTGCGCGCCGCGAAGGGGACGCTCGAGGTGGAGAAGCCCGCCCTGGAGTACGACCGCGGCCGCCTGCGCATCGGTGCCGCGGTCCGCGAGACCCTGGCGTACGACCGGCGTTTCCTCCCGACGGTCCGCAAGGGGGACCACGTGGCCCTCCACTGGAACTGGCCCGCGCTCAAGCTCACGAACAGTCAGCTCACGAACCTGAAGGAGTACACGCAGCGCTCCCTCGCGGCGGCGAGCGAGGCCCTCGCGGAGCTCCGGGCCCTCTGAGTCCGGTCGGGGAGCCTACGTCTCCACGACCGTGACGGTCCCGAGCATGAAGCCCGGGGTCACCATGGAGATCTCGTCGCAAGGCGCGAGGCAGTGCCAGGCGAACGTCCCCGTGATGTTGAAGTACGCCACGAACGTGACCACCATGGGGTCCGTGACGCTGCTCGCCACGGGGAGGGGCACGTTGATCGCGTAGCCGCCGCTGTCCATCGTGAACGTGTGGGACACCTGGTCCGGCGGCACCGCGGTCATGACCATGCCCTGCGCCGCGGAAGCGTCCCGCATGGTCACCACGTTCCCGACGGTCCCCTTGACCGCGGCGGCCGCGTTCGGGACGGGGTTCGAGGCGTTGTCGTAGTTCGTGACGGTCACGAGGACCGGGGTGTGCGTCGGCACGGTGAAGTTCGCGGGGAAGTAGCGGTCCAGGCCCGTCGCAAAGTCGAAACCGACCGTGAGGAACAAGTACTCCTGGCCGGGGACGACGGCGGCGGGCAAAAGGCCGCGGCTCATGTAGCCGACGAGCCCGCCTCCCACGAGGCCCACGAGGACCACGACGGCGAGGGCGAGGACCCACCCGCCGCGCGACAGGGGCCGGGATCCACGCATGTCCTTCGATCCGTGCCTCCGGCCCGGTTGCTCTTCGTACTCCAGATCGACCATGGGCGCTTCCTCCCGATCCGCTGGCCTAGCCGTGGGATTCCTATCTTGCTCTTGTGCATGTACCGTACGCGGGCCGTCCGTCGGGGTGGGCGGCAGGGCGTGAATCGCACCCATCGAGCGGAGATTCGCAGCAGGTGTCCGCATTGGTGTTCTACGCGGCCAGGGCCTACGGGTCTTCGAGCACGAGCGTGGCGCGGCGGACGACGAAGCCGCGGCCACCGCGGAGCTCGAGGGGTGCGCCGCAATCCGGGCAGAGGGCCTTGGGCATCTCGTGGGCATGGTCCGTGGGCATCTCGAAGGGCTTCGCTGTCTTGCAGGACGGGCACACGGCCGTCGCGGGGACCACGGACACCTGAAGGACGGCGCCCGCGAGCGGCGTCTTCTCCGCCTCCAGGTCGAAGGCGGCCTGGAGCTCCTTCCGGTCCAGACCCTCGAGCTGGCCCAGTTCGACGTCAATGGTCCGGCACGCGCTCGCGCCGCGGCTCTCCATCTCCGTGAGGACCGCTCGGGTGATCTGCTGGGCGATCACCGTCTCATGCATCGCCCGCCGCCTCGACCTCGTCCCAAGCCTCGAGGATGTCCTCGGCCTCCTTGCGGTCGATGGTCATCATGGCGACGCCGCCCTGGACGAGGAGGTAGTCTCCCTTGCGGGCCCTCAGGTGGCTCGCGTCCACCTCGCGCGTCCACCCGCGCGACGTGACAACGGCCCTCTCGCCGTGGACCTCGAGGACCTTGGCGGGCACGGTCAGGCACATTTCGGAGACCCCAAGACAGGGAGCCCTTTGGACTCCGTTCCAAATATACCATCTATATGTACTAAACGTTAGCGACGTTCAAGAGAAAGTGCCGCCGTGGAATCGTCCGGCGGGTCCGTGATCGAGATTCGTTTCCACGGTAGGGGAGGCCAAGGCGCCGTCATCGCGTCGGAACTGCTGGCGCAGGCCGCCTTCCTCGAAGGCAAGCATCCGCAGAGCTTCCCGTTCTTCGGCGTCGAGCGCCGCGGCGCGCCTGTGACCGCGTTCACCCGGATCGACGACGCGCCCATCCGAATCCGCACGAGCATCACCGCGCCCGACATCGTGGTCGTGCTCGACGCGGGACTCATGCGCACGATCAACGTCACCGCGGGCCTCAAGCCGGACGGGCTCCTCCTGGCGAACACGGACAAGGCGCCCGACAAGCTGGACGTGGCCTTCAAGGGCCGCCTCGCGACGATCGACGCCACGAGCATCGCGCTCGCCCACGGCCTCGGCACGAAGGCGATGCCTATCGTGAACACCGCGGTCCTGGGGGCTCTCGCCCGGGCGAGCGGCGTCGTGTCCCGCGACTCCGTCCGCAAGGCCGTGGAGCGCTTCGTCCCTGCGAAGCAGCAGGCCAACGTCATGGCGGTCGACGACGCCTTCGACCACGTCCTCACGCTCTTTTCGGCAAGCAGAAGACGGCATACGAGATTGAGCACGCCTACGAGGCGGAGGAGGATCTCCCGGAGGCGCCCATCGCCCTCCGGCCCAGCGACACGATCCACACGGCGAGCTGGCGCACGTTCCGTCCCGTCATCGACCTGAAGCTCTGCACGAAGTGCAACGTCTGCTGGAAGTTCTGCCCCGACAACGCGATCGCCTTCGACGGCGCCGGATATCCGGTCATCCGCCTGGACTACTGCAAGGGCTGCGCAATCTGCGCGGAAGAGTGCAAGCTCAAGGCGATCACCATGGTCAAGGAGGACTGAGGGCATGGTCGAGATCGTCATCAGCGGGAACTACGCCCAATCGTACGCGGCCAAGCTGGCCCGCGTCCAGGTCACGTCGGCCTACCCGATCACCCCGCAGACCTCCATCGTGGAGAAGCTCGCTGAGTTCGTCGCCTCGGGCGAGCTGAAGGCGGCGTTCATCAAGGTGGAGTCGGAGCACAGCGCCCTCCAGGCGTGCATCTCCGCGGCCGCGCTCGGCGCGCGGACGTACACGGCGACCTCGAGCCAGGGCCTGCTCCTCATGCACGAGCTCCTGCACTGGGCCGCGGGCGCGCGCACGCCCGTCGTCATGGGCGTCGTGAACCGCGCCGTGGCGCCGCCGTGGTCCATCTGGACGGACCACGCGGACACGATCTCCCAGCGGGACACGGGCTGGATTCAGTTCTACGGCGAGAGCAACCAGGAGGTCCTGGACACCACCCTGATTGCCTTCCGGCTCGCGGAGCATCCCGAGGTCCGGCTCCCCACCATGGTCACGGAGGACGCGTTCTACCTGTCCCACACGGTGGAGCCCGTGGACATCCCCTCCCAGGAGGAGGTGGACCGCTTCCTCCCGCCGCGGGAGCGGAGCTCGACCCTGCAGGTCGGCACGGGGATGCGGCTCGGGTCCTTCACGGGTCCGGACCTCTACATGGAGTTCCGGCACAAGATCGCCCGCGCCATGGAACGCGCGCGGGGCGTGTTCCTCGAGGTGGAGGACGACTACGCCCGGATGACGGGCCGCAACCACGGCGGCCTCCTGCCCACGTACCGGGCCGACGATGCGGACACGGTCCTGGTCACCATGGGCACCGCGACGACCACGGCCCGCGGGGTCGTCGATGCCATGCGCGAGGACGGCCACCGCGTCGGACTGGCCAAGCTCCGCACGTTCCGTCCCTTCCCCGTCCAGGAATTGCGGGCCCTCGCCTCCCAGGTGGACCGGATCGGCGTGCTCGACCGCTCCTTCACGTTCGGTGCCGCGGGCGCGGCGTTCACGGAGGTCGCGGGCGCCCTGTACCCGGGTCCCCACCGGCCCCTGCTCCGAGGTTTCGTCGCAGGCCTCGGTGGCCGCGACGTGACCGAGGCCACGGTCCGCGAGGCCTTCCTCGATCTCCTGACCCGGGACGCGCCGGAATCCCAGTGGGTCGAGCTCAAGACGCGGCGGGAGGCGTCCTGACATGGCGCGCCTCACCATCCCCGCCGTGGAGCTCATGCGGTCCGGGCACAGCGCGTGCCCCGGCTGCGGGGCGACCCTCGTCATGCGCTACCTGCTCAAGGGACTCGGCGAGCGGACCGTCGTCACGGTCCCTGCGTGCTGCTGGACCGTGATCGGCACGCCGTTCCCGACCACCGCCCTGGACGTCCCCATGCTGGACTGCGCCTTCGAGGCCACGGGCGCCTCCATCTCGGGGCTCCGGGCCGCTGCGGACGTCATGGGCCTGGAGGATGTGACCATCGTGGGCTTCGCCGGGGACGGCGGCACGGCGGACATCGGCCTCCAGGCGCTGAGCGGGATGCTCGAGCGCCGCACGGACGGCATCTACGTGATGTACGACAACGAGGCGTACATGAACACGGGCGTGCAGCGGAGCGGCGCGACGCCCGAGGGCGCGTGGACGACGACGACCCCGGTGGACGAGTTCTCCCGCGGGAAGCTGGAGCCCAAGAAGGACATCATGGCGATCATCGCGGCCCACGCGCCCGCGTACGCGGCCACCGTGAACGTGGCCTTCCCCGAGGACTTCGTGAAGAAAATTCAGAAGGCCAAGGTGATCAAGGGACCGCGATTCATCCACGCGCTCGCCCCGTGCCCGCCCGGGTGGCGGTACTCCTCGGAGAAGACGATCGAGATCGGCCGCCTCGCGACGGATACGAACATGTTCCCGCTCTACGAGATCGAAGACGGGGTCTACCGCATCACGCGGAAGCTCGGCGTCGCGAAGCCCGTGTCCACGTACCTGAAGACCCAGGGGCGGTTCGCGCACCTGACCGACGCGGAGATCGCGGAGATCCAGGCCCGGGTGGACGCGAAGTGGAAGCGGCTCCTGGCCCTCGAGGGGCTGGCCTGAGCCGAAAGCCGCCTCCTACCGTTTCCGCCATTTCGGTTACGATATTTCATACCGAAAGGTTAAACCCGGTGACCCCAACTCCGAGCGCATGTCTGCGCCTCCCCCGGGCGGCTCTCCTCCGCCGCAGAGCCCGCCACCGTATCCGCAGTACCCGCCGCAGCAGCCCTACCCCCAGCCTGCGGCGCCCCCTCCGAAGAAGTCGCATACGGCCCTCATCATCGTCCTGATCGTCGTGATCGTCGTCGTGGTCCTCGCGGCGGTCGCGTGGTACGCGGTCACCCTCCTCTTCCGGCCGGTCCAGAACACGGGCATCACGGTCACGGGCGTGAGCTGGACGATCAACTATCCCGGTAGCAACCACTGGTTCGGCAACTCTCCCATCACGACCTGCGCCAACTGCCCCATCTCCGTCGCCTTCCCGTGGCAGTTTCAGTACACCCTGTCGCTGACCAACCAGGACACCGTGTCCCACAACGTCACGGGGATCGCCGTGTCGGGCGTGACCTTCAATCTCGTGACCGCAGCACCGGACCCGTCCACGTCGTCCCCCACGGTCGTCGCTTCGGGCGCCACGGTCTCGTTCGGCCTGACGATCCAGGCGAGCCCCTTCAGCGGGAGCTACACGCTGAGCGGCACGATCACCACGGAATAGGCGGGCCGCCCGGTACCGGGCGCGCAGCGGCTCACGTCTGGCCGACGAGCTCGAAGCCTGCGAAGGCCATCGGGGGCACGTAGGCGCAGCCGGGAGATCCGTAGAAGGTCGGGACGGGCGTGAGGTCGCGCCCGATCCCGTCCACGTTCTTCAGGCCGTCGTAGAAGTTGCCCGTGAGGAGCGCGTACTTCACGTGGGCCTTCCGCTCGCCCTTCTCAATCAGGGTCGCATTCCGCACCTCGCAGGCGAACGCGCCCGAGAATGGGTTCAGCTCGGGTGCGGCGAACTTCTCCACGTACACGCCGCGGTCCACCTCGGCCAGGAGATCCTCCAGGGACTTGACCCCCGGTTCCAGCACGAGGTTGGAGACCGCGTTCTCCGCGGGATGCAGGTACGCGCCCTCCAGGGAGGCCGCGCCGCGCCGGAGCGCGTTGCCCGCCTCCGCGCCGAGCAGCCGCGCGTGGTACGTGTCCGTCACGTAGCCCTTGAGGATGCCCGCGCCCACCAGGGTGCGGTCCTTGGTGGCGGCGCCCTCGTCGTCCGAGGTCGCGGACAGGATGCCGCCCGGCATCCGCGGCTTGTCCCGGATCGTGAGGCTCGCGGAGCCAACCTCTTGGCCCACCTTCCCGACCCAGGGGGAGCGCTTCTTCTGGATGTTCTGGCCGCTGACCGCGGCCCCCACGGACTGGAGGAACAGGGCGCCGATCTCCTCGGGGTCCAAGACGGCCACGCCCGCGAGCTTCCCGTGGTACGTCTCCGCCTCCCGGTTCTCCTTGGCACGGCGCGCGCAGGTCCGGCCGAGCTCGGGGAAGTCGAGGTTCCGGAGCGCGGGCCGCACGCCGTGCACGATCCCCTCGCCCACGTCGGATCCGGAGCCCGCCTTCGCGGTGAGGTAGCCGAACACGAGGGTGCCGCGGTGGCTCGCGTCGATTCCGTTGGAGTTCGCGATGCGCTGGGCGTACGCCTGCAGGCGGAAGGTGGCCTTGGGCACGGAGACGCCCTTCGTCTCCACGGCGGCGCGCACGAAGTCCTGGGCCCCTTCGAGCAGTCCGTCAACCCCGGTCTCCGCGGTGGCTGCGTCGTACACGGCCGCGACCTCGCCCCGCCCCGCGGCCGTCGCCAAACCGGCGAAGTCGGGATCCTCGGGCACCTGGGCGAGGCCGCGGATCGCCGTCCGGACCGCCGCAGGCACGTCGGAGGCCCGGGCGAGGGTCGTCGACGTGAACGCCACGCGCTTCCCCTGGGCGACCTTGAGGCCGAGCCCCGTCTCCTCGCGGTCCTCCGCGACCTTGGGCACATCGTCCTCCATGTACACGTGGCGCGTCGCGTAGCGGATGGCGTAGGCCTCCGCCTGCTCCGCTCCTGCGGCAAGGGCCTTCTTCACCGCGTCCGGCGCGAGGTCCAGGAGGTCCATGTCATCCGCCCCCGACGACGACCTTGGCGCGCATGTAGGGCCCGCCCGTGCCGACGGGGACGTAGTCGTCCGCCTCCCCCTTGCCGCACGTGCCCCCCTGCATGGCGAACTCCTTGGAGACCCGGTCCACGCTCTTCAGGATGGCCAGGGCCTTGCCCGTGAGGGTCATCCCGCGCACGCGCTGCGCGATCTCGCCGTCCTGGACGAGGAATCCGGACTGGGTCACGGCCTGGAAGCCGCCCCCGACGATGTCCTCCATGCCGCTGATCCACCCCTTGGTCAGGATCCCGTCCTTCGTGTCCGCGAGGATGTCGTCCTTGGCGTCCCGCCCCGGGGCGAAGTACGTGTTCGTCATCCGCACCCAGACGCGGCGGCCGAAGTCCTGTGCGCGTCCGTTCCCCGTGGGCCGGACCTTGAGCGACCCCGCGGTCTCCAGGCTCTGCATGTAGCCCTGGTACACGCCGCGGTCGATGATCGTGGTCTTGTGGGCCGGCGTGCCCTCGGAGTCCACGGGGATCGTGCCGTGGCCGCCGGGCAGCGTCCCGTCGTCGAACATCGTGACGAGGGAACTGCCGACGCGCTTGCCGACCACCGTGCTCAGGAAGGAGCGCCGCTTGACGATCTCGTCCCCCTCGGACGCGTGGCCCATGACCTCGTGCGCGAGCAATCCGGAGGCGTCGGGGTCCAGGATGACCGTCTGCAGTCCCGCGGGCGGCTTGATGGCCCGGAGCCGCTCCCGCGCCTCCTGCCCCATCTCGCGGCCGAAGGCGACCGGGTCGAGCGTCTTGATGAACTCCCATCCCGCCGAGGCGTCCTTGATCTCGATGGCCATCTCCTGGCGGTCGCCCTCCTGGGCGATGGCCTGCGCGCCGAGCCGGACGCGGACCTCCCTCCAGGTCCGGCGCCCGCCCGCGGTGTTGGCGAGCTCGCAGCGCTGCTCCGCCTCGTTGTAGAAGCCCAGGGTGCTCGCGATCCGCTCGCCCGCGAGGGCCGTGCAGAGCTCCCCGGCGAGGGCGACCTTCTCCTCGCCGCCGATGTCCGCGGGCTCGATGCGGACCGCGGCCCTGTACGTCTTCGTCCCCGTGGGGATGCCCCGCAGCCTCGTCTTGGGCACGCCCGCGGCCGCGTTGGCCTTGGCGATGGCCGTGGTCCGCTTCGCCGCTGCGACGAGGTCGGAGGCCTTGCCCGAGGTCCCCGAGGCATAGCCCCACGCGCCGTCCACGAACGCGCGGACGCCCCAGCCGGAGCGCCGCATCTCGTTCACGCTCTCGACCTGCCCGTTCGCCATGCGGACGGCGAACGCCCTCCGGTCCTCCTTGCGGAGGTCCCCGAACGTGGCTCCCGCGGTCTCGAGCGCGCGCAGCGCGGCGGAAAAGGGATCGCTCATGTCGACGCCCCGCGCCGCGAAGGCGGGACGCCGCTAAAGCGGTTTGCCGCCGAGGGCCCGCGAGCCGCGGCGGACCTTCCCGACGCGCTTGGCCACCCGGGAGCGGGGTTCGCCCAGGATGTGGAACACGCTCACGAGGAGCCGGGTGAGGCCGGCCTGCTCGGCGCGCGCCGGTGCGAACCCCTGCGCGCCCAGGTCGGGCTGGATCCCGACGAGGATCACGCGTGCCCCCGCGTCCTTCTCGAGGAACTCCATGACCACGGTGAGCGGCAGGGCGTGAGTCGACAGCAGGCTCGCGCGGATCTCCTGCGGCTCGAGGAGGGCCACGGTCCCCGGACGCGCCCGCATGTCCGCCGCATCGAGGAGGACGACCGTGTCGGGCCGGTAGCGTCGGATGGGGCCCGTCACGCTCTCGGGCACGGTGCCCGCGTAGAACACCTGGAGGTTCTCCAGGTGGAGGCCCTCGATCTCCCTCGCGGCGAGCATGCCGAGGCGGTCGTGGACGTTCAGCTCGTCCCCGACCCCGACGACGGCCACGCGCTTCGCGTGCATCAACCGCCGGCGCAGACGGATCTCGAACCCGCGCTGGGAGACGTAGGTCACGTCACCACGACGCTCTTGTCCGTTCCCGAGCCGCTGAACTCGTTGGACAGGTAGATGGCCTTCGGATCGGTGGGGCAGTACTCCTCGCACAGGCCGCAGCGGATGCAGCTGTAGAGCGCGACCTCGGGCTTCTTCTTGCGGGTGATCGTCTTGCCCTTGACCTCGATCGGCCGCTCGTTGGCCACCATGGTGATGCAGAGGGTCGGGCAGACCACGGCGCACTTGGAGCAGCCGATGCACTTGTCGTCCCGGATCGCGATCTTGCCGCGGAATGCGGGCGGGATGGGGACCTTCTCCGCGGGGTACCGCGTGGTCGCCGGCTTGTGCGTCAGGTTCTCGAACATCTCTCTCAGGACGCTCACGGGCTCACCCACCAGTAGTTGATCACGAGGACGAGGGCCACCTGGATGATCGCGGCGCTCGCGAGGTACTTCCAGCCCACGTCGTTGAGCTGGTCGATCCGGATGCGCCCGGTCGCGGCCTTGATGCTCGAGAGGACGAGGAGCACGGCGAGGGTCTTCACCAGGAACACGGCGAAGCCGATGATCCACCCGAGCCAGTTCGGGCTGAAGGTCCAGGGCAGGAGGGGCCCGCCCAGGAACAGCGCGGCCACGAGGGCGCTGCCCACGACGAGGGCCACGTCCATGGTCAGCTTCATGAAGGCGAGGCGGCGGCCCGTGAGCTCCGTGGTGGGCCCCGCGACGATCTCCGTCTCGGCCTCGGGGATGTCGAACGGCGTCCGCTCGAGCTTGGCCTGCAACCCGATCAGGGCGACGACCAAGCCGATGGGCTGGAAGATGGCGAACCACAGGTGGGTCTGCTGCCACGCGACGATGCCCGAGATGGACCAGGTGCCCGCCATGAGGGCGGGGGCCAGCATGGCCAGATAGAACGGCACCTCGTAGATGAACAGCTGGGTCACGGCCCGCACGCCGCCGATCGTGGAGTACACGTTCCGGCTGAGCCAGCCCAGGACGAACAGGACGATGGTCGGGAGGGTCAGGAGGTAGAGCACGAGGACGAGGTCGCCCTGGAACCCGAGCGGGCTGCTCCCCACGATGGGCACGTACAGGAACGCGGTCATCACCGCGGCCAGGGCGAGGAGCGGGGCGGCGTCGAACGCGCGGCGGTCCACGCCCTTGGGGTCGATGACCTCCTTCCCGAGCATCTTGATGAAGTCCGCGAAGGGCTGGAGGAGGGGGGGCCCGACCCGGTTCTGCATCCGCGCGTAGATCTTCCGGTCCAGGAACTCGAAGAAGAAGGCGTACACGAGGAGGAACAGGAACCCCGGGAACAGGAGGATGTAGACGACGAGGAGGAGCGGATCCATCAGCGTCGCCCCCTTCGGCGGTAGAACTCGCGGCCGTGCTCGCTCAGCTCGTCCCAGGTCATCTCGCCCGTCTGGCGCCCCTTCTCGTTGACCACGGTGATCCGCGAGGTGCACGAGAGGCAGGGGTCGATGGCCGCGACGACCACGGGGATGTCCGCGAGGTTCTGGTTGACCAGGCTCACCGCGACGGAGGTCCAGTTGGCCAGGCTCGGGGTGCGGATGTCCAGCCGCTCCACCTTGTCCGTGTTGTTCGTGCGGATGAAGTGGACCAGCTCGCCGCGCGGAGCCTCGTAGCGGGACAGGATCTCGGCCCTGGGAGAGGCCCGCGGCGAGGCGGCCCGGATGGGGCCCGCCGGCAGGTTCTCCAGGCAGTACCGGACGATCTGCAGGCTCTCCTGGAGCTCGCCGACCCGGACCAGGGTGCGGCCGAACACGTCGCCGTGCTGGTCCGTGACCACCTTCCAGGGGACGTCCGCGTAGGCGATGTACGGGTCGTCCTTCCGGATGTCGTAGTCCACGCCGCTCGCGCGGGCCGTGGGCCCGACGGTGCCCAGCTTGAGCGCCTGCTCCTTGGTCAGGTGGCCGACGCCTTTGAACCGCAGGAGGACCGTCTGCTCCTCGGCGAGCATGTCCGCGTACTTCGTGATGCGCTCCTCGAGCTTGGGCAGGCGCTTGAGCGCCGCCTGGATCTCGCCCGGGCTCAGGTCGCGGCGCACGCCGCCGACCTCGTTGGTCCCGTAGTTGACCCGGTTCCCCGTCATCTCCTCGAGGATGTCCTGGACGGCCTCCCGGTCGCGCCAGGTCCACATGAACAACGTGTTGAAGCCGACCTCGTGGCCCGCGACGCCGAGCCAGAGCAGGTGGGAGTGCATCCGCTCCAGCTCCGCGACGACCGTGCGGATGAACTGGGCGCGGGGCGGGACCTGGAGCTTCATGGCCTCCTCGATCCCCTTGACGAAGACGGTCGTGTGGGAGTGGGAGCAGATGCCGCAGACCCGCTCCAGGAGGGGCACCACGCGGACGAAGTCCCGCGCCTCCGCGGCCTTCTCGATCCCGCGGTGGTTGTACGACACGTCCAGCTCAAGGCGGACGATCGTCTCGCCGTCCGCGACGACCTTGAAGTTCACGGGCTCTTTGAGCGCGGGGTGGTGGGGCCCGACGGGCACGATGACCTCGGGCATCTACTTCGCCTCCGGGGGGATGCCGCCGTAGTACTTGTTGGGGTCCATCTTCCAGTCCTTCCTCAGGGGGTACTCGCCCTCGGGCCAGTCCTCGTTCAGGATGATCCGCTTCAGGTCAGGGTGGCCGCGGAACGTGATCCCCAGGAGGTCGTGGATCTGCCGCTCGTAGATCCCCGCGGGCGGCAGGAGGTCCGAGACCGTGGCCATCTCCGCCTTGTCCCTCGGGATCTCGATGGCCAGGGCGACGACCATCCGGTGCGCACCGGTCAGGTGGTAGATGAGCTCCAGGCTCTTCCCGTTGTCCGCCGCGCTGATCTGGACCACGTGGTCGCACGCGAGGATGGATTCGGCGCGGAGGATGGCCTCGCGGACCTTCTCCGCCTTCAGGGTCACCTTGACCCGGTTCCAGCGGACGGCCTCCACGGTCCCCAGGTCGCCCAGGGCCTCTTGGACCGCCTCGGGCTTCAACAGGGTCTCGGTCATGCGTGCACCTCCACCGGTTGCGCGATCGCGGGGGGCGGGGCGGGCTCCTTCTTCTTCTGCCGCCACGCCTTCCCGCCGTGGGCGATGTCCTCCTTGAGGAGGCCCAGGCACGCGACCACGGCGTTGATGATCTCGTCGGGCCGCGGGGGGCACCCGCCGACGAAGACGTCCACGGGGATGACGTTGTCGACTCCGTCCACGACGTGGTAGAGGCCTCGGAACACGCCGCCGGAGGCGCCGCAGGCGCCCATGGCGATCACGTACTTGGGCTCGGGCATCTGCTCCCAGATCCGCCGGAGCCGGGAGGCCTGCTTCTTGGTCACGGGTCCCGTGACGATGAGCACGTCCGCATGGCGGGGCGAGCCCTGGGCGAGGATGCCGAACCGCTCCACGTCGAAGCGCGGCGTGAGGACCGCGATGGCCTCGATGTCGCAGCCGTTGCACGCTCCGCTGTTGAAGATCGTGATCCACGGCGACTTGATCCGTGCCCAGTTCACGAGACGTTGGCTCAGGCCCATTGTTCCCACCTCAGGATCATGACGGCGACGGCGACGAGGCCCAGGTACCCCAGGGAGGCCCACGGAAGCAGGCCCGTGGGCATCGTGGCCAGGACGAGCGCGGCCACGTGGACCAGGGTGAAGAAGAGGGCCACGTAGAAGAACTGGTACCCCGGCTGGTAGTTCTGGGCCACGGCGGGCTCCCCGCCCACGTAGGGCATGTTCTTGTTCACGCTCGCGACGGACGCGGGCGCGACCGTGCGGGACCAGAGGTAGAGGGCGTAGCCCACGGCGATCGCGATGCCGAAGATGACGAAGGGCGACGTGAGGACGTCCGCCACGGCCATTCAGTGCACCCCCCAGATGGCGGCCAGCCCGAGCATGGCCTTGGAGATCCAGTCGAACAGGACCTGGGGGAACAGGCCCAGGTAGATCGTGACGGCGGCCAGGGCGGCGATCCCCGCGGACGTGCTCAGGGGCATCGACTCCACGCCTCCGTCCGCGGCGGCCGCGGGCGCGGCGTGGCCCGCCTCGTGGCCCTGGAACAGGAGGGTGGACAGGATGGGCACGTAGTAGCCGAGGGAGAGGGCGCTGTTCGCCGCCAGGATGAGGGCCAGGACGACGCCGCCCACGGCGTCCGTCGCCATGCCCGCCTGGAAGACGAGGAGCTTGCCGAGGAATCCCGCCGTCGTGGGGACGCCCACGAGGCCCAGGATGAAGATCGTGAACGACAGGCCGACGACGGGGTGGCGGGCCCCGAGCCCCCGCATCCTCTCCGTCTCCGGAGAGCCGGCCGCCGCGGTGAAGAGGTCCGCGGCCAGGAAGGCGCCGCCCTTCATCACGCTGTAGGCGACCGCGTAGAACAGCCCCGCCTCGAAGCCGAGGACGAGCCCGTACTGCATCCCGATGCCGAACCCGAGGAGGATGTAGCCCATCTGGGCCACGCTGGAGTAGGCCAGGACGCGCCGCAGGTCCTTCTGGTTCAGCGCGAGGAGGTTGCCCAGGGTCATCGTGAGCACGGCCAGGAGGCTGATCGCGACGCCCAGGTACCTCGGGGCGACCACGCTCGGCGGGAGCGCGGAGAGGGAGACGAGGAGGGCGATCAGCGCGCCCGCCTTCGTTGCGCCCGCCAGGATGGCCGTCACGCCGCCGGGCGCGTGGACGTACGCGTCGGGCAGCCAGGTGTGCAGGGGCACCATGCCCAGCTTCACGCCGTAGCCGATCAGGATCAGGGTCGCCGCGAGGCCGATGAAGAGCGGGTCCGCGGAGACCAGGGCGGACCGCAGGCCGCCCACGGTCAGGGTGGCCGCGCCCGTCGCGCTGGCCGCCAGGTACAGGAGGCCGACGCCCAGGAGGGCCGTGACCGTGCCCGTGACGCCCTGGACGAGGTACTTGAGCGCGGCCGCCAGGGACCGCGGCTCCTCCCGGTAGCGGTACGCGACCAGGGCGTAGGACGGGATCGAGCTGAGCTCGACCATGACGAACAGGGTGAACAGGTCGTTGCTGAACCCGACCGCCGCGGCGCCGGCCAGGGCGAACAGGAAGAGCGGGTAGTAGAGGTGGACCGGGCCGCTCGGCTCCAGGCGGCCCTGGGACGCGAACGCGGCGAGGGCGCCCAGCCCCGTGGCCAGCAGGCCGACGATCAGACCGAGGTAGGACGGCCCCAGGATGGGCGCGAAGAGGGACGCCGGGGTCGCAGGGAATCCCTGGCCCGCGGCCCAGAGGAGGAGGCCGAAGCCCGCGGCGAGCCAGAGGGCCGCCACGGTCCCCGTCCACCGCCGGAAGGCGGGGCCGACGAGCTTCGCGAAGAAGTACGTCACGAGGCCGCCCAGGGCGACGAACAGGGGCACGAACAGGGCGACGTCGCCGACGGTCACGTGCCCACCCCCAGGAGGACGGCCGCCAGGACCACGACCAGCGCGCTCCCGAAGGCGACCAGGTTCCAGTTCACGTCCCGGTCCTCGAGGCCCATGGCGTGGCGGCCCAGGGCGAACAGGCCGGACGCCGCGTCCGTGGCGCCCTCATAGACCAGGCGGAAACCGCGTTGCATCGCGTCCGCGAAGCCGACCGTGCCCCGGGCGCCGGCGGCGTAGGCCACGTCCGCGTCCTTGAGCCGGGTCTCGTGGGGCGCGAGCCAGCGGCGGCCGACCGTGAAGAAGAAGGCCGCCGCGAGCCCGAGCACGACCCCGCTCGTGAGGAGCTGCATGGGCGCCCCCGCGTTCCAGACCGTGGGCACGGCCGCGGGCAGGATATTGTAGAGCATCGG